>Ga0208565_1001116_pt1 | contig 16566 bp, 10 predicted proteins | sample Sb_taG_7_FD_187706 | JGI IMG/M metagenome (GOLD analysis project Ga0208565, IMG submission 187706) | Peat soil microbial communities from Weissenstadt, Germany - Sb_50d_2_FS metaG (SPAdes) (version 2) | ecosystem: Environmental > Terrestrial > Soil > Wetlands > Peat | place: Germany...
GACACTAAGGGGAAAAGACTGTCCATGATGGACGATGACGAAAAGCGTGCCGTCAGGTGAGGTGACCGATTTTGCCACCGGCACCACCTTGATGATCTCACGAATGCCGTAGAGCGTCGCGGCGGTGAACGCATCGAGGATCCGCAGAAGAACCGACGAATATGGGTAGGGCCATCCAAGGAACAGGTAGCCGATGGCGAGCTTCTGGCGCCACAAGACCCGCACCCCGAAGAGGATGGCGACGGCCCCGGCCACGAAGACCGGAAGCGTCAGGAGGTCGATCCGCCACACCCAGAACATCGCCGACAACTTGCCCGGCAAGAGCAGGTTGGCCGCCAACGCAGCGCCGACCAACGGCAGGCCCACGATGTAGTCGACCTGGCGATCGTGGATGGCCGGCTCGGGCCGCGCCGGACGGGCCCGCACCGCAGCCAGGGCGAGGGCGATGGCGGGCACGAGGCTTACGTAGGCAAGCGGCGTCTCGAGACCGGCATTCTGGATCAGTGTCGATAGCGAGTAGTTGTATGCCACCCCCACCACAACCAAGAGCACCGTCATTTGGATCGTGGTCCGGAGTCGCGCCGGGGCTTCGTGCCAACGCTGCTGCGCCTGGTGTTTCCACCGCCCCGCGCTGGAACGCCGGGTGTCGAGCCCCACGGGGTCGAACCTGACGACCTGGGTCATCCAAAGCGCCCATTGACGTAGTCGGCGGTGCGCGGATCCTGCGGATCGCCGAACAGCCGCTCGGTGGGACCTACCTCCACGATGTGCCCGGGTTCACCCTCACCGTCGAGGAGGAACAAGGCGCACTGGTCAGACACGCGCTGGGCCTGCTGCATGTTGTGGGTCACGATGACGACAGTCACATCGTGGCACAGCTGCTTGATTGTCTCCTCGATCACACCCGTGGAGATGGGGTCGAGAGCCGAACACGGCTCGTCCATGAGCAGGATCCGGGGTTGGACGGCCAAAGCACGGGCAATGCAGAGGCGCTGCTGCTGACCACCTGACAGTGACATGCCGGCCTCGTTCAGGCGGTTTCGGGTCTCGCGCCACAGCCCGGCCCGCTGCAGGCACTCCTGTACGAGTGCGTCCCGATTGGCGACCTTCACACCAGACAGCCTCAGGCCGGCCAATACGTTCTGGGCGACGGTCATCGACGGGAACGGGTTGGGCTTTTGGAAGACCATACCCACCTTGAGGCGAGTCTCGGTCACCGGTAGCTCGGGAGTGTAGATGTCCACTCCGTCGAGCAACACCGACCCCGACAGTGCCGCCCCGGGAACGAGCTCGTGCATCCGGTTTAGGATCCGCAGGAAGGTTGACTTGCCACAGCCGGACGGCCCGATCAGGGCAGTCACCTTGCCGGGGTGCATGGTCATCGAGACCTTGTCGAGAACCTTCTGCCGCCCGAACCAGGCGCTGATGTCCTTGGTCTGCATGGACGACTGGCTCTGGGCCGGCACATAGCCGGGGGGCGGGGGCGGGGGCATCACCGCCGACGGTGGTGGTGGCGACGGTTGCCATCCCTGACCGGGGTACTGGGCGACGGTCACGGGAGGACCCCCCGTCGCATGATCCGTCGTCGGAGGCGCCACCGGCCAATCCCGGCGATGACGACCGCCGTCGAACCCAACACCGCCAGCGGCAGCGGGTCGGCACCAGTGGATGCCAAAGTGGGCGCCGAGCCGACTTCGGAAGCCGATCCGGTGGTGGTGGAGTCACCGGAGGACGGGTTGTCGGCAAGGGAGCCGGATGACGGGCCCGTGTCGGTCGACCCGGTACTACCGGGATTGCTTGTGGCGCTCGAACCTGAGCCTCCCGATCCAGAGCGCCCGGACCCCGACGACGACGTGGTCACCGCTTCGGCGTCGAGCTCGGAGGCGACCTTCAACCCGGCCGTCACCTCGGCCTGGGTGGCCGGAGCGGCCCCGAGGACGGCGATCTCGGACTGACCAGTGAGGCCGAGGATAAACCGGATGAACTGGGCCAGCTTGATGGACTTGCTGGGGTCGAGCCCGGTAGTGGGCACCACCAGGTAGCTCTCGACCATCAGGTAGTTGTTGTACGCGTTGGCGTCGGTGGGGTCGGGATTGAATGTCACCAAGTTGGTGGTCGGGCCCATCGCCATCCCGGCCCCCGTCTCGGCGGCGGCGGCGGCCTGCTCGGTGGGAGGGACGAACTTGTCGGAGGCGTTCTCTATCGCCGCCGTGGGGACGTTCCAGGGCGTGCCCTCAGGTTCACCGGCCCACACCGCTGAGAGGGGGAATGCATCATGGGCATTCCCATCGTCTCCTCCGAGCGCACCCCAGCTGTCGACGTACCCAGGTGCGTTGGTACTGGGGATGACCGTCAGCTCGTGCCCCAGCAAGCCCTCGTCGCCGTCGACGTAGGAATGTTGCAGGTGGAAGGGCCAGATCTCGCTGGGTGCGTCCGTCGTCGGGCTTGCGGAGTTAGCCGGATTGGCCAGGGCGTTGTCCAGCAATTCTCTGGCAGTAGTGTCGCTGTCCAAGAGAGACATCAATGCTGCGTTCTCAGCTGACGGAGAAAGGGTCGAGGCCAGCCCGATGCCGCCGCCATCGGGGATGGCTTGGCCAGATGCCTGGCTCAGTCGAGAATCGTTCCACGCCAAAAGGGGTTTCGGGAGGTTCGTGTTCGGTTGCACACTCGCGCTGGTCCGGCCGGACGTGACTATCTCACCCACCAAGGCCGGCGTGAGAGGAATGTTTCGGCAGAACGTCAAGGCGGTCACGATGTTCTCGGAGAGATCGCTTGGGTTGCAGACCGCGAACGTGGCGATGGCGACGGGGGTAGCGGCAAAGGGCACGTAGGCGAAGGATCGGCCGTTGGCCGCGGCCGTAGTTGCCTCGGCCGTAGTGAGAGGGCGTTCCGACACCACGAAGTCCGCGGCGAACTCACCGGGTCCCGAGCCGGCGAAGTCGGCGATGGCGTTTTCGAGGTCGCTGTCGGAGTACGACGGGTTGAGCGGTGCCAGCCCGTTGGTGGTGTCGCTGTTGAGGAGCAGGTTGGTCACAGGCGACAGGAACGAACCTCCCTCTCCTACGAGAGCGGTGGGATCTGTCTGGGCGCTCGCCGCCGGCGTGCCGGCACCGAGGACGACGAGCAGCACCGTGTCCACTAACAATGCCGTAGCCGCCAGGGCCCGAGTCACTTGATGCACCAACGGGGTCACTCGACTCTCGGAGCCCGGCGGGCAAAGAGCAGACGTCGGCGGGCGAACCAACCCACCACCACCAGCGCTGCGCCGAGCAGGACCGTGGGGACGGGGTCGCCGCCGGTGAGGGCCATGGAACCCCCGGTGAGTGCAACTGACGGATCGGCGCCAGACCCCGACGCCGCCGTGCTGGCGCCCCCGAGGCCCGACGCCCCCGATGAAAGACCACCGCCGGCCTTGGAGGTGGTGCCCGTCTTGGACTTGGCGGACGACGAGCTGCCGGTGGTACCCGAACCGCCGCCGTTGGCAAGCGCGGTGGAGGGGGCGCCGGGCGGGGCCGGGGGCGCCGCCCCGTTGGTGACCCCGCACGTGGGCTTGGTCTGGCCCGCCTGGACCTCCGAGGGCGTGAGGTCGCCGCAGGCGTACCCCTGGTCCTCGGCGGCGGTTGGCGACACCGCCCCGGGAACCTTCTCGATGACGTTGTCGATGCCGTAGCGCTCGAGCGACAGGCCGAGGCTGGCGAAGTCCATGCTCGGCGCAACCTCCTGGCCGAGGGTAAGGACGTAGTTGACATACGCGCTCAGCACCGCTCCCTTGGCCGCGCTCCATCCGGTGGTGGGCGTGAGCAGGTAACTGTAGGTGGAGGGGTTGTAGACATTGGGGCCGAGGCCGTTGAAGTCAAGAACGTGGGTGCCGTCGGGCTGTTGGCTGGCATAGGCCAGTGCCGAGGCAACGTTCACGGGACTCGGGGTCGTGAAATCACCGCTGGCGTTCTGCACCTTGGCCACCGACTTCGCGGGGTTGCTCCCCGTGAAGCCGTTGTCGATGGCGTAGTTCTCCTGGACCGGTCCGATGGAACCAGAGGTGGTCGCCACCGTCGAGGCCACCGCCGAGGTCTGTGTCTCGTCGTAGCCGTTGCCCGGAGCCTCCCAGTTCGACCCGGGGGTCGTGGCCGAGATGGCCACGCCGCTCGGCGGAGGCGTCCCCGCCATGTTCTTGGCATACTGCGCCCACACTGCCGGCTGCTCGTCGATGCAGTACTCCTCGAGCACGTAGTTGGTCCCCGCTGGGTCGCTCTCGGTGACGGGCTTGACTGCCAGGTTGGGGAGGGTCACCCCGGCGTTGGCGCCGTTGAGCTTGAGGGCCGGGTCGTCCCAGTTGGTGATCTGCCCGGTGAGGAGCAGGCAGGCGGTGTAGCTCGTCAATTCCAGTGTCTGGGTCAGGCCCGGGATGTTGTACATGAAGGCCACCCCGGCGGCGGTGATGGGGATGAACTGGTACGGAAACGAGGGTGGGGTGGTGCCGATGCTCGAGTTGACGTAGCCGGTATCGCTGACTGCGAAGTCCACAGTCTCGTTGGTAAAGAAGTAGCGACCCTGACCGGAGGAGCTGCTGGTGTAGTTGACGCTCAACGAGTACGGGGCGTGGCCGACGTTGGTGGCCCACTGCGTGACGGCGGGAGCGGCGAACGACGAGCCTCCTCCGTTGAGAGATGTAGCGGCGCTGGCCGGGGTGGCACTGACGACCATACCGGCCAGTGATGCTGTGACGACCACGGCCAACCCACCCACGAGGTGCAGGCGCTTCGCCAGCGCGCCCTGGCGTCCGGCGCGTGCGTTTCGGAAGGGCATGGTCATGGCGATTGCTCCTTTGTCACGGTCATCGATCGTTTGGGCGCCTTACGTTGGCGAAGTCGCCTGGAGACCCCGCCTGTACCGGCTGCACCGGCGGCGCGGGCCGCCACGAACAGGGCGAGCACCACGGCGACGAGCACGAAGGCGACTCCCCATGCCACCCTGATGGCATTCACAGACGGCTCGTTGATGAGCGAGTAGATCTGAAGCGGCAGGTCGGCCTGGTAGGGGGCCAGGGGACTCAAGTTGTAGTGCACGTTCCCGCCAGCGGTGAACAGAACCTCGGCTGTCTCGCCGGCGGTGCGGGCGACACCGAGGATGGCAGCCGTGATGAGACCGGCGCGCGCCGTGGGGAGGACGATCTGGAGAATCACCCGCCATTGCGGGGCTCCCAGGGCCAGGGCCGCCTCTCGCAGCGCCCCCGGCACGATGATGATGACCTCCATGGCCGCCCGCGTGACGAGCGGGAGCATGAGCACGCTCAGCGCCAGGCCCGCTGCTAGGCCATCGAGGCCGTTGGTGCCACGCGGCTTCACCAGGATGATGTAGATGAAGATCCCGGCGATGATCGACGGTGTCCCCGTCATGGCGTCGACGACGTTACGCACGACCCGGGAGAGTGTGCTGTTCGAATTCACCAGATAGGTGGCAGTGAGGACCGCGAGGGGGACGCTGATCAGGGTGGCGATGCTCACCTGTTCGAGCGACCCCACGATGGCGGCGCCCACTCCCGAGTCGGTCACGGGCGAACTGCCCCCGAACTTCGACATGTCAGCCACGAGGAAATGGGGGAAACGAGCGAACACTACAGGGGCGCCCTTGAACACCACGAACCCGATGACGGCCACCAGGGCGGCAAGGGCGGTGAGCGATCCCCCCCACACCGCCACGGTGGCCAGGCGGTCCTTCATGACCAGCGTCCCGTGCATGCTGTGGCATACGACGCCGTAGATCACCAGGAATGATAAAAACGAGCTCACAAAGAGGCCGAAGGGGGCCGATAGTCCCGCGACCGTGAAGACCAACCAGATGGCTGCCACAGCGGCTACTGCGCTGCCCACCAGCTCGACAGCGGGACCTCGGGAGCGACGGGGGCCGGAACTGGGCGGCTTGCCTCCCGGTGGTGAGAGCTCCGATGGCGGCGGGGGTGGCGGGATCCTGACGGCGACGTCGAAACCGGTGGCGATCATGGCGCTGACTGGGCTCGGGAGGCTGACGGAGTTGGTCGAGTTCATCGCCGCGGGCCCGTTCCACGCTGGACGATGATGCGGCCGCCTAGGCTGAAAATCAGGGTGGTGGCGAACAGCGTGAGCCCGGCGAGCACCAGCTCGCTCTGACCCTGCGTGCTTGAAATGGTGAAGTCCGTGCCTATCTGCTTGGCTACCGTGGAGCCCTCGGGACCCATGATGTGCCCGGTGAGGGCGGTCGAGTTGCTCGACAGGATGAGCAGGATGGCGATGGTCTCGCCCATGGCCCGGCTCAGACCGAGCAGGGTAGCGCCCACCATGCCGCTTCGGGAAAAGGGTAGGACGACGTCGGTAATCATCCCCCATCGGGTCCCGCCCAGAGCCAGGGCGGCCTCGCAGGCCTCACGTGGCGCCTGAGCCATCACCTCCCTGGTGATGGAGGTGATCACCGGGGTGATCATGATCGAGACGACGATCCCGCAGATGAAGATGGAGTGCTCATAGCTACCGGCGTAATTCGTTCGGAAGATCGGGATGAAGCCGAGGTGCTTCACGATCCACTCCGATGTCCCGTTGAGCCACGGGCTCAGAGCCTCAAGACCCCAAAACCCGTACACGATGCTGGGAACCGTGGCCAGGAGGTCGATCAGGGTCGTTAGCCACTTGCGAAGCCGGGCGGGGGCGAACTCGTTGATCATGAGGGCAGTGGCGATCGAGATCGGCAGCGCGAAGACCAGGGCCACCAGCGCGATGGCAACCGAACCGCCGATCAGGGCAAGGACGCCGGGGTGGGCGGGCGCCGACCAGGTTGTGCCGAGGAAGAACTTCAGCTTGAAATGCGAAAGAGCCCACCAGCCATGGTAAGCGAGAAAGACCATGATCGACACGAGGAGCATGAACATGATGGCCGCGCTGCACGCCAACAGGCCGAAGAACCGACGGTCAGCGGGCGTGTGCACTGGGGTGAGCTCGATCGACACCTCGTCGAGCGTGGGGTCCATTGCGCGGGGGGCGACGACCGTCATGACATGTCCCTCAGCCCCAGTCGCCGCCCACCCATAGTGCCCATGAACATCATCGGTCGATCGACGACCCAACCACTCCCCCGGGAAGGGCTTTCGTTTCGCGGGGCCCTGGGTGACCGGCTCATGGGCCCACCCAGCGGTGTCGACGCACCGCCGTGGTTCGAACGGCCCGCCGCCAGGACCCACGAAAACGACACCGGGTTCCAGTGCCCGCACCGCCCAGACGGCAGCCGCTCACGTTCGGACTCCCGCAGCAGGCGCCGCCTTCTGCGTCTTCCGGGTGAGCCGGAGCCGGCCGACGGTCCCCAGCGCCAAGAGGACACAGCCCAAGGCGATCACTCCGGGCAGCAGGCTCGGCGTCCCGGTGAGCGCCAGCGTGCCCCCGGAACTCTCGGAGGTCGGCGTCGCTGACGAATCCGACGTCCCCGTGTTCCCGGTAGCAGACGCGCTGGAGACCGACGTCGCCGCCGGTGTCGTGGTCGTGGTGGTCGACCCTGCCGAGGGTGTCGAAGTGGTCGTGGTCGAGGTCGACGTGGCCGATGTCTGACCGGCCGTAGCTGACGATGCTGAGGGCGTGGCGAACGCAACCGTGACGCTCTGGCCAGTGATGGGCAGGGTGTCGGTAACGTCGGTGGCGGTGTAGGTGACGCTCTGCGCCGTCTTGTCCGTTACGGTGAAGGTCGCCTCACCGTTGCCATCGGTGGTTCCACTGACGGTCGTCACCGACGAATCGCCGCTCGACGGATTGAGGGCCACCGTTTTGCCCGACACGGCATTGCCATCGGCGTCGGCCAGCACAACCGTGATTGTCGCCAATGTGGAACCGTCTGCCGGTACCTGTGATGGCTCCGCCACCATCGTGGAGTCGGCGACTGCCGGCACCACTGGGGGCGGCGTGCCAAAGGTGACCAACGCGCCCTGCCCGGCCAGCACGAGGTTGTCGGTGGTGTCCGTCGCCGTGTACAGGACGACTTCGCTCGTGCTATCAGTGACCCCAAACGTGGCCTGACCCTGAGCGTCGGTGGTCGGCGAGACGGGAGTGATCACCGAGCTTCCCCCCGCGGCCGCCAACGAGATGGCCTTGCCGGACACCGGGTTGCTGTTGTGGTCGTCCAGCGTCACGGTCACGGTCGACGACGTCTTTCCGTCCGCCGCCACGCCGAGCGGGTTGGCCGACACGGTGCAGTTGTCCACCTGTGGGGCGGTAGCAGTGAACGTCACGCCCACCGTCTGCGTCAACGTGATTCCGTCACTGGTATCGACGGCTGAGTACGTCACCGTCTCGGCCGTCGTGTCGTAGGCATCGAAGGTCGCTCTTCCGGTGGTGTCTGTCGTTCCGGCTGGGACGCTGGTCGACTCAGTCTGTGGGGCCACCCGGGTGGTGGCGGATGGAGAGCCCGACACCGTGAGCATTTTGCCGGCGAGGGGGTGCCCGAATTGGTCTGTGAGCGTGACCGTGAGTGCGACCGCTGTGACGCCGTCGGCCGGGGCCGTCGACTTCGACGCGGTGAGCACCGACGTCGACCCCGAAGCTGCGGGCAACTCGAAGGTGACTACGGCACCCTTCGTGATCGAGACGCCGTCGGTGGTGTCCGTCGCGGTGAAGGTCACCACCTCCGCCGTACCGTCGGCGACGGTGAAGGTCGCCTGTCCTTCGGCGTCGGTGACGTCTGGCGAGGTTGCCGAGGTGATCTGGGCATTGGAGGAGGACGCCGACAACGTCACGGTCTTTCCGGACACAGGGCTCGTGCCATCACTGGCCAACAGCGTCACGGCAATGGTGCCGGTGGGCAGTACTCCGGCCGATGCGACCGATGACACCACGGTCGGCGACGCTGACACGGTTGATGATGAACCCGACACCGCCACGGTGCCGAATGTGACGCTGGCACTCTTCCCGCTAAGCACGATGCTGTCGGTGGAGTCGGTCGCCGTGAAGGTCACGACCTCGTCAGTGGAGTCGGTCGCCGTGAACGTGGCCTGGCCCGAGGTATTGGTCGTCGCCGCCGCGGCGGTAATGGTGGCGTGCCCGGTTCCATCCGAGAGCGACACCACTTTGTCGGCCACGGGCTGCGGCGACACCGCTTGATCCTCCAAAGTGATGGTTATCGTGACCGAGCCACCACTTGCCACATTGCTCGACGACGCCGTGACCGAGGAATTGGCCGGCGTGACCACAGGAGCCTCGAACGTCACCGTGGCAGTGCCGGTCAGCGTCACGCCGTCAGTGGTGTCGGTGGCCGTATAGGTGACGGCCTCCGTCTTGGTGTCGGTCACCGTGAAGCTGGCGATACCGGTGGTGGCGTCGGTCGTGGCTGTATCGGTCGCGGCGCCAGCAACGGTGATCGCCGATTGGCCCGAGCCCTGGAAAAGGGTGACCTGCTTGCCGCCCTCCACCGGAACCCCATGGGTATCCTCGAGCGTGACCGTCACTTTGGAGCTGTCCACACCGTCGGCAGTGGCGGTGGACGGACTCGCCACCACGGTCGACTCCGTGGGCGATACCGGAGTAGCCGCCAACGGGGAGCCGTCACCAGGGTTCTCTCCACCGTCGTCGGCGTTCGGGGCAACGTAGAAGGGCGCCGTAAAGAGATGCGGCTTCGAGAAGTCGTTCTGATTGGAGAAGAGCCCCACCACGCAGGCGTCGCCGTTGTCGCACACTGGCGTGCCGTCAGTCGGCTCACCGAACACGATGGTGTCGGGCAGTGCATACACCGTGTAGATGGCGAAGTTCATGCTCCCGTCTGTCGCGGCCCCCGGGATCGAGTCGACCGTGTCAGGCTGGCACTCGGTCGGCTTTGTGGGCAGATTGGCGACCAGGCCACCGGGGTCAGCACATTCCAACGCTTTGATGGCGACGGCCCCGCTGGGAAAACCCGCCGCGGTCAGGCTGGCATTGTTCATGGTGGTGTTGGCGGTCACCGAGATGTCGATCGTCTGTCCGCTCGAGAACGGCAATCCCGCTGTGACGGTACCGATTGTGCTGATCGTGACCGCCCCGCTCGTAAGGGTCGCCGCCTGAGCACTTGTCGAAAGGGCCGCGCCGATGCCGCCCAGCACCACGAGGGTGACGCCAGTCAACTGGGCCACCAGCATGGCGCGGCTATTGGTCCGCGTCCTCCAGAACCACCCAGTACGCCTGTGGTGCGCAGTGGAGCGTCCTATTTCGGGGTAGCGGGGTCGCCTGAGCGCCGATCCCACGGCTTCGCTACCGTCCGCTGCCACTGCGTGCGGGAACAGCTCCGGCCACGGCCCGAGACCGCCGGAGCAGCCGGCGACTCAGGGTTCCCGCCACCAGGAGTGCCGAGCCCCCTCCGAGCAACCACGGCAGACCGGGGTCGCCGGTGTTGGCGAGTGTGGACGGGCTGGTGGCTGCGGCCGTCGCCTGGTGACCTGTGACCGCGGGAGACGGGCTTCCGTTCACGATGGCGTTCTCCGCCTGGGGATCCGGGCCCACGTTGAACGGCCCCGAGAAGATGTGGGGTTTGGTGAAGTCGTTGAGATTGGTGAAAATCCCGAGCACGCATTCGTCTTGACCACTGCCACAGGCCGGGGTCTGGTCCGACGGCTCGCCGAACACAATGGCGTCGGGAAGGGCGTACATGGTGTAGCCCTTCATGATCAGGCTGCCGTCCGCCCCTGCACCGGGAACCGAGTCCACGGTGTTGTAGTCGCACTGACTGGGTTTCTTGGGCAGATTCGCCGAGAGACCGCCCGGGTCGGCGCATTCCTCGACCTTGATGGCCACGGCACCGCTCGGGAAACCCGCCGTGGCGCGGTTGGAAGCCGCCAGGGTGGCGTTGGCGGCGACCGTGATGTCGATGCTCTGTCCGCTGTGGTACGGCGAGCCCGGGGTCAAGGTCACCGGGCCCGCGGTGAGCGTGGCGGCCTCGGCATCGCTAGGAACAAGGGCCAAGACGATCCCCGCCACGAGGAGCGCTCCACCCACGACCTGGGCGGCCACGGCAATACCGCGGCGTGGTCGGCGCTCGGACTGTCGCGGGCGGGGGAATGTGGGCCTGCCCCGGGTCTGGGTCATGGTCATCGGTCCTGGCTTCCTCACTGGGCTCGAGTGCTCACGGGCGACGCTCGGACACCTGTTCTTTTACGCCCTTCGGCCCGGGGGCCGGCGACCTGATCGCCGACCCCCGGGCCGGGGGCACTTCTCCTTCGCCGCTCCACGCGTGGTCACACGTTGAGCGGTCTTGCCTAACTGTTGGGGTCGGTCACCGACAAGACGGGCGGATGCCCAGGGAAGAAGATGGTCGTGACCGAGGATGGAATCGCGTTCGAGAGGGTAAGGGTGCTCCCACTCACGGACACGACCGTGGTGCCCGACGGCACCCCTGCCCCGGCGTCTCCCGTGACGGTCCATCCCACTGCGACCGAAGACGGTACGGTCCCGGCGTTGTCCGTCACCGTGGCGGTGCCGGTCGACGTGATCGACAGGTTGGCGCTGCAGGTGGCGTTCGGTGTCACCAGCCCGTCTGCGGGCGTGATCTTGGCCGCAGTCAACTCGGGGGTGGTGTCGGTGAGCCGGGAGAACCCGTACTGCTGGATCGTGTTCGTGATGTCTTGGTCGAAGTTCCCGCCATAGAGCTGGTCCTTCCCCTTGGTCACAGACCCACCGCCGCTGCCGACCGGGTTGGTGTCGCATATCCAGTTGAGGAACCCGGCCGCGGACGCCCGGATCTTAGTGGTGTTCCAGATGTTGAACAGCGTGCGGGCCGTCGGGTAGTTGTTGGAACGCTCGTTGGCGATGCTCGGGACGATCCCGTTCTCGTTGGTGAGCGACACCACGTAGGCGCCGGGCACGCCGGCGGGGATTGTGCCGGTCCCGGGCTCGATCTGGACTGTGCCGGCGTTGGGGATGGTGTTGTAGTAGCCGTAGCCCTCGAAGTACAACGAGGTGGCGATGTCCACGGCCTGGTCGGCCGGGTCGTTAGGCCAGTTGGCCCCAGCGAAGTCACCGATCTGAGATGCGTTGTTCTCCAGGGCGATCTCCAGATTCCCGGTGTACCCGTCGTTGGACAAGGGGTTCTGGCCCGAGGCCGCGTTCGCGTTGAACGGCGAAGCGGAACATCCACCGCCGGTGACACCGGAGTTGGCGAAGGAGTTGAAGGTCGCTACCGTGCCCGAGCCCTTGTTCACGCCGATGATGCGGATCGGGACCCCGATGGGCTTGCCGTTACCGACGGTCTGCGCAGTACCACCGTTGTTGGCGGCGCTCAGGTTGGTGAGCTGGCCCCAGTCCGTGATCCGGGTGGAGTCGGTGGCGCACCACAGGCGGTAGGCCACGCTCGATGCCCCCGACCCGGTCCCCCCGTCCACGTCGTTGAAGGGCGTACCCGAGCAGAACGGGCCGCTGCCCCCGCTGCCCTGGGCCACGCAATTGGTGGGGTCACCGGGAATCCAGCCCGCCGCCACCGCCCCGATGAGGCCGTTCGACGGGAACGCCGGGGGGGTGAACGTCTGGTTCAGGGCGGTGAAGGTCTTGCCCTCGTACCCGGTCGCGGCACCAACGGCTGCCGGGTCGATGCCCTGGACGTCGGTCACCGGGACGCTGTCCTTCGCATAGCCGGACTCTGCAAGCGTGGAGCACCCGGCGTTGGATGCAATCGGCTTCGATGAGCGAGAGAAGTCGACCGCCTGCGGTGACGGGAGGATGCCGCACAGCTGCTGCTGGCCGTTCCCCGACCCGATGTCGTTCTCCCCCATCAACTCCTCAGAGCTGTCGAAGTTGTCCGTCGTGTCGGTGGTGGTGGTGTTGCTGAAGTTCGGCGCCCCACCGGTGGTGTGGTCACAGAAGGCGTTCTGACCGGTTCCCGACCCCACGAGGGTGCAGCCGTAGAGACCCGCTTGGTTGTACTCGTCCGACAGCTGCTGCATCATGTAGAAGGTCGTGTCCGACCCGGCCGCCCGGTCGATGTTCGACACCGAGTCGTTCGCCGTGAACCACCTCGGGTAGGCGCCGATGGTCGGGTAGGGCGGGACGGTGAGGGCCGAAGCCGGACCGGCGAGCACGAGTGTCGTGGCCAGTAGTGCCACACAGACCGATGCCGCCCCGACGAATCGGGTCCGCAGGTTGCGATTCCTCATGAGATGGTTGCTCCTTTTTGTGTCTTGGAATGGTTCGTCACGGAGTCGCTCTGATCGCGATGGAGGTCGGGGTGTCACGCCGCTCGCTGCTTGCGACGGCGAAGAAAGAGCGTGCCCCCACCGATGGCCACAGCCGCCAGCGGCAGACCGATGGCGTACGGGACCTCGGGCGTGCCGTCACCGGGGTTCTCGCCGCCGTCGTCGGCATTGGCTGTGACCTGGAACGGCGCGGAGAAGATGTGGGGCTTCGAGAAATCGCTCTGGTTGGAGAAGAGCCCGATGACGCAGTAGTTGGGTGCCGCCCCACACACGGGGGTACCGTTCGACGGCTCGCCGAAGGTAACGGTGTCGGGCAGCGCATAAACGGTGTAACCGGTGAAGTTCATGCTGCCGTCTGCAGCCGCTCCGGAAATCGACAGGATCGTGTCAGGCTGGCACTCGGTGGGCTTGGTGGGCAGATCACCGAGGTCACCGTTCGGGTCGGCGCACTCGAGAGCCTTGATGGCGACGGCGCCGCTCGGGAACCCCGCGGCCGCCAGGCTGGCGTTGTTCATAGTGGTGTTGGCAATCACGGAGATGTTGATCGTCTGCCCACTGGAATACGGCCCGGCCGTAACCGTTCCGGTGGTGTTCAGTGTGACCGTGCCGTCGCTGCTTGTCAGCGACGCCGCACTGGCCGGCCCTGCCAAGGCGAATGTCATCGGGAGAGCAATGGCAACCACCGTCGCTCCGTACGTCAGAAAACGTCTCATCGACTTGGGCATCTGGCATTCATCCTTTGGTCGGGGGCTTGGTTCTTCTCGTCGAGCCGGAGTGGTCAGGACCGGAGTATGGCCTTGGTCCTTGACGTCCATCGACATATGAACAGAGCCAGCACCCCAGTACAAGAGGCATTTCCGGTTGACGCGAACAGTTCATTTCGCGTTTGCATCGTTGTCACGCTGTGGTTGCGCAACTGTCGCTCGGTCACTCCGGGGCGAGTTCCGGACCTGCTGAACACAGACGTCACGCGGTCGTAGGAGGTCGCACCGCGGTCGAAGGTGCCTTTCGACGTGCAACTCGCGCTGCATCCCGTTTCGACATGTAGACATCACAACAAGCATCCGAGCCCCGAAACAAGGCTTTTGGAAAAGTTCACTCGGAGTTCGCGACTCGATTACCTTGGCGTCACCCTCCTGTCACAAAGGCAAGGTGCTGTTCCCGCCGACAAAAGCGACACCTGGAGAGCGAAAATGGCATGCACCGCCCGGCGGCGGGCCAAGTCGGGTCCGCGCAGAGCACCGCCTGAGGGCGTGGGCAACAGAATCGTGCCGAATGGGCGAACCAAGGGTTAGACCAGCCAGTGTCCGGCGGCTTCCCCAGGCAGAATCCGGATCACCTCGAGTTGCGCTGTCGGAGAGGTCACCGAAGGTTCACATCAAGGAGTTGCGTAGCCAAGAGATCCCTCCTTCTGGGTAGTCCTTCGACTACCAGACGCAGTTGAAGCGCCAGCGGCCTGGACCTGGGTGGGCGTCGCACATCGCACGCGCGGAGTACGTGGAGTCTCCAGCGGGACGTCTCAGTCAGCTTCTCCGTTCAGGTCAACGCAAGGACCGTCCGACCCCCCCGGCGCCTCCGCGGCCAGAACCCTCGGAGCCATCGGCGTCTGTTGGCCATCAGCTACGTGGCGGAGGCCTTCAAGTGGAGACGAAAGCTCCACGCGTGTAACAGGACGAACCGGACCAGCGCCGCCACGACGCTCCCAAGGAAGACGGCCGTCACGAGGTCGATCGCCGACGTCGCCTGAGCCGCACGCGAGACCCAAAGAACCGCACTCGTGAGCAAGCCGTTCACGACCAGGATCGTCGCTCCTCCGACGACGGCATTCCGCCATCTGACACCTGTGGCCGGACGCAACGTGAATATCGCGTGTGCCACGGTATTGCTCAGGACAGAGATCGCCAAGGCGAGTACGTTGCCAACAAATGGCCCGAGTGCTGCGAGGAGGGACGCGAACAAGATCAGGTAGGTGACGGTGCTCACCATGCCCACTCCCGCGAAGCGGGTCAACTCGGATGAACTCACCGATGGGGCGGTCGAACCGGGCGGAAGCGGATGTGCATGCCCCCGGCCGGCGGACAACACTCGAATGAGGCGCCACACTCCCTGGAGGTCCCCAATAGCGGTACGGGTGATGTCCACCCGAGAATCAGCGTCGTCCACCCAGTCGACCGGTACCTCGTGGATCCTGAGCCGATTTCGCTGCGCAATCAGGAGCAACTCCGTATCGAAGAACCACCCGTCGTCGTCGATCAACGGCAACAGTGCCATCACAGTGTCACGCTTGACCGCCTTGAACCCGCACGTGACATCGGTCACCGCGCTCCTCAGTACCGTTCGTAGCAGTACGTTGTAGGTGCGTGAGATGAGCTCTCGCTTCGGCCCGCGGACCACGCGAGCCCCTCGGGCCAGTCGGCTCCCGATCGCGATATCACTGTGGCCCGAAAGGAGCGGGGCCACGAGCGGAAGAAGCGCGTCCAAGTCGGTGGCTAGGTCGACATCCATGTACGCAACTACCTGAGCCGTGCTCTCGGACCAGGCCTTTCGAATCGCCCGGCCCTTGCCCGCTCGGTCCAGATACAAACCGCGCACTCCGGGAAGCTCTTCCGCCAGAGCGCTGGCAATTCGCCATGTATCATCGCTGCTGGCATTGTCGACGATCGTTATGACGGCCTCGAACGGGAACCGCTCGTCGAGGTACTTTCTGAGCCTCCTGACACTGAACTCGAGGTCCCGCTCCTCATTGTGGACAGGGATCACGACGTCAACGACGGTAGCCGCGGCCGGTGCTCTGATCTTCAAGCTCATGATCTCGGTCATGGTCACTGCCTAGATCCCGCTTCCTTGATCCCGCTTCCGCATCGGTCAACGACACACTGACGAATCGTGCACCGGCTTCACAAGAGACTTAGCGATGTGGCGCGAAGAAATCACCTAGCTGTCAACCTTCCGTTGCGTCAAGTTTCCCTTTTGGACACATTCGACATAATGAGGCAGAGCCCTGACTCGGCCGTGGCACCTTCGGATCCTCGGAATGGACTCTGGCATGCTCCCAGCAAGGATCCGACTCCTCGACCGGACTCATCCGGGTGCAGCGCCGGAGTCCTGTGTGACGTGGTAGAGACGGAAGGCCGGACAGACTCCGCCACCCGCCGTGAAACTGTGCGTCAATGTCGCGAATCGCTGCCCGCTGTTGTTGTCACCAGAGTCATAGAGCGAAGGGTACTGATGGTTTGTGGCGATCAGGGAACCTTGCCCACTGGGCGGAGGGACAAGGATGTAGCGGGCATGGAAAGTGACGGGGTCGGCCAGGATCTTTTGGAAGTCACGGTCGTTCGGGATGACGAAGACCTTGGGGTTGGGCGAGAGGACGATCGCCATCGGGATGCAAGGCGAGGAGTTGTCCA
>Ga0208565_1001118_pt1 | contig 16533 bp, 13 predicted proteins | sample Sb_taG_7_FD_187706 | JGI IMG/M metagenome (GOLD analysis project Ga0208565, IMG submission 187706) | Peat soil microbial communities from Weissenstadt, Germany - Sb_50d_2_FS metaG (SPAdes) (version 2) | ecosystem: Environmental > Terrestrial > Soil > Wetlands > Peat | place: Germany...
CGTGCTCTCCGGCATCAACGACACGCAGGCGGGCGGCGTGGCCGCCGGCACGTTCTCGGGGACGCATGCTGGCCTGGCGCTCGGCACCACCGCGGTCATCGTGACCCACCTGGAGAAGAAGAAGGTCAACCCCCTGCGGTCGCTCTACACCATGCCAAGTCCACTGGGAAGCGCCCACATGCTCTCGGCGGAGAACGGCGTCGCCGGAGTGGCAGTCAACTACTTCCTCGACAGCGTGGTGTATCCCGACGACCCTTTCGTGACCCCCGAGACGATCAGCGACCGCTACCGGGCCTTCAACGCGGCGGCCGCGACCTCGAAACCAGGTGCGGGAGGCGTCCTCTTCCTGCCTTGGCTCCGAGGTTCGCTCGCCCCGCAGGGCGACGGGCGAATGCGCGGTGGGTTCCTCAACGTGGGGCTCGACACGACCCGCGGCGACCTCGCCCGCGCCGTGCTCGAGGGAGTCGCCCTCAACCTGCGCTGGCTCCAGGGCCCGGTCGAGAAGTTCATCCATCGCCGGATCTCCCACTACGTCTTCTACGGCGGCGGAGCCTGCTCCGATCTCTGGTCGAGCGTCATGGCCGACGTCCTCGGCAAGCCCGTGCACCAGCTAGCTGACGCGGGCTTCGCTAACTCCATCGGCACGGCGGTCTTCGGGTTCGACCGTCTGGGCATCGCCGCTGCTTCCGACCTGACCAAGCGCCTCCGGATCAAAGGCGTGTACGAACCCGATCCCGCGAAGCGGGCTCGCTATGACGACCTCGCCGCTATCTTCGCCGACACCTTCAAGCGCACGCGGCCACTGAGCCACCGCCTAGCCAAGCAACCCTGACGTCCCACACAAAGCTCGGCCTGGCGGACCGGGTCCAAGCCGTCGTGCTCACATACGAGATCGGCGTGGTCAGCCCCGGCATGCTGGGCGTCCCTCATCCTGAGACGCTGCCCTCGCCCCGGGCCACACCCCGCTCGATCAGGACCTTGTAGTGGGCGCGCCATCAGGAGATCGCGTTTAGCGACCCGGTGGCTGCCGTCCTGGGTGTTCTTCGCCGTCAGATATTTGGGATCCGTCAAGCTTCGTGCCCACAGCGTGCCCACACGAACGCGGAACAAGGCGGAACACGGCAAACGCCGAGGACCATCGCAGAGCCGAAATTCTCGGATTTGCCTGCCTCTTTGCTTCCTCCAGCTGGTCGGCTGCAGGTCACCGGATCGACGCCGGTCCCGACCACCGGATGGCCCAGGTCGATTTCGTCTGGCGGTCGGTTTCGTGGTCGAAATATCGTGCCCACTACGTGCTCAAAAGGAAACGAGAACGAGTCTAGATTTGGGTGCCTTGGCGCCTGGCTCGTGATTCACAAGGCTGGTCAAGGGGAGCCCGTGCGCAGACAGCTAGTGCTGCTAATGCGTCACTTGAGTCCATGACACGGGCCCGGCCAACACCCCGGCCCGGCCCCGTGACAAGAGCAGCCTGTCCCCAAAAGACGAACGGTGAACCTAAACGCGTCGCGGCACCTTGCTCGTGACTCTGCCCACCGCTCGCAGTACCTTGTGTCCCGGGTCAGCGGTCGGGTCGAACATGCACGGACAGCCTCCCCGGATGACAGTCATGCCGTGCTCACGTCCGTAATCCGCTGCCGACTCGGAGACGCTCCCAGGACCAAACGGCGGCTGATGCATCCAAACTCGCTTGACGCCTAGCTCCTCGCACTCGCGCACAGTCGCATTCGCGGCTTCTGGCTTGGTCCCAATGACGACCCAATCCACACCTCCGGGTATCGACTTGAGATCGTGGTAACAAGGATCGCCCTCCACCTCGTCGGCGTTCGGGTTGATGGCGAAGACTTCGTAGCCCCTTTGGCGCAGTCGCTGATAGATGACATTTGCCCCATGGCTCTGTGAATTCCTGGAAACTCCGGTCACTGCAACGCGTTTGTTAGCCAGAAACTCAGAGGCAGCGTCCTTCATCCTTAGCAATGGAATCACCTCCTTGACTCGTTAAGGCTCGATTACCCGGTAGCAGACAGATTCTTAGTTCCGACGGGGCCGTCCCGGGACTCGCTGACAGTATGCACTTGTGCATTGGTCGCTCGTTCGATGTTGCGCTTCAGCACCGCCAGCATTCGTGCCTGCATGATCCAGGCAGTCGGGAGAAGGAGCCAGTCGGAGACGAAACGTTCTATCCAGCGAGGGCGGAAGGTCTGGTAACCGCTGACTACCAGGCGAGTACGCCCGCCGGACCCCTCATTGAGCTGAAAGCCCCAAATTGCTTCCATGTAGGCCGCTGGTCGTGGTTCTTTTGGATCGAGCCAGCGGCCTCGCAGATCGGTATACCCATACAGACCTAAGAATCGGTTCGGCTCCAGCACTCCAACCCGGTAGGCGTCCATGCGGCGGCCCAGTGCCCAGAACGACAGCTGGTCGCCGACAGCGACGTTTTGCCACTCCGGGTGGACTTCTCTGGCACTTGGGCGACCGGCGTTGTCGAGTCGGTCCCAGGAGTACCAGCCCCCGCGGTCCCAGCCAATCTGGACAAGCCAAGGCCAGACCTGGTCGGGCGACGCCTCGATCGTGACGGCCATGGTTGACGACCGCTTGCCCTCGGGGACCAACTCAGCGCCGAGATATAGCCCGGTAACTTCCTCTTCGGTAGCCCCCCAATGCCGCAAGTTCGTTACTCGGGCGGGTATGGCAGCAGCTATCTACGGATGCTGGGTCCGCCCTCGTCTCATCGCGCGATTGCCATATAGCCATCGTGAAACACTGGGGACGGCATACCCAGGGGCGAATGTCACCAATGGATGCCAATCGTCAGCATGCCGCCAACGTCCGATGGAGATGACCCTCGACTCTAGGAGCGTCTTCGGATCAGTATCTTCTGGTCTTAAATTTAGGTCTCATTGAGAGCACCAGGCTCAGCTCGCGACCGGGATACCCAACTCGTGCCTTCGGGTCATCGAGCGCGCTGGCCACGATCGCACTGGGAGCGGCCAGCGGAGGTCTTCGAAGCCCTCACCAGTGACCTAGGGCCCTAGCGAACACTCGACAGGCGGCCAGAGACTGGTGGGGGTGACCCGGCGATTGGTCCTTCTGACCGGGCTGCTCCTGGCAGGGCTGATAGCTGGGTGCAGCACCGCACCACCCAATGTGCTGTTCACGCGCGGCACTGCCGACCGGAATCTGACTTACTGCAACTCGCAAACGTTGGATCTCTACATTCCCCATGCCGCCATCCCTGGCCCTCTTCCCGTCGCAATATACGTCCACGGGGGGGGGAATGACTTCAGGCGACAAGTCGGACCTCAACCCGGTCTTCCTTGACGCACTGACTTCGGCTGGCTATGCCGTCGCCAGCATGAACTATCGGCTTGCTCCCGATTCTCGGTATCCCGCGCAGATCGTGGATGTGAAGTGCGCAATCAGGTATCTGCGAGCCAAGGCGCGTCGATACGACCTGAACGGAAGCGAGATATTCGCGTTCGGCACCAGCGTCGGGGGGCAACTCGTTGCGCTCGCCGCTCTCACAGGTCCCCATTCGGCATTCGATGTCGGACCGTATGCGACGGAACCGAGCAATCTGCGTGCAGTAGCACTTGTTTGGCCCAGCGAACCTCACTGAGCGAGCATCGGGGTTCTCTCCCTCCGACATTCAGCAAGCCTTTGGCAAGATTGATCACCGGGATCTGCTTCTCGCCAGCCCCACGCATTTCGTTGTTCCGAACTCGCCGCCCATCCTTCTTGTTCAGGGCTACAACGACACGAAAGTTCTTAGGTCGCAATCGATTGAACTTTACAGGGACCTCAAAGCCGCGGATGACCAAACGCAACTGGTCTTGGCAGAACATGGGCCACATGTTTATGCAAGTCGGCCCGAAGCCGATTGACCCGAGTCTTCGACAGATTGCGCAAGAAATGGTCCGATTCTTCGACGATGCACGGAGCACGTGAGCCCCAGCGAATGGTGAGCGCCATGGCTCGTACGTCATAAGCCCGGACCGGAATTGCTGGAAACCGGGCACCCGAATCAGGCGGCCAATATGAGTCACACAACCGGTGGTATGGGGCACCGCCGCGCAACTGAGCCCCGACCGACTCTTGCCGGCCAATGCTTGGATCCGGCATCTATTGTTAGAGACATGCAGACGGAGCATTCGAGGTTCCGAATGGGACGGCTCGACCATGTGCACGTCCGCGTGCCGGATCGGGCGGAGGCCGCCCGATGGTACGCGGAGCATCTCGGGTTCGAGCCCGTCGACGCGTACGACTTCTGGGCGACCGGCTTCGAGGGTGGTCCGCTCCAGATCTCGGCCGATGGCGGTAAGACGATGCTGGCGCTGTTCGAGGCTAGTGAGGGTCACCCGATGGTTCCGCAGCAGACCGGTATTGCGTTCAGCGTCGACGCGGCCACCTTCATATCTTTCGCCCGCTCATTGCCCAGCGGGATCGACAGTCCACGCGGCGACCGTCTCATGCTCGCCGATCTCCTGGACTTCGACATGTGCTGGGCGTTCGATCTCGTCGATCCGTGGGGAAACCAGTACGAGCTGAACTGCTACGACTACGACCGGGTTAGAGCCGAACTGGTCGAGACTGATGCAGTGGAGGCCGTCCGCTACTGGCCACGCGAGCTGTACGCGGCATACCTCAACTCCGCGTCGTCGTAGTCGGAGACGACCGATCGGCGTCCCCAAAGGCCAGATCGACGCCGGTCCCGACCACTCGATACTTCCAGTCGGACAATCAGCCCGATCGATGCTCGAGGATCAGTGCCGCGAGATCTTGTCGAGGGGGTTGGAGTCTTGACCCGACCCGTCCATGTTCACCTGTCGCTCGTACCCCTCTCTGAAGCCGGTGACGGCTCCAGTGGGTCGTAGTCGGCGTCCGGCGTGAACTCGACCTGCACCGTGACCTCGCCCCGACGGACCTCCATCCGCGCCAGGCGCTCAAAGACAGCCCTGTCGGCAGCGGTGAGCGGCGGTTGGGTGATGGACCTCGGCCAGAGGCGGTACCGCTTGACCACGTTGATCTCCGCGGCGAGGAGAAAGAACTGAGCCCCCAGGTAGATCCAGGCCAGCAGGACGATGACGACGCCGAAGAAGCCGTACGTCTCGGTCGCGTGTCGGAGCTCTCGACCTACGTACCAGCTCCCGACGATCTGCAGCGCCTGCCAGAACACCGTGGCCAACGCCGCGCCGAGGACAACCTCACGCCACGTGAACTTCACGGCGGTCATCACCATGTACGCGATGAGAATGAGCCCGAAGTTCACGGCGAGAGACCCCACCAACAAGAGCGCGGTGGAGACCGCACCGTGTTGCGCCAGGGTTGCGAACCCCGTCAGCACGGTCGATCCAACGGTGGAGACGGCGAGCAGGGCGAGGACGGCAAACCCTCGGAGATAGCGCATGGGGAGGGACGGCCAGCGCACGTAGGGGATGTTCCACACTTTGTTCATTGCGCTCTGCGTCGCCAGTCCGAGGCCGATGGCTCCATACAAGAGGAGCAGGCTGCCGATGACGACCGCGAGCGCGCTCCCGGTCAGACCGTGGACCTGCGATTGCAACTGAGAGCCGATGATCGGGAAGCTCCCGAGAGCACTGTCGACGAGGTCCTTGTGCAGTTGGGCGTTGTCGTGGAGGACATAGCCGAGGATTGTTGTGAAAAGCATCAACAGCGGGAATATGGCGAAGAGGCCGTAGTACGCGATGAGCGCTGCCTTGCTGCCCGCCTGGTCGTTGCCGAACTTCTGCACGACCGCAAAGGGAAAGCCGAGCACATCGTGTCTTTGCTGGAACTTGTCCGTCCGGCGGACGAAGGCCTCCATCGGGCCCGGCCTTTGCCTCGCGCTCACATCCGTGGTGGTCTCGAGGCCCTGATCCTCAGAGCGAGTCGACGCATGTTCGGGAACGGTCACGGCGCCCAACGATAGGTCTGCCCTTGCGCAGCACGACACTTCTGACGACCCAGGTCAGGGCGCCGGCGGATCCTGAAGGTCTCCCGAGGTGCAGGCGCGTCGCTCGCAACGTCGACAAGACTGCTCCAATGAGCGCTGCCCGGCCCACGGCACGGCATCGCAGGGCTGACCCGAGCCGTCCGTGACACAGCGCGACGAGGACACGGGAGCTCCGGAATACGCCGTCGACCCCGACGCGCCTCGTCAGGCACCGAATCTGTCCTACATCCCCGCGCTCGACGGGATCCGGGGCGTCGCCATCATCGTCATCATGGGGTATCACGGCGGCGTCTTCCTGACGTCGGGTGGGTTCTACTCCCTCGACACGTTCTTCGCCCTCTCGGGCTTCCTCATCACGTCACTGCTGATCTCGGAATGGCGGCGATCGTCGACGATCCGCCTCGGGCGCTTCTGGGCCCGGCGCGCCCGACGGCTTCTACCGGCCCTGTTGGTCATGCTGCTCGGTGTCGCCGTCTTCGCCGCCTTCCTGGTTCCCGCGGGGACCTACCCCACCCTGCGCGGTGACGCCTTCTCCGCGCTCTTCTACTTCGCCAACTGGCACTTCATCGCGAACGGCTCGAACTACTTCAACCAGACCGCGCTCACCTCGCCGCTGACCCATACCTGGTCGCTCGCCGTCGAGGAGCAGTTCTACCTGGTCTGGCCCTTGGTCGTCCTCGGCCTGTTCAGGCTCTGGAAGAGCATCCGGGTCCTGCTCGTGGTGTGCATCGCGGGCGCGTTGGCATCGGCGATCGTGATGGCCATTCGCTACTCCCCCGGTGATGTCGATCGGCTCTACTACGGCACCGACACCCGCGCTCAGTCCCTGCTCGTCGGCGCGGCGCTGGCGGCGTCACTGTCGTTGTGGGCAGACCATCGCCACCGGGTGGGCGCCCTCCCGGCACGGACCGATCGGGTGTCCCGTCGACTCGGCGGCGATCCGGCCTGGGCCGTCCGGACGGCACTCGGGCGAGCCGCCGCACTCGCGGTGGGAGTGGCCGGCGTCGCCGTGAGCGCGGCGCTGTGGACCCTGGTCTCCTACAACGACGCTTTTGCGTACCGCGGGGGCTTCCTACTGGCGGCGCTCGCCACGACGGCCGTGCTGTTCAGTGTGGTGTGCTCCCAGCGTTCCGTCCTGGCGCGGTGCCTGTCGCTTGCCCCGCTGCGCTACGTGGGCCGCATCTCCTACGGCATGTACCTCTGGCATTTCCCGCTGTTCATCTACATCGACAACGCCAGGACCGGCCTCACCGGTTACCCGCTGTTCGCGGTCCGGGTCGCCGTCACGCTGGTGGTCGCCACAGGTTCCTTCTACGTGGTCGAGCGGCCGATCCGACAGGGGAATCTCCTGCGCGGCCGGCGGACATGGGCCGTCACGCCGGCGGCCGTGCTGGCCACGGTCGTCGCCCTCGTGGCGGCGACGAACGTCCCGGCGGTGGCGGCGCCGACGACGGGACCTCCGGTGACCTCCGCTCCCGGCACCGGACCCCCGGTCAAGGCACTGGTCGTGGGCGACTCGACGGCCCTGACCCTCGACATCGGCCTCAACGAACACGCCCGTGACTACGGCATCGTGCCGTTCAACGGCGGAATCCTGGGCTGCGGGGTCACCAGCGGTGCCGAGTACCAGGAGAAGGCTGTGGATGCCCCCATGGCCGTCCAGTGCCAGGGGGCCCCGCCCCAGACCCAGTGGCCCACCCTGTGGAGGGCGGAGATCGTCAAGGACGACCCCAACGTCGTGATGATCCTCGCCGGCCGCTGGGAGGTCTCGAATCGCACCTACGGCGGACGCTGGACCAACATCGAGGATCCCACCTACGCGGCGTACGTCCGGCGGGAGCTCATGGACGCGGTGCACCTGGCCGGATCTGGCGGCGCCACGGTCGTCCTGATGACGGCCCCCTGCTACGACACCGGCGAGCAACCCGATGGCCAGCCCTGGCCCGAGGACTCACAGGCCCGCCTGGCCATCTACAACCACATCGTCCGCGACGTGGCGGCCTCCATCCCGGGCACGTCGCTCCTCGACTTCAACGCGATGGCCTGCCCGGGCGGGCAGTACGAGGAGTACATGGGCGGCCAGCAGGTACGCCTAGCCGACGGCATCCACTTCACCTTCACGGGAGGTGACGTCTTCGCGTCCCGGATCTGGCCGTACATCTTGCAACTCGGGCACCAGCAGATGGCTCGACTGGGGAGCCGCTGACTCCCCGCCACGGCAGCACGGCCCGGGCTCAGCCCACCCGCCGCAGGGTGTTGTGGTCGGTGTGAGGGAACGGCTCGTCGAACTCCTTCATCTTGAGGATGGTGACCTCGTCGTAGGACCAGCTGTCCTCGCCGAGGGTGATCGTGACCTCGTAGCTCAAGGTGCTGGCGTTCTGGGCCAGGTATTTGTTCTCGCCGATGCCGTACCGGGCGTCGCCCATGGCAGCCTTCAGGGTGAACTCGGTCGCGTCCGCCGCCGCGGTGCCTCCGGCCAGGGTCGTGATGCCCCGAGGGACGACGAAGCCCTTCATGATCTCGCCGGTCGCGGCGTCCCAGAGCCAGTAGCCCACTTCGGTGTGGAACGGGTTCTCCTCGTCACCACGCCACATCGCGCTCTTGTAGTCGAGGCCGTAGAGGTGCTGGTCCCCGTTGTCGACGGGACCGAACGGCTTCATCGTGCACTTCTCCAGGTAGGGGCTACCCAGCACCTTCCCCTGGGAGTGCGAGAACGCGGTGTCGAGTCCGCCCTTGTCGCTCTCCCACTCGCCAGCAAGCGCTCCCAGCGGTCCCCATTCATTGGCCATGGTTCATTCCTATCTCTTGACGCGTCGTCGACGAGGAGCCTAGGCCGAACCGACGTGGTCGATCCCCCTGCGGGCGTGCTGCCCACCTGCAGCGGATGATCCTCATGCCGCGGCCCACTCCGAATCCGACTTCCCGAGCAGGAAGATCGTCACGCCGACGACCACCAGCACGACCAGGGCGATCACCAGGGCAAAGACGATGTGGATGTGCAGGACGCACGCCGCACCCACGAGGGCACCGACGAGCATCGCGGCGATTGCGACGAGGCGCCGTCCCGACCTCGATCCTTTTCCGCCGACGATCGTGCTGTCGGCGACGATGCCGGTGATGGTCAGGGTGAGGACCGTGGTGGTCAGATCGGGGACGGCGACCTGGCGGGCGGCGGCGTTCTGCACCCCCATGGCGGTGGCGAGGACGAAGATGAGGGCGTAGCGGAATCCGGCAGTCACCGGACTTCCACTCAGCGACGCCAGGACCACGGAGGCCCCGAGCAGTATCGCTTCGACGGCGGTCGCCATGCTGAGCAGCCGACCCCGATGTGTTCCATATCTCTTTCCGGCCTGTCCGCCGACGAGGGCGCCCAGGCAGAACGACGCCAACGCGACCACCGATGCGCCGATGGAGAAGCCGGGTGCCCCCGCCAGTGCAAAGCCCAGGAAGACGACGTTTCCCGTCATGTTGGCGACGAACACATGCCCGAGGACGAGGTAGCTGAACGCATCGACCAGGCCCGTGACGAGAGTCATCGCGACCAGCAGCGGCGGCAGGGGGCCGTCCTTGCCTGTCCGTGTCGGGATGAGTGTCTGACGGACCTCTGTGATGAAGGTGTGCATGATGAGTTCCTTGTCGTGACGAGCTCTGACCCACGCGGCGCAGAGGTACCTTCCCACCGGCCAGTCTTGTACGACCGAGTAGGGATTTCACGCGAAGATTCCCGGCGGGCGACGCCGCCGCACTACGCAGTCCGCGTGCCCGGTGCGTCTGCGGAGCTCCCCGCGGGGGACGGTCTGACGGGCCATGCCGACGGTCGGGCCGTCCGGGATTCAGGCGACCGCGCTCGCCGCGCTCCTCTCGGGACGGTGCAGCGCCGTCAATCGGTGAAGCCGATGGAGGCGTGGCTCGCGTCGCAGAACGGCTTGTTCTTCGAGGCGCCACAGCGGCAGAGGGTGACCCGGTTGCGTACCTCGTAGGGTTCGCCGTCGGCAGCGACGACGGGGATCCCGCCTCTCACCCAGAGCGGTCCGGCCACACCTTCTGCGGGGTCTTCGACGATCCCGATCGACGGCTCGAGGTCGGGTTCCCGCGGAGCCTTGGTCTCACGGTCCCAGACCACCAGGCGACCCGACGGGCAGAGCGCGGCTTCTTGCGCGGTCAGGGCGGCCGCGTCCGGGCCGGGTCGTTCGACCAGGTTCCATATCTGACCGGCGACGTCACAGAAGCGGGCGAACGCGCAGAGGGGTTGGGCGTCGGTGAGGATCAGGGTCGGGCCCTCCTGCACGTCGGCCTGCCGGAGATACGGCTCGCGACTGGCGGTCTCCTCCCCCCGGAAACCGACCCGCGCGTGCGATCCGTCACAGAAGGGCTTGTTGGCGGACTGACCGCAGCGACACAGGGCGCAGCTCTCCTTCGTCGCATAGGTCTGACCCTGCCGCCATCGGGTGGAGTTGCCCTCGGCGTCGGCCACGATCGACTGCCGCGCGATCGGCACTGCGCCGGAGACCAGATACGGCCCGTTCTCGCTGACCCTGATCTGCATGGTCTCATGGGGTTCCATGGGTGCCTCCCCGGAGCCGGCGATCTCCGCTCTCTTCTGTGATACCCGAGTCTCCCCATTCCACTCGACTCCGTACGCCGCTGCCAATGATGAATCGCCGATACGGGCGTGTGGCCTGCGGCTCAGAACCCCGCCCGGTCGGCGGCGTCGGAGCGAAGGGCCCCGGCCACGGTGACCGCACAGTGAACCTTTCGCGAACACAAGATGAACTGATGCGTACAGCCTGGGTATGTTCATGGGCCGTGGCGTCACATATGGAGCAATCCGTCCTGAATCTGTTCGCCCTCGTGAGGGAAGCGATGGCCCGGGCCACGTGGGCCCTCCTGAACGGCGACATGGAGCTGGCCCAGGCGGTGGTCAACGGGGACCAAGAGGTCGACGACATGACCGCGGAACTGGAGCTCGTGGTCTGGTCGCGCATCGAGGCCGACGACCTCGACCCCGTCGCGCTGCGACAGCTCGTCGGGTTCCTCCTCATCCTCCCCGAGCTCGAGCGCAGCGCCGACCTCGCCGAGCACATCGCCCAGAGGGCTCTCTCGAACATCGGCGCCGACATGACGCCGGTCGCCCGCGGCATCGTCCAGCGGATGTCGGAGGTGGCGGCCGAGATGTGGCAGTCCACGGCCGCTGCCTACACGGGGAACGATGCGGGGGAGCTCGAGCTCCACGAGGCGGACGAGGAATTGGACATCCTCCACGATCGCCTGACCACCGAGATCGGCAGGGGAGCGATGGCTACGACAGTGACCGCCCAGGTGACGCTGATCTCCCGCTTCTACGAGCGGCTCGGGGACCATGCCGTCAACCTCAGCCGTCGGATCGCCGCCCTCCAGGGGTAGCGTCCGCGGGTCAGCCGCACAGGCCCGTGCTCACTCCGACCGCAGCAGTACCGCCGTGGGGGTGTGGGCGGCGGTGCGCGCCGGAACGGCCGCCACGAGGTTCGCGAGCACGACCGCACCAACGGCGATGGCGGCGACGTACGGCGGCGGGATGCTGGTCACGGGGACCGCGTGGATCGCCTCGGCGAAGGCATTCCACAGGACATGCCCGAGGACGATGCCCAGGGGAACGCCGATGATCGTGCCGATGGCGACCGTCACGCTCGACTGCCAGGCGACGATGGCCCCCAGCTGGCGCCCGGAGAGTCCGAGCGTCTTCAGGACGGCCAGGTCCCTGCGGCGCCGGCGGACCGAGGCGACGAGCGTCGTCCCGAGGGCGAGTGCCGCTCCCACGGCGAGGCTCGCACCGAGGACGGCGGGGATCGCCACGATGGAGTGGGAATCGACGATCTCCTCCGGACGCAGCACCGAGACGACCCCTCCGGCCGAGCCGGGGCTCGGCGCGTTGGGGCTGTTGATCGCTTCGACGACCCGCTCCAGAGAGAGCAAGGCCTGTACCGGAGGGCCTTGGGTCCGGACGAGATAGGCGTTGGGCCCCGGAACGAAGCTGCCTTGGGTGTTGCGGACCGAAGGAGGGATCAACCGATAGTCGATGATGGCGCCGATGCCCATGCCCGGCCCGACCAGGGCCGGCATAGTGGCCGTGCCGACGATGGTCAGGCGAGCGGGCCGTCCGCCACCCGCGCCGACGTCCACCGTGCTCCCGACGTGCTTACCGAGTGCGGCCATCGTCGCGGCGCCCAGAACGATCTGGTTCGGCGCCTGCAACCCGTGGCCGCTCAACAGAGGTGGCGCGACCGTGGCGTTCAGACCAGACCCGATCACCGGGAACAGTTGGCCATCCAACCTTGCCTTGGCGAAGTAGACGCCCGACGCGGCCCTGACGTAATGGTCGTGCGCGAGGAGGGTCGCGCTCTGCTGGGCCGGCAGGTCTTCGTCGCCGGAGAATCCCGAAAGCACTGCATAGTCCCAGTTCCACCCGTACAGGCTCGGGTGCGTGACCAGATTGTTCAGGCTGGCGCCGAACACCACGGTGCTCAGGACCACCACCACGGCGAGGGTGGCACCAAGTATGGCCGACCGTACCGGGACGGGGTCTCGGTCGCCCGGGTCGATGGCGAAGCGGACGCCCGTCACCGCCGAGACCGGGAACCCCGAAGACACGGCGAGACGCGTCCCCGCGGAGGGGGGCCGAACCACCCGCCTGACGCGGCTGCGGACGTGCGGATCGAGCCGGTAGGCCTCGAGCACGGCAACCCCCGACAGCACGACGGCCAGGGCCACGAAGCCGAGGCCGAGCACGGTCGCATCGAAGGCGACGCCCACGGGGTAGACGGGGCGCACGGGCCCGAGCGGAAAGAGCGGTGACATGGCGATCGCCACACCGACCGCCACGGCGCAGCCCACGAAAGTCGCCGCGATGATGCCCGTGACGGCGTCGGCCATCGTCATGGCCGGACCGGCACCGAGGGCGCGCAGCGTCGCCGTCTCGTCGCCATGCCGGCGGAGCTGACGGCCGATGACCTGAATGGCGACGATCAGCAGTGACAGGGCGGCGAGCGCGCCGAACACGCCGAGCGCGACCGACACGGGCTTGACCGCGCGGTCGGCCGCCGCGATGGCCGGTCCACTGGTCTGGAACCCCCCGAAGGAGGTCACGGCGGCATCGAGGCCTCCCAGCTCGGATTCGACGGCGCGCAGGTCGGCGCTGCCACCGACAAGCTTCAACGCGCTCGTCGAGTAGTAGGCACAGCAGGCGGCGATCTGGCGCGTCAAGGCGGGTGACAGGAGAACCGTGGACAGGCCGAGGCTGTCGTAGTCGTCTACGTCGACGTCCTCGGGAAAGACGACGGTGCCGACGATCCTGACTTTGGCCACTTTCACCGGCGGCAGATTCGAGGGCCCGGTGGGCGCGCTCATGATGATCTCCTGGGCGTCGGAGTTGAGGCCGATCTGAATGACCGAGCCGATGTGCAGCCCCATCTCCGCCGCGGCCTGGGCGTTCATGACCGCCTGACCAGGATCGTGCGGGTTGGCGAACCTCCCTGCCACGAGGTGGGCGATGTCCCGGGTCGTGTACTCGCCACCCATGGCGCCGACGAGGGTCGGCGGCTTCTCGCCCGGCTGCATGTGGGACTGCACGCCGCGGACGTAGTCGATGTTGCCGTCGAAGCCGACGACCGCCTCCTCGCTCCGCACGTAGGGAAGGTGGAGGACCCTGGCGTCCGTCGTCGCGTTGTAGCCGACCGAGGACCCGAGGGCGGGGTTGGCGAACGCGGTGAAGATCTGCAGATCGGACGGGTTCGTGGTCGCCAGGTACGTCGCGTACGACGCCTGGGTGCGCCGGGCGCCGGCGATCGCCCCCAGCGCGACACCGCCGAGCAAGCCGATGAGGACGACCAGCGTGAGGTACTCGCCCCACCGGCGCCCGAAGGTGGGCCGGAACCGGTAGGCCGCGGTGCGCAGGGCCGATGGTGTCACGGCCCTACTCGTGGTCGGTGTTCGCTCAAGGTCTCACCCTCACCGCCATACCCCGGTTCTCCGCTGCAGTGTGCCTCGTCCGCCCCGGTCGACCAAGGTGGCTACCCCCTGGTCCGGCGTGGTGCTAGCACCCTCGGCCACCGCACCTAGGGATTTTGCCCCGGTGGGTGGCAACTGCCGACGGGCCGGCGGGTACCCGGCCCTCGACCCGCCGCGTGGGGGAAGATGGCCCCATGTCGACCGGCCCCGAGCCCCTGCGCGGGGAGCAGAAGGCCCGCGCCGGCGAGCCCCGCTGGCCGATGGCGCTCGCCGTCATCGCGACCGGCCTGCTCCGGGCGACGCTGCCCCACGAGCTGCGCAACGGCGACGCTGCCTGGGTCTTCCTGGTCATCCTCGTCGTGCTCCTGGCCGCGCTCATCATCGGCGACCCCGGCCGCATCGACCGGGACCGCCCGTGGCTCCACAACCTGACCAGCGTCATTATCGGGCTGATCACCCTCGCCAACGCGGATGCCGCGGTACGTCTCGTGATCGGCATCGTCGACGTGTCCAACTTCACGCAGGACGCCAAGGTGCTACTGGCCAGCGGCGCCGCCATCTGGCTCACCAACATCATCGCCTTCGCCCTGTGGTACTGGAACCTCGACCGGGGCGGCCCGGCGCCGCGCGCCGCGGGCACCGGTGGCAGCCCCGCGCTCGTCTTCCCCGAGATGCTGCACCCGCAGCACGTCGGGGAGGGCTGGTACCCCACGTTCGTCGACTACTTCCACTTCTCGTTCGCCACCGCCGCCGCCTTCAGCCCGACCGACGTGTCGGCGGTCAAGACCTGGGCCAAGCTCATGATGATGGCCGAGTCGGCCATCTCCCTGGTGGTTGGGATCCTCGTCGTCGCGCGCGCCGTCAACATCTTGAAGTGACCAACAACCCCAACCGCGGCGCGGGCAGGGGGAAGGGTCAGCATGCTGAGGCCCGGCCCACCGGTCGACGTCACCATGCACCATCGTCCCCAGTGACCAGCGGGGCGGCCACCGGCGGCGGCGCGCCCCCTGCGGGCACGGTGACCGACCCGCTCGCGCTCTCCAGCGGGCGGGGGCGCTGGGTGGTGGCCGCCACGGTCCTCGGCTCGGGGATGGCCCTGCTCGATTCGACCGTCGTCGGCATCGCCCTCCCCTCCATCGGCCGCGACTTCCACGGGGGCGTCGGCATGCTGCAGTGGGTCGTCACCGGGTACGCGCTGACGTTGGCCGCCTTCCTCCTCCTCGGCGGGTCGCTCGGGGACCGCTACGGCCGCAAGCGGGTCTTCTCCGTCGGGGTCGTCTGGTTCGCCGCCGCGTCGGCGTGCTGCGGCCTCGCCCCCGGCGCCGGGCTGCTCGTCGCCGCCCGGGTGGTCCAGGGCGTCGGCGGCGCGCTGCTGACCCCGGCCAGCCTGGCCATCCTCCAGGCGTCGTTCCGCACCGACGACCGGGCCCGCGCCATCGGCGCCTGGTCGGGGTTGAGCGGCGTCGCCGCGGCGGCCGGCCCGCTCGTCGGGGGCTTCCTGATCGCCATCGGCTCGTGGCGCTGGGTCTTCTTCATCAACCTCCCCGTGGCCGCCGCCGTGCTCGTCGTCATCGCCCGCCACGTGCCCGAGTCGAGGGACCCGACGAGCGCCGGCCGGATCGACGTCGTCGGCGCCTCCCTCGCCGTGATCTTCCTGGCCGGCCTCACTTACGGGCTCATCGAGGCCCCGGCGCGCGGGTGGTCGAGCCCGGGCGTGGTCGCCTCCCTCGTCGTGGCCGCGCTGGCCGCGCCCGCATTCCTCCTCGTCGAGCACCGCCGCGCCCACCCCATGCTCCCGCTCCGGCTCTTCCGCTCCCGCCAGTTCAGCGGGGCCAACGCCGTGACCTTCGCCGTCTACGGCGCCCTCGGCGGCGCCTTGTTCCTGCTCCCCGTGGAGCTGCAGATCGTCAAGCACTACAGCCCGCTCGAGTCCGGCCTCGCGCTGCTGCCCGTGACGCTCGTCATGCTCACGCTCTCGGCCCGCTCCGGCCAGCTGTCGACCCGCATCGGCCCCCGCCTCCAGATGACCGTGGGGCCGCTGATCGTCGGCGCCGGGCTGGCGTTGCTGACGCGGGCCACCGACCCCGGGAGCTACTGGACGCAGGTCTTCCCGGCCGTGCTGCTCTTCGCCTTCGGCCTCGCCGCGACCGTGGCGCCGCTGACGGCCACCGCCATGGGCGCGGCACCGGCTGAGCACTCGGGCATCGCCTCGGCGGTCAACAACGTCGTCGCCCGAGCCGCGGGCCTGCTCGCGGTCGCCGTGCTGCCCCTGCTCGCCGGCCTCACGGGTGCCGCGGCGCTCGGGGCCACCGAGCTTGCTGCCGGGTTCCGCACCGCCATGCTCATCTCCGGCGTCGTCTGTGCCGCCGGCGGCCTTCTCGCGGCGCTGACCATCCGCAACCCCTCCCGCGCCCCGGCGCCCGTCCACGGCGACGAGTTGTGCTGGTCCTGCGGCATCAGCGGCCCGCCGCTCCAGCCCGCGCTGGCGGCCGCCGGAGACACCCCGGGCTGAGCCAACGTGCGGCTCGCCGCCGCGTCGACAAAGGTGGACCCATGCCACGCACCGCCCGCACGGCCACACCCCAGGCTTTCGCCCCGGC
>Ga0208565_1001119_pt1 | contig 16527 bp, 18 predicted proteins | sample Sb_taG_7_FD_187706 | JGI IMG/M metagenome (GOLD analysis project Ga0208565, IMG submission 187706) | Peat soil microbial communities from Weissenstadt, Germany - Sb_50d_2_FS metaG (SPAdes) (version 2) | ecosystem: Environmental > Terrestrial > Soil > Wetlands > Peat | place: Germany...
ACTTGCCGGGTGGTGGTGCCACGCATGCTGAATCTCCACAAGCTGAATGAGCTGCCCAAGACTCGCATACCCGCGTCACCCTGTCGAGGCCCGCTCAGGGGGCGAAAATCAACACCCTGTTAGGCGTGCCGTTGCCGTTAGGCGATGACATTGACGTGCCGAAGGCGCTGCGCAGGCGGGTTGCGAGCTTCTGGCGGGACGAGGCCACATCGTTCGCTGAGTTACTCGTCCTTTCGCACTGGGCCGATGCCCTCTTTGCGGCGGATCCACGGGTCCCTATCCGCCGATTACCGGAGATGCTGGTCACCACCGCTGGCCGCGAGATCGGACTCTGCTCCGATCGTCCCGAGGAGCGTACCGCACTCGAGCGGCGGATTGAACGGCTTTCGCAAGAGGCAGGCTTGCTTCGACGGTACCAAGCCACTCTCATCGCCGTGTGGGAGGCAGTCGAACCGTCGTGGGTAGCCCGGGGACGCGATGCCGTGCTGGCGGCGTGTGCCGAGTGGCTGAGTCGCTTGGCTACCGGCGCGCCGCTGCTTGAGTTGCTCTCTACCGATCATGCGGTCCTTACCGGCGGGCTCGATTCCCTGGTGAACGCCGCCCTCGCGCGTGGCGAGGTCGTGATCACGCCGTGCTACTTTCTCGAGCACGGCCATCTCTGGGATCTTCCGCAGCTGCTCAGTATCGGTGTGCAAGCGCGGGTCCGAAACAGCAACGCGTATGCGAGCCAGGGACAACAGGCAGCCCGGCTTGCCCGGGTACTCGGAACCGGCAACCGCGCTGCCCTACTGTCGATGGTCATGGACGGCCCGACTACTGTCCACCACGCTGCTCACCAACTCAACCTCACCACCCGCACGGTTGCCCGCAACGCTGCCACTCTGCTCAGAGCCGGGTTGATCGTCGAGAACTCCTCGGCGAACAGTATTCGGTATCAAGTGGTGCCAGGTGCGCTTGACGGCCTCCTCAACGAAGTGAGTCAGCGTATTGCGCGACACCACGGTCGCTCGAGCCGCCTTTACGCCGATGCGATCGGCGCTGCGGCAAGCTTTCGCGCCGTCTTCGAGCATGCACCCGTGGCGATGATTCAGCTCGACCTCGAAGGGCGATGCCTCTCGTGCAACGTGGCCACACAGCGACTCTTCCAATATACGGAGACAGAGATGGGGCAACTGCGAGGGCGTCACCTCGTAATCGACGAGACCGATCAAGACGCTTTCGATGTTCGGCACCGTCCCCGGCAATACCGGCAGCATCGTAATGTTCGCCTGCGCCGAAAGGACGGCTCGATGTTCTGGGCCGCGATCACTCTGGCACCGGTCCACGGTCGCTCTGGTGCGCCGAAGTTCGGCTACGTGATGATCGAAGACGTATCCGAACGGCTGGAAGGTGCGGACCTTGTCACTGGCCTGCCAAACCGTGCGCTTTTCATCGCGAGGCTTCAGCAACTTCTCGGCGAAGCCAAGCGAGCGACCGACAATCTCGCGTTGCTCGTGCTTGACCTAGACAAATTCAAGCAGGTCAACGACACTTTCGGCCATGCGGCAGGAGACGATCTCCTCCGACAGGTAGGTCGCCGGCTCACCACAGCGCTGCGCGATGACGACCTGGTGGCCCGCATCGGCGGCGATGAGTTCGCAATCGTGCTGGATGGAGCGGTTCACGACACTGGTGCTGCTGCTGCGGTCGAGAAGATCCAGGAATCCTTGCGTCGTCCCTTCTCGCTCTCCGACGGGAACTTCGCCTTCGTTGGAGTCAGCATCGGCGTGGCACTAACAGCATCGCACCGCCGTGACGTTGAGGATCTGATGGAGCGCGCTGATGCGGCGATGTATCGCGCCAAACGAAGGGGCACCGGGTATGAACTCAGTAACGAATTGACGAGCGCCTCGATCGGCGCTTAGCCCGAATCCGTCCTTCTCCGGCCTGCACTCCGAACAGATCACCACACCGAAACCGGACTCCGCGTTTGTGGTGCGGACCGACGGGAACGCTCAGTGAGATCGCTGAGAGGCCAGCGGCGGCCGATGCCGTCCCCTGCACGGCGTCGTCGGCATATCCGGGATCCCGAGGATCGAGAAGGCAAGCGCAATGAGGTGTCCTTCGTCGACGGCGAGCGACTCCTCGAACTCGGCCGCATCGGATGCGATTGACCGTGGATCACCCCGCGGCATGCTGCCGCAGGATCAGAGAGTTGACCATGCCCTTGAGTGCCCCGCTCGAGGCAAACGCCTTGCAGAAGTCCTGACTTCGCCCCGGTTCGCCTGGTGGATCGACACGCTAACCGACGGACCGCACAAGGCCGAGGTGGTCGCCCGGGTACGCCCATCAGGGAAAGGCGTCGCAGCAATCAGTCGCGACCTCGACCTGACGGAAACGGCGAATCGCGAAACGGGTGCATGCGAGCCGAGGTCGACGGCGGGACGCGCAACGGAGCGAGCACGGGCGAGCGTGAGGAGTTGACGCGTCTGCGCCGCCAGGTGCGCGTGCTCGAGAAGGAACGCACCATCCTCAAGACTGCGCGACTTTCTTCGCGAACGAGACCCGGTGAGCAGGGAGTGGTTCATCGAGGTAGAGAAGGTCAACCCCGTGCGCTGCGAACGCGCTGCCGCGTGCTTCAGTCGCCCGCGCCGGCCACGACCACTGGTCGATCCATCCAAACACCCCTCAGCCGGCCCCGTCCCGGCAGCGCATCTGCGGTGACGGCGATCAGCCGGTCACGGGAGAGATCGCGAAGCTGATGACAGAGCGAGTCCGGGGCGGTGACCACCAACGCTCTCATCTGGTTCGCATCTTGATCGCTGAGCGACGCGCTGCGAAACGTCCGCCTTTCCCCCGAAACGCTTGAGGAATTCCCGCAGGTTCACACGCTCAGAGTGGAGCGTCTCACGCGAGCAGCTTCCACACGCCGCCGTGCCACCACCAGATGTGCAGTGGCTGCGGGCTGCCGGGTATCGCGCGAATCAGCCATCCGAACATGAGGACCCTGGCGTGGTTGACGTCCTCGACCTCCATCTCGATCATTACCTGCCTGGAGTCGGGCAGCGGTACCGCCTGGTGGAGCTGGAGCCAACTGGTCGTGGTCCACTCCCAGCAGCTGGCCTGCACCGCCGAGGCCTCCGAGTAGGTCGCCGTGCCGCACGCGACCAGTGCTTTGAGCTGAGGATCCACGGCCATGCCCTCGAGCTCGGGCCCATCGCTCGCAAGCGGTCGCCACATCGAACCGTTCCAGCTCAGCGCGAGGCTGTTCCCATTGTCGGGTGACACGGGACTCACCAGCAGAAGTGCCCGACCGACCGGGTCGTAGGCCATCACATCACCGAAAACACTCACCGAGAGGTCGCCCCGCGTCTGACGCGTCCAGCCGTTTCCGTTCCAGGTCCAGGTCCAGGTCTCGGTGCCGGTCCCCGTCTCGGCATCGGTGACCAGGACCATCTCGTCGGTGGCGCTATCCCACGCCATCGCAGCGCCCTGACCGGCGGGTGGCCGAGTCCCGTCACTGTTCAACTGGAGCCAGGTCGTGCCGTCCCACGCCCACGTGTCGTTGGCGCTCTTGCCGGGAGCGAGACTTCCCCCGAAGAGCATGACCATCTGAGTCATGGGGTCGTAGGCTGTGGCGGCCCCGGATCGACCCTGTGGGCTGTTCCGTGGACTGGCCCGCGTCCACCGCGCGTCGTTCCATAGCCACGTGGTGTCAGCGCTGTTGAGGCCGCCGAACACGACCACCTGATCTGCCGCCGCGTCATACGCGACGCTGAAGCCGAGCCCGACGACCGGGCCGGTAAACCCCGGCGGGGCCACGCTCGTCGTGGGGTGGTGTGCCAGCGCCACCGCCAAACCGACGACGGCGACGAGACCGGCAACTGCGACCAATCCGAGGCCTGCGCGGCGTGAACTGTGGGGATTCGCGTTCGGGTTCTCCGCTTCCACGTCCTACCCCGATTCTCGCCCAGCGGACCGTTCCACACACGAGATGGCTTGCGTCGTCAGCAGTTGCTCCATGTCTGGTTGGTCAGGCGGGACATCGGTGCGCTATCAGCGTCATCCTCGTCCAATTCTGCGGTATCTCATCATCACGGAAGGCTGGGCGGCGGCCGTCTTGATGCGCTTGGGCGGATCTCCGATCTCATCGCGCCCGGAGGCGCACCGTCCGGTTGTGCGCCACTGCACACCCGTCTCTCTCCCCTCCCAGGACGCCCTGCACCGCGAACAGCTGTTCGTTACCTGATGCCTTGACTTGAGGCCGCCATTGCGCTCTGCCAGCACCGCCACCGCGACGGGCTCCGCCTCAGCCGACGGGGAAGGCAGGACGCCGACGTATGGGTCGGGTTATTGGGTGCCGAGCGGAGCCCTGACATAACGGACCCGTCGGAGGCAGACCCGCGATCCCCTGCCCGTTGTCTGCGCGCGTAGACCCCGTCACGAACGCAGAGACGTACGACACGAAAATCGCCACAGCGCCGATCACGGTAAGCGGAATCCGCCAAACCATGACCCGTCACTCAACCGACTATCATCCCGATGACCCCAAAGATCGTCCCATCAAACGCCCGAATCGTTTCGGCAGGACGCCTCAAGTGAGGCCAGCCTCCTTCAATCGGCCGAGTGACAAGGAGCTTCACCGCACATCATCCTGCCACCTTCGGCGCCCGTCCGATCAAACCGGCCACGCCCACGAAGCCGCGATCAGCTCAGGGGTGCTTTGGACATCCGCTACTGGCACCGTTGGACCGCGCGTCGTCGAACTCCCGTGCCGCCCGTCGTTCGGCGATGCCGTTCCGCGCTCCTCGGGGCGTCGGTGGACGGGCCTCATCACACCACCAGATGAGCATTCGCTAAGGGCTGGTCGGTCGGTAGAGGCGGGCGATGTCGCGAAAAAATCGTCTCCACGCGTTTGGATGGGTGTGAACATATCGGCCAGCACGACGACGAGTGCAGCCGTTCCCACGCCGACCTTCGAGGGCATGGTTGCGACCGACAGACGGCGGCTGTACACGCTCGCGCTGTCGATCCTCAGAGATGAGGGCGAGGCTGAGGATGCTGTTCAGGAAACGCTGCTCAAGGCGTGGCGCTCGTGGTCCACACTGTCGCACGCCAACTACGTCTCGCGATGGCTCACCCGTGTCTGCGTCAACCACTGCATCAGCAGGCGGCGGTTTCTCCGACTGCGAGGCTGGCCACAGCTCGAGTTGTTCGAGCGAGCCGGCGCATCAGACGACGAGAGCGGCCGCGCCGAGGTTCTCGACATAGACCGCGTGTACCGCCGCCTCTCGCCCAAGCAGCGAGCGGCGATCACCCTCAGCTACCGGTACGGCTACTCGGTCGAAGAGTGCGCCGGATTCATGGAATGTCGACCGCGGACCGTGCGCACTCATCTGACGCGCGGCCTCGCCACCCTGCGAAAGGAGCTCAGCGATGATTGACATCGACCCACGCCTCGACAGCGAGCTGCGGGGCCTGTACGAGCACATCGAGGCGGAGAGCTCGTCGCACGCGCTGCCGGGCTTCGAGGTGCCAGGCACCACCCCCCGCAGGCGAATACTCAGCCTTATAGCAGCTGTAGCGAGTGTCGCCGTCGTGGCGGCCGGAGTCACGGTGTTCGCGACCGAACTCCACTCTCGCACTGTGAAGCCGCCCGCTCCGGCCGGGTCACCGTCCGCGGCCCCGCCGGGCCTCGTGAGCGCAGCGGAGTTGACAGCGGGACTTCCCGCAGTCAGCCATATCGTGATTCCCGTGCTGCGGGGCAGCGGTTCAGCCTCTCTGCCCACTTTCACGCCAACCGGCATGCTTTTCATCACGTGGGACTGCGCTGGGAGTGGCTCCTTCGCGTTATCGTCGACAACCCCTTCGGTCGGGGCGAGTGGTAACCAATGTGTGGGCTCCGGCACGCAAGGCGACTTCGTGTCCCAGGTCTCGCCCATCGACGGCAAGTCGGCCATCGACGGGAAGCAGTTGAGCTTGCGGATCACGGCAGACCCCTCGGTGAACTGGGAGATCGCTGTCGCTGAAAGTGGGCCCGGGGTGCCACTTCCGTGGTTGGGTTCTGTGGTCAAATCCGGGCTCTGGTGGCCCCTCCTGGTCGCCCCGACATACGGTTTCGGCACGTCCGAGTTGGAGACCTTTACTCCGACTGCACCCTTCGAAGTCGCGTATGCGTGTACGGGCACTGGAACGATCGAGTTCTCTTCACCGGACGGCTCAGTACCCTCGACACGTGAGACCTGCCGGAACGGTTGGTCCGGACAGCAAACGTTTCCAACGCCGACGTTCAGCGGACCGGTGCATCTCGCCATCAATGCTCCGCCGACGACGCTGTGGGAGGTCATGATCTTCGAGGTGCATGGCTAGTGGAACGTCTCAGTAATAGCTAGACAACAGTCGCGGGCTGTGCAAGGCTGCTCGCATGTGGTCTCCAGCAGCACCCTTACCGGTTTCTCCTGAGCAACGCCGCAGCCTCGAAGCCTGGACTCGAGCGCACAACACGCCGACCATCGTGAACACGCGAGCGCGCATCGTGTTGCACGCCGCCGACGGGTGGTCCAACAACGCGATCGCCAACGAATTGGGCGTGACCCGGACCTCGGTCATCGAGTGGCGCCGGCGGTTTGCCGCTGAGGGCATCGACGCCCTCGGCAAGGTGCGTCCCGGCCGCGGGCGGCCACGGAGCATCAGCGCGGCGACGGTCGCGAAGATCGTGCAGCTGACCGTCAACACGGTGCCCAAGGGGGCGACCCACTGGAGTTGCCGGAGCATGGCCGCGCAGGTGGGAGTGAGCCCGGCCAGCGTGCAGCGCGTCTGGCACGAACACCGTCTCTATCCGCACCGGGTGAGCACCTTCAAGGTGTCCAAGGATCCGCAGTTTCTCGAGAAACTCACCGACGTGGTGGGCCTGTACATGAACCCGCCCGACAATGCCGCCGTGCTCTGCATCGACGAGAAGACCATGATCCAGGCGCTGGATCGAACCCAGCCCGGCTTGCCGATCAAGCGTGGCAAGGCCGGCACCATGACCCACGACTACAAGCGCCACGGGACCATCGATCTCTGCGCAGCGCTCAACGTCCTCGATGGTGAAGTGGTCGGCCAGTGCAGCGCGCGGCACCGCCACCAGGAGTTCCTGCGCTTCCTGCGCAAGCTCGACCGCGAATTTCCGCAATCCCTCGACCTGCACGTGGTGCTCGACAACTCCTCGACCCACTCCGAAGCCAGCGTGCGCGCCTGGCTGGATGCGCATCCACGTTTCCAGCTGCAGTTCGTCCCCACCAGCTCGTCGTGGTTGAACCTCGTGGAGAGTGTCTTCGCCGACCTCACCAAGCGGCGTCTGCGCCGCGGTACCTTCCCCAGCCTCGATCACCTCATCAAGGCCATCATCGAATATCTCGAGCAGCGCAACCGCGACCCGAAACCCTTTGTCTGGACTGCGTCAGTCGACAGCATCCTTGCGAAACTGCGCAGTTGTATGCCCATTACTGAGACGATCCACTAGAGCGTTTGCCGCGATTGCGCGCGTGATCGAGCGTCTACGGTGTTTCGATGGGCTGCGATTATCGCCGTGCTGACTCAAACGCGGTCGCTGGGACGGTCCCTGCATGGGTTCGGGGCGCTTGTTCTCCAAGGCTCGGGGCGACCGTATCGCTCAGCCGGCTTATGGCGTTGCATCCGGAAGAGAGCGTCAACCATCAAACGGGGTTTGCTGACCGTGAAGTTCGTTGCTGCCCTTGCCGCTACCGGAACCGTTTTCGTTCTGAGCGGCTGCGGCTCAAGTCCGACTCCGGCGAGCGCGTTAGCTTCTCCCATGGCGCCAGTCTTGAGGATTCCCGAGGTGAACCTGCGCATCACGTTATCACCAGGCATCGCCGATGCCACCTATGGATGGGTGACGACGTACGCAGGACCAGGCTTCGTCGGAGCTATCTATCTGTCAACCAAGGCGGTTTCCGCCGATCCTCAATGCCACGGACTCGACGCCGAAGGTGTGTCGGTCGCGGCTATCGGTGTTTATTCCTCAAACCCAACCGACCCGTCTAATCCACTGGCACCGGTTGGCGTCAAGCACGTGGGGCAATACTGGCTCGACTTCAGTCCACCCAACGGGGGTTACTGTTCGAGTGCCGGGCAGTCAGACATGGAGCTGTTCAGGGCCGCCTTCGCGACCATCCAACCCACCTAAAACGTTGCGCGCAACCCGGCCTGACCCGGATGCTGGCCGATGAACGGCGAACTGAGGGCGTTCACGGTAGTGGATCCGATTGAAATGAAGCCGGGCAAAGCCCTGGGCGCGGCTGCGTGGATCATCAGCAGCTCGTCGCTTCAGGGGGCAGTGAGGTGTGCCTTTGCCCAGCCCCGCCACCAGCATAGGCCGATCCGTCGAGGTCAGTTCGGCGTTCAGACCGGCCCGTACTTGTGCACTCCGAACAGAGTCGACGCCCGCGTTTGCCGCTCACGCTCTTGTGATCTTCGACGATCCTCTGGCCGCGCTCGCACTCGGTCCGATCGTGGTACATGTCTGTGGCAAGGGTCCCGTAGCGCGGCTCGTCGATCCTCGTGTAGAACGGCGGCAGCATAACCATGACCTCGCTCTACGCTCAGCCTTTGAGGGCTGAGCAAACCGCGGACGAGCCCCTAACGCGTCTCCGCTAGCGAGGCCGGATCAGGCCGACCGGGACATGGCTAGCTTGAGGCGAGTGGCCCGGAAAAGGCTTAGCTCGCCGGCAGGATGGCCTCTGGCACCGGCAGTGTGGCGCGGAGCGTCGTCCCGGTGCCCAGAGTCGATTCTAGGTGCAGACTGCCCCCGAGAGCGTCGAGCCTGTCCTCCATGTTCGTCAAGCCGGCGCCTCGCGTGGCAGCGCTCACGTCGAATCCGCGACCATCGTCGGTGACATCGACACGAACCTGCCCGCCGTCTCCGCGCAGGCGCACCTCGACTGCTGATGCTGATGCGTACTTCTGCACGTTCTGGAGTGCTTCCAACGTGCAGAAGTAGAGAGCTGCCTCGATCTCCTGCGGGTATCGCCCAACGCCTTCGGCGTCGACGTGGACTGGGATCGTTGCCTTGCGCGTCTGCGACTCCAACGCCACCACCAGCCCCTTGTCGGCGAGCAGGGGCGGGTAGATCCCCCGGGCCAGATCACGCAGCGTTTCCAGGGCTTCGTCCGCGTCGCCCTTGAGCTGCTCCAGGGTCGCCACCGCCCTCTCCGGATCGCGCTGCAGGAGCATCTCGGCCAGGCCCAGCTTGACTTTCAAGGCCACCAGGTGCTGCTGGGCGCCGTCGTGGAGGTTGCGCTCGAGGCGCCGGCGCTCCACGTCCTGGGCGCTCACCAACCGCTGCCGAGAGGCGCGCAACTCGTCCAGCCGCGCCCGCAGGTCCGCGCTCAGGCCCACGTTCTTGAGCACGAGTCCCGCCTGGTGGGCGAGGTCGTCGACCAGCTTCTGCTCGATCGGGGTCAGGGCTTCACCACGGCGCTTGGTCACGCTCAACGCCCCCAGCAGCTCGCCCTGATGGCGCACTTCCACCACTCGGGTCGCATCCTCGAGGTCCGGCAGACTGCCGTTGCGCATCGGCACGGCGGCGTGGGTGGCTAGCAGCTCCGGGGAGGTCGCAGCCGGACGGAGCGCGGCCATCCCGCTCAGCCACACGGTCGCCGACTCCGCGCCGGTCCCCTCCTGGAGCACCCGGGCCATGCGCGGCAACACCTCGTCGGCGGCGTAGGTCTCGGCCACTCGTCCCGAAAACTCACTGAGCACCTCGTACGGCGTTGCCCGCTTCCCGTACACAAACCGGTTGGCCACCTTCTGGACCCGCTCGCGCACCGGCTGGAAGCCGATCGCCACGATCGCCGTGGCCAGGATCGACAGCGCCAGGTTGGGTTTCCCTCCGCTCCCCACCAATGCCCCGATCCCCACCGCGATGCCGACGTACACCGCCGTGATGAACACCGCCAGAGACCCGTACACGAGAGTGCGGCTGATGAACACGTCGATGTCGTACAGCCCGTATTTGATGATCGCCAGCCCGATCGCTCCGGGAAGGAGGACGTCAAGGCCGATGGTCGACACATTGGACAGATCCCCGCCCAGAACCGGTCCCAACGGGAAAGACAGAAGAATCAGCGCCAGCGTCGCCGCTGCGACCCATGCGAACCACCGGAGTTGACGTCGCTCAACGTCCCGCGACCGCCTGAAGCGCACGACGATTGTCGTCAGAGGCAGAACGAACATGAGCACGTATACAAGGACTGCAGGGAGGCTGTTGGCCGCTGGCCCAGCGATCGCAGATACGCCAAGCGGATTGGGAACGCTGGGAAGCCGTGGCGACAGCTGGGTCGGAGCGACTTGCGTCGTCCCCTGGAGCAACGAGAGTGCTGCTCCCAGTAACACCACCCACACGGCCACCCGCCAGCGTGGGCTCAGCAGGCGCCCGGTTGGAAAGAACGGGATCATGAAGAGGAGCAGCAGTAATCCGAGGCCCCCGCCGGTGTTGGACACAAGTGCCGGCCATTCCACCCAGCTATGAACCGAGGCCCCTGCGAGGAGCCCTCGGACAGCCACAAAGTCGGCCACGAGATACAACGAGTCGGCAGCGGCAATCGCCAATAGTAGCCAACCGATCGGGTTGCTCGGTCGCCGGCTGGCAATCAACACGCCGAGGATTCCGGTGATGGGCGCTGCAAGGAAGTAGGTGACTTGCGCAGTGCCGAGTGAGTCGATCGCCTTCCAGTCAAGAACGAGCAGGACCACGCTGGCCAAAACGAGCATGAGAGCGCCCAGCGCTATGCCCCAGGCGAGCCAAGCTGCCCGCCGCTCCCACCGTGCTGTCATCACGGCCACGTTATCGAAACCGTTGCGGGCTGTCGATGGTGCGGGCGCCCCCTGCGCGAGGGTGGCAGCACTATCAGCGGTCCATGACGGCCTTCTGGCTGCAAACAGACAGACGCGCCGAGATCCATTGCGTGGTCCGGCTGAAACTAGAACTCAGCGCGAATCGAACGAGCGTGATCACAATCGCGGCCACGAGCGTCCTGTCACCAGACCCGCGGCGCCCAAGAGTCTGATGGCGCCGATGGTCACATCGGCGATGGGATGCTCACGGACAAAAGAGAAGAGCGGAGGAGGGCGATCAACTCCGTCAACCACGCCGACGGATGTCGACGCGATTCCAACGGATTCCATCAACCACGGTCTAGTCGTCATTCCAACCAATTCCCCACAAAACCACTCTAAATCGAACTCGGCACTCATCGGGAAATGAGGACTAGTCTGGGGGACCAGGGGTCGCAGGTTCGAGTCCTGTCTCCCCGACGGGCGCGCAATTTGAGTTCGCGTAGGGCGAGATTGCGAGGGTGTTGAGCGCCAAGGCGCCGCGGGGTGTAGTGCTCTAACCAGGAATGATGGCTTTTCCTGCAAAAGGCATCATTCCTCACGGTGGAGGCCGGATGCCGCTGCTCATAGCAAGAGATTGTGGCAGGCTAGCGCCTACGCAACGCTTACAGTTTCAGCCGCGCTTATCCGTGGCCCGCCTTGGACCTCATTGTAGAAATTCGTCGAAATCCGTCGTAGAAATCCGTGCACAGACGGCGATCGACCGGTGATCGACCGGCGAATGCCGAGCGCCGAACAACACGGCCGTATAACACAGCCGCACAACACAGCGTCCGGCACTCGGGAACGTGTGGTTGCGCTTGGTCACGCCGAGCCGTCGCCGGCAAATAGCCCGCTCGCTTGGCGCGGCCTCATTGCTCGCCAACCGATCGGCAAACTACGGACGAACCGCGTCTTGGGTAGGAATCGGGTCAGTTAGTTCGATACGCGAAGCGGCCTGACGGACCCTACGCCTGGGGGTAGGCAGTTCACCTGACCACAACGTCGCGTCGCGTCGCGTCGCAGACGCAGTGAAACCGCCGCGCTGGGCGCTTTTACGGGCCAGTGAAGGTCATCAGCGCAGTTGTCGGGGCATCGGTCGAGTTGTGATCGATTGCGCCATCCTCTGCACTAACGGAGTAACCAATTGCGGCGTATCCTTTCAGCCGACGCTGGTGCATGCGCCATAGGACCGGGACGGCACCGTCAACGTAGTCATAGATCACTACCACCGTTTTGTCGGTGTGAAGGCGGTGCAGTCGGCCGGCGTACTGCTGGATGGTTCCACGCCACGAAACAGGCATGGCAAGGAAGAGGGTATCGAGCCGAGCGTCATCGAATCCCTCGCCAATGTATCGACCAGTGGCGAGCAGCACTCGCGCCGCTCCTGGGGGAACTTGGGTGAGGGTTTCGATGGCCGCCTTTCGCTGCTTCACGCCCATGCCTCCGCGCATGACCACGAGGGTCTCCAGGTCTGGCCGCAGCCGTCCGGCCAGCAGCTCGAGATGGTCCGTCCGCTCGGTCAGCACGAGGGGAGAGCGACCCTGTTGCACTGCTGAGAGCACATCGGCGCAGATGAGATCATTGCGCGCGCCATCGTTGGCGATACACGAGTAGAGATGCTGGATGCCTCGGGCCTCACTTTCAGGCGGGACATTGAACGCCGTCCGGCGGGGGACGACGAGATGTTTGAACGGTCGCGCAGCAGCTTGCTCGAGCGCCCCAACTCGATGCCGAATGGGACCGCACTGCATGATCACGATGGGGTGGTGGCCGTCCTTCCGCACCGGCGTCGCTGTGAGGCCTACCACGTAACGGGCCTTGACCTCTCTAAGCACCCGCTCGAAGGTAAAGGCGGGAATGTGGTGGCATTCGTCGACAATGACTTGGCCGTAACCCGCGACGCTGTCGTCGACCTCCCCCTTTCGCTGCAGGCTCTGCAATAGGGCGATGTCAATGAGCCCAGTGGGACGGCGCTTGCCCGCGCCGATTTGCCCGATCTGCTTGAGAGGGATCGCCAGGAAGTTGGAGAGGCGCTCGCGCCATTGATCAAGCAGGTGCTGTCGATGCACCACAACGAGCGTGTTGACGCCTCGCTGCGCGATGAGCCAGGCGCCAATCACCGTCTTCCCGAAAGCTGTCGGCGCGGAAAGCACGCCAATGTCATGCTCCAGCATCTTCTGCGCCGAGGTGCGTTGTGCCGTCGAGAGTTCGGCGCAAAAGCTCAGGGCGACGGGTTCACCGACGATCCGCTCGTCGGCGACGGTGGCCCAGATGCCGTGTCGCTGGAGCAAGTCGAGCGTCTCGGCAAGGCAGCCGCGCGGGAGGCCGAGGTGTTCCGGGAACTCCTCGCTGCAGCTGATCACGCGCGGCTTGCCAAAGGTGGAGAGTTGCATCGCATGCGCCTTGTAGAACTCCGGGTTCTGAAAAGCCGCCAACCGTGCCAATCGGTTGAGCAGCGCAGCAGGGAGGCCGTGCTTCTCGATGTAGACGAGGTTGCCGAGGGTTACGCGAAGAGTTGTCGGAAGCGGATCGGTGATCGCGGGATCGGCGCGGCGGCGCGACGGCGGCCGAATCCAGGGGTCATCCACCGCCTCATCCGCGACGCTGAGACGGACACCGATGAGCCCGTCGCGGCGGGCGGCATCCCGCACGGCGAGATCGACGGCGGTGTGCCCGACCCGAAGCACCGTAGCGAGATATGCCCACTGATCTTCAAACGGAGTGAAATCCCTGTCGAGGAACTCGGTGTTGTGCTGTGCTCGTGCCCGGCGCTGCAGGGGCAGAGCGATCAGGTTGCCGAAGCCGCCTCGGGGCAGGGTGTCCTGATTCGGAAATAGCCGGTCATACGAATCAAGGCCCACCTGATGTCGCCGGTCCATGGCGCTCGTGAGAATGGCGCTGCCCAACCGGCGTGCCTGAGCCGCGGCGAGAGGTTGGTCGAAGAAGATCCAGAGGTGTGCACCCCGTCCGGACCGCGACCGTTCGAGCGAGGCTGGGATGCCCATGTCGTCGCAAGCGGCTAGGGACGCCAGCACGTCATCGCCCCAGCCGGATTTGTCGAAGTCGATGGCCAGAAGCCAGCACGTCTCATCGGGTAGCAGCGGATAGATCCCTATCGCGTGCTTGCCGACGAGATGATCGCGAAGCACGGTCTCGGACATCGGGACATACGTGTCCGCGACGCCTCTCTCCACGTGCGCTCTCCAGGCGCCTCGTCCAGGGTCGTACCGATTGGCAGGGGCATAACCGGTGCGACCGTCACGGGCTTCCCAGCGGATCGCGAAAACATCGGCGCGGCCGCGGAAAAGGGCCTGGAAGATAGCGATCTTCTCAGCATCCGACGCGATCTTCGTGACACCTGGAGCGGGCGCTCCCGGCTCCGCCCCGCCACCGTCAACCTGTTCGGTCGTCGCGAGGAGCCGCCTGAGTCGAGCGTTCTCCTCCCGGAGCTGGTCCAGCTCGGCCAGCGCCCGTCCCAAGGCACCCGACGAATCTCCGGCGTCCACGGCCGGCATTGTGGCGCGGCGCATGCTCAGCGAGTAGTCTCCGTCGATGCCTCGGATCAGTGCTTTCTACGGCATCATCATCTGGCTCTACCGCGCCGACCATCCGCCCGCGCACTTTCACGCCCAGTACGGGGAGCACTGGGCCAAGATCGCGATCGGGACCGGTCGGGTCCTTGAAGGGTCGCTTCCGAGGAGGGCGCTTCGGATGACCCGAGAGTGGGCTGGCCTGCACGTGAGCGACCTGGAGGCGAACTGGGCGCGATCCCAAGGCGAGGAACCCCTCGAACCGATCCCGCCGCTGTCGTAGGATGGGTTCATGGCCCGGCCCCAATACTTCGTGACCAGCGTCACGGTGCTCGACGACCATCGGCTCTGCCTGTCCTTCGAGGACGGGACCACCGGCGAAGTCGATCTTGCTGATCTAGTCTCGCGCGGCGGTGTCTACGCGCCGCTCCGGGATCGGGCGTACTTCCGTCAGGTCCGCGTCGACCTAGAGGGCGGGACGATCGCGTGGCCGAACGACACTGATGTGGCCCCCGAGACGCTATACGCGCGAGCCACTGCAGGCACTGCCGTACATCGCGTGACTCGCAGCGCGTAGCGAGAGCACCGACACCTCGGCCGAGGCCGAGGAGGATTACAACATCGCCAAGTGGGGTAATCCAACGGCGCTACGCAAGCGATTCCAGCGGTTTCAAACTTCCGGGGAGCAGCACTCTTTCCAACCATTTCTCGACGAAAACGATCTTTCTGAACTCAGCTGCGGGCAGCCAAATGATGACTAATCTGGGGGACCAGGGGTCGCAGGTTCGAGTCCTGTCTCCCCGACGGACGCCCGACTTGAGTTCGCAACGAGAGGTTGCCCAGTGTGTTTGGGCGCCTGCGCGCCCACGTGGTGTAGTACTCTAACCGGGAATAATCACTCTTCCTGCAAGAGGCATGAATCCCCACGGTTGAGGCCGGATGCCGCTGCTCATAGCAAGAGATTGTGGCAGTCAAGCGCATACATAGCGCTTACAGTTTCAGCCGCGCTTATCAGCCGCGCTTATCAGCCGCGCTTATCGGTGTAGAAGTCCGGAGCAGACTCCCCACAGATCTCCTCGTCAGTATCGGCAGAGCGCGTGACCGAGTTGGAGCAGGCGCTCTACTCGCCGCGACACCGGGGGCCGCTCCACCACCATCGCCACCACTGCGGCTGCGCGTGCCAATGACACCGTAGCAACCCTCGCGCCGCGTGCACCTGACCCCACGCCCGCTTGTGACGTGAGCATGCTCCCACGGTGCGCGGGACTTCACCTGCGATGGTTGCAGACGAACGGGTGAAGTCCCATGCGGCATGAGGGTGCTGGCGCAAGTTGCGATGCAGGAGCTCGAGGCGGTGGCCTGATTCGTCGGTCGCGACCCGGAGCTCATAAGCGATTTCAGTGAACTTCGGAAGTGCGTCCTAGCGCCGCACGGTGACATCGACCTCCACCCTTTGGTACCGGAAGCTAAGCAGGTGGCCCTCACGCTCGATGTTCTTGAGGAGGCACGCCGCGAACGCTGACGCAAGCAGCTCGGCGGGCCCGGGCAACCCGGAAAAGGCTGCGCCCAACTGGCGTCGAAGGCAATCGATTCGTCGCCCGCTGCAGCGACTGCGCGACCGTTCCCTTAGGTGCGGGCGCTCACCGTGTACGTGGTAGGAGCAGCAGGCGCCACGCCGTCCTGATTGCGCGTTGGTGCGGTCTAATTCATCGCGCTAGCGTCCAACAGTCCTGCGTCGGCCCACGCGGACCTGCTGCTTGGAGTTGAGAACGGGGAGCCTGCGAGAGGACGCAGGGCCCGAGCCGATGGTGACATACGGCCCTGGCGCGAGCTACACGGTTCGATCGAGGATCATCAATGTGTCGTGGCTACGCCCGCCCCGTTCGACTGACCTGATCCCTCCGCTCAGCGGAAGCAGCCAGCTAATCGCAGAGCACGGGCCAGCGTTGGTACTCGCGACTCATGTGCGCGAGAAGGGTGCCGACGGCGCCCCGCCCGTGACGCGTCCGCCTAGTGCACTGACGCAGAAATAGATTTCATGTTCCGCCGGCGGAGCACATCGTCGGCGGTCTTCACCCAGACGAAGGGATGTTTGCGGTCATCCCAGCTGTCCAAGAAGCGTTGGATGGCGTTCATC
>Ga0208565_1001122_pt1 | contig 16504 bp, 14 predicted proteins | sample Sb_taG_7_FD_187706 | JGI IMG/M metagenome (GOLD analysis project Ga0208565, IMG submission 187706) | Peat soil microbial communities from Weissenstadt, Germany - Sb_50d_2_FS metaG (SPAdes) (version 2) | ecosystem: Environmental > Terrestrial > Soil > Wetlands > Peat | place: Germany...
GGTTGACGTGCACGTCAGGGCGCGGGAGACTGGTTCTCCGATGGGAACCCCGAGCGCACCCGTAATCGTCATCGAATAGGCGCGCACCTGATTGGTGTGCGCCTTCCCGACCGTCCACATTGTGGGCGGTTTTTCATTTTCGGGAATGGGAGCCGATACCGGAGCCCACCCCGGCGCACGACACCGGAACACCGAGAACAGAGCCCAGCCCCCGACAGACCAGAGACCGGACGATGAGCACACCCAGGACCCACAAAGTGGCCGTGATCGGTGGTGACGGCATCGGCCCGGAGGTGCTGTCCGAGGCGCTGAAGGTCGTCGCCGCCACCGGAGTCACCCTGGACACGACCGAGTTCGAGCTCGGCGCCGACCACTACCTCCGCACCGGCGACGTCCTTCCTGACGAGACGCTCGAAGAGCTCCGTGGGTTCGAATCCATCCTGCTCGGGGCGGTGGGGCCGCCCGTGGGCTCGACCGACGTCCCCAGCGGGCTTCTCGAACGGGGCCTGCTCCTGCGGCTCCGTTTCGAGCTCGACCTCTACGTGAACCTGCGGCCCTTCGTCGGGATGGCGGGAGCGCCCGCCCCCGACTGCGATTTCGTCGTCGTCCGCGAGAACACCGAGGGGACCTACGCGGGGGAGGGAGGCTTCCTGCGCCGCAACACCCCCCACGAAGTGGCCACCCAGGGCTCGGTGAACACGCGCATGGGAGTCGAGCGGTGCGTGCGCTTCGCCTTCGAGCTCGCCACGCGGCGTGCAGGTCATCACCTCACCCTGGTGCACAAGACGAACGTGCTCACCTTCTCGGGCGACCTGTGGCAACGGGTCGTGGACGAGGTGGCCCCCGAGTACCCCGGCGTCACCCGCGACTACAACCACGTCGACGCGGCGTGCATCTACCTCGTGGAGCGACCCGGCCGCTACGACGTCATCGTGACCGACAACCTCTTCGGCGACATCCTCACCGATCTCGCCGGTGCGGTGGCGGGGGGGATCGGGTTCGCCGCGTCGGCCAACCTGAACCCGGCCCGCACCGGGCCCTCGCTGTTCGAGCCCGTCCACGGCGCCGCCCACGACATCGCCGGCACCGGCACCGCCAACCCGGTGGCGGCGGTGCGCTCGGCGGCCCTGATGCTCGAGCACCTGGGTGAGGTCGACGCGGCCGAGCGGATCACCAAGGCCGTCACCGCCTACCTGGCCGAGCAGTCCCCGGGCTCTCCGGTTTCGTCCACCGTCGCCGTCGGCGACGCCATTGCAGAAAGGCTCTGACCCGTGCCCATCACCCCGACCGAGAAGATCTGGCTCGACGGCGAGCTCGTCGACTGGGACAAGGCGCGCATCCACGTGCTCACGCACTCGCTCCACTACGGCTCGGGTGTGTTCGAGGGGATCCGGGCCTACCCGACGAGCCGCGGGGTGGCCGTGTTCCGGCTGACCGACCACATCAACCGGCTGTTCACCTCGGCCAAGGTGTTCATGATCGACATGCCCTTCAGCCCCGAGGAGATCATCGAGGCGAGCAAGGCGGTCGTGCGCGTCAACGGCCTCGACGACGGGTGCTACCTCCGTCCCATCGTCTACCTCGGCTACGGCGAGATGGGCCTCAACCCCCTGCCGTGTCCCGTCAGCGTGGCCATCGCCGCCTGGCCCTGGGGCACCTACCTCGGGGACGAGGGCGTGGCCAACGGCATCAGGCTCAAGGTGTCCTCGTGGCAGCGCCACGACCCCAACGCCGTGCCCACCGCGGCCAAGGGGACGGGCATGTACGTGAACTCGTCGCTGGCCAAGGTCGAGGCCCTCAAGGCCGGCTACGACGAAGCCGTGCTGTTGGCGTCCGACGGCCGGGTGTCGGAGTGCACGGGCGAGAACATCTTCGTGGTCCGGGGCCGGACCGTGGTCACCCCGCCGACGTCGGAGTCCGCCGCGCTGGCGGGCATCACCCAGGACTCGGTGCGGACGATCGCCACGGACCTGGGCTTCGAATTCGTCACCGAGGCGCTCATCCGGACCGACCTCTACACCGCCGACGAGGCCTTCCTCACCGGGACGGCGGCCGAGGTGGTCCCCATCAGGGAGGTCGACGACCGTCCAGTGGGGACCGGACGGCCCGGGCCCGTGACCAAGCAGATCCAGGACACCTATTTCGCCACGGTGCGGGGAGAGGTGGACCGCTACAAGGACTGGCTCGAGCATGTCGAGTGAGCCACGCACGTCCCGGGCCCGCGGTTCGGGGCGCGGCCGGGGGGCCTCGCAGAGCCGAGGCGCCGGTCACGGCGACGGGCCGGCCACCCACCGCCACAGCACGGCCAGCCACGGGTTCGACCTCCCCGTGCTCCCCGAGGCCGTGGACATCTTCGACACCACGCTGCGCGACGGGTCCCAGCAGGAGGGCCTGTCGCTCACCGTGGACGACAAGCTGCGCGTGGCCGAGCAGCTCGACCATCTCGGCGTCGCCTTCATCGAAGGCGGGTGGCCCGGCGCCAACCACAAGGACGAGGAGTTCTTCGCCCGGGCCCCGGCCGAGCTCCGTCTGTCCACCGCCACGCTGGTCGCCTTCGGGTCGACGCGGCGCGCCGGTGTGCGGGCCGAGGACGACGAGGTCCTGCGCCAGCTCGTGAAGGCCAACACCGAGGCGGTGTGCATCGTGGCCAAGGCCTCGAAGCTGCACGTCACCGAGGCGTTGCGCACGACCCTCGACGAGGCCGTGGCGATGGCTGCCGACTCGGTGGGCTTCCTGCGCGACCACGACCTCCGGGTGTTCTTCGACGCCGAGCACTTCTTCGACGGGTACCGGGACGACCGCGAGTTCACGCTCCGGGTCCTGCGCGCCGCGGAGGAGGCCGGAGCCGAGGCGATCGTCCTGTGCGACACCAACGGCGGCACGCTCCCGCACGACGCCGAGCGCATCGTGGCCGGCGTGGTGGCGGACTTCGAGTGCCAGGTCGGGGTGCACTTCCACAACGACTCGGGTTGCGCGGTGGCGAACTCGATCGCGGGGGTCCGGGCCGGGGCCACCCACGTCCAGGGCTGTGTCAACGGGTACGGGGAGCGCACCGGGAACGCCGATCTGTCGGCGGCGATCCCCAACCTGTCGCTCAAGCTCAACGTGCGAACCATCCCTCCTGATCGCCTCGAGCGCATCACACCGGTCTCGCACCACATCGCCGAGCTCGTGAACATCGCCCCCAACCCGCAGCAGCCGTACGTGGGATCGGCGGCCTTCGCGCACAAGGCGGGCCTGCACACGAGCGCCATCGCCCGTCGCCGTGACGCCTATGAGCACGTACCGCCCGACGCCGTGGGCAACGGCACCCGATTCGTGGTGTCGGAGATGGCGGGCCGCTCGACGCTGGCGCTCAAGGCCCAGGAGCTCGGCCTGGAACTCGACTCCGACGCGCTGACCGGTGTCCTCGACACCTTGAAGACCCTCGAGTACCGCGGGTACCACTTCGAGGTCGCCGACGGGTCACTCGAGCTCCTGCTGCGCAAGGCGACGGGGTGGGAGCCCGGGTACTTCGAGGTCGAGTCGTTCCGGGTCATCAACGACCACACCGACAACAGCGGGGATCCGGGGCGCCACACCACCGAGGCAACGGTCAGGATCCGCGTGGGCGACACGAGGGTGGTCGCCACCGCCGAGGGCAACGGCCCCGTCAACGCATTGGACTCGGCGCTGCGCCAGGCCATCGGCGCACACTTCCCGAATCTGGATGCGGTCCATCTCGTCGACTACCGGGTGCGGGTGCTCGACACGGGCAAGGGGACCGGAGCGGTCACCCGGGTGTTGATCGACACCAGCGACGGCGAACGCGTCTGGACCACGATCGGTGTCTCGGAGAACATCATCGAGGCGTCCTGGCAGGCCCTCTATGACTCGATCGTCTACGGTCTCCTGCACGCCGACCGGGGGGAAGGGGACCACTCGGCAGGCTGAGCATCAGGCCGGCACGAGTTTCAGGACCTCACGAGTTTCAGGACGGCACGAGCACCGCACGACAACGAGGAGCAGCGCAGTCTCAGATGACCCAACCCAACTTCGTGCCCATCACCGAGATCGACCAGGTCCGGCCCGCGTACCGCCTGCGCACGCCGCGTGACTGGCGTGCGGGTCGTGTCGCCGACCTGCACGGGCCCGAGACCCCTCGCGGCCGGGAGCTGGGCGTTCCCGGGCCCGACCAGGGTTATGCCTTCCTGCTCGCCCACACATTGTTCGAGGACAAGCTCGAGCTCACCGACGGGATCACGGCCGAGGACGCCCTGGTGGCGTGCGCGGCGGTGGCGAGCCGGCGCGCCGCGCTGTTCGGCCGGGCGCCCGTGGCCAAGGACATCGAGCTGGCCCTCGTGCTCTTCGGGTTCCTGGGTGGGGCACCGGCGGACCTGGTGGCATGGCGGGCACCGCTGTTCCAGGCGGCCGCCCATCACTACAACCAGCAGAGGAACATCGTCGGGGTCGTGGCCGAAGAGGCCTTGCGTCTGAGCCCCGACGGGATCCGCGCTCGGCTCTCCGACTGGCGCTCGATGCTGAAGGCCTCGGCCCCGACGCCCTGACGCCCGGCGGCTCAGCGTCACCGGCGGCACGGCGTCACCGGCGGCACGGCGTCACCGGCGGCACGGCGTCACCGGCGGCACGGCATCATCGGCCGCACGGCATCGTTGGTAGCGTCCGCCGGCATGGAGGACGACCAGGAGATCTCCGCCAACGGGTTCTCGTTCGAGGCGGTGGCGAGGGGGCCACGTGCGGGCCGCCCCGTGCTCTTCCTGCACGGCTTCCCCCAGACCTCGTACTCGTGGCACCACCAGCTCGAGGCCGTGGGAGCGGCGGGACACCGGGGGCTCGCCTTCGACCAGCGTGGCTACTCGCCGGGAGCGCGGCCCGGCAGGGTGGAGGACTACCGCATCGGCGAGCTCGTGAGCGACGTGCTCGCCGTCGCCGACGGCTGGGGTCTCGATCGCTTCGACCTCGTCGGCCACGACTGGGGCGCCATGGTGGCCTGGGTCGTGGCCGGCCGCCACCCCGACAGGGTGCGCACCCTCACGGCGGTGTCGGTGCCCCATCCCCGTGCCTTCGCCGCCGCTTTCGGCGGCGGGGAGGGTGACCCGGACCAGCGCCAGCGCTCGAGCTACATCGAGGTCTTCCGGGCCGAAGGCGGGGTGGCCGAGCGCGCCCTGCTCGGTGAGGACGGCTCGGGCGGGGGGCTCCGGACGATGTTCGACGCCAGCGGCCTCCCCTCGGACACCGAAGAGGTGCGCCGTTTCGTGGACAGGATGCTCGAGCCGGGCGCCTTGACCGCGGCGCTCAATTGGTACCGGGCCACCGAGCCCAATTCACTCACCGACGTGGGCGCGATCACGGTCCCCACCCTCTATGTGTGGTCGGACGAGGACATCGCCCTGGGACGCCTGGCGGCGGAAGCGACGGTGGAGTGGGTCACCGGCCCCTACCGCTTCGAGGTCCTGAGCGGTGTCAGCCACTGGATCCCCGAGACTGCTCCCGCCGAGCTGAACCGGCTCCTGCTCGAGCACCTGGCGGGCAACGCGTAGTCCGCGTAGTCCGGGCACCGGAGCCCGGGGCGCGAGACTGGAGGGATGGACCAGACCCCCACGTTCGCGCTCGCCGACACGCACAAGGAATTCCGGCGCGCCGTCCGCCAGATGTGCGAGGAGCGGATCGCACCCCACGCTGCCGAGGTCGACCGGGACGCGGCCTTCCCGTGGGACGGCTTCAAGGCGTCGGTGGAGATGGAGCTGCCCGCCCTCGGGATCCCCGTGCCCTACGGCGGGGCGGGAGCCGACCACGTCACCCAGGCCATCATGGTCGAGGAGCTCGCCCGGGTGTGCGCCTCCACCAGCGTGACCATGCTCATCTCCAAGCTGGGCATGATGCCCATCTTCAACTGGGGCACCGAGGACCTGAGGAAGAAATACGTCCCCCGGGTGGCGTCGGGGGAGGCGCAGGCCAGCTACTGCCTGTCGGAGGCCGACGCCGGCAGCGACGTCGCCGCCATGCGGTGCCGGGCGGTGCGCGACGGCGACGACTACGTGCTGTCGGGCACCAAGTACTGGATCACCAACGCCGGCGCGTCCGACCTCTACACGGTGTTCGCCAAGACCGACCCCGGCGCCGGCCACAGGGGGATCAGCTGCTTCGTGGTCGAAGCCGACTGGGGGGTGCGCGTCGCCAAGCTCGAGCACAAGATGGGCTTGCGCGGCAGCCCCACGGGCGAGGTCGTCTTCGACGACGTCCGTGTGCCGGCCGAGAACCGCATCGGGGAGGAAGGGCAGGGCTTCGCCATCGCCATGCACACGCTCGACCGCAGCCGGCCCACCATCGGGGCCCAGGCCGTCGGCATCGCCCAGGGAGCCATCGACTACGCGGCCCAGTACATGGGCCAGCGCAAGGCGTTCGGTCAACCCATATCCGAATTCCAGGGACTGCGCTTCATGCTCGCCGACATGGCGATGCGGACGGAGGCGGCGCGCACTCTCGTCTATCGGGCGTGCTCGGTCATCGACGCGGGAGATCCCGACGGGGAGCTCTCCATGGTCGGGGCCATGGCCAAGTGCTTCGCGTCGGACACCGCGATGGCGGTGACCACCGACGCCGTGCAACTCCTCGGGGGGTACGGGTACACGACCGACTTCCCGGCCGAACGGTTCATGCGCGACGCCAAGATCACCCAGATCTACGAGGGCACCAACCAGATCCAGCGCGTCGTGATCGCCAAGAGGCTGCTCGGGTAGTTTTCGTCTCCGGGACCGGCGCGCGGCCGGGCGGGGGACGGAGCGGGGACGGTGGAGGCCATGACGGAGGGGCAGTCGCGTCGCTTCTTGATGCCGATGTGGGACGGGGGCGGCAACATCCCTCCCGAACTGGGTGTGGCCCGGAGACTCGTCGCGCGTGGCCACCAGGTGCACGTGCTCGCCGATCCGACCCTCGAGGTCGGCGCCGAGGCGGTCGGCTGCACGTTCACGCCATGGACGCGTGCCCCTCACCGCACGTCGCTGGACCCCTCCGAGGACCTCCTCAAGGATTGGGAGACGAAGAACCCCCTGGTCATGTTGGGACGAGCCCGTGACCGGTTCATCGCCGGACCCGCGGCCGAGTACGCCGCCGACACCGGTGAGGCGATCGACTCCTTCCGGCCCGACGCCGTCGTGCCCGACGCGTTCCTGTTCGGGTCGATCATCGCCGCGCAGGGCGCGTCACTGCCGGTCGCGCTGCTCGTGCCGAACATCTGGATCATGCCCTCCCGCGGCACACCACCCATGGGGCCGGGTTTCGCTCCCGCCAAGACGGTCCTCGGACGCAGTCGCGACGCGGCGATGCTGGCGTTGGTCAACCGCTTGTTCCGTGCCGGCCTGGCGCCCGTCAACGCGGCCCGCTCCGCGCACGGGCTGGCACCGCTCTCCTCCTTCTACGACCAGGCCCTGGGGGTCGAGCGCATTCTCGTGTTGACCAGTCCCACATTCGACTACGCGGCACCCACGGTGCCCGCCAACACCCGCTATGTCGGCCCGATCCTGGACGACCCGGGTTGGACTCAGCCGTGGACAGCGCCGTGGCCGGCCACCGACCAGCGCCCTCTGGTGCTCGTCGGCTTCAGCTCCACCTACCAGAATCAGGGACCCGTCCTACGGCGAGTCGTCGAGGCACTGTCGGCGCTGCCGGTGCGGGCCGTCGTGACCGTGGGCCAGATGCTCGACGCCGGCGAGGTCGCCTCGACCGACAACGTCGTCGTGGTCGGCTCGGCCCCCCACAGCCCGATCCTCGCCGAGGCCTCGCTCGCCGTGTCCCATTGCGGACACGGCACGACGATGAAGACCCTGGCCGCGGGGGTGCCGATGGTCTGCATCCCCATGGGCCGGGACCAGAACGACACGGCGGCACGAGTGGTGTACCACGGCGCCGGGGTCCGGCTGTCGCCGAGCGCTTCAGCCGCGAAGATCCGCAACACGGTGCAGCGGGTGCTCGGCGACGAACGACTGCGCGCCAACGCCTCGCGCTTGGCCTCGGCCATCGCCGACGATTCTGCAGGCGCCGACGTCGTGACGGAGCTCGAGACCCTGGCGCGGTGACCCGGAGTGAACCGGTGCCTCGGAAGAACCGGGCGGCGGTCGGCGGGGTGGCGCCGCGGTCAAGGGAGTACCGCTAGCGTGGGCTTCCAGAGCACTACCGGACCAGCTCACGTGGAGCGGTGGCACCGATGAGCACCGGCTCGGAAAACGAGGCTTGTGACATGGATTTGATCGGTGCCCTCGGCGAGGCTCGGGACGACGTCCTGACCGACGCGTCAGGCGCTTTGCGCCGTGCTCATCTTGCGCACTACGAGGCTTCGGGGTCGGAGACCTCTCACGAACGTCTGGCCGACCTGTTCGCTCTGGTCGTCGAATCCCTGAAGGAGCGGAATCTCGGGCCGATGACCCGGTACGTCGAACACGTCGCCCGAGAGCGCTTCAACGCCGGGTTCGACATCGGGGAGGTGCAGACCGCCTTCAATGTCCTGGAAGAGGCGATCTGGCGTGTGGTCATCCCCCGGGTTCCTCCCGCGGATCTCGTTGAATCGGCCGGGCTGGTCGGAACGGTCCTCGGGGTCGGAAAGGACACTCTGGCTCGCGAATGGGTGTCGATCGCCACCAGCCAGCGAGTCCCGTCCCTCGATCTCACCGCCCTGTTCGAGGGTGTAGCCGGCTAGGTGCCGGTTGTCGGCCTTGGTGTCGCTGGCGGTGGAGGCGTCGGCGCCGGGGCGGGCGGGGACGGAGGCCCGCCGCCGGTTGTGCGGGCCGACCCGGTCAAGTCGATGACGGACTGGCCCGTCAAGGTGAAGATGGTCTCGTCGTCGGACTGCCGCCACAGGTCCAAGAGGCCCACGGACAACGGATCACACCCGTACCGCATGGGGCCACCGTCGTCGAGGATGGCATCGACGATCCGAATTGCGGCGTCCGTGGGGGCGGCCACCATGGGATCGGCGGCTTCCTTGCGCAACTTGGTGGACGCGTCGGCCATCGGTCGGTAGCGCTCGAACCGGTTCGCCGCCGGCTCGCTCGTGCTCAGTCGGAACATGTCGGTGTCGACCGGGCCCGGCATGATCTCCACCACCCGTATCCCCGACGACGAGACCTCCACGCGGAGGCTGTCGCCGAATGCCGATATCGCGGCCTTGGTGGCTCGATATGCCGAGTAGAAGGGGACACAGGCGAGGATCGACGACGATGTGATGTTGCACACCACGGAGGGCCGGTTGGCGCGCAGCGTCGGAATGGCGGCCATGGTGAGACCGACCGTCCCGAGGACGTTCGTCTCGAACAGCTTCCTCCAATCATCGAGGTCGCCGTGCTCGACGGGCAGATAGTCGGTGTCGATGCCGGCGTTGTTCACCAGAACACGGAGATCGGCGGGCAGCTCGTAGGTGCCGGGGTCGGTCACGTCCAAGCGTTCGACCTTGAGCCGGCCCTTCGTCTCACCGAGGAGGTCCCCTGCCCTCGAGGGACTGCGCATGGTGGCGACGGTCTCGAAGCCACGGTTGGCCAACTCGATGGCAACCGCCCTCCCGATTCCCCGGCTCGCGCCGGTGACGAGCGCACTTCCTGTCGGGTCCATCCCGTCGCCCTTCTCTGTCAGGTCGCACCTGGCAGTTACCCCTCGGTCCCGGCAGCTACCCCGTTCCCGATGGCCGTGTCCCTGTCCCTGTTCGCCGGGTGATGCTCACCTCAGGCGCTGTGACGGCCAACCGCCGTCATCCTTCGGCAATCGTCCCACCTGCCAGCAGAGCCAGTTCGGCGTTTTGCAAATGGGGCTCGTGATCGGCGTCGGCTCTGGCCGAGGTGGCCGAAGGGATGAACAGAGCGGCAATGGTCGCCACGACGGTCATGGCGGCCAAGAACGCGAACCCCGTCGTATACCCCGATGCAGCCGGCAGTCCGTCGGCACGGAGCCCCGACGTGACGATGCTCGACATCACCGCCGCGCCGATGGCGCCCCCGATGGTTCGGATGTTGGCGTTCATCCCACTGGCGACACCGGTTTGCGCCGGGGGCACGGCCTGGACGATGAGGTTGGACATGGCGGAGAAAGCCAGTCCCAGGCCCACCCCGAGCAGAGTGCTGGCTGTGTAGATCTCCCACGCTTGGGCGTGGGCGAACGCAAGGATGAGATACGAGCCGGACGACACGATGGATCCGATGATCACGGCCGACTTGGAGCCGATGGCGGCGGCGATCCTTCCCGACAGCAGCCCACAGAGGAACATGGTCGCGGTGAGGGGCAGCAGGAACAGCCCTGACTGGATGATGTCGGCGCCGAAGCCGTAGCCCGCTGATCGGGGCGTCTGCAGGAATTCGGGGAGGAAGGCCATCACCGAGTACATGCCGATCCCGAAGAGGAAGGCGACCAGATTGTTCGTCCACACCGCCGTGCCGCGCATCATCTTCATGTCGATGAGCGGCTGTCGCGATCGAGACTCCACCATTACCCACGCCACGAAGACCACGATGGCCAATGCGATCAGCCCGATGACCTTGCCCGAGCCCCATCCCCAGGTGGGGGCTTGACTGACACCCACGAGGAGGACGACCAACCACCCAGAGAGCAGGACCGCCGCCAACCAGCTGACCCGCCCCGGGGTCCGCACCGGTGACTCGGGGACCAGCAGGTGGGCGCAGACCGCCGCGATCACCGTGATGATCAGGGGGATCCAGAACAGCCAGTGGTAGTCGAGATGGCTGACGATCGGTCCGGCCAGGACGATCCCCGCACCACCCCCGACGGCGGCCATGGCGGCCACGATGCCCACCCCGGTGGCCACCTTGGCCGGCGGGAACTCGTCCCGGATGATCCCGAACGAGAGCGGGACGACGGCACCACCGATGCCCTGGACGACTCGGCCCAAGATCATCAGTCCGATCGAGTGGGCCAGCCCCGCCACGACCGAGCCGAGGGCCAGAGCGGCGAGGGTGACAACGAGCATCCGCTCCTTGCCGACCATGTCACCCACCCGACCGAGGATGGGTGTGAAGACCGACGCGGACAACAGGTAGGCGGTCAACACCCAAGTCGCCGCGCTCTGGGACGTGTGCAGGTCGTGTTGGATCGTCCTGAGCACCGGCAGCACCAACGACTGCAGGAGGGCGTACGCCGACACGCCGAGCAGGAGAACGGTGAAGGTGGCCTTGTAGCTCGCCCGTTCGAGCGATCTGGTCATGGAGCCTCTTGCGTCGATCGGCACGTGGCCGAAGGGGCCGAATGGAGGGACGATGGCGAGTCTGGACCGTCACTATAAGCGGAACACCCGCTCCGCATCCCAACGTCGCGTCGGGTCACTGCCGGTCGTCACTGCCGGTCGTCACTGCCGGTCGTCACTGCCGGTCGTCACTGCCGGTCGTCACTGCCGGTCGTCACTGCCGGTCACGGTGCGACGGCGGCGCCCGTCGTCCTGGTCGCGAGCGACCGTCCCGGTCGTGGCCGGTGTCCCGTCGGCTACCGTGATGCCGTCGGCTCGCCTGGGAAGGTCTGACCGGTGGGCGAGAGGGACAGAGGGGGACGATGTGAAGCATTTCTCCGTCCGTGACTCCGCTCTGGGGGGCTTCCGAGGACTGTCGACCCGGCGCATCGCCTTGGCCTTGGCCCTGGGGCTGGCGTCCACCGTCATCGCGACGGGGATGGCGTCGCCGGCAGCTGTCGCCAGCGGCGGATCGGACTGGCCCGTCTATCACGGCAATGCCCTCGGGTCGGGGGCCGCGGCAGGGTCGTCTTCGTTCCGCGGTGCGACACGGGCCTGGACATCGCGGGGGCTGCACGGGCAGATCTTCGGTGAGCCTCTGGTGGAGGGCAACGAAGTCATCGTCGCCACCGAATCCGACAACGTCTACGCGTTGACCGCAACGGGGGGCAAGGTCGTGTGGGCCACGCAGGTGGGGACACCCGTGCCCTCCCACATGTTGCCCTGTGGCGACATCCGACCGAGGGTGGGGATCACCTCGACGCCTGTCATCGACCCGGCGCGATCGGAGGTCTTCGTCGTTGCCGACGAACGAGCGCGGTCAGCGATCTCCCACCACCTCGTCGGTCTCTCGCTGTCCACCGGGAAGGTCCTCCTCGACGAGGTCGTCGATCCCCCCGGTTCGACCCCGGCGGCCCAGCTGCAGAGGTCAGCGCTCACCCTGGACGATGGCCGAGTGATCATCGCCTCGGGAGGCAACGCCGGGGACTGCTCCACCTATCACGGGTGGGTGGTGGCGGTCCCCGAGGCTGGCGGCGCGCTCGGGACCTTCGAGGTCGACTCCGCACAGGGCGACAACCAGGGAGCGATCTGGATGGGAGGGGCGGCGCCCATCGTCGACAGCGGCGGGAACATCTGGCTGGCGACTGGTAACGGGTCCAACACCTCTGGATCGTCTCCCGACTACAGCGACTCGGTCGTCGAGCTTTCCTCGACCCTCCAGCCACTCGCCTTCTTCGCCCCCTCCACGTGGGCGAACGACAACGCGAGCGACTTCGACCTCGGGTCTTCCTCTCCGGCGCTCCTGCCCGACGGGCTGGTGTTCCAGGCCGGGAAATCACAAACGGCCTTTCTCCTCGACCAGTCCGCACTGGGAGGGGTCGGGGGACAACTGACCGAAGAGGGTTCCTTCTGCGGCGCGGACGTGGACGGCGGCGATGCGTTCGTCGGGCAAACCGTCTATGTCCCGTGCATGAACGGAGTGATGGCGGTGCAAGTGCAGGCATCTCCGCCCTCGCTGGTCGTGCAGTGGACGTCGTCCGACGCTCCGGGGCCACCGATCGTGGCCGACGGCCTCGTGTGGACCATCAGTCGCGGTGGACGCCTGTACGGGCTCAACCCACAGACCGGGTCCCAGACCGTGCAGTTGAAGATCGGTGCGGTCGCAAACCACTTCCCGACCCCGTCGGTCGGAGACGGGCTGCTCTTGGCCGCATCGGCCACACGGGTGCACGCCTTCACGCTCACGCCCTAGAGATCCGCGACCGCCGTTCCCGGGAGGCCGGTGTGGTCCGCTGGCTGGGCCTCCCCGGCCCGAGGGGTGCCGGGCCCGATGCACGGGACGGCGTTGACATCCGATCCTCCGGTCACCGAAACTTGATCCGGGGAAGGCGGTCTGTTCCAAGGGGCCGGGGGGGCAACGGGGTGCACAAGGTGACGAAACGGGTCGTCTTCATCGCCATCTCGGTGCTGGTCGTCGCGGGCATGACCCTGCCCCTCACGGGCGGCGCAGGGCCGATCGCCTCGGCGTCAGGGGCGCCCTGTGGGACGTTGCCGCTGGGATCCACCCACTACCAGCACGTCATCTGGGTGTGGATGGAAAACCAAAGTGAATCGGACATCATCGGGTCCAACCAGGCGCCCTACATCAACCGCCTCGCCGGTACCGACGGGCCCACCGGTGCGTGCGGCCTGGCGACCAACTACCACAACATCAGCCACCCCAGCCTGCCGAACTACATCGCGGCCACCTCAGGCCTCCCGCTCGGCTCGTTGAGCGTCTTCGACGGCGACTGCAACCCGTCGCGGAGTTGCTCGACCACGGCCCCGAGCATCTTCGGGCAGGGGGAGAGCTGGAAGGCCTACGAGGAGTCCATGCCCAAGGATTGCGACCGCGGCAATTCCGGCTTCTATGCGGTGCGGCACGACCCTCCCCCGTACTACCGAACGCTGGCCTTCTGTAAGCCGCACCGTGCCGTGCGCCACGGCCCGAAGATCAGCTTCGACGTCCCCTACTACGGAGGGCCCTCCGCCGGGCTCGCCTACGACCTGCGCACCAACAGCCTGCCGGCCTTCTCGTTCGTGACGCCGAACCGCATCGACGACATGCACGACGGCACCATCGCCGACGGTGACACCTGGTTGAGCAACAACCTGCCGGTCATCTTCAACAGCAGCGAGTACCAAGCCGGCCAGGTGGTGGTGTTCGTCACGTGGGACGAGGGTGAGGGCGGCTCGAGCGACGACTGCGCCACGAACGCCACGGACAAGGGATGCAGTGTCGCCACCATCGTGGCGAGCCCCAGCACGCATGCGGGAGTGCCGTCCGGAGTGCTGTTCAACCACTACTCGTTGCTTCTCACCACCGAGCAGCTGCTGGGGTTGCGCCCCCTGGGCCAGGCCGCCTCCGTCAACACCAACAGCATGCTCTCGGCCTTCAACCTGTAGCCGCCGATCCGGAGACAACCTCGATGAGGTTGACCGTGTTCCCCTCGGGGTCGACGACCGGCGCCTTGCGTCCGGCCCCCTCGATCGTCTCGATCGGCGACGTTGCCAGTCCCCGGTCTGCCATCTCGGCGACGGCGTGGTCGAGGTCGGGCACGGCCACGGTGACCAAGGCATGTCCGGCGCGCCCCGGGTCCCGGACGAGATAGAGCCAGCCGCCGTCGCAGATTCGCCACATCACTTCGTCATCGTTGACGACGATGTCGGGCGGTCGGCCCCACAGCGCTTCGTACCATGTCGACGCCATGTCGAGGTCTGCGGTGGCGACGCCGGCGAAGAGGACCTCAGGGGTCATCGACACCTCTGCTCAGTAGACCCAGACCGACGTCCCGATGGGAGCGATGTTGTTCGCCCAGATCCAGTCGATGGCCTCGTTGCTGACCCGGGCACAACCGTGGGAGACGGGATAGGGCGGTACCGACGTGTCCCCGTGGATGGCGAAGCCGGCGTCGAAGAACTTGGGACGCCAGAGCTGTCCGAGCGAGTCCACCACCAAGCCGTCGACCTGGCGGTAGATCTGGAACTGGCCCACCGGGGTGTCGGCCACAGAGGTCACCCCGTCCTCGGTATAGGTGTAGCCACCACCGGTGGACGTATTGAACACGTAGTCGATCTTCCCGTTGGTCACGATCATCAAGAGATCGTCTTGCAGATCGATCTCGATCACGTAGCCGGATGTGCTGCGAGGTTGGGGCAGGACCCCGACCGCCAGTGCGGCCTGGGTGGCGGGATCGACGTCGCCACTCCTGCTGATTCCCGCCGCTTTCTGGAGGGCGTAGACCGCCTGCTCGGTGCCATCGCCGAAGCTGCCGTCCGGAGTCCCGAGCCAGTAGCCCAGGGCGGACAACCGTTGCTGGAGCGCCAGCACGGCGGGGCCGCTCGAACCGGGTTTGAGGGTTGCCGACGCCCCGGGGATGGTGGGCAGGAGCCAGTAGCCCCCGCCGTCGGGGGTGGCCGCCACGGCGATGATCGGGTTCGTCAACTGCTGCGCGCCCATCGAGCCGAAGAAACCGGCGTCGCCGTAGGAGAACACCCCGCCGTCGGAAGCCACGAGCCAGTAGCCGTGCCCGGAGGGGGTCGCCGCCATGCCGACCACAGGAGAAGCGAGGCGAATGGCTCCCGCCGACCCCGAGAAGGTGGCATCACCGAAGGCGAACACTCCGCCGTCGGAAGCCACCAGCCAGTACCCGTGGCCGTCGGGCGTGGGAGCCACACCCACGATCGGCGCGTTGAGGTGTTTGCCTCCCATCGACCCGTAGAAGGTGGTGTCGCCGAAGGAGAACACCCCGCCGTCGGAAGCGACGAGCCAGTAGCCGAGGCCGCCGGGCGCGGTAGCCATGCCCACGATCGGCGCGTCGAGATGCTTGCCGCCCATCGACCCGAGAAAACCGGCATCGCCGTAGGTGAACACCCCGCCGTCGGAAGCCACCAGCCAATAGCCCCTGCCGTCGGGGGTCGCGGCCATCCCGACCACCGGCTCGCTCAGCACCTGTCCCCCCGCCGACCCGTAGGCCCCGGCGTCCCCGAAGCTGAAGACTCCGCCGTCGCCGGCCACGAGCCAATAGCCCTTTGCATCGGGAGTCGACGCCATACCCACCACCGGCGCGTTGAGCTGCACTCCCGCCATGGACCCGAAGAATCCCGCGTCCCCGAATCCCACCGGCTCGGCGGCAACGTCGGGATATCCCGCCGCCACGGCAGCCGTGGCGGTTACGAGCCCGATGGCCGGTACGGCCAAGGCACAGGTCGCGAAGGCTGCGCCCAGCGTCGTCCAGCGCCGGTTCCTGACGTGTCGCATCGCACAAGGCAACCATTTCTTCCCATCGGCCGCCAGACCCGTCTGGTGCCGACCGACGGAATCGGCGGATCCGCGGAATCGGCGGGACGGTCCACGGAATCAGCGGACCCACGGAATCGACGGAATCGGCGGATCCACGGAATCGGCATCCACGGAATCGAAGAGATCGAGAGGGTCGAGCTCAGGGAGAACCAGCAGCGCAACTCACGTTCCGTTCCGTTCCGTTCCGCCCGCCCAGGGCGCACCGTCGAAAAACGTTCACTAGGGTCCCGATTCGTTGAGTGACAGTGCCGACTGCTCAGGTGGTCGGAAGGATCGACGGGATCCCGTGGCGATGCCACATGGATTCGATACACACCCCGGTCCATGAACTTCGATACCCACCCCGGTGCCGGAACGACAATCCCAAGCCTCGGAGCGACAGGTCGGCGGCGTCGGTTGACCGGCCCCGAGGCGTCCGAAGGCAATCAGACGTGTGCCGGCGG
>Ga0208565_1001142_pt1 | contig 16281 bp, 16 predicted proteins | sample Sb_taG_7_FD_187706 | JGI IMG/M metagenome (GOLD analysis project Ga0208565, IMG submission 187706) | Peat soil microbial communities from Weissenstadt, Germany - Sb_50d_2_FS metaG (SPAdes) (version 2) | ecosystem: Environmental > Terrestrial > Soil > Wetlands > Peat | place: Germany...
CGGCGCAGGGCGTCCCGCATCACGTAGGCCAGCTCGAACGCCCACCCGCAGTCGTATGACACGCATGCCTCGCTGACCGAAGCCAGCAGCAGCGAGTGCCCGTCGTTGTGCTGCAGGCCCTCGCCGGTCAAGGTCGTCCGGCCGGCCGTCGCCCCCAGCAGGAAACCTCGCCCGAGCTGGTCGCCGAGCAGCCACATCTCATCGCCGGTCCGCTGCCAGCCGAACATCGAGTAGAACACGTACACCGGGATCATGTGCGTGCCGTGCGTGGCATACGAGGTGCCCGCGGCGATCACCGAGCCCATCGCGCCGGACTCGCTGATGCCCTCGTGCAGGATCTGGCCCTTCTCGGACTCCTTGTAGGACAGCAGCAGGTTGCGGTCCACCGCCTCGTAGGTCTGCCCGTGCGGGGAGTAGATCTTCGCCGTCGGGAACAGCGAATCCATCCCGAACGTCCTGGCCTCGTCGGGGATGACCGGCGCGAACCGCTCCCCGATGGCCGGGTCCTTCATCAGCTCCTTGAGCAGCCGGACGAACGCCATCGTGGTGGCGACCGCCTGCTTGCCCGAGCCCTTGCGCAGCTCGTCGTACACCGAGTCGGCGGGCAAGGGCAGCGGCTTGGCCCGTACTACCCGGCGGGGGAGCACCCCGCCGAGCGCGGCCCGCCGCTCGCGCATGTACTGGATCTCGTCAGAGTCCTCGCCCGGGTGGTAGTACGGCGGAAGCTCCGCCTCCAGGGCCGAATCGGGGATCGGCAGGTACAGCCGGTCCCTGAACTCCTTCAGTTCCGCGACGGTGAGCTTCTTCATCTGGTGCGTGGCGTTGCGGGCCTCGAAGTCCTTGCCCAGCGTCCAGCCCTTGATCGTGTGCGCGAGGATGACCGTGGGCTGGCCGGTGTGCTCGCGCGCGGCCTTGAACGCCGCGTACACCTTGCGGTAGTCGTGCCCGCCGCGGGACAGGTTGCGCAGCTCGTCGTCGGACAGGTGCTCCACCATCGCGCGCAGCCGGGGATCGCCGCCGAAGAAGTTCTCCCTGATGTACGCGCCCTGCTCGACGCTGTAGGTCTGGAACTGGCCGTCCGGCGTGGTGTTCATCTTGTTGACTAGCACGCCGTCGGTGTCCCTGGCGAGCAGCGGGTCCCAGTCGCGGCCCCAGATGACCTTGATCACGTTCCAGCCCGCGCCGCGGAAGTACGCCTCGAGTTCCTGGATGATCTTGCCGTTGCCGCGTACCGGGCCGTCCAGGCGCTGCAGGTTGCAGTTGATGACGAAGGTGAGGTTGTCCAGTTCCTCGCGCGCGGCCAGGCCGATCGCGCCGAGCGCCTCGGGCTCGTCCATCTCGCCGTCGCCGAGAAACGCCCATACGTGGGAGCGTGAGGTGTCGTGGATCTCGCGGGCCAGCAGGTACCGGTTGAACCTGGCCTGGTAGATGGAGTTCAGCGCGCCGAGCCCCATGGACACGGTGGGGAATTCCCAGAACTCCGGCATCAGCCGCGGGTGGGGGTAGGACGGCAGCCCGCCGCCCGGGTGCGAGAGCTCCTGCCGGAACCCGTTGAGCTGGTCCTCGGTCAGCCGGCCCTCGAGGAAGGCGCGCGCGTAGATGCCGGGCGCCGCGTGTCCCTGGAAGAACACCTGATCGCCGGACTCGCCGTGGTCCTTGCCGCGGAAGAAGTGGTTGAAGCCGACCTCGTACAGGCTGGCCGCGCTGGCGTAGGTGGCGATGTGCCCGCCCACGCCCATGCCGGGCCGGTTGGCACGGGAGACCATCACGGCCGCGTTCCACCTGATGTAGGCCCTGATCCGGCGCTCGACGTGCTCGTCGCCGGGGAACCACGGCTCGCGCTCCGGCGGGATCGTGTTGATGAAGTCGGTGCTGCGCAGGCCGGGCACGCCGACCTGCTGCTCGCGCGCCCGCTCGAGCAGGCGGAGCATCACGTACCTGGCGCGGGCCCGGCCCCTGGTGCGCACGACCGAATCGAACGACTCGACCCATTCGCGCGTCTCGTCCGGGTCGATGTCGGGCAACTGGGTCGGCAACCCGTCGCTGATGATGGAGAATTGCTGACGTCCGGAAGCCACGGGGTAGCCTCGCCTTCCGCATGTATCGGGCGGCCGGTCAGCCGCATGAACAGATCCCTCGATGTCTTGTCCAGACCAATCGTCGTACGAACTGGCCGATCGCGCATCTCTACTCGACGGTAACCGGAGCTCGGGGGACATCGTGCACCCGTCCGGGGACGCAAACGCTTGGCTGGGGGCTCTTTCGCCGAGGGCGGACCTCCTCGTTACTCTACGTGATAAAAGTTGCGGTGCGTAACCGGGAGACCGAGCGGGCAGGTCAATTTATGGCGGCGGTTTTCCGGGCCGGAGCGATTGCCACTTGCGCACTGGGCCGACCCAGTGTGAACTGTCCCAACAAGAAGTGCTGACGTGTCGTCGCCGTCAGGGGGATGGGCCCGCTGTTCGCGTGGGCCGGAAACCCCTCAGGCGCGACGGCGCGGGGAGGGATTCGAGGAGGACGTCAGTGAGCGCGACCGCGGGCCAGGCGCAGGACGAACGCGGCCAGGCCGAGCGGCTCGGTATCAAACCGGGCCAGGTGGTGCAGGAGATCGGCTACGACGATGATTGCGACGAGCAGCTGCGCGGCGCGATCACCCGGATAGACGGCGTGGAGCTAGTCGACGAGGACTACGACGACGTGGTGGACGTGGTCCTGCTCTGGTGGCGAGACGGGGACGGGGACCTCGTCGACGCGCTGGTCGACGCGCTGACGCCGCTAGCCGACGGGGGGTACATCTGGCTGCTCACGCCGAAGGCGGGCAGGTCAGGTCATGTCGAGCCGAGTGATATCGGCGAGGCCGCGCCCACGGCCGGCCTGTCGCAGACATCGAGCGTGAGCGCGGCCCGTGACTGGTCGGGCACGCGACTCGTCGCGCCGAAGGCGCGAAGATGAGGTCCTGACCGGGCGGCCCCAGGTGCCCGGCTGACCGGCCGTTCGCATAATTTTCATGCCGAACGGCCCGTTGTTCCACGCCTGCCGACAAGTGGCAGACTTGGTGGGTGACGGCATATTCGCGGATCCGGTGAAGGGACCAGGCATGGCGGTGGAAGTAGGCGACCAGGCGCCCGATTTTGAGCTCAACGACCAGCACGGCACGCCCGTGCGGGTATCGAGCTTCCGCGGCGTCAAGAACGTCGTGCTGGTCTTTTACCCGCTGGCGTTCAGCGGCGTGTGCACCGGTGAGCTGTGCGCCATCCGCGACGAGTTCCCCGAGTTGAACCGGGACGACGTCGAATTGCTCACGATTTCGGTGGACTCCACCTTCACTCACCGTGCCTGGTCCGACGCCGAGCATTTCGAGTTCGGGCTGCTGTCGGACTTCTGGCCGCACGGGGAGGTGGCCAAGCTGTACGGTGTGTTCGACTCCGAGCGCGGCATCGCGACCCGGGGCACGTTCATCATCGACAAGGACGGCGTGGTGCGCTGGAAGGTCGTTAACCCGATCCCGCAGGCGCGCGACCTCGCCGAATACTCAAAGGCGCTCGCCGCGCTCGGCTAGCGCCGGTTTCCTGATGTAAGGGGAGGCCTTGGGGGTTTATTGGGTCGGTGACCCTCATGCCCTGTTACCGCTGCGGTGTACGGCAGACGGACCCGGAGCGCGGTAAGAGCCCCTGGCGCCGTGGCGTGCTGCGCGACCAGTTGGTCCTGGTCTGCCCGGCCTGCCAGGAATCGGGCGACTGGACGGCCGAGCTCGAGTCCTGCTCCAGGTGCGGCAGCGTGCACCTGATCCGCCGGCTTGGCCAGGTCGATTGCCTGGACTGCGGCCTGGTCCGCGAGCCCGAGGCGGCTCTGGTCCCGGCCGGGAGGCCCGCGGCGGCCAGCCCCGACGCCGCGCTGGCCGAGGAGGTCGGGCGCGCGCTCGACCGCCTGCTCGGTCGCGGCTGACCCTGCGATTCGCCCTTGCCGTTTAGGCCGGGTCACCTCTGGTAGCCGGAAGATACGGGAGTGAGAATCCGCGACTACTACAGGAGGCACGACATCAGCACTGTCCGGCGTCTCATCAGCCCCGCCGAACTCCTGACCAGGGGTCTCCGCATGGCGGGAAGGTCAGATCTGATCGTCAGGGAACTGCTCGGCCGGCACGGGCGGCTGTATGCCGAGGACGCGGGCATCCGGCTCGCCGACCGCCCCGGCCCCCTTTACCAGCTGCTCGTGTCGCTGAGCCAGCGGGCCGCCAGCGAGGTTACCGCTTCCGTGCGCGACTGATCCCTCACGCCCGTTACACTACTGAGACCTGCCGTATGCGGCCTGATGTATCGCTCGCCCGTCTCGTTTGCTCTCAGTAAGCACGGGTAAGCGATGGTCTCCGCAGCCGCGATCTTTACGGCGCAGGAGCCGTGGTGGAGGATGTGAGAGTCAGATGAGCCTGCCCGCTTGTCAGCAGCGCGTACTGGACCGTATGGAGGGCGCCCTGCGGGCAAGCGAACCCCAGCTGACGTCCATGTACACGATCTTTTCGCGGCTCAACGCAGATGAGCCCATCGGGACGGAGCAGCTCGCGCGCAAGCGACTGCGCTGGTTCCAGCCAGGGACAGCCCTGTACGCGATCGTGCTGATTCCGGTCATGTTCGCCGCGATCATCGTCGGCGCGCTGCTCGGCGGCGGGGCGCGCAGCACGACCGCCTGCGATGCCAGCTACTCGGTGGGGGGCGTCTCGCCGCTGACCAGCCGGCCCTCCTGCCCGGTGTCAGACAAGCCGAAGACCGCGGTCCGCAAGACGATATCCGCCACGGCGCGCCTGGCCTGCACCGTCGTGGCGTCGCCCGCCCGATTCACCACCATGACCCGGAATGATCAGGCGTTTCTCCCGGCTGCCCGGGTAGCGGCGACGGCAGCTGGCCCGACCCAAGTACCCGGAATGTGCTAAGAAGCGAGCCATGGACGGAGGATCTGGTGCCGATCGAGCAGCTCGGGCACGGGGCGGCGGAACTTCTGAGCCTCACCAACGGCGGAGAGGCCAGGTCGCTGAATAAGCTCGCCGAGCTCGCCGCCTGGCAGGTGCCCTCTTGCTCGGGGGCGCACGCCGCCGTCTGGCGCGATGGCGAGGTGGTCAGCGCCGCGGCAACCCATCCTGACGTGGCCGAGCTCGCGGACTTGCAGCTGAGGGCCGGGTGCGGCCCGCTGGTGGAGGCGGCGGATGGCGGTGCCGCCGTCAGCTGCCCGGACACGCTGGAAGAGGCCCGCTGGCCTGAATTCGCCGAGGCGGCGCTGCGTCGCGGCGTGCGCTGCTCGGTTCACCTCGTGCGGGAACTGCCGCGCGGCGCCCTGGTGCTCTCGCTGTTCGGCGTGCGTCCCGGGGTCCTCGACGCCGCATCCAACCCGATGGCCGACCTGCTGGCCGCGTTCGGCGGCGCGATGCTCACCAACGCGACCGCCTATAACCAGGCTCAGCGCACGGCCAGCCAGCTCAAGGATGCCGTGGTCGCGCGGTCGGTCGTCGATCAGGCCAAGGGCATCTTGATGCACGCGCTGGGCTGCGACGCCGACGAGGCGCTGCAGCGCCTGCGCCGGGAATCCCAGCGCCGCCACGTCAAGGTCACCGAGGTGGCCACCGAGGTGGTGGCCGCCTACGGCAGCGAGGAGCCGAGGGCCACCGGGTCAGGCGATTAACCAGCCGCCGGGGACGTCACCCTGGCGACCAGGATGGTCATGTCGTCACGCAGGTCGTCCTGAGAGAAGCGGGCGAGCAGGTCCTGGACCATCCGGGTGGTCTGAGCCGCGGTCCGGCCGGCCGCGCCGGCCAGCTCGTCGGCCAGCCGGTCTTCGAAGTACTCCATGTCGGGGCTGCGCGCGTCGGTGACCCCGTCGGAGTAGAAGAAGAGCAGGTCGTCCTGGCCGAGTTCGACGGTCTCCCGCTCCGGCTCGGCGTCCGGGAACAGGCCGAGCGGGAGGCCGCCGCCGCTCAGCACGTCAACCCGGCCGTCCGGGCGTACCACCGCAGGGCCCGGGTGTCCGGAGCTGGCCAGCTCCACCCGCACGCAGGCACCATCCCACCGCAGGTAGGCGAGCTTGGCGGTGACGAAGCGGTCCTCGTAGTCGCCGGCCAGGATGACCTCGTTCACCTTGGCCAGGACGTCGACCGGGTCCGGGTTCCAGTGCGCGATCACCCGGATCGCGTGCCGGGCGGCAGCGGTCATCGCGGCGGCCTCCTGGCCTTTGCCGCACACGTCGCCGACGGTGATGGCCCAGCCGCCCTGGACCGGGAAGACGTCATAGAAGTCGCCGCTGACCTCAAGACCCTCGCTGGCCGGCACGTAGGCCGCGGACAGGTCGAGGCCGGGTACCTCGGGCAGGCTGGCGGGCAGCAGGCTGCCCTGCAGCGCCTCGGCCACGGCCGAACGGTGCCGGAACATCCGGTCGACCCGGATCGCGACACCGAGATGCTCGCCGAGGTCTTCGGCCAGGGCCAGGTCGGCGATGGTAAATCGACCCTCCGCCGCCTGCCGGGCCAGGGTCAGGACGCCGTAACCGGTGACGCCGTCGGAAATCGGCACGCTCAGCAGCGACGTCACGCCGAGCATCATCAGCAACGGCGTCCCGTCCGGGGCAGCGCCGAGAAGCCCGGCGTCGTCGGTGTGCGCGAGGACCACGGACCGGCCCGCGGAGTGGACCTGCGCGGGCACCGAGTCGGGCTGGGGGTCGACGGTGCGCACCTTCCTGGCCAGTTCGTCCGGCCGTTCGCCATGCGGGCCGATCACGAACTGGCGCCGGAGCTGGCCCGACCGCTCGACGTCCACGATGACCCAGCTCGCGATGTCACCGGCCAGCAGCCGGGCGCACCGCTGCAGCGTGACCGCCTCGCTGAACGTGCTGTTGTCGAGTAGCAGCTTGGTCACTGCGGTGATCATGTCCATCCGGCGGGTCATGGCCGCAATGTCATCTCGGGAGGACGATCCCCCCAGAACCCTCCGCTCCTGGGGGGACCCGTCCCCCCAGACCTCCCTTGGGAGCCCGGCCGTGACCACGAGCAGGCGGGAGCCGTCTTGCAGCTGGAGCGCGCTGGCCGTCAGGGTCGCGGCCACCGGGCCGGCCGGACCGAGCAGGGTGCAATCGGCCTGCCTTGTTGTCTCAGTCCGGATGGCGGCGGCGAGCTGGCTCTGCACCGCGGCGCGCGAGGCGAGATCGACGAACGCCGTCAGCGGCTTGCCGGTCGCGTAGCCCGGCGGAGCGCCGATCAGGTCGCCGGCCTCGGCGTTCGCCCGCCGTATCGTGCCGTCGGGCGCGAGCACGAACAAGGGAGCGGGCGCGTGCTGGAATACGGCTCGCAGCAGGCTTCTCTCCGCGCTGAGCGAGGCCGGCGGTGCCTCGCCCGCCGTCCGGTCGGGCTCGCCCGCCTGGACCAGCTTGGTCAGCGCGTCGACGGCGGCGTCGAGTTCGGCGAACGCGGCGTCGAGCAGCGCCCGCGGATCCGCTCCGGGCATCGCCGCGGCCTGACGGAGCCCGTCGCGCCGCCCGGCGAGGTCAGCGTAAGAGCCATTCGGCCAGGTGTCTTGCGACATCTCTCCAGACCATCGTCCTCGGATAAACGCCCACCGGCCCCCTCGGCGGTGAATTGATGGGGTCGTGGGACGAGTCTGGCATGTGCTCCTGGCGTCCCCGGCCAGCCTTAATCTTACCGGCGGCGATGCCGCGCTAAAGCGTGACGATCCGCCGGGGCTTGGTTGTCCCGGCGGATCGGTTGCGCAACTGGCTAGCGGGTGTTTACCAGCGACGCCAGGCCGGCCGGGTCGAGCAGCCGGCTCTTCAGGTGGCCAAGGGCCCGGGCCAGCAGCCTGGACACGTGCATCTGGGATATGCCGAGCCGTTCGCCGATCTCGGTCTGGGTGAGGTTGCCGTAGAAGCGCATGACCAGGATGCGCTGCTCGCGTTCGGGCAGTTCCTCCCAGTGCGTGCTGACGGCTTCCATGTCGATGGTGTGCGCGACACCCGGGTCGTCGTCGCCGAGCACGTCCGCGAGCATGGCCGGGTCGTCCCGGTCGGACAGCGGGGCGTCGAGCGAGTAGGTGCTGAACACGAGGTCCGCCTGGCGAGCCTCCTGCATGTCGTCCTGGCTGACCCCGAGCCGCTCGGCTAGTTCGGCTTCTCCCGGCACCCGGCCCAGTTGCTGGGTGAGTTCCTCAGCGGCCTTGCGCAGTTCGAGCAGCAGTTCCTGAGCGGACCGGCGGACGTGGATCTGCCAGCGCTTGTCCCGGAAGTGGCGCTTGATCTCGCCGCTGACGCAGGGCTGCGCGTAGGCAGAGAGCCTGTCGCCGACCTCGGGATCGTAGTTGTTGATCGCCTTGAGCAGGCCGACGTACCCGACCTGCATGAGATCTTCTGTGGGTTCGGGGCTGCCGCGGTACTGCCGGACGCAGGAGCGGACCAGCTTCTGGTAGCGCTCCACGAGTACCTCGCAGGCGGCGGCGCGCAGTTCGTTATCCCTCGGCAGCGCGCGGACCTTGGCCAGCAGGGCGTTATCGGATAGCTCTTTAAGTTCCGCGCGCGACCCCGCGTGGATGGTGGCGTTAGGGGTAGCGGTGCGGGCCGTGCGGTCAGCGGCGGTGGTCTGTGCCGCTGACTGCCGGAGGGTTCCCTTAGTCAAGGTGGCCTCCTAAGAACCCTGGGAATTACGGACGAGTAGGGTGTGCCCGGCCCTCGGCGAATAAACGTACGGTGTTGTGATGCTCGTCACATGACGGCACGCGTGGTGACCCGCACTGCCTTCGCCGAAGGCGTTCCGCGTCCATCCGGCCTCAGCGCCGCCGGGCAGACGTCCGGACCTGCAGGCACCTGCCGCTGGCCGGCCGGCGGGTGAGCGTGCAGCAGCCGCCCGCCGCGGCCAGCTTCCCCCTGGTCGCTAGCCGAAACGGCCACCGGCAACCGAGAGCCCGGGAAGCTCGCGCCTCCCGGGCCTCAGCTAGGAAGCCTGCGGGGGGGATACAGGCTCCTCCTCCTAGTTTTACGCCGGTTGGGCCGTGACTTCCTAGTAATTACGCCGCTTGGGCAGTGGCGCGATCGTATACAGAGAGGGTTTCTCCGGCGATCCGGTCCCAGGAGTACCGGGACCGCACCCGGTCAACCGCCGCCACCCCGTACGCCTCGATCAGCATGGGGTGTGCGAGCAACTGCCGGATCCGCTGCGCCAGCAGGGCCGGTCGGCCCGGCGGGATGATAATGCCGGTCGTCCCGTCCACCACGGCGTCCACGTGCCCGCCGACTGGGGGCGCGATGACCGGGGTGCCGCACGCCATGGCCTGCAGCGAGGTGATCCCGGAAGGCTCGTACTGGCAGGTGCTGACGACCAGGTCAGCGGAGCGCAGCAGGGCCGGCACGGCGGCGTGCTCCACCTTGCCGGTGAAGATCACGCGGTCCGTGATGCCCAGCGTGGCCGCGAACTTGGCCAGCTTCACGTAACCGTCGTCGCTGCCTAGGGCGGCCTCGTCCGGCCCGCCGACGACCAGGAGTTCGGCACCGGGCACCCGGGTCAGCGCCCGCAGCAGCGTCTCGAGCGGCTGACGCTGGGTCAGGTCCGCCGCGGTGAGCAGCCGCGGCCGGTCGTTCCGCTTGGCCGCCGGGCCCTCCGGGGTGAACAGGCTGGTGTCGACGCCCCACGGCACAATCCGGATCGAGGACCGGTGCACGCCCAGGCTAGCCAGGTCGGCCACCTCGGCGGAGTTGGTCGCGACCACCGCGGTGGCGCTGCGGCCGATGGCCGGCTCGAGCCTGATCCGCACCGCGGACGCGCCGTCCGCCTTCACCCCGCCGGCCCTGCGCTCGGTGACGCTGAGGGAGCGGAACTCCTGCACGACCGGGATGCCGAGGTCTCGCGCGGCGGCCAGCGCAGCGAGGCCGCTGGTCCAGCGCATCGCGTGCACCACGTCCGGGCGCTCGCGCTGCCACTGGCTGCGCAGCGGGCCGCTGAAGGCGGGCACCCGCTCGAGCAGGCCGGCGTCATCCCGTCCACCCGGGCCGTCGCCGGTGGCCTCAGGGACCGGCCCGGCGTTAATGTGCTCGATCCGGACGCCTGCGTGGAGTTCAGCCTGGGCGGGCTGGTCGGGCAGGTTCTTCTGGGCGTATACGGTCACCTGGTGACCCTGCCCGGCGAGCTTGCGGGTGAGCTCGGTGAGCCCGATGTCATCGCGGTCAGGGCCGGAGCCTGCGCGGGGGTGCAGCGGCGTTGCGTTCTGCGCTACTAGAGCGATCTTCATCAGGTTCCTCTCGCTTCGAACCTCGGTCACGGTGTTCGCTAGCGAGAGACAGAAAAGTGGTGCCCGATCTGCGCGCTCCGCGAAACACCATGTCGCGTTGAGCGTGCCTGCGTCGTAGGCACCACTAGGGGAAGAATATCCCATCACGGGAGACCGCAAACCACCGAACGCCGGACCAGGCTCTCCGGCGTGTCGTCCGGACGAGGTTTCCGCTGGTCAGCCTGCGGCGGCTGCTGCCACGCTGTCGAAAACGGGGATCAGCCGGTCGGCGGTGGTCAGCCGCAGGATCTTGGCCACGGCGGCCTGCGGGGACACCAGTGCGAGGACGCCGCCCTGCCGGTCGAGCGAGCGGTTCACCCGCAGCAGCGCGTGCAGCGCGGAAGAGTCCATGAAGCGCAGGCCGGACAGGTCGATGATCAGCGTGTGCGGCTGCTGCGACACCTCCTCGTCGAGCAGCCGATGCAGTTCGTCCGTGTTCGTCACGTCGGCCTCACCGGCGATCTCCACCAGCGTGTAAGGTTCGCCAGCGGACTCCCGGGCCGTTACAGAGACCGTCAGCAGATCCACGCATTTGTTGTACCACAAGGCAGATGACGGCGGGATACGCCTAGGCGGGTGGCAGGGTCATGTGCAACCGGATCGTCGTGCCGGTCGCGTCCGAGAGTATTTCGACCTGGTCGCAGACCTGGTTGACGATCCAGAGCCCATGCCCGCCCGATGCGTCCAGGGATGGCTGGCGGCGCCCCGCCAGCGGGTCGGTGATGATTCCCTCGTCGTGGATCTGGCAGACGATTTCCTTCGCGTCATACCAGATCTTCAGGCTCCCCGGTGACTTGGCATGCTTGACCGTGTTGGCCGCCACCTCGCTGACCGCCAGCGTGAGGTCGATGGCACGGGCTTCGGTCAGCCCGGCCGCCAGCGCGTACCGGCACACGACAGCCCGGATCGCGGCCAGGTCAGTGGTGTACGTATACGACATGGAATCATCCGACGGGGGCAGCTGGCCGTCGCCGTCCGGCCGGGGAACCGGCTGACGGGTGAGCGCTTCTTGTGCCGCAGATGCGCGCGGCGCGGCCTTGCCTTCCCGGGCCATCAGCAGACACGATACACCGGCGCGTGAAACAGGCGGCCCTTGTGTCACCGGATGCCGAACTCGGCGGCCGTAGCATCCTTCGTCCACGTGTATCCGCCGCACACGGGGTAGACGCAGGAGCGTTCCGCATCCGCAGCTCTTCGGAAGAGCAGGAGCTGCCCGTCTTTCGGAGGTAAGAATGCGAGTCGGAGGGCTTGTCTTGCTGATATGGCTGGTAATCGGAGCAATTGCGGCTGGCCAGCGCGGATATTACGGCTCGTCGCCTGACACCTGCGCCCACGGCGGCACCGTCATCGCCACGATCGCGGCCGGGCCGCTTAACTACGTAGGCGTCAACCCGAAGGTTTCGTGCCATTTGCCCTCCCCGAGCAGCTAAGTCCCGGGCGCGTCATTCCCCCCGGGGAAAAAGCAAGGTGAGCACCCGCTGGTGGCGCGAAAGTTCATTTTTACCGAACGGTCCGGAGTGCGAGTCATCGGCAGGTGTCCATTCACGGGGTGCTGTGAATTGGTGTCAGCGGATGGCGGGCAGTGGCGGTAGCCAGGGTTTTCCGGTGAGTGCGTCGCGGATGGCGTCGAGTGCGGTGATGCCGTGGTCGGCGGCTGAGTCGAGGTAGTTTCTGATGCGGCACCAGCGGGCGAGGGTGGCGAGCGAGTGCCAGTAGCCGGAGACGGCCTGGTGGCGCTTGGCGGATTTCGCTCCGCGCTCGGCGACGTTGGTCGTCCAGTCCGCGGCGAAGTCGCGGGTGAACAGGAAGACCTGCTCTTTGTAGTCGCGTAGCCAGCAGCCCAGCGCGTAGCCGGGGTGGTTCCCCTCGTGCCAGTCCCGCAGCCGGTTGTGGGTGATCCCGAACGCGGCGGCCTCGTCGTAGCGCTGGCGGAGTTCGTCCAGCAGGTCCGCGCCGAGGGCGGTGCTGCCGCGGGCGCGGGCGTCCTGGACGGCCTGGTGCGCCTCGCGCAAGATGGCGATGACGTCGCCGGCCCAGGACTGCAGGCCGCCGGGGCCGAGCTTGATGACTGCCCGGCATCGCCTGATGATGTGCTGGCAGCACTGCTGGATGCCGGCCAGCCGGGACAGCAGGTGCTGGTAGCCGGTGTAGCCGTCGGTCATCAGCAGCCCGGTGAACGCGGCCGGGATCCCCGCGGCGACATCGGCCTTGCGCCGCGAGGCCAGGGCCTGCAGCCAGGTCAGCCGCCCGTCCGGGGTCCGGACGATCAGCACGTGCGGCGCGCCCGCCGCCGCCTTGTCCTCTTCGGGGTCCTGTTCCTGTTCTTCCCGCGCGGCGGGTTGCGGGGCGCTGCTGTCCAGGACGTTCACCGGGGTCTCGTCGGCGGCCAGCGCTTTTTCTCCCGCCAGCGCCGCGAGCATCGCCGCGTCGAACCCGGCCTTGCCCAGCTGCGCCGCCAGCCGGCCGCTGGCCTTGTCCGCCCAGCCCGCCGAGACCGGAACCCCCAGCAGCATGCCCATCACCTGCGCAGCCCGCCCGGGCGGCACGTTCCCGTACCCGGTCAGCACCACCGCGGCGGTTATCTCCAGCCTTAATTAGCGTGTCTTTAACGTCCATCACGAGTGCTCTCGCCTGCCCGGATAGCGGTTGATCCGTGGTTATCTCCGGTCTTGTCCATGACGTTGTTCAAGGAGGAGACGATGCTCGTGCATGCGGTGGCGGTCCCCGGTTCGGGGACGCGATCGTGGACGGTGCTGGGGGACGACGACGTGCCAGTCGTCCCGGTCGACCGGTTCCTGGCCTATCTCACTGACATCGGCCGGTCGCCGAACACGGTGAAGGCCTATGCCCACGATCTCAAGGATTACTGGTGCTTCATCGGCTTCCGCGGGCTTGACTGGCGAGAGGCCCGGCTGGAGGATATCGGCGAGTTCGTTGCCTGGCTGCAGTTGCCGCCTGCGGGGCGGTCGGGCGAGGTCGCGGTGCTGCCGTCGGTGACGGCGGAGGTGACGGCCTCGACGGTGAACCGCAAGCTGGCGGCGGTTAGCGCGTTCTACGCCCACCAGGCCCGCAACGGCGGGGTCGGCGACTTGCTGGCCGCGTGGCGGACGGGCGGGCGGGGTGGCTGGAAGCCGTTCCTGCACCATGTGAGCAAGGGCGGGCCGTATCGCGGGCGGGCGATCACGCTGAAGGCGCCCAGGAAGCTGCCGCGGATCCTGACGGTTGCCGAGGAGCAGGCCATCCTGGATGCCTGCACCCGGCTGCGGGACCGCTTCTTCTTCGCTGTCCTTCACGAGACCGGCTGCCGCGCGGGTGAGGTTCTGGGCCTCCGTCATGAGGACATCGCCGCCGCGGAGTGCGAGATCACCGTCGTGCCGCGGGAGAACGCGAACGGGGCGAGAGCGAAGTCCGGCGGGCGGACGGTCCCCGTCGGGCCGGAGCTGATCCGGCTTTATGCCGACTACCTGCACGAAGAGTACGGCACTGCCTGCAGTGACTACGTGTTCATCAACATCTGGGCGGAGCCGAAGGGGCATGCATGGGCTTACCCGGCTGTCTATGACCTCGTCCTGCGGCTCCGGGCCAGGACCGGGATTGCGTTCGATCCCCACTGGTACCGTCACGGCGCCGCAACCAGGTGGCTGCGTGACGGAGTCCCGATCGAGGTCGTGTCCACGCTGCTAGGTCACTCGTCGGTGTCTGTCACGTCCTCGGTCTACGGGCATCTGACGGCCGAGGACGCGCGGGCGGCGCTGGAGAAGGCCGGCTGGTTCACCGGGAAGGAAGTGCCGTGGTGACCGGCGGCTGGATCACGCAGGCCGACCGGTCCCGCTGGCAGCAGCAGGCAGCCGCCGAGCTGGCCGCCATCCTGGCCGCGCACCCGGGCATCCCCGTGATCGCATGGACCGTGACCGCGTCCGGCGGAGCCCTGTCCGGCCATGTCCTTGCTCCCGCTGCGGGCCGGCGCGCGCTGTTCGGGCAATGGCGGCAGGCCCTGGGCCTGGACGAGGTCACCGAGACCCCGTCCGCGGGCGGGACGCCGGCTTACCTGCACGCCCGCGGTGTCCGCGGCGGCGTCTCGGTCAGCGTCACCGCGACCGTCTTCGACGGCGGGGAGGACAGCCGGTGAGCGGCCCGGACGTCGCCTGCGCCGGCCAGCACCGGGCTCCTTCATGCCTGCTGGAAAAGCTGATGGCCGTGGTGCGCCCGGAGTTCCGGGCCGGCGACCTGGTCTTCGACCCGCGTGACCCCGTCTTCGGCGGGCAGCCCTGCTCGGTGAGCGGCTGCGACCGTCCGCACCGCAACCAGGGCCTGTGCCTTTCGCACTGGCAGCGGTGGCGGTCAGCGGGCCGCCCGGACCTGGCCGGGTTCGCCGCGGCAGCAGGGCCCGGCTGGCGCGGTCACCTGCCGCTGAACCCGTGCACCGTCACCGGGTGCAACTACGGCGCGGCGGCCCGCGGACTGTGCAACCGGCACGCCAAGCAGTGGCGCCGCGCGGGTCGCCCGGACCAGGCGGCCTGGCTGGCATGGATCGCTCCGGTGCCGCCGGGCGAGCCGCCGGCGGCCTGCCGGATCGGCTACTGCGGCCTGTGGGTCCAGGGCACGTCCGTGTTCTGCCATGGCCACCACGACCGGTGGACAAGGAGCGGCTGCCCCGACGCGGACGAGTTCACCGCCTCCCGCGAGAACCCCGGCCCGGGCCAGGAGCACATCGACCTGCGGCGGCTGCCCGCCGGGCTCCGCCTGGAAATGCAGTACGTCCTGCAGTGCCGCGGCGACGAGCAGGACACCCGGCTGCCGCCGGAGGACGTGCGGCCTTTCGCGGCCGTGCTGGCCGCCGCGGGCGTGTCGTCCCTGCTGGACCGGCCCGAGGAATGGTGGACCGCCCGTCCTTCGAGGGGAAGCGGGCACGGCTGGCGCGCGTTCGTCCTCGACGCGCGGCGGCGCATCGAGGCGCTCGCGTTCGGTGCCGGCTGGGAAACCGAGTACCCGCGCGACACCTGGCGGCTCCGCGCTCTCGGCATCGCCCGGGGCGACGCCGCCATCAGGTTCACCGGGATCCCCCAGCCCTGGCTGAAGGACCTGGCCAAGAGATACGCCCGCTGGCAGCTGTCCACCGGGCTGACCGCCGCCACGGCCAGATCCGGAGCCCTGGGCGTGACCCGGTTCGCCGCCTGGCTCGCCTCCCTGCCCGGGCCGCCCGCCGGGCTGGACGGCGTCGACCGTCCGCTGCTGGAACGCTATCTGGCCGTTCTCCGTGCGGAGATGGGCGGCCAGCAGCGTCACCAGCAGTACGTCAGCGCACTGAGCGGCTTCCTGAGGGAAATCCGCCGGCACGGCTGGGACGGCACCATGCCCGCCACCGCCGTGATCTTCCCCGAGGACTTCCCCGCCCGCGGCGCGCGGCTTCCCCGCGGTCTCGCGGACCACGTCATGGCCCAGGTCGAGCAGCCCGCCAGCCTGGACCGCTGGGACAGCCCCGCCTACCGGCTCATCACCGTGATCCTCATCCGCTGCGGCCTGCGGATCTCCTCAGCCGCCGGGATAGCGTCCGACTGCACCGTCACCGGCCCCGACAGCGCCCCCTACCTGCGCTACTACAACACCAAGATGAAACGCGAGGCCCTCGTCCCCATCGATGACGAACTCCACCAGATGATCGCCGAGCAGAAACAGCGAGCGCTGCAGCGCTTCCCCGCCGGGGCCCCGGTGCTGTTCCCCCGCCCGACCGGCAACCTCAAAGGACGCCGGCCCATCGCCGCCCAGACCTACCGCAAGGCGCTCTACCGCTGGCTAGCCGACTGCGACATCCGCGACGAGTACGGGCAGCCCGTCCACCTGACCCCGCATCAGTGGCGGCACACTCTGGTTATCTGTACTGCCCGGACTGTGTGAGTTACGTGAGTTCTGCGGCGTGACACGCCGGTGCCTTAGGAATATCCGGTACTTCGAGGCACGGCAGTTACATTCGGGACGATGAACTCATTTAGTGCCG
>Ga0208565_1001144_pt1 | contig 16268 bp, 12 predicted proteins | sample Sb_taG_7_FD_187706 | JGI IMG/M metagenome (GOLD analysis project Ga0208565, IMG submission 187706) | Peat soil microbial communities from Weissenstadt, Germany - Sb_50d_2_FS metaG (SPAdes) (version 2) | ecosystem: Environmental > Terrestrial > Soil > Wetlands > Peat | place: Germany...
CGTCGATGTCCGCGCAGCCATGATCCTGGCGACCATGATGATGGTCGGCGCATGGGCGGGAGCCTATGTCGCGAACCGCCTCAGAGGGCCTCACCTGAGGCTGGCTTTCGGGGTTTTCGTGTGCGGCCTCGGGATCTATCTCATCTACGGCGCCTGCAAGCGCCTGGGATGGCTCTAGATGCTCTCCATCCGGCAGCGGTTGTCCTCGAAATGCCGGTCTGGGACCCGAGCGCCGGAAGGATCGAGCCGCACGACCGCGGGGTTGTCGGAGGAGCGGATTGCGGTTGCGCCGCATGTACTCCCTTGGTCAGATCCGGGACTTGGACCTGCGACACGTCCTGACCACCCGCCTCCACCAGGAACTGGCCGGCCTCCAGGCGATAGTACATGGCCTTCAAGTAGTCAGAGACGTGGCCTTGCCCAGTCCTTGCATACCCTCCCACCAGGCGTTCCAGATGCCTCATCCGGTCGCTGTACTCGCGTATCGCCTCCAGGCGCTCGGCTTAGGTCGCGGCAATTCGCATTCGATCCACCATCAGCCGATGGGACGAGGAGGGTATTTCAGCAAAGCTATCTCCCGCTCCTCCTCCACCCGTGTGCTGGATGCGCTCCAGATCTCGACTCAGTATCTCGCGGGCCGTCGCGATCCGGGCCTCGTTCAGAATCTTTAGGGAAGGGGAAAAGGGACATCACTAATATCGACCGTTTGTTAGGGGAATGAGCCTCGGGGACATGCATGTAAATGCTTGATGCAAGCGGCTTAGGGGTTAAGGAAGTGCTATTCAGTGATGACCCTTTTCCCCTCCCGCTGACCGGAGGGAAGCCAGCACCTCTGTTTCCCAAGATCGAGGCCAGGTGAGCGGGAACCGACCGAGATCTGTCCGGTTCAAGCGCTCTTGCCGCGAAGGCGGCGCTGGAAACGCATGAACATTTTGATAGTCCGCTCGCGCTGGCTATTCTTGGGGGCGAAAAAGTCACGATTGAGTCGGCCCAGGTGAAGGACGCGCCGCCCGCTCTGCAGCACCAGGGTCCTCAACAGCGGGCGAGTGCACTCCCGATCAAGAAGGTGCTGGAGCTTCTGGTTCTCCTGGCTGAGGGACGCGAGTCTCTCCTGGAGTAAATCGCGGTCGGATCGTAGCTGGTCCAGTTCAGCACGATGATCCTCCCGGCTGGAATCAAAATCCTCAGATAGTGATGAGGGTTGCCGGGATCCACTCAGCTTCCGTCTTGCGATGAGGTTTGCGGATTCGAACGGCTCAAACCGCCGGATCATCTCCAGGAATTCTCCCTCGGAGATCGGATGCTTGATCACCAGCAAGTGGTAGGCGATCTGCTCGCAGACATCCAGTTGATGTTGTCGATGGTGGCGTTGAACGTGACTCTGAAGGTCGCGGTAGGCGGGGAAATAGAAGAACTCCATCTTCACACAGCGGATGTCGATGTCGGCGACACTGTGGTCGCTCTCGAGGAGTCCCCAGGGGCGGGCAAAGGGATCGTTATATTCCGCCGGGTCGACCGGAGTCGTGGCCGAGACGGTCCAGAACCGCGGTGTGTGCTCGTTGAAGGCTTGCTTGTGGTAGGGGTTGGCAAGATTGAGGGTCTGCTGGTAGTAGGGGGCGACGATGCAGATCTGGGCACCGTGCTTGCTGATCCGGTAAACCTCCCGGATCACCTTCGAGAGGTCCCGGACATGCTCCAGCGAGTGACTGGCGTGAATTAGGTCGACCGAGTCGTCGTCAAAGGGCAGGCGCTCATCAAGGTCGGCCACCAGATCTACCCCGGGGAGCGGGAAGCGATCGACGCCAATGAACCCCGGCGGTTTCACCCGGCCGCAGCCAAGGTCAACCCTGGTCTGCCTGTGTGGGGTGGGGGCGACTTTCCCAAAGATGTACTGCCTCTCCTCCGCGTCGGTAATCATCCCCTCATCGTCGCGCTTCTTCCACAAAGCCTGCAGCTCACTCGGACCCAGGGAACCCCCGAGGGAGAGTTCGCAGTTGCTGCAGAATGGAACCTCCCCGCGGCGGTCCAGCCGTAGAGATCGGCGGATTCGTCTCATGGGCTCAGCATTAAGCAAGTCTCCGAGGCCCGATTCGGTCACATTGCCTATCCGGAATTCTTGACTGTAGACCGCACAGCAGGGCTGAGCCCAGCCGTTGACGGTGATGTAGATCGCGTCGGCCTCGACCCATTTGCATCCGCCAAACACCCGCGATGGCATGTGACCCGAGATTTGCAGAACATCGTTGCCGCTGTAATTGTGCATGTCGCGGGGTTCGACCGCCACTCCCAGGGGATCAAAGAGATCATGCAATTGACGGAGCGCAACGTCGCGCGGAGGGGTATCAACCGAAGGTAGCTCGCCTGGGCGTGGTAGGATCGACGCGGTCGCTAAGTGGAGGTCCGGCCGCCGAGTTCGTGCCGCAGTCGTGAAATCGCGGATGTTTTTCAGGACCCGATCGAAGTGAGGACCGCGGAGCATCTCGAAGCTTGCCTTGTCACCAAAGCCGTCGAACGAGAAGACCAGTCTTTTTACGACGTTTGTCTCCAAGATTGCATCGGCCTTCTCTCCACGCAAAAGCGAGCCGTTGGTGTGCTGGATCACGTGCGCCTTCGAGGCCACTTCCGACCTTGCGAGGGTCTCCAGGCACTGGCGGAATTCGGGGTGCGCGAGTGGCTCGCCAAAGTGGAAGAAGTAGATCAGTCCGATGCTCGGCCAGCGGTCGATCTCGGAAGCTAGCTTCTCGAGCAGACCGAGTTCTATGAACTGGAAGTGATCGGTCTCCCTGTGCGCATTTGTCGTGACCGGACACATCTGGCAGGAGAAGTTGCATCCTCGCACCAGTTCGATCCCGATCTGTCGGGGCATATGGCGGACCGTCGGGACGAAGTGGCCGGTGGCATCCATGCTCGCCTCACTCGTAAGAGCAGTTTGCTTTGATTCCGGTCGTATGGTGACCGCCGACGGCCAGTGCGTGGCAAGCATATGCCGATCAGGCAACCTGTCAAGGCATTTCCGATCGGTCCGAGCGGGGCTGAGGGTTCGAAAAAGCGATCTTCAGGGTGTGCTCCACCCGGTGGATCGTTTGACCATTCTTGTTGGTCGAGGAGGTGAAGCTCAATGACTCGATACACTTCCCTTCATGATTCTATGCTGAATGGAGCGACTTTTCGGGGCACTTGAGACCAACTTGACTGCTCGGAGATAAGTTGGTACAAGCCCGCCAGCAAGGAACATGGGCCCACCCGATCACGACCATGCTCGGCAAAGGAGAGAAGGCGCTTCACATGGACGCAAGCAGTAATGCGGTCGACGTCGGCACTGTTCTGATCGTGATTCCCGGTACGGCCAACTATTACTACAACCTCTACGCACGCTGGATCGCTGATGCGTTCCGGCCAATGGGTGCGAAGGTTGAACTCTGCGTCTTGAGCCAAGTACCCAGCGCGACTTACGATCTGTGCCTTGTGAGCAACGTCTGTGAGATCGAATGGGCCAACCATGAAGATGATGCCCGGGCACGTATTCTTCAGCTCCGCCGTCGGTGCAAGACCTTGATCAGCTTTAACGCGGATTTTGTCCACACGCATTGGTTCCTTAACAATCTCTCCGCCGCGCGTGCGGTCGGGGCCGACGGGATCTGCGATGTCGGCTTCCTGCGCCAGGACTGCCAGGAGTTGAGGGAGAGCGGCCTACGTTATAACTTCTGCTTCGATGGTTTGCTTGGCTCTCAGGTCTCCCAGGAGCGCCTGGACACCCGGGAAGATGCGATTCGCCGTTCCATCCCATGGGCCCACGTCGGGGGCCGCACCCTCAAGCGTGTCGAGTTCACCGAACGGCTGGTCACGGACTTTTCCCCCGCGGGCTTTTTCTACCTGCCCGCTCCAGCTCCCGTCACTGAGAAGGACTCTCCCCATCTCAACGAGGAGTTGATGGAGCGAGTATTGCGGTGCACTCGGTACTATGTCTGGCTTTCGAAGCATGATGGCTTCTTCATGGAGTCGCTCCGCTTCAAGATGGCGTACCTGGCCGGCTGCGTACCCATCAAGGTGGTCGAGGACACGGCCGAGCCTCCCGGAGACTTCCCGTTTCCAGCCTTCGTGCTCCGGGAAAGCGAAGTTGTCGAACGGCTCCGCGACCAGGATTTCCTCGAGGCCCGTCGTGCCTTTCGTGAGGAATACGCGCGGCGGCCGAGTCTCGAAGCCGGGCTCGCAAGTCTGTTGCGAGATCATGGTCACCTCGCTCCAGAGGAGGGCGCGGCATCCGCAAGTCCTTCGCGGGGGCGGGCGCTTCGAGCCTGCGCTTAGGGCCCACTGGGACTGAAACGGGGCGAGAACGAGGAGGATCGCATGTACCAGGACGGACTGACGATCGCGATTCCGACCTGGAATCACGAGGTCTTCCTGCCCCGTGCCGTTCGCTCCGCGCTGGAGGCTGCGCGGATGGTCCGGACCGCCGGTACGCAGGCGGAAGTCATGGTCGTTGATGATGCCTCTCGCGACGGCACGCACTCATTATTGCGGCAACTGGAAGCTCGCTACTACAAAGACGGTCTGAGGGTCCGCATCCACCCATCGAATCTCCGCGTGGGATCGGCCCGGAACACCGCTTTGCGGGAGGCGAGTTACCGCTACATCCTCTTCCTTGACGCGGACAATGAGATCATCGGAGCGAACGTCTCGCTCTTCCTCCAGGCGATCCGAGACACCTCCGCCGCAGTCGTGTATGGCAGCCTTCTGGTTCGAAAATTGGGCTCTCCGCGAGTCTGCGACCTCACCAGTCATGGGAGTTTCCAGAATCGAGTCTTCGACGACAACTACATCGATGCGCTGGCACTGGTTGACCGACCTCAGATCATCGATGTGGGCGGAGCCTCCAGTGAATGGCTGAACTGGGAGGACTGGGAGCTGTGGGCCCATCTCGCCTGCAATGGTCGACGCATCGTCTTCATGCCAGTTGCATTGGGCTATTACCATATCGTGCCGGGCTCGAAGCTTCAGGGCATGAAGAATCAACAGGAGATGGACGGTCGTTTGAAGCGAACCTTCAACCAGACCGGCTTTCGGCACTATCTCAGGACCAGGACGAATCAACTCCGCTACCATCCGGCCCTGGGGTATCTTTGAACGGACGCTTCAGGTCTCCCCGCAATTGCGGAAAGTGCAGACGTAGCCATGAGCATTGACCAGAGTTCGGGATTCACCAGGATCGCAACGATCGACGAGATCCATCGCCCCTTCGAGGTCTTCCTCGAGCGAAGGGGTGGGCCTGGCCCCATCGCGGGGGACTTCAGCCCGCTTGATGCCTACCTGCTTCAACTGGTTGTCGAGTTCTGCCCAGCTCCTGTGACCGTGGTGGACCTGGCCTGCCGGGCGACCCGATGTTGCAGTACGTTCATCTGCCTGCGCAGCAAGAACGTCGCGAGAGTGATCGCGGGCGTCGATTCCAGCGGTGATCCGGGAGTTACGTCAGCGGTTATCGACCTGCTCAGGGAGATGGTGGAGCCTGGCGATCGCGGGACCGGACCCGCACTGGTCGTTGATGAATCCGCCAGGCCATGGGAGCGCCTCCCACTGGGGGATGGCCTACCCGGAACGCTCTCCTTGTTCCTGATCGATCCCGCAACGGTCTCGGGTGGGCTGATTGAGACTCTCCAGTCCATCTTCGCGGCGTTTCCGCGGAGCCTCGTGCTCGTCGTGTCAGTGGGCAGGGTTGGGGAAAGCGAGACCGTCACGAGCCTGATTCAAGCCTGCCACGGCAGCTCACCGTTGAAACTCTGGCTGCTCCGCGACTTGAGTGGGGCCCTGCTGGAGAGCCGGCTGGCGCTCGTGGCGGCGCGAGAGCTGTCGTTGGTCCCTCCGATGATTCTGAGGCTGGAGCAACTGTTCGCGACGAACTTCGATTTTCTCCAGCTCTTGCATGGCTGCGCAATGTACGCCATCGAGCGAGGCCTCGCTTCTCGAATGGAAGAGGAGCTACAGCAGCTCAAGTCCCAGGCTATGGAATCAGAGCGGGAGAACGTCCGACTCCAAGCCCGGCTCGAATCCGTTGTGCGGGAGAAGGTCCAGGCTGATGAGCATTATCAGGAGCGAATGCGCCATCATGAAGCACAGCTCGCGGAGGTCCAGGGGCTTCTGCATCGCGAGTGTACGCGTCCCGTGGGCAAAGCCATCGTCCTGCAAAGCGGCCGACGACTGGTCCGCCTCGTGCGGCGAAATCACGCGTTGCTAGTGCCCGCTGGCAGTTTTCGCGAGCGTGTCGCGCGGGAATTCATGCGCGTGCAGCGTATCGCTCGTGGGAAGGTTTGCTAGACCGTGTTCTCGGCATCAAGATTACAGGGTGAAGCTCTCCCCAGGAGGCTATCCCGTCCATCAGCGCTTCCAGCCCAACCCTCCCGGAACAACTCCATGATCAGAAGGTTATCTCGGGTGGTCACCGGCTGGAACCCGCAGTGCAGATAGATGCCGATTGCCCGCGTATTATGGGCCAGGACCTCGAGGTGGACTCTTGTCAGTCCCCATGCATTGAACCCCAGTTCGAGCAAGGCTCGAGTGATCTCACGGCCAAGCCCACGGCCCCGGGCCGCCGGCTCGCCGATCAGTAATCGCCCAAACTCGGCGGACCTGGACGTCCAATCGATGTGATACAGGCTCGCCTGGCCGATGGGGCAGGATGGATCGCCGGTTGCTTCGGCGATGAAAACCAGATCATCATCGCGCTGTTGATAGTGCTGGAACCAGCGAAGGTGGTTCTCCCAGCTCACAGGCTCGGAGTGGACGAACCACTGTCGGTTTTCGTCCTGGTTTCTCCACATCAAAGTGTGAGCGAGATCATGCGACTCGAGCAGCCGCAGCCGAACGTCCCGGACGACGAGTGGAGCGACCTCGCGCTTAGGCAACCTGGTTTCCTCTTCGGAAGAGCGACATCTGCTTGACGACCTCGATCAGCGAATGACAGACCCGCTGGATGTCGTGGTAGCCGAGCCGGAGGTGCATGGGCAACGACATCAGCCGCCCGCTCGCCTCTCGAGCCGTGGGGCAGAGCCTGGCCGCACGGAACATCCGGAAGAGGGTATTGTCCCGGTAGTGGACTCCCGGGTAGATCAACATGGTGTTGAGCGAAGCCATGACCTCGTCGCGGTCGCTCACCAGCACTTGAAACAGGTGCCTCGAGCATTCACATCCAGGAGCCACCGGAACGATCTCGATGCCGGGCTGGTTGGCTAGCTGGGACTCGTACCAACTGGCGATCTGCCGCCTGTAGGCATTGTCGTGGTCCACATACTTCAAGGACACAAGTCCGATCCCGGCCATCAGCGAATTGCCGTGGTACTTGAAGCCGACATGCTCGACGTCGTAGTACCACTTGTAGGCCCCCCGGGACGCCGTCCGAGTGAAGGTGTCCTTGTTGATGCCCAGCCAGGTCCATTTGCGCACTTCGGCGTCGAGTTCGGGATCGGCGAAGCAGATCATGCCCGAGTCGGCGGTCGGCAAGTTCTTGACCGCCTGAAAGCTGAAGACGGCCACGTCCGATTCATGGCCGACGTGCCGGCCATGAAACCGCGTGCCGGTCATGTGCGCGGCGTCGAGAATCAACTTCAGTCCAAACTCCCGGGCAATCTGCGCGACGGCCTGGAGCCGTCCGGTATTTCCCCCGAGACCCACAAAAACAATGGCCCTGGTCCTGTCGGTAATTCGTTCGCGGATCGAGTCAGGATCGAGGCAGAGGTATTCGTCCACGTCGGCGAAAACCGGATTGAGGTTCTCGTAGAGGATCGCGTGGTTCGTCGACACGAAGGTGAGGGGAGTTGTGATGACCTCATCGCCATCGGCCCATTCATGACGTTGCTTGAGCAGCCTCATGGCGAGATGCAGGCCGGCCGTCGCGGAGTTGAGGAAGTGCGCGTGGGGCAGTCCGGTGTATTCCTTCCAGGCGGTCTCGAAGGCGACGGTCTTGAACCCGATCCCGGTCCAGCCCTTCTCGAGGCACTCTCGAACCTCGGCAAGGCACTCCTCGATACGAAAAGTGGGGACGAAGAGTTGGATCGCATCCATACGATGAGACCTCGAAGAAAGGGCGCTCCGGAGGAGCCCGCACGAGTCTGCACCGTGCTGAACCGCGTGCGATTCCAGATCATAGTCCGTCAGCGATTTCCGTCAATCGGAAGCAAGTCGATTCCGAAGCCCTGCGCGTGGCGCAGTCCCTCGGCCCCTCCGCGACGCGCGGGGCAGGCGAGGCCAGGGCCGGGACCGAGGGCTCAATCCATCCGGCAAGAAAACGTCTTCACGCGGCCCGGCGAATCGATTTGAGACGCCGGGCGGTGCGCCAGACGAGGCGGCTGGCACGCAGAAGGTAGACCCAACGCCACGAGTGATCCGGCGCCACAACCCTGCGGCCCCGCTGAATCGCGCGTACCAGCCGCATCGCTCGGCTTCCCATCAGCTCGGCCAGTTGAGCCTCAGCCCGCACGGCCCGGTCAGCGTCGTCGGAGGCGGGCTGTGTGTTCCCGGGAAGCGGCGGGGTTTGGAAAATGGACCGGAATTGGTTCTTGGCAACCTGTCGGACCAAGGAGCCGCGCCCGAATGGCACGAGCGACTCGATTGTGGCGACGATCTGGGCATGGTTCAAACGCAGGTCACAGCTCAGGGGTGGCTGGGGTCGACGCCCGAAGGGCGACGCCCCCAGATCCGAGGCTGGCGCGCTGGGGGCTCGCTGGCGGTCGCCAGCTCGACCCCAGCCACCCCGCCGGGGGCGGCGCAGATTGAAGCATGCGGTCCACCAGATCAAGACACGCCTATAGCAGGTTGACGGGAAGGGGCATCTCGGATCGGACTCCGATCGTCGCCCCTTGCCCTGAGGCCCCGAAATCCACCGTCGGGTGTCACGATCCGTGCCGATTGTCCGAGCCGGTCGCGCTTGGGGCCCGGTGGAGCGAGTGGGGCGTCTTCGTCGCGGCGATCGCCGATCCCGGCCTGCGAAGGGGACGCCTCGGATATCGAAGCACGGTTGTCCCCAGCCGGATCGACGGAATCTTTCCCCGCCGCCGGAAGGCCAACGCGGTGAGCAGTGACGACCGAACGAGCCGGTGGATCGGTGAGATCCGCTTCATGAAATGATTGAGCCGGTCGGCGAGCCGGTAGCGCAACGGCCATTCGACCGGGACCGGCGGCGTTTCGCCGATACTGGGGACCGGATTGCGGATCGACCTCCAGTAGTGGGAGTGGGCGTAGCTCAGGACGTGGTGAAGGGAGTCGGGCAAGGCATCGCGATACGGCCGCAGGCCGCGCATCGAATTCAGATAGTGGGACGAACTGAGGTTGATCCCGGAAGGGTTCGCGCGATACCAGTAGAGGGCTTCCGGAACGACCTCCAGCCGGTAGCCTTTGAGAACGGCCCTGGCATAAAGTTCCTTATCTTCATGGTTGTAACCGTAATCCTCGGTGAATCCGCCGAGCGCTAGGAGACAGTCGCGCCGCACCATGGCGTTGGTGTCACCGAAGCAGTTATAAAAGGCCCCGACCGCGAGTGCATCACCCATGTAAAGATAACGGTGGTCCGGCCGCTGGTCGGGGCGGATGAGCTCGTGTCCTCGGATGACGTCGGCGAAGCATGTGAGGATATCGGCCCCAGTCTTCAAGGCAACTTGGATGAATCGAGAGATCTCGTGGGGCTTGGCGACGTTGTCATCGTCCATGAAGAGGAGGAACTCGCCACGGGCATGCCGCGCGGCGTTGTTGCGCGCGGCCCCCGGGTAGCGATTCTCCTGACGGACGATTCGCCAACCCCGCGAGGCGAAATCCGGTGCGAGTGAGTCGAGATAGGCGAGGGCCTCGGGGGAGGTGCTGCCGTCGTCGACAACGATCACCTCGAAATTGGGGTAGTCTTGCGCACGGATCGATGCGAGGGCCTGGGGGAGATAGTGGGCTCGGTTGAAGTGAGTGATGCAGACGCTGACCAGCGGTGTCGCCTTCGGAACCTGTTCGGCCTGGGCCGTTCGAGAACTCCGCCCGGGGAGTCTCTGGTGCCAGGCGAGCCACGCCTCTCGATTCGTGGCTTCCTCGAAGGCGGGTCGCGCGGGACTTAGCCCCTCGCGCAAGACCCTCTCCAATTGCAGGGCCAAGGCGTCGGCTCGCAACGGGAAAAGGACGTCGGGACGATCCTCGGCCCTCACCATCTCGGGGATGCCACCGACCTGACTGGCCAGGAAGGGGACCTCCGCAAGAAGGCATTCGTGGAGTGCCATCGGGGAGTTTTCCATCAGCGAGGGCATCACGGCCACGCGGCCGGGTTGCAGGAGATAGTCGACTGCCTCGAGGTTTCCGAAAGTCGTGATGATCTGACATTCGAATGTCCAGGCGCGAGATCGCAGATCAATGTACCCGAGCCCGGATCGGCCCTCGATCGTGCCGTCTTTCCCTAAGAAGGTCACGCGGAACGGACCCACGCCCGAGGAGGCGAGGCGGTCGAGAGCGTCGCAGAATAGCTTCAATCCCTTGCGGCCCTCCAGCCTGCCGAAGAAAGCGATTTCCTCGACCTTCCGCTTACCCTCGCGCGGGATTCGGTTCCCAGGAGTTGAGTCCATGCGCGCCAGGGCCGAGGCGGGGAGCACGTTCGGGATCACTCGGTACTCCGGCGCCAAACACCACCCCTCCGAGGAGATCCAGTCCAACATGTATTGACTGGGGCTCAGCAGGACGTCCGCGAGTCTCGCGCTTTGCCGCTCCAGGTGATCGATCTCGAAATCGGCGACCTGATCCATGAATTCGTGGTTGCCCTGCTTGTTCCACGACGTAGGGCTGTGCGTACTGACGCACAAAGTCGTCGCGTCGAAAGCCAGGCCTTGGTGTTTGGCCAGCAGGCTGTAGTAGCCATTGCCATGCCACTCGTGGAAGTGGACGACGTCGAACTCGTCGTGTTTCCTCAGCCATTCATAGGTCAGGTACGAGATCCGGAGGACATGGGCATTGCCGATGCGGATTTCCGGGTCTGGGAGAGGGACGATCGTGAAGCCCGGTCTGCAGTATCGCTCAACCCAGACAGGGACTGGTTCGGATTCGGTCCACGACCCACCGGTGTACAAATACGTCACTTCGTGACCGGCGGCGACCAGGGTGTCGGCGAGACCCATGTAATGAGTCGCGATCCCGCCATTTCGCACGGGCCCGAGAAGGCCGTTGCTGACGATGCAAACCTTCCGATGACGATCAGTGTCTCGGGGATGGGACGCGCGCCGTGGATCCGTGACCGCCTCCGACGACTTGTCGGAATCGTCGTAACTAGACCTCGACCTTGGCATCGTACGTTCCCCCTCATCCTGAAGAGTTGACCGTTCCCCCGCGAGGTTCGGTCGGCATGGCCCCGCACCATCACGCGTCGACTGCGAGGCAGGTTCCGGAGACCATCGGCGAGTAGCCCTGGCGGCGCAGGAGTTGATCGCCGATGTTAAACTGGCCGGGATTATAGGCGGGCGGGACATGGCAAGCAAGCCGACTCCCGGTAGTCGGTTCGGACAGGGCCGGCCGGGCCGGCCGGAACAGGACGACTTCCAATTGACATCATCGGTTAATCGCGTATAAAGGCCAACCCACACGTCGCTCCCCGCCGGAGAAACCAGAGGTCTCTCGAGCAGACGAAGTGTCGCTCGATCCAGTCACCGCTGAATAAAACCGCGCAGCCCATTTCGTCTCGAGAACCCTCGTCGGATCCTGCCGATGGAACGAGTCTTCATGTGGGACCCGAACGATGGACGGGCCACCATCCCGCGCCGCGGGCCTTCAGCGCTGGATCCAGAAGGTGCCGATCGCTCAGGAGTCCTGCTGAGGAGGTCGTAGAGGCCAAGATCCATTGGGAGGTCGGCTCACGGGCAGGTCCGCGGCTGAGTCGAGCGAAATCCTTCCCAGGATTCTTTGCGAGAGTGTGATCTCCAGGTCCCGTGTTCGAATGGACGAAGCGGGCCGGATCCCGAGAAGCCAGGGACTCATGAAATTGGAGAGACGTTGATCATGGACGATTCGTGCTTCCTCTCAAGCGCCTCGTTCTGGCCCCCGTGCCATCTCACTCCATCTCCTCGCTGGCTGGGGCACGTCCCCTTCGCGTTCTGGCTTGTCGACGCCGCTGGACCACGCCGGATCGTCGAGCTGGGGGCGGGCCGAGGCGATGCCTACTTCGCCTTCTGCCAAGCGGTCCAGCGCCTCGACACAGGCACGAGCTGCTTCGCCGTGGACACCTGGGGCAGCGGCGATCCCGACGGTCTCGACGGTGACGCGGCCTTTCGCCACATCTCGGAGGTTAACGCCCTCCACTTCACCATGTTCTCGTCGCTGATCCGGACAAATTGCGATCGGGCAGCGGATCGGTTCGAGGACGGTTCGATCGACTTGCTGCACATCTCCGGGCCCCACTCTTATGAGGCTGCCTGGAGGGTCTTCGACGCTTGGTCGCCCAAGATGTCGAGTCGGGGCGTTGTCCTGTTCGACGGGACCGATGATTCCGAGGGCGATCAGGGGCTGGCCCGATTATTCCGTGAGTTGGCGGGGCGGTATCCGAGCTTCGAATTCCTGCACGACGGTGGCTTGGGGGTCGTGGGGGTGGGGGAACAGCTCCCGGGCAAGGTCGACGACCTGTTGGAGTCGTCGCAGTCCGCGTCGCAAAGGGACGAGGTCCGACGGTGTTATGCACGGCTGGGTCAGGGGCTCATCGATCACCGGGAGCGGCGGACGCTAGCGGGCCCGAATGGTGGGCCAGCCACATTGGGCTCGGTGCCAACTGACCGGCCAGACAGCGAGACTGCGATCTTGGCCGAGCGGATCTCAAGTCTCTCCCACGAGCTTGATCAGATCCAGCAGAGCCTGGGTTGGGCGTTGGTGCAGAAGGCGCGCAAGATACGGACGCTCCTGGTTCGTGACGGCAGCTTTTCGAGACGATGCTGGCGCGCGTTCTCTCGCTTAGCCAAGGTCGCGATGACCCAGGGCATCGGCGTCGCAGTTGCGAAGGCTCGGACTCGCATCAAACAGAAACAGATGGGCGGTGGAGGATCGGTTGGTCTTGTCACCTCGTTCCGGGAACTCCCCTGGAGGTATGACCGAGATTCGGTCGTGCAACCAGCGGACGGTGCACGATCCTACAAGGTGCTCCTGGTCTCGCACGAGGCGAGTCTGACCGGGGCGCCTCTCTGCATGCTTCGGCTCGCCGAGCAACTCGCACAAAACGGCGACCTCGACTGTTGGATTGTCCTGGATCGCGAGGGGGAACTGGCCGACGAGTTCGCGCGGGTCGCGCCCACCGTGAGCGTCGACCTGCTCTCGCATCAGGGGATCGCTCGCGAGCAGGCGCCGGACCTGATTGCTGCCCTTTTCCGCGAATACGCCGACTCCGGCGTCGCGATCTGCAACACCGCCTGCATGGGCGGATACTATGCCGCCTGCGCGGCTCATCATGTGCCGGTTCTGGCCTGGGTGCACGAGATGCCCACGTCGATCGACTGGGTTTGCGGCGGCAGGAACACCGTGGATTTGATCCTCCGCTCGGCGAGGCGGATCATTACACCCGCCAATGCCGCAAGGGGCGCTCTGATTACTCATTATCAACTGGAGGATGATCGCGTTCAAACTTTTTACAACGGTCTCTGCGTCCGAGACGACCATCGCCCCCGCTCGCAGGAGCGACAGCGGGTGCGTGAGGAACTCGGGTTGCCCGAAGACGCTCAGCTCGTCCTCGGCTGCGGGACCATCGACCTCCGCAAGGGGGTTGACATGTTTGTGCAAATGGCGCGGATCGTCCTGGCCGACGAGTCGACCTCCAGGCTGTGGTTCCTCTGGCTAGGGAAAACCAAAGATACGTGCTTGAAGTGCTGGCTGGAACACGATCTTGCCAAGGAGGGCCTGCACGATCGCGTTCGATTCCTCGGCCCCCGTGAGGATCCTCGGCCTTACTTCAAGGCCGCGGACGTATTTGCTCTCACCTCGCGCGAGGATCCTTGCCCTTTGGTGAACATGGAGGCGATGGCGAGCGGACTGCCCGTCGTGGCGTTCAAGGATGCGGGAGGTGCACCCGAGCTGCTCGAAGGTTGCGGGCTTGTCGTCCCCTACGCCGATCTCGAGGCGACGGCGCAGGCGGTGCTCCACCTCCTGGCCAGCCCCGAGAAGTGCGAGTCCTTGGGTCGTCGTGCGAAGCAGAAGATCTACTCCAATTTCACCTGGCCCCGATCCGCGGAGAGGCTCATCCGGATCCTCGAGGAAGACTATCATTACCGCCCGACGAGCGGGCGAACGTTCTCGATCGACGCGCAGCACCTCAACCGAAGACATCACCTGGACACGCAATTGAAGGCACCGCATTCATGACATCGACGTGCTGGATCGGCAAGCGTGTTTGTTTCGCATCTTCGGCCAGCGGAGCACCGCCCAGGCCCGCAACCCGCGTCGCGGACCGCCTCTCCCGACGGTCGCGCCGTTTGAGCTGACTATGGCGGGCCCGGGTTCAAGCCGGGTTCACTTGCTCATGACTACCGCCGTCTGGTAATTATGGCCTTCGGGGTGGAATGCGTGGATCTTAAAGAATCGACCCCAGCGGTGCCGCAAGAATTCGCGGTCGTGGAACACCTGGTGGTTACCGGGCTCGATCGTCACCGACGCCATGTTGAAGCCCGGTTGCGTGATACCGTAGCCTGACTCGAGGTCCATCACTTGCCGGTGCAACGGCGTGTCGTGCGGCCAATGACCGGGCGAGCAGGACATCAGCAGGTCGATCGTGTGATTGTCATGGACGGTCGCAAAGAGCCGACCGTTCGGCTGCAAGACCCGACGCAGCTCCAGCAGCCACGCGTCCTCCAGGTCTCCGATGTGGGTAAAAACCGAGCAGGCATAGATCATGCTGAACGAGTTGTCCTCAAACGGCAGGTGAGGATGAGTCGTCGTGGTGGCGAACCGGAACGGCGGGCTCAGGTACCGCTGGCACCAGAAGATATGCTCGGCGCGGATATCCACCCCCCAGACTTCATGGAGTTCCGCCCGATCCTTGAAACAGCGGATCATCCGGCCGGCGGCACAGCCAAAGTCGAGGATGCGCCCCTCATCCTCTAACACAAAGCCCGACTCCCGGATGATCTCCATCATCGCCTGGTGATGACTCCGACCGCAGACGAGGTACTCGGCCGTGTTGAAGCCGTACCCGGCGTGTAATTCTCGGGGCGGAATCGGCAGCCCATCCTCGGAACTGATCTCGGGCGGCTCCTCCACTTTGGAGACCACTCGGATCGGGACGGTCTCGAAGTAAGGATAGAAATGCCCGGAGACGGATGTCGAATGAGCCGTCGGAGGTGTCGCCTCGGCCGCCTCGGGTTGGGGCACTCCGGTGCGGCCAACGATTCGGTTCAAGGCTTTGTACATGAGAAGTGTCATGAGAGAGACTCCGTGCTGGGTAGAGGACCCGCGTCCGTAAGGGAAGCCCGGGATAATAATCTCATCCTGATTCGCGAATTTCGTTTCGCGTCATCCAAGGTCCGTTAGATGAGTTGAGGTTTAGGGTCAGGCCATGTTTTTAACCTCCGCGCCGGTGCCCGGCTACCCGATGCCCCGTGAACTGGCTTGGGAGTTCATGGGGAGTTTCTTCGGTGAAGAAACTCAAAACATGGCCTGACCCCCACAATTGCACGCTTCGCTGTTATGAATCGCTCGAAGCTGGTCTCTCAGCTCGCGGACTTCCACTTCCTTCAAGGCGAGTTCACGCTTGAGAGCCTCCGTTTGCTCCACTAGCACGGACGTGTCACCCAACTCGCCGATCGGCCTGAGGGCAGGGGCGCTTCCGCGGGCCGGCTCTGTCAGCGATGTGTCCGCCTTGCCTGCCACGTGCTCGGCGATATTGTCGCTCATCCTGAACGATCCCTACATCCAGTAGACGGAAAACCGCGTGCGGAGTCTACACCTGGGGAGAATGAGCGGCAAGGCGAATATTCCACACCCTGAGCCGTGGCCCGTCGAGAGCTTCGGTCCTTCGCGAGCCGGCGTCTTGGAGGATTCTGCAGTTGCGTTTTCTGGCTTTCTCGCGCATATAAGCGATCACTCGAAGGCCTTCGTAGATTGGAATAGCGAAGACGTTTTCCTACTTACAATTATTCCAATGATCTCAGAAGGTTCTTCGGTCCTTAGTTCTTGTTTCGCACTTTTAGAAGAGGGGTGACTGAGCAAAAAAACAGGTCGGCTTCCTCGCGATTTCTTGGCAAACTATCTTGGTTTCTGAGGTCTCAACAAGTCGCCAAGGCAAGGAAGCCGAC
>Ga0208565_1001145_pt1 | contig 16266 bp, 19 predicted proteins | sample Sb_taG_7_FD_187706 | JGI IMG/M metagenome (GOLD analysis project Ga0208565, IMG submission 187706) | Peat soil microbial communities from Weissenstadt, Germany - Sb_50d_2_FS metaG (SPAdes) (version 2) | ecosystem: Environmental > Terrestrial > Soil > Wetlands > Peat | place: Germany...
CCCCCGCACGCGTATCCGCCTGTTTCAGGAGCCCGTTCCGGTCAAGTCCCCGTCTTCCCCGCCCATCGGCCGCGCAACCTCGGGTGATCGCGATCCGGACATCGAGATGGCGGGATCCGATCATGCAGGTGCTGATGAGGCCCCGCGCACCTGAAGTCGGCCGCGATCACCGGCAGCTCGCGGCGAGCGCGAGCCAGTCGGACCGCACCGCGGACCTTGGGTCGGCGGGTCCGCACCGGTCCCGGCCGCCGAACGACTAATATCCCGAACGGACCTGGTGTCCGCCCCGCCGCCACCACCAGTCAATCCCTGAAGCAGGTCAAGTCATCCGCACCGACAGGCAGGAGAGAAGAGGCATGGCGTGACCTGGGTGACGGCCTTGATCCTCATGACCTTGGCGTTGCCCGCGCTGCCCGCGCGGCCGGCAGGGGAGTGGGCGCGCTGGCCGCTGACTCCGCTACCGCCGGTCCCGGGTCTGACGTCGGCTGCGCCGCGGGTGCGCATAGATCCACGGGGCGGGCTTCCGGTGACGTTGACCGCGGTACATCCAGTCGCTCCCGTGCGCGGGCACGCGGACATATGGCGGCGTGAGCTGGCGACGATCAAGCAAACGCTGGCTGGCGTCGATGAGCCGCAAGTGGTGGCCGGGGATTTCAACGCCACTCGGGACCACGGGCCGTTCCGCGAACTCCTGGCGGCGGGCTTTCTGGATTGCGCGGACTCCAGCCAGAACCGGTCCTGGCCAGGATTCACCTGGCCGGCCGCAGGGCGGGCGCTACCTGTCATGCGCCTGGATCACGTTCTGGTCTCCCGCACCGCCACCGTGCCGATGGCTCGGGCCATGCGAGTGCCCCGCACCGACCATCACGGCGTCCTGGCTGCCGTCGAGTTCACACGGGAAACCTGACCGTCAGATCGGGCGCCCGCCCGGGTTACGGCGGGCCGTCTCGCCACGGTACTGAGCGCCTAGTCGGGGAGGATGTCGTCGCGGAGCGCGGCCCACTGCAGGGAATGGCTGATGCCCTCGGCGAGGTCGTACTGCGGCCGCCAGCCCAGCAGGCGTTCCGCGCGGTCGATCCGGCTGCAGGCGCCGGCTACGTCACCGGGCCGCCGGCCCGCCTCGCGCACCTCGACCGGGCGGCCGGCCACCCGGTGGAACGCGGCGAGCAGTTCCCGGACCGTGGTGCCCGTGCCGGTGCCCAGGTTGATGGCGGTGGCCGGCCCGGGCAGGGCGTCGAACCGGGTCAGCGCGGCCACATGCGCCGCGGCCAGGTCCCACACGTGCACGTAGTCCCGCAGCCCCGTGCCGTCCCTGGTGGGCCAGTCAGTCCCGGTGATCACGAACGGGACGCCTTCCTGCTGCGCCTGGATCATCTTGCCCAGGGCGTGCGTCGGCCGGGCCAGCTGCAGCCCGGTCCGCATCCTGGGGTCGGCGCCGACCGGGTTGAAGTACCGCAGGGACAGCACGCGGATGGGCTGGGAGGCGGCGATGTCGGCGAACATGGCCTCGCACAGCGCCTTGGTCCGCGCGTACGGGCTCTGCGGGTCGATCACCGAATCCTCATTCACGCTCAGGTCCGCCCCGGCCCGGTAGATCGCGGCCGAGGAGCTGAAGATCAGCCGTCGGCAGCCGTCGCGCAGCAGGTGCGCGGCGAAATCCAGGCTCTTGGTGACGTTCGCCCGGTAATACCGGACCGGGTCCGCGACGGAGTCCGGGACCACGATCAGTGCCGCGCAGTGGATGACGGCGCCGATGTCCGGGTGCTCGGCGAAGATCCTGTCCACCAGCGGGCCGTCGGCGATATCGCCCTCATAAAAGGCGCGGCCCGCGGTGAACTCGCGCCTGCCGGTCACCAGGCTGTCCAGGATCACCGGGCTGATCCCCGCGTCCAGGCAGGCCGACGCGACCGTGCTGCCGATGTACCCGGCGCCCCCGGCGATCAGCACCTTTATCATTCCCCACCCGCTTCCACGTTCACCTCGCTGACCAACGGAGCAGCTTACCCCGCCGGCGCACGCCACCATGGCCAGGACGACATCAGCGACGCTGACCTGCGCATCCCGCTCGGCGACGCGCCCGTCCCCGCCCGGGGCGGGCAGCCTGCCCGCCCCGCATCGCCGCGATCAGGCTCACCATCGCCGAGACCGCCCGCATCGAACGCCTGGCCAGGCAGCACGCCGCCGGGCGGATCACCCGCGCCCGCCTCGCCTTCTGCCTCCGCTGGTCCCGCTGGCGGCGCCGTCATCAGGCCCGAGCCCGTTGGCACCACTACAGCACCCGGCTGCTGGCCGCAGCAGCCACCTGACCCACGACGACCAGAAGGAGGTGACCCGATGTAACCGCAAACCAGGCCCGTCACGTCACAGTCCGCGACGCGGCAACGTCGGACCGCGAAACCGCGACTGTACTACCCAGATGTTTTTTTAGCCCACTGTTGCGCCTGGTCCGCAGGAACCGTAGCGCTCCCACGGAGCAACCAGATAGGAAGAGCGCAATTACTCGCAGCGTTCCCTCCGATGGCCAAGATATCAGATGCGTCGCCTGCCTTTCCAGAGTCACTGGGTGGGTGATCGCGTTAATCGAAAGATAAATAACTATTCCTGTGGCTAGGATTGCAATAGTTTCGGCGGCCGCAAACACAGCTGCACTTATCCAGCCAGTGAACAGCATGTCAGGCGGCTTAGTGATTTCACTCGCGCGTCGGCGGAGCCGTAGAAATTCGCTGCAGGTTAGAAAAAACGCCACCAAGAAGAATGCCAAAATTCCGCAGGTGTCGGAACGCAGGTGCCGGATGCCGCTCCAATATGGCATACCCAAGATATCAGGCCTGAAGCTTGCCAAAAGGCAGACACTGGCCCAGCAAAGTCCAGCGCCGTAGGCCATGCCAAACATCAGACTCTCAATCGCCAACCATGTTCCCTCACGGGAAAAGAAATACTTGAAGCTCAATTAACCTCCAGCGTAGCCAATATTGTAAACAAGACTTGCGCTTGTTTGAATGATTGTAGCGTGAGTCGGCATGGCCGAGGATGCTGCGTGGTAGCCTTGGAGGCTCGGCCACTCTGACCGGTGCTGAAGATCCCTACCTGTTCGGCCCGCACGGTCAGGGCATCCACGGCCAAGTCCTGGTCGGCAGCCCGGTCCCTGACCCCGTTTGCGGTCTACTGCCTGTCCGCCGGGCTCGGCCGCCTCACCTACCTCATCATTCGCTGACCAAGCGCCGGGCAGGCGGCGCATCAGGCGGGCAGTTGGTTTGCCGAGCCCGCCGATCCCGGACTGGCGATCCGCGAGCAGGGAGCGCACCTGCTGATGCGGATCAAGTCCGATATCGCGCTGCCGCCGGTGGCGGCGCTGCCGGACGGCTCCTATGCGTCGTTCCTGTCCGACGGCACCTGCTGCATCCCGGTCCGCGTGGTGGAATACGACGTGAAAGTCCCCGGCCGCGACGGCGCCGAAGATGAGCTGTACGCCCTGGCCACCACGCTGACGGACTGGCAGGCCTACCCCGCCGCCGAGCTGGCCGCCTGCTACCCCGGCCGGTGGGCCGCGACAGAAACCGTGATCGGCGAGGACAAGTCCGCGGTCACCGACGCCGGCCTTTCCCGCGGCCCGATCCTGCGCTCGTCGTCCCCGCACCAGGTCACCCAGGAGATGCGGGCCTGGATAACCGCCACCCAGCTGGTCCGCATCCAGGGCTGCCAGGCCGCCCGGGCAGGAGCAGCCGCCCAGCTCGCGTCCGGCCCCGCCCGCCAGCCGCAGACACCGGTCACCCCCGCCCGGATATCATTCACCGCCAGCCGCCGCGAGGCCGTCCGCGCGATGACCCAGACCCTGGCGCCCGCGAACGCCGCCGCCGCCGTCCTCGCCGCGGCCGCCGAACTGGCCAGCCGGCGGATCCTGGCCTGCCTGCTGCCCGTCCGGCCGCCCCGTCACCGGGAACGGCGCAAGGAGGAAAACCGCGCCCGGCCCGTGGAACCGGCGCCAGCTCCGGGACGATATCCGGGCCGTTGTCATCCACGCCGTCACAGCGAAACACCCAGGAAATCACATATAGGCATACCAAGGTCGATACAACTCAAAGAATGTCTAACACCTAAAAGCGATGGCGTTGGGGCAACTCGCCGGGCCAGAATCGGACCCGACTTCGGGTGTCGTTGGTAAAGATTTTGTTACATCGATTCACGATACACCACTCAAAACCGGCCAAACCAGACGCGCTACCGCAGAATGGTCATGGCCCCAGTCGTGATGGCGCGCTCATTGTCTCGGCTCTCTGACCTGGGTATACGAATGCTTACATGATCATTTTCGACATTGCGTATCGCCGGAAATGACACACTGTAATCAGATGAATACAATGTAAACCTCTTTCCGGGTTCTTACGTCTTCCATATGTACGCGCGACATCGCCGCTAATGTGATCCACCTAGCGTGGAAGTCTGGCTGTGGCCAGACCGAGGAGGGGACGCACTTATGACAGGCGCTGCATCGAAGGCTGCCCAAAATCAATGCACATCGTTCACCGGGTTGCGGTTCGTTGAGGGCCGCCGTTCGCCAACTGTCTTGAGAAGGCTGGCAATGAGCGCGGACCTCCCGGCTACTTCATTCTCCACCGGAGATTTGGTGTTACAGCGGCAAGTGGTGTGCTTGAACGGCGAGCGGTTGGCCGTGTGTCCGTCTGGACCAAGGAAGACCTGCGCGACGTTGCTCTTGCTGACCTCGGCGGTGACTCTGGCATTGGGCCGTCGTGCACATTCAGATTAAGTAACTGATGCGCCGACGTCCCGTGAGTTCGATGGCAACACGTTGGTGGTCAGGGCGCGTGCCACGGAGGCACAGTATTCTCGGTCTGCGGCTATCCCAATGGCACGCATTCACGAATCCAACATTAACGGCAGTACATGGCCCAGGGGGGGCTAACGTTGAGGGATAAACTCGTTGTCGCGCTTGTGTGCGATGCCATATATCCACATAGCCACGGAGGTCGAGAGTTCCGCTACCAAGCGCTCCTGCCCCGGCTTGCCGAGCAGATTGATATGCACGTTTACACCATGCGCTGGTGGAGCGGCCCTAAAGTCTACACCAAAGATGGTGTTACGTTCCACGCGATTTCCCCCCTCCTGTCAATGTACACAAAGAATGGCCGCAGATCGATCATTCAGGGGGTCGTTTTTGCGCTCTTCTGCTTGCGCCTGCTAAGCCACTCCTTCGATGTCCTCGAGGTAGATCAAATTCCGTACTTCCACCTATTCCCGCTCCGTCTGATTGCGACTATCCGCCGGAAACCTCTCATCGCAACTTGGCATGAGGTGTGGGGCCCGCTTGCCTGGCGTCAGTACCTCAAGTGGCTTGGCTGGTTTGGGTGGTTCGTGGAAGCAGCCTCCATCCGTATGCCAGATCACATAGTCGCGGCCTCCGCCCAGACTTCCGCGCGCTTGCACGAGTTCCTCGGCAAGCGCGCGTCAATAACCACGGTACCCAATGGAATTGATGTAGCAGCGATCGAAGAAGTGTCGGCCAGTCTACCCAAGGTCGATATCGTTACGGTCGGTCGACTGATTGAGCACAAGCGCGTCCACGTACTTCTGGAAGTTATTTCCTCCTTGCATGCGCGGGGTATATATGCAACCTGCCGGATCATCGGAGACGGACCGGACCGCCTGGCTCTTCAAAAGCAGGCTAAAATGCTCGGGGTCGATTCAGCGGTTGAATTCTGCTATGACGTAGCAGAACAGAAGGAACTGTACTCGCTCATCAAGGCATCCCGACTTTTCGTTTCACTCTCTGCGCGCGAGGGGTTCGGGATCGCGGTGCTTGAGGCCATCACATGCGGTATCCCGGTACTGACGACCACGGCACCAGATAATCTTGCCCAGTATCTGGCCATGAGGTACTCCCGGGGCTCTGTCTGCGGTACGAATGTAATCGAAATCGCCGATGCAACGGTGGAAGTTCTCACCCAGCCGGATCCCAGTCATTCACCGTCTACCGATTCTTGGATAGCAGAGTACAGTTGGGAGAGAATGGTACATCGTATGATGAACATCTACAGATCTGGTACTGTAGAGCCTGTAGTACAAATGCCGGTCGCCAAAAAAGAACCCGTTTAGTATGCACATTCCGGTTACGGTCGTGGTCCTTCCCGGCGCACTCGCGCAGCAGACCCGAAACCCGGCCGCGACCTCAGCGAACGTCTCGCCCTTGCGCAGGTAGACGAGGTCCAGCAGGGGCTGCTGCCCAGAGTTCAACTTCCGCCAGGGCGGCCCGATCGAGATCTGGTGCCGGCGGATGATCCCGGACAACGTAGCGCGGTGGCACCTGCCACCCGAGGTCTTGGCCGTCCTTTGTTGCGCGAACGCACTACCACCCGACTCGGGTGCTGCTACTCTGAGTGAACGCTTTCACAGGACAGCCTGAATACTGTAGCGAGGCACATCAGACGGCCAGCTATGTACCAGAAGTCCAGCCTGCGTCTGCGCGTCCACTCATTTGATCAGCCTCGCTAAGATAGGTGGACAGGATGTTCAGTCGTTCCTCACGGAGATTGCTTCTCCCGAGACTTGGCCTATTCGCTATGGGCGTGGTCCTTCCAGCGGCATGCGCAGCGGGAGCCCTGAGTAGCGCCCCTAAACCCGCCGCGGACGCGCCAGGCACTTCTGCCCGTGCAGCGGCTCAAGCCACTGCCGCGGCTCCAGCCGCGACTGTCTATGGATTGTCGGCTCCCGAACTCCTCGGCTGGTCGCCGGCCGAACAGGTCCAGCAACTTGAGGCCATGAAGGCCACGGGGATCACCTCAGTCAGAGTTGATGCCAAGTGGTCCGAGGGACAGCCAGACGGACCAGACAGCTATGACTGGACGGCACTCGATCAAGTAGTCGCATCTATTCAAAAGGTTGGGCTTTCAGCCGATTTGATCATCGATGGATGTCCGCGATGGGCCGCCGTGTCCGGCGCTCAGGGCAATCAGTTTGCACAACCAGCTTCCCCTGCCGCATTTGCCAACTGGGCAGCCGCAGTAGCAAAGAGGTACGACGGCAAGGGCGCTAAATACTTCGAGATCTGGAATGAGCCGAACAATCCGTCTTTTTGGGCACCCCGACCGGACCCCGCCGCATACACCGCGGACCTCAAAGCAGCGTATGCAGCCATAAAGAATGTGGATCCGTCTGCCATAGTTCTCTCCGGTGGGCTCGCCCCTGAACCGAACAGCTCAACGAGCTACGCCCCGCTTACTTTCCTTGCGGACATGTACGCAGACGGTGCGAAGGGAAGCTTCGACGGAGTTGGTTTCCATCCCTATAGTTATCCAATTGACCCGGATACCTTCAACCCTGGGTCGGCATGGTCCCAGATGTCCCAGACTAGCCCGTCTATAAGGAGCATCATGGCTGCAAATGGTGACTCCGCGAAGAAGATCTGGATCACGGAGTTCGGAGCCCCGACGAGCGGCACGACTGATAACGTCAGCGATGCCGAACAGAGCGAAGAACTGGTTCAAGCAATATCTCAGGTTGAACAGCTCAGCTGGGTTGGATCTTTTTACATGTATACTTAGGAAGATGTGCCCGATGAAGGATTCGGCCTGATGACTGTTGACGGTACGCAAAAGCCGGCGTACGCCGCCGTGGTCACCGCCTTGCACAGCTAGCGCTAGGCAGGGATCACGCGCTCAGCGGCGCAGTCGTCTTCGCGGTGCTCGCCCCTGGGTTTGCACGTGCTCGGGGGTCACCTTGATGCGGTTATTTCGCGGCTGAAGCATTCGTTTCCCCAGCCTCAGTAACAGGTTCCAGAGCAGCGCCGAGGGGATCGCCAGCCAGTGCCTCCAGCATAATCCGCGTACGCTTGACCTGGCGCGGCCACGTATATTCGCGCGCCACCAACTGCCGGCCAGCCTCGCCGAGCTTCATAAGGCGGGCCGGGTCGGCGAGGGCGGCCAGCAACGCGTGCGCGAGGGCGGTCGCGTTATTGGGCTCCACGAGGATGCCTGTCACGCCATCATCCACCAACATCGCCACCGACCTGTCCGCCTGGTGCCGTCTGCTCGGCCTATACGACTGCGACGACCTGAAGGACGCCGAGCCGGACACGCTCCGTTCGGCTGCTGAGCCTGCCCGCCCGGCTGGTCCGCCACGCCCGTACCCGCGTGCTGAAGCTCAGCCGGACCTGGTCCTGGAAGGAGGCATTCCTGGCCTGCTGGCACCGGCTGTGCGCCCTGCCCGCACCCGCCTGACCAGCCACCCCGTCCCTGCGACCAGGGAAGGAGGCCGCCCCGGCGCGGTCGGAGCCGGTGCCGCCCCGAGCACCTCGGGCAGCACCGCCACCCGCTGGAAACCAGCGAATCAGACACCACAGCCCAAAAGCGGCACAACACAACCAGTAACCGACCCAGCCCGGCCCCCTGAATCGTCGAGGCCAGGGCGGGGACAAGCCTCAGGCACTGGCCGGGATCACGCCATCGCCATCAGCGACCTCCCTTTGCGGACCCACTCACCGCGAGCGGCCTCACGTCGCAACTCACCAGATAGGTGCCCTCTCCGCTGGGATGATCATCACTTGGCAGCGATGATCATCCCAGGCCAGAGCGGCACCTATCCGCATCTGCACGGCCGTGTCGCCGGCTTACTCACGGAATCGGGTCTGAGCTATCTGACCGAAATCACTTGCGAGCAAGGTTGACATCAGTATGATCGCATCAAGTGGCGTGTCTAGATTGTGCTGGATCCTTGCAGTTAGGGTTTGATCCACCCGGTTTGCGCTTGTAACTGAAATAACGATATAATGTGAGACCTACGAAGGTGACGTTTCCTAGCTCCTACTAAGGAGAATTCTGCTGGAGTTGACACCTAATTATCGTCATACCTAAGCGACATTTTCGTAAGATATATTGCTGAACTCGGGTTTCGGAGCTGAATTCAAATGAAGCCAGTTATAGTCACAACTAGTTGGGATGACGGACATAAGCTTGATCTTAAACTCGCAGCTCTTCTAAAGGAATACGGGATAAAGGGAACTTTCTATATCTCTCCTCAGACTCGTGAATTCTCGGCGGAGGAACGCCTCACTGATGATGAAATACTAACGCTGAGTGACAGCTTTGAAATCGGTGCCCATACAATGACTCATCCCCATCTGACGCAGCTCGACATAGATAACGCGCGTCAGGAAATTGTTGAGTCAAAAGAAGTTCTTGAACGCATTACGAATAAGCCTGTACGCAGTTTTGCTTATCCCTACGGCGAGTACAATGATGCGATAAAGCGCCTTGTGAAGGAGGCGGGGTTCAGTCGGGCCCGCAGCGTTAGTCGTTTTACGACGCGCAGTGTGGACCGGTATGTTATGGGAACCTCGGTGGAGACCTTCGATCACCGTCGTGATGGCCTAATATCCATTTTGGGGCTCTGTGAACGCCGCCCGTGGAGAATCTTCAATTTGCGGCGTTGGGATAATCTCGCAAAGCTTCTGTTTGAACAAGCTAGAGTGCGAGGAGAGATATTTCACCTTTGGGGACATGCGCGCGACATACAGAGGCATGATGATTGGCAGCGGCTAGAAGCTTTTCTGGCTTGGGTTACGGCGCAAAACGACATCATCTATTCTTATAATGTCGATATACCCTCACCGAAACCCAGGGTGCTAATTACGGCACCTTATTTCAAACCTGCCAGCGGCGGCCTTGAAGAGTACTGCTACCAAATTGCGAAAGGGCTCCAAGACACTAAAAACTGGCAGGTCGCTATAGTCTCATCAAGTCCCGATGAGTCACAGCTTGTTAGTTACTTTCAAGGCCTAAAATCCTATGGGCTGCCGTATTCGCTGAGACTCTCCAATACACCCTTTGGCTTTACTTGGCCCAGAAAACTTAAGCATATTATTGCTGCAGAGCGACCTGATATTATTGTTGGTCACGCCCCGACACCTGGCATGATCGACGTTACTGCTCGACTAGCTAAGAAGGTGCCTTTCGTTGTTACGTATCATTATGCTAGCATGGTAAAACATCGTCTCCTGCCGGACATCCTCATCCGCTGTTACGAGATCTGCCTGCTGCCTTTGATCATGAGGAAAGCAAATGGCATAATTCTTACCTCGGATTACGTTAAGAGTTGGAAATGTATGCAACCCTACATTGATAAATCAATCGTAATAAATCCAGCGGTTGATACGAATGTTTTTATGCCAAAGCTCAAGCCAGAAGTCGGGCGTAACATTATGCATGTGGGAGGTCTGAAGCCCGGCGAGGAGCATAAAGGGCTGGGGACTTCACTATTGGTAACGGCAAAGCTTAAGGCAGCATATCCTGATGTAAAACTAGTGGTCGTCGGCAATGGATCCCGCCTGAATCACTTCTCTGCGCTAGCGCAAAAACTCGGGATTAGCGAGCATGTCGACTTTCGTGGAAGATTGGCCGGCCAAGAACTAGCCATGGCATACCAAGAAGCAGATGTGCTCATTGTTCCTTCGCGAAGTGAGCCCTACGGGATGGTCATAATAGAGGCTATGGCATGCGGAGTGCCGATCGTGGCGAGTGCAGTTGGCGGAATACCGAAACTTATTACTGATCGCGAATCAGGGTTCCTCGTTAAGGTCGACGATGTGGACGAGTTCGCCTCCAAAATCAGCAAGTTGTTCGAGGACCCAAGGTTGTGGATGCAGTTCTCGAACGAGGGGCGAGAGGTTGTTTCTCCGCTGAGATGGTCGACGCGTGTTCAACTTACTGTGGAATTTCTGACCCGATTCGGAGTCTCCGACGATTTCATAAGTAGCTCGACTTCAGATGCGGTTTCTTTGAAGTGAGCTAGTACACAGCGAGTTCATGATGGATTCCGTGGATGCGTTCGTGCATAGATGGCAGCGCCAGTGCCGTCGAATTCGCCGTTAACGGTGGGGTGGAGCCACGGCCCCGGTGTGTTTGTGTTATGGGACTCGGTGGTCTTGATGTCTGTTTACGCGTATCCGTAGAGCGCGAGGATGCGCTTGTCGTCGCGGCCGTAGTAGCGGCGGGCGTGGGCGGTGTTAGCGAACCCGGCGCGGCGGAATGCGGGTCTGCGTACTTAACCGGGGTGCTGCCAGGACAGCTGCGAACCGGGGCGCAGGCTGACCCCGGCTGTCGGTTACGGCGCCCTGGCTGCTGTCCGCATCCTGGCTACCGTCCGTGACAGGCGGCGCCGGGTCTCCTGGCGGGCCTGCCGGGCGGCGCGGGTGGTGGCCATGCGGACACGGCGGGCCTGGTTCCCGGGGTTGGCGAATCCCCGGGCGTTCCTGGCGACGAGTTTTGCGGTGCGGGTATGGGCCTCGGCTTTCGCGTTCGAATAGCCCGTGAGGACGGGGTCTGTCAAGTTGAAATTACAGTCCTCTTCGCGAAGGAACAATGAGCACATCTGCCAGGGACTCGTCAAAGTCGGTGTGACTGTGCGTGATCTGATGGCCTGGTAGTTCGGCGGCGCCGGGCCGGTCTGGGGCGGGGCTCCCGGTGCCGGGGACCGTGACGGTGCGTGAGCGGTCGCGGTGGGGCGGGATCGCCCGCGACACGGTATTTCGCGCGAGCGGATGTGCTTGATCTGGGGGCACGGCCCCTGCTGATCATTTGGGTGTCGAAGTCCGAATGATCCTCAGAAGGGCCGGGCCCGTGTATGCATCATCGCTGATGGAGGTTGTCCGCTGCCATCTGGGGGCGGCGGGCGCGCCGCCGGAGCCGGCGGCGCTGCGGGAGGTGCTGGCTGCCCGGCTGACCGATCCGTGTAAGCCGCGCGGGATCCGGCACTCGCTGGGCTCGCTGGTGTCGGTGCTGGTAGCGGGCGTGGCGTGCGGGCACTCCGGCCCGCTGGCGATCGCCGGGGCAGCGGCGGGCTGGGACCAGGACGTGCTGGCCGCGCACGGGACCCACCGCAACCCGCGGACCGGCGCCCATGAACCGCCGTCCGCGTCCACACTGGGCCGGCTGCCGGCCCTGCTGGATGCCGATCAGCTGGAGACCGGGCTGTCGGCGTGCCTGGCGGCCGCGGCGCTGGACCCGCGGCTCCCCCGAGCCGGATCGCCGCGCGCGCCGCGGCGGGCAAGGCGGCAGGCGGCGGGACGAAGAAGCGACGCCGCAGGCCGCCGGCCGGCGAGGCGCTGCGCCAGACCAGGGCGGACGGCTGGGTGCGGGCCGTACCCGGCGACCCGAGGCTAGATCCCGCCGTCACCGGCGACCCGGCCCACCGCCCGGCCCGGCCCGCGGTGGGCGTGGACGGCAAGGAGCGCAAGCTCGCCAAGGCCGGCGGGAAGAAGAAAGTGCACCTGCTGGGCGCCGTCACCCATGTGACCGGGCTGGTGATCGGCCAGGACAAGGTCGCCAAGGCCGGCAAGGCGAATGAGATCACGCACTTCAGGCCGCTGCTGGAACCGCTGCCCCTGGCCGGCGTGGTCATTACCGCCGATGCGATGCAGACCCAGCGCGAGCATGCCCGCTGGCTGACCGAAGACAAGGACGCGTTCTACCTGCTGCCGGTGCTGGGCAACCAGCCGGGAACCTACGCCGCGCTCGACGCCCTGGACTGGGAGAACACCCCGGTCGCGGCCGCTACCAGCGAGATCACCCGCGGCCGGGTCGAGACCCGGACCATCCGCGTCCTGCCCGCCCCCGTCGACCTGGGCTTCCCGTACGCCAGCCAGGCCGTCCTCCTGGAGCGCTACGTCACGATCAAGAAGAACGGCCGCTGGGTGATGCGCAACTGCGAGGCCGTCCTGTACGTCACCAGCCTGGACGCCGCCCAGGCCAGCCCCGCCGACCTGCTCGCCTACGCCCGCGGCCACTGGAAGGTCGAGCACCTGCACTGGCTACGTTCTCGCGACGTGATCTGGCGGGAGGACAAATCCACCCTCCGCACCGGCAATGCCCCTCAGGTGATGTCCGCCCTCACCAACCTCGTCATCACCCTATTCCGGCTACAAGGAGTAACCAAAATCACGGCGGAAACGCGCCGCAACTCCCAGAATCCACGCCGGCCACTCCAGCTGCTCGACCTCCGACCAGGCGAAACAGGCCCCAGGACTTTGACGAATCCCTGCCCGTCCGCGCGACTAGCGCAAACCCTGGCCAGGTCATGGCAACGTGGCGGATTTCCCGAGCGTGACCGGGATGAGGCCGCTGGCAGGTACTACAGTCCGGGTTTGTTACCTGACGGCTGGGTTGTCCTGTATCGCCGAAGGTTGCGACCGTCAGGCTTAGGTTGCAAGTGATCTTGCGAGGGCCAGAATCACTCTGCGAGTCGATGTCGAAGAGGGGTCCGGCCTATCGATGCTCGTCGGCAAGCCACGGGACAGCCCGCTTGGCAGCACGTTCGACATCGGCCTGAGTGGCATGCGTAGCACCGGAAAAGTACGCCACCGGCGTCCACGCTCCCATGTCCTCGGGATCGCGACGGAACTCCTCGAACCCGAACGACCCGTCGGGGCGACTGAAGATGTCGACACATCGAAACCGGTCCGAGGACTCCCAGCTGGCAAGAACAAGCCAGCTCGGATCAAGGCGCGCGGACATGAGTGAGACCCTACCGCCGGGCAGCAGGACCACGCCAGCGACATCTCGGCCTCAACTTGTGAGGAGTCACCGTGATCGGCGACCGCTGAACACCTCCGGAGTATCCGCAAGGTAACTCTGACCAGATCAAAGCCTGGCCGGTCAGAACTACCTTGCGAGGCGCAGTTCAACGAGCCGGCACTCGCAACCTTCAACCGCATCGGACATGGGTGATCCTGACGTGTCCGGCGTGTCGCCTTGATACGGGTGACGGCCACCCCATGATCATGCTTCGTGACTAGACAAGACAACAGGGTGGCCGCCGGGGTCATGGTAGAGGATGCCGCCTGGCTGGGGAGACTTCACGGTGAGCTGCGGGGCGTGCTGGCGCCGGTGTTCGCGCAGGCCAGGTCGCGGCTGACGGCGTTTGCGTATATAGGGGCGCTACTGTCTGAGCGGGGTGACCGCAAGTCGTGCTGGCAGCTGGCGGAGGAGGCCGGGCATACGACGCCGCGGCGGATGCAGGCGCTGCTGGCGGAGTACGCGTGGGACTGGAAGGATGCGCTGGCCGCGCTGCAGCGGTTCATCGTCGCTCACCTGGGCGACCCGGAGGCCATCCTGGTGCTGGACGAGACCGCGGAGCTGAAGAAGGGGACCGCCACGGTTATCTGAGGCACCATCTGTACTGTCTTCGATGTCTAACACCGGCTCTTCTGGTTGCTCTGCTCACTGTGGTTGACATGGTTATCTGCTGCTTCGTCCAGCACGTGGGTGAAGTGGAGGAAGCATGCAGGTGCATCGGGTGGTGGTGCCCGGCTCCCGGGTGGAGTCGTGGACCGTCTTGGGTGACGGCGGCGTGCCGGTCGCCGCGGTGGAGTCGTGGCTGGCGTACCTGAGCAACATCGGCAGGTCACCGAACACGGTCAAGGCCTATGCCCATGACCTGAAGGACTTCTGGGTGTTCATCGCCGGCCGGGGCCTGGACTGGCGGGCGGTCCGGCTTGATGACCTGGGCGAGTTCGTGGCCTGGCTGGCGTTGCCGCCGGGCGGCCGTGACGGCGGCGTGGCGGTGCTGCCGTCGGTCCGGGCGCATGTCAGCGCCGCGACGGTGAACCGGAAGCTGGCGGCGCTGGCGGCGTTTTATGGTTTCCACGCGCGGCGCGGGGTGGATGTTGCCGGGCTGCTGACGGCCTGGCAGGCCGGCGGGGGCCGTGGCGGCTGGAAGCCGTTCTTGCATCACATCAGCAAGGGCAAGCCGCAGGCCCGCCGGGTCATCGCGCTGAAGGCGCCGGTGAAGCTGCCGCGGGTGGTCACCGCGGGGGAGATCCAGGCGATCCTCGACGCGTGCGGGCATCTGCGGGACCGGCTGCTGTTTGCCCTGCTGTGGGACTGCGGGAGAAGGCCTGCGGGTCGGGGAGGCGCTGGGCCTGCGCCATGAGGACATCATGGCCGCCGAGCGCACGGTGGCGGTCGTCCCGCGGGTCAACGACAACAGGGCGCGGTCGAAGTCCGGGCGGCAGCGCACGGTCCCGGTCAGCGACCAGGTGATCCGGCTGTATGGGGACTATTTGTTCACCGAGTACGGCGACCTGGACAGCGACCATGTCTTCGTTAACTTGTTTGCCCGCCCGCGCGGGCAGGCGTGGACCTATGCCGGCGTCTACGACCTGGTGCTGCGGCTGCGGCGGCGGACCGGAGTCAGCTTCGACCCGCACTGGTGCCGGCACGCCTATGCCACCAGGGCGCAAATGAGCAGAATTGCATCTGATGCATCATTCGGCACTTCACGTGAACACGCGCTGCCTGCGGCGCAGCGTGCGGCCCTGAGGCCCGCTTGGCGTGCCGGAGCGGCGGGCGGCGCCGTGACCTGCGATGTCAGCGGCTGGTTGCATCAGACGCCAGGATGCGCCATCTGATCCGGTTGTGCTCGGTGACTGCATGTTGCGGCCAGGCTGGCTTTTGATGCATCCGGGCTGGTCGTGCTGCACCGGGTGCATCATCGGGTAGTCGCGGTGGGCGGCGTGATCGCGGTGCTGTCGTGCCAGGGGCTGGCGCGGCTGGCCTGCTTGTGATCGCGACACGCGCCTTGACCTGGCGGTGGGTCATTCTTGTTGCGCTGGCTGCCAGGATGTGGCGCCTGATCCGTTTGTGCCGGGTGGTGCGCCTGGTGCCTGTCTGGTGGGGGTTGCTCGTGTCCGGGACGCGGAAGGCCGCGGGGTCGGCTGCTTTAGTGCTGGTGGATGGCGCGGTGCCGCTGCGGCCCGAGCCCGCGCTGTTCGAGGCGATGCTGGAGGGCTGGCGCCGCCAGCAGGGGGCGCGGCGGCTGAGCGGGCCGCTGGTCGAGGGCCGGGTCCGGCTGGTGCGCCGGTTCCGTGAGTTCTCCGGCGCGTGGCCGTGGCAGTGGACGCCCGCGCAGGTAGAACAGTGGATCGCGTCGGGCGGGTGGGCGCACTCGACGGTCCGCTCCTATGAGGGCGCGCTGGCGGTCTTCCTCGGGTACGTGTGCGACCCGCGGTACGGCTGGATCGCGGAGTGCGAGCAGCAGGTCGGCGCCCGGCCGGTCCAGGTGTGCCATGAGGGCAACACCGCCGTGCACGCGGCCGAGTACGAGGGCCGGCCGGAGCGGCGCCCGCTGACCCGGGCCGAGCTGCAGGCGTTCCTGGACGCCGCCGATGATCATGTCGAGCGGGCATCCGCGTCGCCGCGCAAGGGCTGGCTGGCCGCGTTCCGTGACGCGACGGTGTTCAAGGTGATTTACGGGTGGGGG
>Ga0208565_1001146_pt1 | contig 16252 bp, 12 predicted proteins | sample Sb_taG_7_FD_187706 | JGI IMG/M metagenome (GOLD analysis project Ga0208565, IMG submission 187706) | Peat soil microbial communities from Weissenstadt, Germany - Sb_50d_2_FS metaG (SPAdes) (version 2) | ecosystem: Environmental > Terrestrial > Soil > Wetlands > Peat | place: Germany...
TCAAAAGAGCATTCTTTCGCGGATCGCAGACCACGAGCCGGCTAACGTGGGGTTTGAGCAGATCGTGTAACCAGGCAGCCGACGTGCCTTCCTCGAAGGTCAGCGACAGAGTTCCGTGCAATCCTCGGATGAACTCGACAATCGTGGCCGCCTTGGTCTCCAGCAAGCATTCCATGATCAGCTTGCCACCAGCATCCATCACGGCGACCGAGATGGTGGCTTGGTCCACATCCATGCCGATATACTTCTCCTGACTCATAAAGGCGCTCCTTTTCGCTAGGTTGTGGTCCGAACAATCTCAACCTACCGCAAAAAGTGGGCGCCTTTTTATATTGCGTGCTATGGGGATTTTTCGCCAACTACGAGCGGGTTCTAGTTCCGAATTGCTGGCAATCCATCCAGAATAGCCGCGTGCGCTTCGGCCTGCCTCCACTTCGCCCCGTCCGGCGTTCCCGGGGATGTGTGCAGTAGGTTGAACGTCTGCCCGTGCGCCAGTTGAATTGCGCCCGCACCCAGAACGCCTGCTAACACTGCTCCCGTGGTGAGCGTCCGGTTGAGCGAATCTCATTTGTCTTCTCCGCTGGCTTTGTCGCGTTCCTGCGCTGAATTTGTTCGCCCACCAATTGCAGAAAGGCACAGCCGGTTTCCGGCTGTGCCCCACCGGCTAGCGATTGTCTTTCGTCTGGGTATTCGCCGCGGGCTTTCTCATCGCGTTCAGTCCGCTGAGCGATCCCTGCAGTTCGAGAGGGCCAAGGAAATTACTCAGGGGATCCAGGTTCATCCAGAGCAACTGTCCGCCGCTGGCCTGATAGATGATTCCGTTGTAGGTCGTCGGGTGGCCCGCGACTGTGACGGTCAGCGGGATGGTATAGCGCCCCGCGTTGGCCGCATCCGGAGTCGCGGTTCCAGAGATCGCCACCCCGGAATCCTCCTTGCTGGCGGCAAAGGCGAGGAACGGGTCGCTGAACGATCCGGTACCGGACAGAACGCCGCCCGTAACCGATCCCTGGCCGACAGAGTCATACTCCAAACCCACGGTGCTCACACCTTCGTAAGTGTGCGCTCCAAAGGCATAGTTCCCGGCAAAGCTGGCGGTTGAAGTGTCAGTCTGCGGAAGCACGATGCCTGTGGCCACATTAAACAGATCCAGGTTGACCAGCAGGGCGCCTCCTGATCCGGTGGTCGTGTTGTTCGGATCAACGAGATTGAGATTTGGATCCGTCATGTAAATCCCAAAAACGCCGAGGGGTGCGGCCCCATTCAGGTTGAGGCTGCCATACCCATTGCTGGCAATGGAATAAATACCTGGGTAAGGGGCGCCGGCGCTCGAAAGAGTGCCCGCTGCCTGATTGAGATCGAGAACGGCCGCTAACGTACCGCTGGACGGAACGGTAAATATGCCCACCGCCGTATAGAGATTTGCATACGGATTAGTCTGCACCCCAAACACAGACCTTCCCAGCGATGCTTTGTTGAAGCTGCCAGCGCTTGCGCCCTGGCCGAACGCCGAACCAATAACTGCATCGTTGGCATCCACGCCGATGATCCGGATTACTTCCGGACCCACGACGTAATAGTTGAGAGTGTTTGTGGTTGCCAGGCCGGTGCCGGTGATCGAGCCCCGCCCGAAGGCGTCCGGTGCGGAGAGGGTACCGCTGAAAGGTGTGTTGAACGTCCTATCACCGGGTCCAAAATCATCGACGTCAACCACGCCATTCTGCACCGCGGTGCCTCCGACCGAAAATACGCCTCCGGCCGCAATCGCAAAGTAGAGCGAGTCCACCCCCGTAAGGGTGAATGCATAACCGCCGCTGAGCGTGCTCGGCAGGGTCTGCCAATCAAGGCTGCCGCTGGAGGTGGTCGTCCCATCAAACTGCGCGACAAGCGCATGCTTGGTGTTGGCAAACTGGACGGCCAGGGTTTCGGTCCCGTTCACGCCCAACTTGGCGTTATTCGTGATCAGCGTGAGCGTCCCCAGGCCGGTGGTTGAGCTGACTGTCAGTGTTCCTCCGGTGATGCTGTCGCCGGCGGGCTGGGGTGACGTGAGTCCAAACGCATCGTTGTAGTCCTGTTCGCCGGCTACGACGTTGCCATGGGAATCAAAAGTCACCGCCCCTGCGAGGGCGTAGAAATTTACCCCCATAGTGCTGTTGATGGCCTCCTGCCCGCTCATATAGAAGGAGTAGCTGCTCGCAACCGCTCCCGGCTGGTTGGTCAGGCTGAAGCTGGCCGCAGTCGAGGCTCCCGTTGCCGCAGCCGTCACCGCAACTGTGCCGGCCATCGTATTGGCTGTAAGCACCGACGAGGTCGCCACGCCGCTCGAGTTCGTCATAACTGTTTCCGTGGCGGTTGAGTTCGAGGCGAATGTGCCGCTGGCGCCCGATGCCGGAGCGGTGAACGTCACCGTCACGCCCGCCGTCGGTGTTCCGCCCGTCGTTACCGTCGCCACCAGTGGGCTGGCAAACGCCGTGGCGACCGCGGTGCTCTGTCCCGATCCGCTGGTCGCAGCGATGACCGGCGTCGGAGGAGGTGGTGGTGACGAGCTCGAACCGCAGCCCGTCAAGAAACTGAAAGCGAAGAAACTCAGAGAGACGGCGCCTGCCCAGGCTTTGCAGTTCATTGTGTTTCCCCTTTCTGGCCAGTCTTCTGGCTGACGCGTTCACGCGACTGCGGCGGCACCGGAATCCCGTGCTCGTTCCGCAGCGCATAGACCCGGTCCTCCACCTTCACGGTGCGGGCCAGGAAAACCTGCCTGTTCCCGATCATCTTCATAACCCCGGTCATCTCAATCTGCTGGCCTGTTCTGACCGAGAGCGCGCCCCGGCCTCGCAAACCCCACATCCCCAGACTTGCGTCCACTTCGCCAGAGGCAGTGGCCAACCGCAGGTGGGATCCCCAGAGCATTCCCGGAGAGGCTTTCGCGAGCACACTCGCGACCGTGCCCGCGAGCGTGACTTCTTTGCTGACTTCGTAGCTGAGCGGGTTTTCCGGCGTTGCCACGTTTGCCTCCGTCTGCGCCAGAACCGTCGGTGTCGATGAAATCAAAAGCAGAAGGGCCAGCGAGCATAGCCCCGTGAATTGCCGTTTCATATTGCCTCCAAGTCGCGTTCTTGAACTCCTGAGATTCTTGAGATTCCTTGCGTGCGTCCTCTCGCGTCGTTGCCGCCGAAGTTATCTGCTCGGCGCCTGCAGGCCGGGCATGTGCTAACCATTGCTCCCCCGCGACTGCGGTGGACGCGGCGTTCCGCTGAACGTTCGTACGCGCCACCGGGTCACTGCACTTGGAGCGTGGTGAGGCTGGATGTCGAGGCTACAGGGATAAAACCTGTGGCAGTGACGGTGACTTCGTACATTCCTGCAGGAGTGCCGGGGCTGCTCTTGCCACCGCCGCCGCAGGCGAACTGGAAAGCCAGTCCCAGAAATAGTGCGCCGGCTGGCAGCGCAGTTTTGAGTTTTCCTTTTCGTCCATTCGAGTTCGAGCCCACACCAACCCCCACTCCTACCACTCCGATAAGCGGCAGCCAAAGCGCATAGAGCAGGCCGGAACCGGGGCGGGAGAGCAATCGGCCGCTTGGCCCGACCGTGCTCACCGTCAGAGTGGAAGGCGTCCCGCCAAAGGTGTAGGACGCGGGGCTGATCGAGCAGGTCGGGGCCAGCGGAGGCGATGGTTGCACAGAACAAGTGAGGGTTACGACGGTGCCGGCGCCGGCGCCGTTCGTGAAGCCCGCTGTCACGCTGGAGGTGGACGATCCGCCTGGACTTACCGAACTCGGTGTCAACGGGGTGGCCGAGACATAAAATACGGGCGGCCTTGTAAAATCGGGCTCCGGCGAGACTGGAGACGTTAGCGCAGCGGCTCCTCCTACTATGGCCGGAATGTGATACCGATTGCTCCGCCACGATTGAGGCAGAGGTCGCGTTGCGCTCGGAACGTAGTGAGGTGCTGGGCTTTGCATCGCCGCGGTCTCAGCGTCGATCAGATCGTAGTCGCAGCCAGAGACGTCGGGATGATCATCGTCGCACGGAATCAGCACTATCGCATGAACGTCGCCGTTGGTCAGGTATCCGTCGCCGCTGATCTCTCCACGGTCATTGATGAAAACTGCGTGACTGAAGCGGATTGGTGAGCTGGGAACGATGAGACTATTCAGGTCAACCACAGGGCCGCTGTCCTGCCACACCCAACCGTGGTTAGGGAGTGGGCCGCCGCAATCCCCCGATTCGCCGACAACCTGACCGTGTGAATTAATGCTGTAAGCTTCAGCGCATCGATCGGCCCCGGCAGTCCCCAGGTCGATCAGCACGCCGTCTCTCCATAGGGTCGCGGAAAATAGCGTACCGGTGCTGCACGCTGTGCCGACGACGTCACCGACATCGTTGATCGAGGTGGCCATTCCGCAATCGGCTCCCAACGTGCCAAGATCCTTAAGGACTCCATTGCTCCAGAGAAATGGGTGCCAGCCCGCGTCTCCCGGCAGGGTCATGCCGCCAATCATCTGACCCCGGTTGTTGAGACCGCCGACCCAACTGGCGGTCCCTCCGAGGCTGCCAACATCTACCATCTTCCCGTCGTGGCCGATGAAGAAGGGATGCGTAGTCGGGACGCCGGTGCTCGCGTTGGGAACGGAATCCAGGTAGGACTGGCCGGCGATTTCCCCGCTGGCATTGATCTGCCAGGCAAAACTGTCAGGACCGCCTAATGTACCCAGGTCTTTCATGGTTCCGTTCTGCCAAAGAACCGCATGCACTTGTGTGGCGGAGGGGAAGAACAAAGCCGGGTTACTTTCAAGGATGCAAGGTTGTCCACCGCAACTAGGGGCGGGGAAGCCGGTAGAAAAATTGTCGGGAACTTGATTGAGTGCTCCTCCGACGATTTGGCCCCGGTCATTGGTGCCGTAGGCAGCGCTCCCATTTCCTCCTAGCGTCCCGAGGTCAATGCCCTTGCCGTGTTTCCAAACGACAGCCTCCATCTGCGGATAACCGGTCAGGGGATCGATGGCGCCGTTTCCTGAAATTCCGGTGACCCAGCCGCGAGAGTTGATGCCGGCGGCGTAGGTGCCATTCACGTTGCCCGGAAGCCCGGTCAGATCAGTCAGGACGCCGTTGTGCCACTCAAATGCATCGACCATGAAACAGTTGACGGGGAAGAACAGGCAGTAAGGATCGGCGGTATAGGACGTATTCGCTTCACCCAGAACTGCTCCCTTAGAGTTCATTGTTTTGGTATAGAAACCTGCCCAGGCGTTGGAACTGCTCGGTCCGCCAAATGTGCCCACGTCCACGAGTTGGTAATGGTGGTATTCGTGGTGGTTGCTTTGCGCGGCGAGCTGAACTGGAATCACGACTGCAGCGAACAAAGTCAGAGCGATGGCGCGCTTCCATGTCTTGAAATTCATGATCTTCTCCTTGTGGCTTTCTGGTCGAATTCGCTGAACTATCTGCTCGGCAATAAGAAGCCGGGAATGTGATACCGATTAGGTGGTCGCCCCTGGAAACGCCGTTGCGTTCCGCTGAGCACGTAGCGAGGCGCCGGGCTTTGTGCTGCTGACGCCGCATTCACCATGCTGTAGTCGCAGCCAGAGACGTCGGAATGATCCTCGTCGCACGGAATCAGCACGAAAGCATGGATGTCGCCGTTGGAGAGCGTTCCGACGGTGGCAATTTCTCCGGCGTCGTTGATATAAGCCGCCCAGATCAGCTGAAGACCAGGGTTGGGAGGGATGAGGGTGTTTAAGTCGGCCGCGGGCTCGCCGTCTTCCGACAGGAAGGCGTGCCCGAAGGGGGGAGGTTCGTTATTGCAATCCCACCCGAACCCCACTACCTGGTGTTTTGCATTAATGGCTAACGCGAGGCTGCACAGATCGCCGGCTGGCGTCCCCAAGTCCGTCATGACACCGTTCTTCCAAAGAAACGCGTGCGCCGGCGTACCGAACTGGTCGCAACCCAAGACGCCAGGCAAATTCGCCTTGCCGACCACCTCCCCGGCATCGTTGACAGAAAAGGCTTGTCCGCTATCTCCTCCCAGGGTGCCGAGATCCTTCATGCCTCCGGTCTTATCCCAAAGAAACGGGCGGCAACTCTGCTCCCCGGCCAGGTACGAAAAGCCGGCGACCTGACCGCGGTTATTGAGAGAATGAGCGTGACCGCATGTGCCCCCGAGCGTCCCCAGATCGATCATTTTGCCGTCGTCCCAGAGGAAGGGATCCACAGTTGGGAGGTTCTGAGAAAAGAGGCTGCAGTCGTCCTGAACAGGATTCGGCGTCGTGTTGGTGAACGACCACCCGGCAATCTGTCCGCGCTTGTTGATTAAGAAAGCAGCGCTGTCATTGCCGCCGGGGAGAGTGCCCAGGTCCCGCATGCCCTGGGACTTGGTCCAGCGAAACGCATGCACTTGGGTTGCTCCGGGGAGAAAAAAGGCCGAGAAATCGCTGGTGTACGGGTCGGGAATTGTATTCATGGCTTCCCCGGCCACCTGGCCCCGGTTGTTGACCGCGTTCGCGGCGCTTTCGTTTCCTCCAAACGTCCCCAGATCGGTAAGGTCCCCGTCCTCTCCCCAGAGAACCGCTTCCAATGCCGTGGTCCCGGTCAGTGGGTCGATCCCGTTTTCCGATATACCAGCCACCAGCCCGTTATCGTTAACCCAGAAGGGGAAGCTACTGTTGAAGCCGGGTAGCGCGTCCAATTTCTGAACGAAGCCATCGTGCCACTTGAATCCGTAAGAGAGATAGCAGTCGAAGTTCCAGCAGCTCGGGGGATCGAGAGTGGAAGTGTCGGCTCCCCCCACCCCTACCCCACTGTTGTTCAGGACTGCTGTCAGGGACAGGTCAAAGCTGCTGTCGGGCCCGCCGAACGTGCCCATGTCGATCAGCTGGTAGTGATGGTGCTTGTGGTGGTGAAGTCGTTTGTCTTTATCCTGACCTTGATCCTGCGCGGCCAGCTGGACCGGGATCGCCAGCACCGCAATTAACGTCGCTGCGATTACAGAACTCAATGTGCCGAATTTCATGCTGTCTCCTTCTTGCTTCGCTGTGTACGCCAGGGTCGCCATACAACCCTTTCTTTCAAAGTCGCCCGCTAATAGACTTGAGCAACGAGTTCAGGCAAATCCGAACCAGCCCGCCCGACTGCGACCAATGGAATCGTTCGCCGTTGAGCAAGTGTTGAATCGTTCCCACGTCCACCTGGGCCAGTTCCGCAGCGTCCTCTATGGGAACCAGATCCACTTCGGCTGCGCATTGCTCGCACCAAGCCCGAACCGACGACCTGCGCCGGATCACCAGCAGCTGTTCAGTCTCAATCGTGATCCGCGTAGTTCTCTTGACGGCCAAAAGTTGCCTCCTATCGTCCAGAAGACCCATTTCGTGGTACATTCCCTCCATCGCTCGGGGCTGGCTCTTTGCCACCGCTTCAACGCGAGCGCATCTTGCTCGAAAAGCGGCTTGAAAGTCTTTAAGAACCAATTAATAAGTTGTGAAGGGCTCTGAAGGGTGCCGGATCGGTATGCCTTCCAAGCACTTACTCGAATTCGACCACTTCCGAATTGATGTGGAGGAGCGCGTGTTAACGCGCGACGGGAAGGCGATCGCCCTCTCTCCGAAGGCGTTTGAAACCCTTTTAGTGCTGGCACAGCACAGCGAACGAGTCGTCCTTAAGGACGACCTGATGAAGTCTCTGTGGCCAGACACATTCGTAGAGGAGTCCAATCTCAGCCAGCACATTTTTCAGCTACGAAAAGCACTGGGCGAGAACGCGCAAGATCCGCAATACATCGTTACGGTCCCGGGGAGGGGTTACCGGTTCTCCCGGAAAGTAGCGGAACTCACTGAAGAGGATGTCGATCTGGTCGTGCAGAGGCGTCAGACCGTGACGGTGGAGGAAACTGAGTCCAGCCAATTTGGCGCTGCTGCATGGTCAATACTCCGGCAAAGACCCTGGACCTGGGTCCTGAGTGCCACAGGAGTCGTGGCCCTGCTGGCCCTGACCTCCGCTTTAGTGGTGCGTGCGCGGAGGCCGCCGCCATTGAACGAATCGGACCTGGTATTGGTCGGCGATTTCGTGAATACCACCGGCGAGCCGGTCTTTGACGGCACTTTGAAGCTGGCGCTCGCCGAGAAGCTCGACGAGTCGCCTTTCTTCAACATCGTGCCCGGCTCGGTAACCAGAAAAAACCTGGGCTTGATGAGCCGCCCTGTGACCGAACCCGTGGTGCCTCCGATTGCGCGGGAAGTGTGCCAACGAGATGAAGCCAAAGCCGTCGTGGGTGGTTCCATTCTCAACCTCGGGGGCAAGTATGTAATTGACCTGGACGCCACCGACTGTCTCACGGGCGCCTCCCTGGCCCATCAGGAGATCCGGGCCGACAATCGGGATGAAGTGCTGACTCAGTTGGGGCAGTTGATTCCGAAGCTGCGCCGCAAGCTGGGCGAATCCATCAGCTCAATTCAGAAGTTCGACACTCCAATCACGATCGGTACCACCAAGTCCCTTACCGCCCTGAAGGCATATTGCAAAGCCGACGACCTCGTCGCGCAAGGGCATGAGGCAGAGAGTCTCCCCCTGTACAAGATGGCGATTGAACTGGATCCGGATTTCGCCATGGCTTACGCCGGGATCGGTGGAGTGAATGCCAACCTGGGGCAGCCCGACGTCGCGGCCCAGTACTTCCGCAAGGCGTTCGACCTGAGACAGCATACGAGTGAGAAAGAAAAGCTCAATATTCAGGCGTTCTACTACAGCACCGTAACCAGGGAATTGGACAAAGTGATCGAGACTTACAAACTGTGGGCCGACGCCTATCCCCACGACTTCATTCCTTTCGTCAACCTGGGTAACGACTACGTTTTAACCGGTCAGCTGGAAGAAGGAGTTGCGGCCAGCCAGCAGGCCCTGCGCTTAAATCCTCTCCACGCCTCCTCGTACGGGGTTCTTTGCCAGGCTTATGTACGGGCCTCCCACTTCGCCGAGGCCAAAGCCATCTGCGAAAAAGCTGTCACCGAAAAACTAGACACCTGGGGCACTCATCGAGGTCTCTACCTGATCGCCTTCGTTGATGGGGACGCGCCGGCCATGCAGAAGGAGATCGATTGGTTTAAGGGCAAACCGACGGAAAGTGTGCTCACTTTTTACCAGGCCAGGGCGGCCTTGGGCCTGGGGCAGCTTCGAGCGGCACGGGAGCTTTTTGAGCGTGCCCGCGCCACCGCTCTGAAGAATGGACTCAAGGAGCAGGCCGTCGCGTTCACCAACGACCGGGCAGCGTTCGCAGCCGATTTGGGGGACGACCGTGAGGCGCGGGCGCAGGCTGATCTGGCTGTTCACGAATCGACAGACTCAGCGCGGCACAGAGCCTTTGCCACGCTCGCTGTCGCCCGCGCCGGCGATGCACCGCGAGCGGAAGCCTTGCTGAACGAACTCAACAAACAGCCCATCCCCGGTACGGCTCTGAATGAAGTTGTCCTTCCCAGCATTCGCGCGGCCATAGATATGGATCGGAAGAAACCGGCCGCGGCCATCGAGGAACTGCGGCGCGCACTCCCCTACGATCTCGGTGCCGAGGCCAGTGGGATGACCCTCTACTATCGTGGCTTGGCCTATCTGCAACTGAAGTTGGGGAAAGAGGCGGCGGCCCAGTTTCAGAAAGTCCTCGACAACCACGGAGTGGCAACGACCGGCGTCTATTGGCCGTTGTCCCGGCTGGGCTTGGCTCGCGCACTCGCGCAAGCCGGTGACACCGAGAAAAGTCTGGAACAGTACCGGGAATTCCTCGCCCTTTGGAAGAACGCTGACCCCGATGCGCGCATCCTCAAGGAAGCCAAGGCGGAGTACGCGAAGCTGCAATAAGCGGAGAAGGTCCTCCGTCGTCACCACTGTTTAAACAGGCGTTAGCACTCATCACGCTGGAAGTGATGGCGATCACCGCGACGCCCACGAAGTTTAATCATACTGGCATCATGCGGCGCGTGGTCGACGAAGCCGAGTATGTGTTAAGGGTTCTGCACCGTGCGAGAGACGATGCTTCCGTAAACCCGGAATCGTACGATCCCGAAGGTCGGAAGCGGATTGATGAAGCAATCGCTCGCCTTGAGGATGTACTAGGGCACGCGCGATTGATGGTTGACAGGTCGGAGCAAAATAGAAAAGCTCCCTCACTCACCGTTGGAGTTTCCCACGTGCCAAAATCAAGCGATTTCACTCAAAACCCAGTCCGGCGAAGACGACCCGAGCACGTTTGTGACCTCGCGTTCGATGCCGCGCCAGTACTTTGCATCATCCTTCCCAGTGGCGATACGCACTTTCATCCGACAGTACTCGACTGCCCACCGCAGCTCGGATTCATCCCCGTGTCTAATTGCGGCTTGGACTCTTGCCAGTTCCTTTAAGGTTCCCACCAAGTTCCTGGGCGGGGCGACCTCCAAAATCGTAACCAGCCAGATCGGTATCAGCAGCCAGGCTATCGATCCCGATCCGCCTGACGGTACGAATTACCTCACAACGACGGTAATACACTAACTTGGAGGGCGGAGAAGAGTTCCGTACGCAACCGAGCGAGGAGCGAGGAACTCAAACGCCGTCCCTTGCCCCTCGTGCATCCCCATTCCGGCTCAAACCGGAAGAGAGGGAGTAACAGAAACTTGTCGTATTCTTACGAGGGCAGGGGGGTAGGTCAATCCCTGCCGGCCCCGGCGCCGTTTTGCTGGCGCTCGTCGGCGAATGTTTTCACTGTTTCGGTGCGCCGCCGCCGACTTTCCCGCTATGCGCGTTGTCAATGGCACTTTCTTTTGGGAATCAACGACTTCCCCAGGATCCGCTCTAACCCCACATGGTTTGCCGTTGGGTCTGCGAAGTTCGGCAGTTTGACAATAATGGTCCAGAGGGCTAGCATCAAAAGTGAGGTGGTTTCCACCTTCCCTCTTTCAGGTTCCCTGAACTAAGTCAGCCCATCTGAAGCTCTCCCCTCTTAGCGATAACAACCTTTAGGAGGTTGATATGTTTGCACGTCAAGTTTTCGTTCATCTGAAATCCAACATGCTTTCTGACTACACCCGCACCTTTGAGAATGAGATTCTTCCTTTACTTCGCAAGCAGAACGGTTTCAAGGATGAAATCACATTGTCAAATTCGGGCAGCCAGGATGTGATTGCAATCAGTCTGTGGGAGACCAAAGCCAATGCCGAAGCATACAACACCAATGCTTACCCAGAGGTGCTGAGAAAGTTCGCACGACTGATCGATGGGACGCCCAAGGTTCAGACGTTCGAGGCCGTCACTTCGACCTTCCATAACGTCGCTGTAGCGGTGTAAAAGTTTGTGCGTATGTCGCACGAGGAGGCGGGTCATTCCGCCTTCTCGCCTTTACAAAGCACCGAGGCGCACTGGTCGGCTTTGCGACGGAGGTTCCTTTCCTTGAAAACTCTTTTATTTGCTATTTTCTGTCTGTGCTTTGCCCTAAGCGTCGTCGTTGCTCTCTCGCAGGACGCGCCCACTCAGGCAGCGACGACTCCCACGGACATAGGGGCTCGGCTCACAACCATCATGGGTACAGTTCAGGAAGCTGGCGAGACATTGAGGTTCGTAACCGAGCAAAGAGCCTGGAGGGTGGACAATCCGGAGACCCTTAAGGGTCACGAAGGACACTACGTGCGCGCGGCAGCTTACCTCTACCCGGAGAGGAATTTAATTCACATCATAGAAGTGAAGATACCGACCCCACGTGAGACCAGGGAAGCTGACATCAAGTAAGCGCGGGCAGCAAGGAATCCCCATGAGATTTCACGAAAGACTGGAACCCGGGCGCTACGAACCTAGGGCGCAGGAACGCACTGCCGAGAGGAAGGCAGAAACGAAGCAGGCGGAACGATTGTCCGCCATCCTAGCGAAGAAAGCGGATTTCGCCAAAGGTAGCGGAGTCATCCGCTCAGAATAACCTGTGCATCGTCTTCAGCCCAAGTCTTTGGAGAAATCGGTAGTGGTGCAGTTTGACAAACTGCACCACTACCGAGAAATCAGGCCTTCACTCATTGAGAACTGGGCGACTAGGGGTTGCTGAGTGGAATCGTGATGTTTCAACGGTTAGCCGATTGTCGACCACGTGCTCTCGAAGAAGACTGGAGTAAAAACGAGGTAGCTCGGATCACGTCCGTCTGATGCGCCGCTGAGGAGGGAGGGATGAATACTTCGGTGTCTGGTGGTGCACCTGGGTAGCGTGCCGATTGATAGCCGTAGCCCCTTGGGTGCGGAGGCTGCCGTTCTTGGCGTCGAAGTCGAGTGTACTGACGCTGTATTCGCAGCTAGTACACTTGAACTGTGTTCCCCCTTCTATCCGATTGGTAGTGTAGTTTGCCACGGTTTGATTGTAGCCCTCCGCTCAGAAGGAAGGAAGGAAGGTCAATGAGTGAAATAGAGATGTTACGTCAACCGCCAACCAGCCCCTCCAACACGCCCTCGCCGCCCAAATTCCGATTCGCTAGCGCATAATGTGGGTATGTCAGAGAAACGGACAAAAGTCGATAAAGCACAGCGAGAAGCTGATCTACTCGACAAGAAGTCGTCCCACCGTCCACCACAGAATCAGGGGAAAAAACCACGCGAGGACTTCAACCAAGCCGCTGTGCGGATCGTCGAAGAGGCTACTGAGAAGCACTAAGCCCTGGCCAGTCAGCCCCACAAGCAAGACTGTCCTGCGGGAAGGTTTGTTTTGCTGCGGTCACGTGAGTCAAGACAGGCGCAGACTCTTGAGCGATGCGCGAGCCAATCCTCCACTGATGTCGGGCACAATGACTAATTCAAGAACAGTGACCCCAGAGAGGTGAACCTGATACTCTTCGCGCTCGCGTATTGAGTTGGGGGGACTGAAATTCCACTGCTGGCGCACAATTTCCCGAAACGAGCGACCGCCATCCGGAGACCATCGCAAGACAAACTCTTGGGTGCGTGGTATCTCGGCTTCTTCGAAGAGGAGTGCGATATGTTCGAGTTCTGGTGGCTGATCGAAGATTAGCCGGATGGTTTGGGTGCCACAATCGGCGGCACGCCAGCCTCTCGTCTCTCCCAAGACCAGCGCAGATTCGACAGGATATTCCTTCTCTTCCGATGTGACCTCGACCACGGCTGCGCGGTCGAGGTCCAGCCCACCTTCGTCGCGAGCCGTGGCATCCGGCGGAATCGGCGTGATTGGGCGCTTGCGCACAACGCTCTATTTTAACTCTGGTCGAGGTCGCACGCAGCGGGTCGATGAGTGCTCTGGAGATTTATCGCCAATTGACACAATTCCCGACCGGTAGCGGCTCGGATAACTTCCGAGTTGCCGACAACACACCCAGAACCGTCCTCCTCCAACGTGCTGCACAGGCTATAATGACTCGCACGGATGGCCCTTACCTCTGGTTCGAAACTCGGTCCTTACGAAATCCAGGCTGTGTTGGGTGCAGGCGGCATGGGAGAAGTTTATCGCGCGAAAGATGCGCGTCTCGGGCGCGATGTCGCTCTGAAAATTCTTCCTGAATCCTTCGCCCGCGAAACCGATCGCCTGCGTCGCTTTGAGCAGGAGGCGCGGGCAGTGGCTGCGCTCAACCACCCCAACATTCTTGCCATTCACGACATCGGTCAGCACGAGGGATTGCCGTTCCTGGTCTCCGAGTTTCTGGAGGGCGAAAGTCTGCGTGCCACGCTCGACCGCGGAGCACTGCCGCAACGTAAGACGATCGAGTACGGAGTCCAGATCACACATGGGTTGGCGGCAGCGCACGAGAAAGGAATCGTCCATCGCGACCTGAAACCGGAGAACATTTTCGTCACGAAAGACGGCCGCATCAAGATCCTGGACTTCGGTCTGGCCAAGCTGACACAAAAGGCAGGCGCACAGCCGGATGAAATGACTCTCACCAGCGCGCACACCGCGGCTGGTGTGGTCATGGGTACGGCGAGCTATATGGCGCCGGAGCAGGTGCGTGGCGAGGCGGCCGATCCTCGCACCGATATCTTCGCGTTCGGCACGGTGCTTTATGAAATGCTGTCTGGCGAGCGCGCTTTCCGCCGGGACACTGCGGCCGAAACTATGACTGCGATTTTGAAGGACGACCCGCCCGATTTATCCACCCGGTCGTCCCATTCCACACATCCCGTTTCTCCCGTGCTGGAACGTATTGTGCGCCGGTGCCTGGAAAAGAGCCCGGACCAACGGTTCCAGTCGGCACGCGACCTATCGTTTGCGTTGAGTGCGCTCTCTGGAACTGAGCCAAGCACGGCCATTCGTGTTGCGGCGGCGGGCGCAACTCGAAGGGTTTCCCTGCTTCCCTGGCTCGCTGGGGTGCTGACCCTAGTCGCAGTCGCGGCAGCCACCTGGTTCGTAATGCGGCGCCCGCCGCCGACCACGCGCATGCAGTTCGCGCTCGCCGTTCCCGATGAAATGAGTATCAGCCACATGGCGCTGTCGCGCGACGGCTCCATGCTGGTATTTGTATCACCGGAGGAAAGCTCTGCGTTGCCCATGCTCTACGTTCAGCGCATCGGCTCGTCCGGCGTGACGCTTCTGCCGGGCACGCAGGGCGCAAGTTATCCTTTCTGGTCGCCCGATGGTGCCTTCGTCGGTTTTTTCGCCGCCGGCAAGCTGCAAAAAATCGCAGTTTCGGGCGGTACGCCCCAGCCTCTGGCCAACGTTCTGGCGGCACGCGGCGGAACCTGGGGAAAGCAGAATGTCATCCTCTACTCTCCCGACCCTGCCAAGCCCCTGTGGCGAATCAACGCGGATGGCAGTGGCGCGGCTCCGGTTACGCAGGAAATAATGTCCGCTAATCCCCTGCAACAGACACACCGTTGGCCGCTCTTTCTTCCTGACGGCAAACACTTCCTTTATTGGGCGGGCAATTTCTCCAACGCCAGCGATGACAAAACCAGCGGTATCTATTTCGGTTCTCTCGATGACAAGCAGCAGAAGCTTATCCTGCTTTGTCATTCGAATTTCGGCTACGATTCCGGGCATCTTTATTACGCGGGCGATCAGAGGCAGTTGTACAGTGTGAATTTCGATCCCGCCACCGGACAGGTATCGGGCAACAGCACGCCCATTGCCGGCGCCGTTGGCTTTCAGCCCTCCACTTACTGGGCCGCCCTCACCGTCTCCGGCAACGGCACGGTGATCTACAACGCGGGCGTCGGCGCAGCCTTGTCCGCACTCACGTGGGTGGACCGCGCCGGTAAAGAACTGGGCCGGATTGGCGAACCGGCCGTTATTGCGAACCCAACACTTTCGCCTGACGGCAAGAGAGCGGCCGTGGACATTGCCGATCTGAAAGCAAGCAACGTCGATATCTGGCTGGAGAATACCAACGGCTCCGACAATGCGCGCTTTACCTTCGAGCCAACCGAAGAAACCGATGCCGTTTGGTCGCGCGACGGAAGCATGGTCGCGTACCGTTCGGTTACGTCGGACTCATCTGAGATACTCCTCAAACGGGCTACCGGGCTGGAAAAAGAGAAAGCCCTGCTGCGCAACCCAGGCGTGACTGATGACTTCCTGCCCAACTCTTGGTCGGCGGACGGCCAACGGCTTCTTTTCACCGATCAGGGTCCATCACGCACCTACCTGGCGACCGTGCCGGCCACGGGCGGGGCAAAAGTCCCATTGCTGAATAGCAAAGCTAACGAAAGCGACGGGCAGATTTCTTATGATGGAAAGTGGGTCGCCTATGCGTCCGATGAATCGGGGACATGGGAGATTTACGTCAGCTCGTTTCCCGGTGCGGCGGGAAAATGGCAGGTCTCGCGCGGCGGTGGCACCGAGCCGCGCTGGCGCGGAGACGGCAAAGAGATTTTCTACATCGCACCCAGTGGCATGTTGATGGCGGTGCCAGTCAACGGCGAGACAACTTTCGTTACCGGGCAGCCCGCTCCTCTGTTCCAGATTCACGGCCGAGCCCCGATCTCCTCGACCGACATGTTTACCTATGACGTGACCAGGGACGGCAAGCGCTTCCTGGTGAACCGCTACGTCAAGCCTGAACATGTCCCGCCCTTGACCATCCTGCTAAACGCCGAGAACGGCGACCAATCCCCTTAAGAGTGAAGAATGGACAGGCTTGGCCCTCTAGCGCCCGAGTGACGGGCAAACCGGAAGTTAACTGTTGAAAACAGATGGGATGAGAAGGCCGGTCTCCGGCGGGATGCGGTGTACGCTCCCAAGTTATCGACGTGCTCAAGGCACAGATAAAAAGGAGACCGGCAATGAAGAAGGTTAGCACCGTAGCGGCAAAGCCGAGCA
>Ga0208565_1001147_pt1 | contig 16251 bp, 11 predicted proteins | sample Sb_taG_7_FD_187706 | JGI IMG/M metagenome (GOLD analysis project Ga0208565, IMG submission 187706) | Peat soil microbial communities from Weissenstadt, Germany - Sb_50d_2_FS metaG (SPAdes) (version 2) | ecosystem: Environmental > Terrestrial > Soil > Wetlands > Peat | place: Germany...
AGAGAATTCCACGATCTCCCGCGAAACCAGCTCCACGGCTCCGTCGCCGGTCGCATGTGTCGTGGTACTTCGAATATATCGGAGGAATCCCTGGACAAGTTTCTTTATCTTTTTCGTGGCTCCGATTTCACCAGACCACCAATTCCAGGAGATGAACCGACAAAGGAGGAGGAACCGGTGGAGCTCGGTCCGTCCGATTCCGTCGGCTAGCGACTCCCGTTCTCGAAGAGCCAGGGGGTGCTGAGCTTGTCGGAAAGTGGCAGGCACGACTCGCGAGCGAGGCCGCCTGGGGCGGGCGCTCTGGCCGCACCCGGATCGTTGCGTTCGCGGTGTGACGTGAACTCGCGGGCATCCCGAAAATATTGCGCTTGATGTCCGGGCGGGGAATATCTATGGTATGCGGTGCCCGGATTCTGGGATTCAACGGCAGTGGAATGCGACCTCGACGAGGTATCAGGGCAAATGGCGTTGCCCCTTCCCACTCACACCTCCGCTCGCTCGCCTGAACCGAACTTCCGGTTCCCGGCCGTTCACGCGCCTTCTGAACGTGTTTCCTGTGATCGTTTCCGAGGATCTCCTCACGATTCTCAACGCCGCCTATCAATGGTCCGCCAGTGGGCCCGGATGGCCCCCTCTGCGCGGAGGCGACCATGGTGCGCGGCACGGCAGCTCGAGCCGAAGGAGTAAAGCCCGATGACCGTACGCTGGAAACCACTGCTCGTCCTTTCAGGGGTATTTTCCGTGGTCGCGGTGGTCGGTGTGATCGCCATGGCCTGGTCTCTCGTTCCCAGGTCGGCGCAGGGGGCCCTGAAGCAGGCTCGGACCGCGGTTGCCGCCGGCCGCTTCGACGATGCCGAGATCTATTTCAAACAGGCGCTCCAGTACGACGCCAGAAGCGCCGCGATCCATGAGGAATTCGCCAACCTGTACCGCGCCTGGTGCAGGACGGCGCCCGCCGATCGTCAAGAGACGCTCAAGGCGGAGCGGGTCGATCACCTGGTCAAGGCGGTGAAGTTCGACAAGAGCGCACGAGGGCCCAGATTGCAGCTCCTCGAGGCCGCCATGAACCAGGACAACGACTCGGAGTCGGTCTACTGGGCCAGGGAGGTGCTCAAGGTCGACGCCGAGAACAGCGACGCGCACTTCATCCTGGCGTTCGCGGAGCTCGAGTCGCGGTCGCCCAATGTGCCGGAGGTCAAGCGGCATCTCAAGGTGCTCGCAGCGAAGAACGCCCCGGCGATACGACAGTGCTTGATCCGGGCCCGGCTGGCGATCGCAACCGGTGACGACCAGGCTCGCGACGAGGCCTTCGCGCAGGCGCGGTCGATCGTTCTGCCCGCCGATGCAGGCCCGGTTGATCAGATGGCCAGGGTGCGGATCGAAGCGGTTGAGATCCAGATGCAGAAGCAGAAGGATGAAGGCCCGCTGGAAGGCCAGGTGAATAGCCTGCTCGGCCACGTCAAGGAGCTCGTCGCCGACCCCGAGCTCGCCTCGGGGCGAGTGACCCGGCTCAGCCAGCTCCTGGAGCAAACCCAGCGTGCGCTCGTGCAAGGCAAGCCGAAGCAGACAGGCGGCCGCGACGGTATCGTCTTTCGCCTTGCCGACGCCATCGAGGTCGAGCTCGAGGGAATCTTCAAGAAGGCTTTGAGCGCCAACCAGAAATCCGATCTTCAGATCTACCTGAGCTATGCCGATCACCTCAGGTTCCGCCAGCAGCGCGATCACTGCCTCGAGGTGATCAACAAGGCGCTGGAGCAGCCCGCCGCCGCCAAGCCGGCGAACATGATCCCGGTCATGGGGTTGCATGCGGTGGCCGTCGAGATGGCCCTTTCCAAACAGGACGACGAGGCCCGTTACCAGAAGTCGGCGACGCACGTCCAGGCCCTGCTGGCCTCGTCGGAGCCCAGATTTCAAGGGCTGGGGCACCTGTTCCAGGGAGCCATCGACCTCGAACAGTCCGGCCTGATCCGTTCCACTGCGCAGGCGGGCCGGCAGAACGAGATGGTGCAGCCGGCGCAGCCCAAGCTCCGCGCCAGCGCTTTGAACCACTTGAAACAAGCGGCGGCGCAGCTTCCCGCGCTTGCCGAGGCGCAGGCTCGTTATGGAGTGGCACTGGTTCTCAACCAGGAGCAGAGCCTGGGCCGGCAGTATCTCCAGAGCGCCCTTCGGATGGGCAACCTCGAGCCCCAGTATCAGTTCTGGGCGGCCTGGACGATTCTTCAGGCAGGCTATCCCGAGGAGGCCGAACCGATCCTCGAGTCCCTGTTCCGCCAGCTTGCCGAGGGGACGATTCCTCCCGAGCTGAAGGGAACGCTCCACCAGATCAGCGGCGAGCTCTACCAGGCCCGGCACGGGGCTGGGGACCTCCAGCGCGCGGCACAAGAATTCAAGAAAGCCGCGGCCCTGGAACAACAGGGCGGGGGCCCGGCGGTCGCGCTGCGCCAGGCCCAAATCGAGGTGCAGCTTGGACATCATGACGAGGCACTGGCGCAGATCGATCGGCTGCGGGCCAGCGGCCAAGGGGGGCCGGGCACGGAGAATCTCGCCGTCCTGATTTACGAAGAGCTGGGCAAGACCGACGAGGCCCGCAAGCTGCTTCGCGAGGCGCGGGCGCGGTACCCCCGTTCCCCGGAGCTTGCCGGGCTCGACGCGGCCATCCATAACAAGGACGGCAAGCCCGACCTTGCCGATCAACTGCTCAAGGAGTTCCTCGTCGCAGATCCCGACAACGTCACGCTGACCTTGATGCGCAGCCAGATTCTCACCGAATCGCTCAAGCGTCCCAAGGAGGCTCGCGAGCTCTTGCTGGCGCTCTCGGAGCGGTGCGACAATTCCTCGCCCCTGGTCCAGGTCGCCCAGATCGACATCCAGCAGAACGACCTCGACGCGGCGGAGGAGACCATCGCCAGGATTCGCAAGCGCTGGAATGAAGCAGCCGCCGGCGACATCCTGGAAGGACAGCTCGCGCTCCGGCGGAAAAACGTCTCCGCCGCGCTCGAGCACTTCAACGATGCCCTGAAGAAGGACCCCGAAAACAAGGTCGTGCAGTTCTGGAAAGCCCGGCTCGACAGTCAGACGGGCTCGCTTTCGCAGGCAACCAAGGCGCTTGAAGACCTGGTCAAGAACCGGCCCAGCAAGGAAATCGATTCGGGCGTCACGCTCATGTCGGCGGCCCAGTCGGCCCTGGCCAACCTCGAGCTCCAGTCCGGCAAGCTGGACGATGCGATTCGCCGTTTCGAGCAGCTCAAACACGACAGCGAGACCGGCAAACTCAGCCGCGCCGACCGCTGGCAACTGGTCACGGCTTACGATGCCAAACACCAGTGGCCGATCGCCAAGCGTGAGCTGGCGGCGATTCTCAACGACCCCAAGAACCCCCCCAGCAACGACGAGCGGGTGCGGGGCGCGAACCTTTACCGGCAGCACAAAGAAGACGCCGCGGCCCTGGCACAGCTTGACTATGTGCTGAAGGTCAGCCCCACCAATGCCGCGGGCGTCGTCACGCGCTCTTACATCGACATGAGTGACAAGAAATACGACGCGGCGGCCGGCGTCCTGAACAGGGCCATCGAGCTGACGAGCAAGACTCCGGAAAAGTCGCCGGCCGTCTTTTTCCTGATGCTCGCCGCGGTCGAAAACGAGATGCCGCCGGCCGCGACGAGGACGACGCGGGCTCGCGACGCGCTCGAGCGCGGGCTGACCGTGCAACCCGAGTCGATCGAGCTGGTCCAGGCAGAGCACTTCCTGCTGGCCTCCACGGGCGATCCCAAGGGGGCCATCGCGTTCATCGAGTCGAAGACCAGTAACGACCCCAAGGGAATATTTCGCCGGCTGCTGGTGGATGTGCTCCGGGATCGGAAAGAGTACGAGAAGGCCGAGCAGGTTCTTCGCAAATTGATCGAGGAGGCGCCCGACGACGCGAACCTGGCCGCTGCGCTGGTGCAGGTTCTCTCGCTGCAGGCCGGCGAGGCAGCCGTGGGGGGAAAGACCGATCGCCAGCGCACACTCGATGAAAAAGCCCTGGTCATGATCCGCGACTACCGCAAACGCTATCCCCGCAGCATCGTCTTCTTGCAAGCCGAGTGCGATCTGGCAGCCCGTGGCGGTGATCTCAACCAGGCAATCGCAATCACCGAGGAGATCGACAAGATCGCACCGACGTTGACCATGGGGCCGATGCTGCGGGCCCGCCTGCTTTCCCGCCAGGGCAAGTCCGAGGACGTCGCCAAGGCTTACAAGGAGTCTCTGGAACGAAATCCCATGCAGCCCGACGTACGCGTCTTGCTGGGCCAGGAGCTGATGAAGCTGCGCGACGCCGATGAGGCGCTCAAGCAGGCGAGAATCGCGCTCGACACGAACAAGGACCGCGGCGACGCCATCCTGCTCGAAGCTCGGGCACTTGCCGAGACGGGGGCGCCCGGCTCGCAGCGGGAGGCCGGCCGGCGGGAGGCCGTCGAGCGGCTCGAAGCGGCCGTCACCGCCGAGCCGAGGTTCCTCGAGGCGTATCACACGCTCGCCGAGATCGAGCAGGCAAGAGGCCGAAGGCCGGCCGCCATCGCGGCCTTGCAGCGCGACCTGAAAGCCAATCCCCAGGACGGCGATGCCGTGGCCAGACTGTTCCAACTGCTGGCAGGCAAACGACCCGGTGGAGAGCCGGCCAGCGCTGCCGACCTCGAGCAAGCCCGCGCCCTGGCCGCCGAGATCGGCAACCGCGACAAGAACGGCTCGATCGTGCTGGCCGCGGGCGTCGGCTATCACAAGGCCGGTCAGCTCGATCTTGCCCTGCCGCTCTCGGAAAAGGCCGCCACGATGCTTGACAACCCCGTGGCGCACTTGAACCTCGGCGACTTGCTGCTGTCGCTGGCCGAAAGCCAGCCCGACCCGAAACAAGCCCGTCCCCTGTTCGAACGAGCCGTCGCCGAGTACGACCGCGTGCTCAAGGTGCAGCCGGCACAGGTGGAGGCGGCTAACAACAAGGCCTGGATCCTGCATACCTACCTCGGCCGCAGCCAGCAGGCCTTCGAATTGCTCCAGTCCCTGATGAAGCAAGTGAGCGCGACGGCGCTGCCGGGAGAGCTCTATGACACGCTCGGTGCCATCCAGGAAGCGCTCGGCCGCCGCGGCGACGCCGAACAGTCCTACCAGTCGGGCCTTGCCAGGTCGCCCAACCATCCGGTGCTCAACTACCACTTTGGCAAGCTGCTCGCCGCCGATCGCACCCGCACCGCGCGGGCCCGGGGATACCTCGCCAAGGCTCTGGAGGGCCGCGATCAGCTCAGCCCGGCCATGGTCCAGGACGCCGAGGTGCTGGTCCGGCAGCTCGGCCGGTCGATCTCGGGTAACTGATCGGCCTGACCGGTCATGCGCCCGGCACCTGCGGCTCGACAGAGAAGTCTCGGTTTGTTAGCGTAACTCTTATGTTACTGTGCAGATCTGTCAGGACTGGGGCGAGCGGCCCCTCCCGGCGATCCTCGTTGGTTCGCCTCAAAAGGAGTTTTCAGCACCATGCGATTAGGACGACTCATGACTTCGATCACTCTACTCTCCGTCGTGGTTCTGGGACTGGGGGCCTGTCTATCCCTCAGCACGGTCGCCGGGCAGGGCTCGGCCGAGAAGCCCGTCGTCGTGCTCGACACATCGCTGGGAGCGATCACGCTGGAGGTGTATTCGGACAAGGCACCGATCACGGTCGAGAACTTTCTCAAGTACGTTGACGAGGGCTTCTACGACAACCTGATCTTCCACCGCGTTATGCCGGGCTTCATGGTTCAGGGCGGTGGCATGACCGATCAGATGGTCGAGAAATCGCAGGGGAAGCACCAGCCGATCAAGAACGAGTCGAGTAACGGGCTGTCCAACGACCGCGGGACCATCGCCATGGCCCGCACCGCTGACCCCAATTCGGCCACCTGCCAGTTCTTCATCAACCATGTGGACAACCCGAACTTGAATACCTACGGCGGTGGTTACACCGTCTTCGGCAAGGTCATCGACGGATTGGATGTCGTCGACAAGATCGCCAAGGTGCCGACAACCACGCGCGGCCCGCACGAGAACGTTCCGCTCAAGCCGGTTTACATCAAAAGCGCAAAGCGGAAGACTAGCTGAACGAAGAGTTTCATTAGCCTGGCGGAAGGCGGAGCGATCCCTTGACCGCCCCGGGATCTCGTCCTAAGATGACGTCCATCCGGTGCGAGAACAGCCGCCCCACCATCACACAATCGCGATTAATGTCACGAATCTGATCTGTCAAAGGAGTCACGAATGGCTCACGTTGTCGCCGAGCCTTGCTTCGACTGTAAATACACCGACTGCGTCGTGGTCTGTCCGGTCGATTGCTTCTACGAAGGCGCACAGATGCTCTACATCCATCCGGATGAGTGCATCGATTGCGAAGCCTGTGTTCCGGAGTGCCCGGTGGAGGCGATTTTCCACGAGGACAACCTTCCCGAGGAATGGAAGGACTTCACCGCGCTCAATGCCGAGCAGGCTCCTCAATGGCCGATGATCAACGAGCAGAAAGACGCCCTCGAGGGCGAGTCCTGCGACAAGTCGCGCAAGAAGAAGTGATCCCGTTCGCCGCGCCCTGACCCGGCGAGGCCACTCACTCCTTCGTATCCCGCGACCGCGCCGGCCCCGGAGTCCCCTCCGGGGTTTTCGCTGCGCTGGCCTCGCTCCTGCCCTGTGGGAGCTGGGTTTCCCGACCTGTCGCCTTTCTGAGCCTGCTCCAACCCGAGGTGCCGTAGCGGCCAGGACGGCTCCCTGTTCTCAGCATTCCGAAAGCATGTTTCGACCCTGAGCCGCGGGGTCGAATCTCCGACACTTGTCGACAACTGCTTGACCTCGGGCCTGTCGGCCCGGACGATGGTAGGAAGACGCGAGCCGCACGATCCCCGTCCGATTTCCCGTAGCAATCACCGGCAACTCACGTGGAGGGCCAGACTTTGAGCCGAGACCCCGAAGATATGGGTCCTTCACAACCGCGCCGTCCGCGCCCGCCGGCTGGTGCGCCGAAACGTCCCGGCGCGCAACCTCCGCCCGTTCCGCAGACCGGCGATCCCGACGGAACCACGTTCCGGCCGAGCCCGGCCCGGCCTGGCTCGTCGTCGCGAACCCGGGCAGGGGCAGGGGCCAAATCGGCAAAGGGCCTACGTTCGACCGAGTTCGCCAGCGAGTACCGAGAGCCCCTCGCGCCGGGGCCCAAGTGGTGGGAACGCATCTTCTTCGGCCGCGTCAGCTCGGGCCAGCTCGCCCAGTTCTGCCGCCAGTTCGCCTCGTATCTCAATGCCGGGGTCGACTACAGCCGCACCTTCTCGAGCCTCGAGAACCAGTTCGCCGGCTCTGCGCTGGGCCCGGCCGTCGGCCGGATGCGGCTGGCCATCAAAGGAGGCTCGACCCTGGAAGAGGCGATGGCCCAAGAGCCCCAGATCTTCAGCACCATGTTCCTGAGCATGATTCGCGTGGCCGAGGCGCGGGGCGGCGTGCCCGAGACCCTGCGGATGATGGGCAATCATTACGAGGCCCGTCAGCGCCTGATTCGCCAGGCCCGGTCGGCCATGATCTATCCCGTCATCGTGCTGACCATGGCCGGCGGCGTTATCGCCCTGCTCACCGTCGTTCTGCTTCCCATGTTCGCGTCCATGCTCAAGGACATCGACCGGAAAGTCCAGCTTCCCTTGCCCAGCCGCGCCCTCATCGCCTTCAGCAATTTTGTCGGTTGGGTCGGATGGTGGCTCATTCCCCTGCTGCTGGTCGGCACCCCGTTGCTGATCTATCGGTTCTACAAGACCGCGCCGGGCAAGGCCCTGATCGACCGCCTGATCCTGAGGATGCCGGTCTTCGGCGCGCTCTGCCGGAAGCTCGACATCAGCCGGTTCGCGCGCACGCTCTCGACCTTGCTCGATGCCGGCGTGGACGTCGGCACCTCGATCGACCTGACCGCCGGCGTGCTCGCCATGACACCGATCAGCCAGGCCGTCCGCGCCGCCAAGGACAAGGTCATGCAAGGCAAGGAGCTGAGCGTCGCGCTTGCGCCCTCCGGCCAGTTTTCCCCCGACGTCCTCGCGGTACTCCAGACCGGTGAGGAAACGGGCAAGGTCCCCGAAAGCCTCAACCATCTGGCCGACGACTACGAGGAGCAAGTCTCAGGCATGGTCAAGAACCTCGGCCACCTGATCCAGCCCCTCCTGGTCGCGATTCTGGGCGGGGTCGTCTTCTTCATCATCCTGGCCGTGTTCCTGCCGTACCTGCAGATGATCACGTCGCTAGCGTCACCATGAGATAATGGATGGTTCATTGCATTGGTCGCTGGCCGACGATCAACGCCAGTGATTCAGGACGTGGATCCTGTCGGCGACCGCCACCCCAGAAGACTCCAGGTTCCCAAGCGCAATTGCAATTGCCCGCTCGGTCAGGTTGTGCCGCGAGTCGTTGTCGAATCGGACGACCAGGATGCCCGGGTGCTGGCCGACGACGGCCAGGACGAGGTCGTGCAGATCGGCGAAGTCTTCGTGGTCCCGGGTCAACACCGGGCGGTCTTGAGCGACAGCCCAGGCCAGCACTCGAGCATCGCTAACCGACGCTAAACCGACGTCCGAGGCGAGCACAACGTCGTGCCCAACCGACTGCAGTTGGGCGGCCAGGCGGCGGCTACTCATATTCTCGTCGATCAGGACCCTCACGACTTCGTGGGCCGATCGAGGCCACGGGCCCGGACGTCAGCGGCCTCGCGGTCCCGCTCTGATTCAATTTGCGGCAGATTGTTCGCAACGTAGTCGAGGGCATCACGAACCGCTTCCAGGGGCACGCCGTAATCGCGAGCGAACTCCTCTGGCGTATAGGGGTCAGGTCCGTGGACGGCTTCATAAACGACCGCGGCGCGGATGCGGCGACCCTTAAGGAAGAGCTGGCGATAGTTGGAACCGGGCCGCGGCTCCAGGTGCTGGTACTGTACGGCAGTCGAGGTCGACATGGATGGTCCTCCAATGATCCACCAACATTCTACTCCTACTCCCTGGGGCCAAGAAGCCCGACCAGGTGTGTAATCGATCGAGTGTGTGCTTCGGGGCAGAAAACGCAGCCGGGGTGCTGTGGGCCGAAACATTGCCCGGAGCCGGAACGAACTGGCTGCACATTGAGCAGCGTGTTGGCGCGGAACCATTTCGATCATACGATGGCGGTATGGGGGATGGTCGGCCGGTGGAGCTTGCGGGTCTTTCAAGGACGAATCGCAAGGCTGTGTTTCACCGCTGCTCCGCTCTTGCCGATCGCTCGTCCCGGGGGGTCGATGGGTTCTGGCCGAAACAGGCTCTTGAGGCGTCGCCAGGCACTCATTTCCATCCTTTTTCCGCGGACACTCCAGAAGGACTGCCACCGTGCCACAAATGCAGATCGGTTCGGGGTTGCAAACTTCCCGCTGCCGCTTCTCGAGTCTGGCCGGAAATTCGCTTCAACGGTGGTTTCCAGCTCTCGCCCTGACTCTGCTGGGCGGGTTCGGGGCGGCGACGGTGGTGCGCGCTCAGGCGCCGCCGGCCGGATCCGCATCGGAGACGACGGCAGCGGCTCAGCCCACCGCGACGAGCGACATGCCTTTGGCGCGTTTCGTGCCCCGCGACAATTTGATCTTTTACGTGGATTTTGACGGACTCGATGCTCATGCCGAGGCCTGGCAGAAGACGGCGGCTTACAAGATGCTCAACCAGACGCCGCTGGGTGTCATGCTCGAGGAGGTTGCCGCCCAGCTCCTGGACAAGGCCCTGGAAAGCCTTCCCAACCGCAAGCTCACAGGCGCCGAGATCGTTACCCTGGTGAAGCTCATGGCCCGCAAGGGCTGGGTACTGGCATTGAACGCCAATCAGAAGGTGGCCAATCCCTTCGTGGGAACGCTCGTGCTGCGGGGGGCGGCAGCCAAAGACAAGGAGATCAAGTCGATCACCAGCCGCCTGATCGGTACGCTGATGGGGCCAGAGCCCAAGCCGAGGATCGAGCGCAAGGCGGGCCGCGTTCTGGTCGTCGTTCCGCGCGGTTCCGCTGCCGATGCCGGCTGGGTCTGGTGGCCCGAAAAGGAAGACCTGGTGATCGGGTTCATGCAGCCGTCGATCTCCGACGCAATCATCGCGGCTCTTGACAACAAGGTGCCCTCCGCGGCCGATCATGCCATCCTCAAAGAACTGGCCAGGCCGGAAGGCAGTTTCGTACCCCTCATGACGGCGATCCTCGATCCGACCGTCGCACCCGCCGAGCCCAAGACGAAGATGACACAGTTCTTCGATCAGCTCAAATCCACGACCGGATTGAGCCGCCTGGATTACCGCTGGGGTTTCGACGACGACGCGCTCATGAGCGTGTCCCGGCTGATGGCCCCGGCTCCGCGCAAGCCGGCGCTGGCGATCTTTGATCAACCGCCGCTGGACACCAAGGATCTGATCCCCATGCCCGAGGGTGTGGAATCGTTCGTGATGCTATCGTTATCGCCGGCCAAGGCACTCGAGGCAGTCAGCCAGATCGGACCTCCCGGAGAGGTCAAAGAAAAGATTGACGAGTTCATGGAGAGGGTCCGCTCACAAAGCCGGATCGACTTCGATAAGGACTTGTTGTCGAACCTCGGCCCCAGGATGGCCATTTACCTGGCGCCAGGGCGATCGGCGGCCACTGACGAGGCTCCGCAGACTCCGGCGGGCCTCGCCGGGCTCGACCCGATGGCCATGCTTTCGTCCCTTCAAGGTGCATTGCCCAAGCCGGCCTTGGTGGCCGAGCTGCGTGATCCGGTCGCTTTCGGCAAGGCTCTGGACTCGATCATGCTCACCGTGAACAAGGAACTCAAAGCGCAGGCCATGGAGAAGGCTGCCGAGGACGCCGCAGCGGACGAGGCCGGCAAGGCTCCCGGCGGCCAGGGACCGGCCCAGGCGCGGGGGTTCGGACGAGGCGGGGGAGGCGCCGAGGGGCCGGCCGGCCGGCCGGCGCGCAAGCGGAGCCTTAAAGACACGCCCGCGCCCGAGTTTCGCCTCATGCCCGGCAATGTCAAGATCTACATGCTGAGCGTTCCCACCGATTCGCCGCTGAAGATCCTCCCGCCGGGAGTGCGCCCGACAATCCGGATGGAGGGGAACCACATCGCCTTCTCGTCGACCTCCGAGGCGGCGCGCGCGGCCCTCGACACGGTCAAGAAGAAGGGATGGGAACCCGGACCGGACGTCGAGCAGGCACTCTCCCACCTCCCTCCCGGGCCGATCTTCCTGGCGGTCGGCGACCCGAGAGAGACCGTGCCCAGCCTCCTGGCCTGCCTGCCGGGAACGCTCCAGGCCCAGATCAACTCGGCGATCGCCCTGTCGGCCGGCGGCTCGCCCGGCGCCCGTCCAGGCGGTATGGGGCCAGGACAGCCCGGTGCCGGCCCCGGCTCCGGCCCGGGTGGGTCGGCGCCTGGGTCAGGCGGGCCCAGGGGGAGCACGTCTTTTGGCCAGCCCGGCATGTCCGGCCGCCCGGGTTTCCCAGGCGGGTCCGGCGGGTTCGGCGTGCCCGGCGGGTCCGGCGCTCCCGGCGGGTTCGGCTCGCCAGGCGCCCCGGCCCCCAACACTTCGGCAGCCGCCGGCGGTTCGCAGGACGCCATGATCCAGCTCAAGGTTGATCCCGCGAAGCTACCCAAGGCCGAAGAGCTCAAGGCCCTGATGTTTCCCGCCACACTGGCCGTGGTGGTCGACGACACGTCGATCCGCCTGGTCTCCCGCGAGTCGTTTCCCAATGTTGTGAGCGGGCTGGGCATGGGGGCCATTGGCGGCGCACTTCTGGCTCCGGCAGTCCAGGCAGCCCGGGCCCGCGCCCTGGATGCCGCGGGCGTGCCGCCTGGCCAGGCCGCACCGACACCCGCGCCGGGCAACCTCCCAGGCGCAGCACAACCCCCAGCCGCCAACGGAGCGCCGGCGCGACCTGGCGGTCCCCGCGGGCCAGGGCGAATAGGCAGGCCCGGTGGCGGACGCGGACCCGGATGATCTCTATCCCGCCTTGAGTCCGTCTTTGTAGTCAACGCAACCACCTTGTCTCGGAGACCGCTCAATGGAAATCGTCAACGAAGTGACCGCTCACCTGGAGAACAAGCCCGGACGGCTGGCGAAGATCTGCTCCGCGCTGGCCCAGGAAAAGGTGGACATTCGCGCCATCACGGTGATGGAGAGCGATGGGCCCAGTGTTCTTCGATTTGTCACAACCGACCTGGAGACGACCAAGAAGGTCCTCACCTCCCTGGGAACCGAGTACCGGATCTCCGATGTCCTCGCCGTCGGGCTCGAGAATCGCACCGGCGCCCTTGCCAAGGTCCTGGAAAAGCTTGCGGAAGAGCACATCAACATTGACTACGCCTACGCCTCGACGGCATTCAGCCCGGGCAAGGCCCTTGGCATCTTCCACACGACCAACACCAAGCGCGCGCTACAGATTCTGGGCGAGGCCGCGGGCATCAGCGCCGAGAAAGCGGGCGGCCGGCGGCCTCTGCACTCACGCTGATTGGCTCGGCCCGCAACCGCATGGGACGTGCCGCGGCCGCGGTCCGAGGCAACGATTCCGGATTCCAGATATCAGAACCGCTTGAGTGCTCTTTTTCTGGAATCTGGAATCACGATCCAGGGACTCCAATCTCTCACCGTCCTCACGACTCCGAGCCCCCATCCGTGGCGAAGAACAAGAAAGTCCGGGTCGCGCTCAAGAAGAACCGCCAGAAGCGGACGCGAGCCAACGACCTCACACGCAACTACGAGCGCCAGGGGAAGGCCTCGGAGGAGACGGCTGCCACCGAGCGTGTCCTGCCCAAGGGAGACCTCTCACGGCATCGCACGATTGTCGCGGAGTCCGGGGAAGCGACCGCTCGCGTTGTCAATGACGATGCGTCCGAGGCCGAGACCGCGGCTGCGCAGCGGGTGGTCGATGAATCCACCTGCCTTAAGGGCCGCGTGATGCGAATTCACGGGCTGATCTGCATCGTCCAGACCGATGACGGCCGGATGTTACCATGCCATGTCCGCCGGCTGCTCAAGAGCCTGGCCATCGAGGGGCGGAACGTGATCACCGTGGGTGACCGGGTCTGGTTCCGACCGGCGTCCGCTGGCGGCGAAGAGGGGCTGATCGAGAAGGTCGAGGCCCGGCGTGGGGTCATTCTGCGGGGGTACCGGCACCGTCAGCACGTCATCGCCGCCAATGTGGATGCTGTGCTCATCGTCTCGGCCCTGGCCGAGCCAGGACTCAAGCTCAGCCTGATCGATCGTTACCTGGTCGCAGCCGAGACCGGCGGCGTCCGGCCCGTCATCGTGTTCAACAAGGCTGACCTGGTCGATGTGTCCCTGTATCAGTGGGTGGTCGGCCTCTATGCTCAACTCGGCTACGAGACCATCGTCACCTCGGCCGCTGACGGCCGGGGGATCGACCGGCTCCGGTCCTTGCTGAGGCGCGGAGTCACCGCCCTTTCGGGCCAGAGCGGAGTGGGCAAGAGCTCGCTCTTGAACGTGATCCAGCCCGGGTTGAATTTGAAGGTCCGCGAGGTCTCGGACTGGACATTCAAAGGAAAACACGCCACGTCGGCCGCGGAACTGATTCGCCTCGAGCCGGGCGGCCACGTCGTCGATACGCCCGGGCTTCGCCAGTTCGAGCTCTGGGGCGTGGTTCCCGGCGAGCTCCAGGGGCACTTCGTCGAGTTTCGCCCTTACATTCCCCACTGCCGGTTCCCCGACTGCTCGCACACTCACGAGACCCGTTGCGCCGTCAAGGAGGCCGTCCACTGGGGGCAGATCCACGTCGGCAGGTACGAAAGCTATCTGAAGCTCTACCACCAGAAACCGATGGACGGAGACTGATTTTCCCCCACATGACCGCTGGCCCGCGAGCGAAGCGGTCCTGCGCCGGGCGCGGCCGGTCGGATTCTTCCCGATGAGCGGGATCGATCGGCTCTGGCCTCAAGCCGGGGCCGTGATATCCTGGAAGCCGATGCAGGTCGCGCTACGGTCGGTAAGCATGGGAGAGGCCCCGCAGGGGGCGGAGCATGAAGATCCTGGCGATCAGTGATTTGCACGGCGATTCACGGCTGGCGCTGCAAGCTGCTCACGAGCTGCGGCCTGATCTGCTTCTCTGTTGTGGCGACTGGGGCGATGCCGACCAGGTCGGCGAGGGCGATCTGGGGGCATTTCTCGATCTCTGTCCGGTTCTCTCGACGTTCGGCAACCACGATCCGCTGGAGCTCCTGGCACGCTTGCAGAATCGAGACGGCTCGGCCGTGTTGCTCGGTCAGGACGAGGTCCGGGATTTTCATGGGTTGAGGCTGGCGGGCATCGGCGGAATCTGGGCAAAATCGCACCGGCTTGCCTGCTATGTGACCGATTCCGATGTTACTCGGTGGGCTTCCGCAATCGCGCACAACGGACCCGTCGACATCCTGCTCACGCACGGCTGCCCGGTAGGTCTGGCCGATCTCACCCCGTCGGGCCGCCACGGCGGCCAGCGATGCTTCCTGGACGCGTTCAAGACAATCTCCCCTCGCGTTCATCTCTGCGGACATCTTCATGTTCCACAAGAGCGGGAGCTCAAGGACGGCCGCAAGATCATCAACGTCGGGGCGACTCCCCAGGGAAACATTACCGTCATCGACTTCGACACCGATACCAAGGTTTTGACAGCGTCCACGGCGGTCCATGTGTGAGGCTGTTCGGCACACCTCTTAACCATGCCCGTAGCCCCGGTCGAACGCTTCGAGATCGCGCATGTATGACGAGAAGGTGGTGCGGAAGGTGTCGTGATCGACGGCCCAGCGGGGCTGGTCCGCGGTATGGCGTTGACAGTGCTCCTCGATCAGGCGGTGCAGAAACTTGAACAGGTGCCGGGGTGTGCGCAGATTGCCCAGTGCATCTTTCAGGTAGTCGTCGCTGATGGTCTCGTCCACGAGGTTGCGCAGCCGCGGGCCATCGTGCTCGGCGTCACCACCGGCACTGGCAGCCGCACTTGCGCCATCGCCGGCCGGCTCGCCGTTGGCCGAGGGGGCGATGCGACAGGCCCGTAGCCGGTCGCTGGCCAGGTCGTAAAGCGACGGCCCGCTCCAGCGCAGGGGCTTGATCATGTTGAGCTTGTCGGGACGAGCCCGGTCGTAGAACTCCCTGTCCTCCTTCTCCAGATAATAGGCCAGCTCGATGGGGAGCAGCAGCTTGAAGCCGATTCCCGGGTGACGAAGAAACTTGTGATCCAGCAGCGGCCAGATCAAGGCGCGCATCTTGCGGGGGTCGCCCTCGATCTGCTGAGGTTCATCGACCCGGTCGATCAGCACGATGATGCCGCCGTAACCGAGAGTGTCGAGCACGCCCTGGAACTTGCGCAGCAATTCGTAGCGTTCCTCGGCTCTGGGTGCCGGGGTCGGCAGGGGTTGTCCGCCGAGCTCGGTGGGCTTGAACCAGAGCAGCTCCCAGCGCAGGGCCGAAGAATCGCGGCTGAGCACCTTCAGCCCCTTGCGAATGTCGCGGGCATACCACTCTGCCCGCAGCAGCCGCCAGCCCCAGTAGATCCAGCCGGCGAGAACGGGAACAAGCAGCCAGGGCAGAACACTCCAGCTCCGCAGGAACGGAAACGCGGCGATCAGGGCAATCACGACCAGCGTCGTGCCAAAGCCGATCTGCAAGTCGCGACGGCTCCAGAGGGGGCGGAATCCGGAGCGGCGGCGGAGCCGGCTCCAGCGGCGCTCGATCGGCTCGCCGGTCGAGGCGTCGTAAAGTGCGGCAAGGAGCAGGAGATCGCGCCGCTGGTCGAGACTGAGCACCGAGAGGTCGACCTTCTCGGTGGTCAGCAGGTCAATCAGTTGAGTGACCCCGAGCGAGAGGATGGCGTCCATATGGTCCTGCAACTGCCAGCGCCTGAGGACGTCGGCCGGGTTGGCGGCCCGGATCGCTGCGCGGTAGTGGTCGAGGTACGGATTGAAATCGTCATAGGAGATGACGAAAACCCGCTCCGACGGATTGGCCTGGTTGAAGTCTTCGATCTCGGCACTTGCCTGTAGTCGCAACGCCGTCTTGCCGCTCCCCTTCTCACCGAAAACCAAGGCGGTGGACGGGTCGGTGGGGCTGCCGAAAAATTTGTTCCAGGCCGGATGGTGGACCGTGAACAGACACCGGCGCTTGAACACCGTGTCGGTTTGAGCATCCTCCTCGCTGAATGGGTTACCCTTGATGCCATGATGCTGCAAGAACTGTTCCGTCTTCATCCCTGGGGCGGCCTTTCAATTGGATCTTGGAA
>Ga0208565_1001148_pt1 | contig 16240 bp, 6 predicted proteins | sample Sb_taG_7_FD_187706 | JGI IMG/M metagenome (GOLD analysis project Ga0208565, IMG submission 187706) | Peat soil microbial communities from Weissenstadt, Germany - Sb_50d_2_FS metaG (SPAdes) (version 2) | ecosystem: Environmental > Terrestrial > Soil > Wetlands > Peat | place: Germany: Weissenstadt...
TGCCGATCATCCGCTTTCCCAACGGGACGACGCGGGCACTCAACCAGGTGACGATCCGGGCGCGGGTGAAGGGGTTCCTCAAGGAGGTGCATTTCACCGAGGGCTCGAACGTCAAGAAAGACCAGCTCCTGCTGGTCATCGAAGAAGAGCCGTTCAAGGTCAAGGTCGCGCAGGCGAAGGCGGCCCTCGAGGAGGCCGACGCCGCGCTCAAGAAGGCCAGGGAGTCCAGGGCCAAGGAGGTGGCCAAGGCCCGGGTCTCCCTCGACGACGCCCAGCTTCAGCTCGATCGGGTGGAGGAGCGCCGGGAACGCAACCTGGTGGCGCGGAAGGCAGCTTCTCAGGAAGATTATGACCAGGCCAAGGTCAAGGTCGACAAGAGCACCGCCCAGGTCGAGGCGGACACTGCGAGCCTCCAGCAAACGACGGCCGATTACGAGATCAACATCCTCTCCGCCCAGGCCAAGATCGACCAGGCCAGGGCCGATCTCGAGGCCGCCCAGATCGATCTCGGCTACTGCCGGATGTTGTCGCCGATCGACGGCCGGATCGGCGAGCTGCAAGTGAAGCTCGGCAACCTCGTCGGTCCGGCGACCTCGCTGGACGATACGACCTCGCTGGTCTCGATCCAGCAGCTTGATCCCATGGGCGTCGATCTCCGGCCCGCGTCGCGCTACCTGCCGGTCATCACCAGGCTCGTCAAGAACGGACTGGAGGTCAAGCTGAGGATCGGAGGCCAGAAGGCCTATCCGCACACGGGCAAGGTCACGTTCGTGGACAACATCGTCGAGTCCACAACCTCGACGGTCCTGGTCAAGGCCGAGGTCCCCAATCCCGACCAGACCATGCTACCCGGCGAATATGTGAAGGTGGAAGTGAATATCGGCGACTATGCCGGCGGAATCGTCATTCCCGACGCGGCCGTGGTCGAAGCCCAGGAAGGTTCCCGCGTCCTCGTGGTGGACGACCAGAACAAGGTTGAGGTCGCCGTCGTCAAACCTCTGGATGTCTATCAGGGACTGGTGGTGATCGAGTCGGGCCTGAATGAAGGACAGAAAGTGATCGTCAAGGGCGTCCAGCTCGTCCGCCCGGGACAAACCGTCAAGACCGAGGAGGCGGAGCTGGAGAAGTTCACCAGGCCTGATTCCGAGCTCGAAGTCCCGGATCCGATGGACAGCCCTCTTTTGCGGATCCGGGGCGCGCCAGTGGGCGACCCGAACGCGCCGGCCTCTGCCGTGCCCGCCAAGGGTCCCACGTGACGTCACCCTGCGAGGATCTGCCTCCGGGTTGCCTCCCCGGACTCACCCCGCCTTGGTTCCGGAACATTCACTCCGTGAGACCGACAATCCATGGTCAACTTCTTCATCGGGCGGCCGATCTTCGCCACTGTCCTGGCCCTGCTCCTGGTGCTCATTGGCGGCATCTGCATTGGTGTGCTGCCCGTGTCGCTCTATCCCGATATCGTCCCTCCCCAGGTCCAGATCACCGCGACCTACACGGGGGCCGACGCCCAGACGGTCGCCGACTCGGTGACCACCCCGATCGAACAGAAGGTCAACGGGGTGAACGGCATGATCTACATGTCGTCGGACAGCACGAGCAATGGCGTCTCGCGGATCCTGGTCACGCTGGATGTCGGGTCGTCCCAGGACATCGGGGCCATCGACGTCCAGAACAAGGTTGATACCGCCAAGCCCACTCTGCCTCCCGAGGTCACCCAGGTCGGTGTCGAGAGCAAGAAGACCACCACCAACATGGTCTGCGTGGTCAACCTTGTGAGTCCCGGGGGAACCTACGACTCGAACTTCCTCGACAATTACGTCCAGATCAATATCGTGGACGTCCTCAAGCGAATTCGCGGGATCAGCGACATCAACGTCTTCGGCCGGAAATACGCCATGCGGATCTGGCTCGACCCGGACCGGATGGCCAACCAGCAGATCTCTCCGGACGAGGTGATCAGCGCGATCAAGTCGGAGAACCGCCAGGCCGCCGCCGGCAAGATCGGCGCTCCGCCCGTCCCCGCCGGCCAGCGGTTCGAGTTCCCGGTCACCGCCAAGGGGCGATTGTCGACGGTGCGCGAGTTCGAGCAGATCATCGTCCGGGCCAAACCCGACGGCTCGAAGGTGTTCCTCAGCGATGTGGCCCGGGTCGAGCTCGGCTCGGAGACCTACGAGCAAGGGGGCTACCTCAGCGGCAAGGCCGCGGCCACGATCCCGATCTACCAGTACTCGAGCGCCAATGCCCTGTCGATCGTCGCACAGGTCAGGCACGAGATGGACCGGCTGGCCCGCAATTTTCCCCCTGATGTCGAGTACCGGATCGCCTTCGACACGACCCGGTATGTCGGGGAGAACATCAACGAGGTGGAACACACCCTGCTCGAGGCCTTCGTTCTGGTCTTGATCGTCGTGTTCGTCTTCCTGCAAGGGCTGCGCACCACCTTGATCCCCATGGTCGCGATCCCCGTCTCGCTGATCGCCACGTTCGGACTCATGGCCGCGTTCGGGTTCTCGATCAACACGCTCACGCTCATGGGCCTGGTCCTGGCGATCGGCCTGGTCGTGGACGACGCGATCATCGTGGTCGAGAACGTGGAGAAGTACCTCGAGCGCGGCTACAAGCCGCTGGAAGCCACCCGCGCCGCCATGGCCGAGATCACCACGCCGATCGTCACGATCACCCTCGTCCTGGCCGCCGTCTTCGTTCCGGTGGCATTCATCCCGGGACTTACCGGCCGGCTCTACAACCAGTTTGCCCTCACGATCGTCTTCTCGTTCATCTTCTCGGCCATCAACTCGCTGACCTTCAGTCCGGCCATGGCCCGGCTTTTTCTCAAGGCCAAGAGCCACCACGGCGAGTCGAGCTTCTTCTTCTTCCGCTGGTTCAACCGGGGAATGTCGTGGCTGGAGAACTCGTATGATTCCTTCCTCGAGTACACGGCCCAGCACTGGTGGACCATCGTCATCCCCTCGCTCGGGCTGCTGGCCTTGACGGCCTGGATGCTCATCGAGCGGCCCAAGTCCTTCGTTCCCGTGGAGGACCAGGGATATCTCATCATCACGGTCCAGACCCCGGATGGAACCACCCAGGAGCCCACTTCCCGGGTCATGGATCGGGTCGAGCAAATCGCGCTGAAGACCGAAGGCGTTGCCGACACGATCCGGTTCGACGGCCTGAACCCGCTCACTCAGGTCAACCAGTCCAATAGCGGAGCCGTGTACGTGGTCCTCAAGCCCTGGGAGCAGCGCAAGGCGCCCCAACTGCGGGCCAGGGCTCTGGTCGCTCGGCTCCAGCAAGCACTTGCCGCCGAGGTTCAAGACGCCCTGGCGCTCGTCTTCCCGCCCCCGCCGATCCAGGGGCTGGGCACGACGGGCGGCTTCGAGTTCCTGATCGAGGATCGCGAAGGACGGGGCGTGCAGGCGCTCGCCGACGTCACCGACCGTTTCCTGGCCGAGGCCCGGCAACGCCCCGAGCTCTCCGGCCTTTTCACGCCGTTCTCGGTCCGCGTACCCCAGCTCCGGTTCGAGCTCGATCGCGGCAAGGCCCGCAACCTCGACGTGCCGGTTTCCTCGGTGTTCGAGACGCTTCAGGTGTACCTCGGCGGCTTCTACGTCAACGACTTCAATCGGTTCGGCAAGACCTGGCGGGTGTACGTTCAGTCCGGCGGCGACCGCCGCAGGGTTCCCGACGACATCCTGATGCTCAAGGTCCTGAACAACCACGGCGACCGCGTCCCCTTGAGTGCCGTCGGTGACGTGAAGACGATCGTCGGCCCGATCGACGTTCCGCACTACAACCTCTACAACGCGGCCAAGATCACCGGCAACCCCGCGTCCGGTTACAGCTCGGGTCAGGCCACCGGAGCCATGCAGGAAGTGGCGGCGGCGACTCTCCCCGACGGCTTCGGCTATGAATGGACCGGCTCGACCTACCAGGAACTGAAGACGGGCAACCAGGCGATGTTCATCTTCGCGCTCTCGATCGTTTGCGTCTTCCTCTTCATGGCGGCGCTTTACGAGAGCTGGATTCGGCCGATGGTCATCATCCTGACCGTCCCCCTGGCCACCTTCGGGGCAATCGTTGGCCTCTGGATCTTCAACTTGCCGCTGGACGTCTTTGGCCAGATCGGCCTGGTCATGTTGATCGGCCTGGAGACCAAGAACGCCATCCTTGTGGTCGAGTTCGGCGTCGAGCTCATGGAAAAGCAGGGCATGAGCATCATCGACTCGGCCAAGCAAGCCGCGCGGCAAAGGCTACGACCCATCCTCATGACTTCGTTCGCCTTCATCATGGGTGTTCTGCCCATGGCGCGCGCCACCGGGGCAGGGGCTTACAGCCGCAACTCGCTGGGTATCGTCATCGCCTCTGGCATGCTGATCAGCACCGTCCTGGGCCGGTTCGTCATTCCCGTCTACTACGTCCTGGGCGAGCGAATCATCCGCGCGTTCTCGCGGCCCGAACCGCCGGAAACGCAGCCGGCCGACCCCAGGGACTCCGGCGCCGAAATTCCCTGGCAAGAAGGTGACGACGCTCACCATGCTTGAGCTCTCAATCGACGGTCTCGTCGCTTTCAGTGCGGAATCGCCCTGAGCCAGCAGGTCCTGTTCCATCTCCCTCGTCGCTGAATGACCCGCTCGTCGTCGAACCGGACTGTCAGCCAGACCGTACGCCACGGACCTGGCGGTTTATCTGATTCGCACCTCAGGACGCCTTTTTCGGCACATTTTGTGGTCACAGGGAATCGTGGCCTACGTTTCTATAGACAGAGTGTTACATTGCTTCAATGCACCCACTCGAAACCTGCGTTCTCGGTGCGATGGGCTTTGTGGATCCGGGGCTTGGCACGCGGATTGCAGCGTCCAAGAACCTGTCAGGAGATTAGTGAGATTGATCGCCAATGGGGACTGATCATGAACGCGACTTCTCAGGTGATTGTTACCTTGTCCGCCGATCTTCTGAAGCAACTTCGGAAAGAAGCACGCGAGCAGCATGTGCCGCTCCGCTGGCTGGTGGCCGGACTGGTCTGCGATACGTTGGAAACGGGACGGCGGTCGCAGGATGCGGGGCAACCCGCGTTCGCGGGGCACTGAGAATCCCTGACCCACCAAGCTCAACAGGCGAGCACGGTTGCCGCCCCTCATCTTGCCGGCAGGTCTGGTAAGCCAGGCATCTCACCAAGGGCGCTGCTGGGTCGGGTTCAGGGGGTGCTCCACTTCTCGATTGACCCTTGAGCGCCCGCGGAACAGGATAGATGGTGGCAGGGCCGGCCTTGCCTCTGGAAGCAAATCTGCCCAGGATTCGTCGGTCGAGGATCGCAATGTTCCCGATGCTCATCGTGGCGCTTTGGGGGCTGGGACCAAACCCGACGCTCGGTGACGACATCGTCGCCTACGCTCGTTCCAAACTGGGTCGGAAAGTGGGCAACGGCGAGTGCACCTCGCTGGCAGTGGATGCGCTTCGCCAATGCCACGCCCGGCGGCCCGATCCTGTTCTGGGCATCTGGGGCGACGAGGTAAAGTCTCTTCGCGACCTCCAGCCCGGCGACATCCTCCAGTTCGAGGACGCGATCTTCGTCAAGCAACATGTGCGCGGCGATGGTGCCCTCCTGACGCTGACTTCGAGTTATCCGCATCACACCGCGATCGTCGCCCGTGTGCGCAAGCGGGGGCCCAAGCCGGTGCTGGTCATCCTGCACCAGAACGCGGGCCCGGCGGGAGGCGAGGACGGGGAATTCAAGGTCGTCCGGGAGTGGACGCTCGAGATGGCCACGCAGCGGGATGGGTCCGTGAAAGCCTACAGACCCGCTGCGGACGGACCGCGGCAGTCCCAGCAGCCTGCCGAGCACCCGGCACGGACTCGGGACTGATGCAAGTTCCGGGCGCTCGATCGATTCACTCGCCTGATGGTTCCCTGAGTTTTGCCAGCATTTCCTGCACGTGCCTGCCAGTTTGCAACTGCGACGAGAAGACGTGCCGGACCACGCCGGCCCGGTCGATCAGGTAGGTGACGCGCCCGGGGAACAGTCCCAGAGTCCGGGAAACCCCGTAGCGAGCGCGGACCTCGCCCTTGCTGTCGGACAGGAGCAAGAATGGCAGACTCCAGAGCTTCGCGAAGAGCCGGTGCGACCCCTCCGAGTCGGAACTGATGCCGATCACCTCGGCGCCGGCTTCCTTGAACACCTCATGACTGTCCCGGAACGCGCACGCCTGCGCAGTGCAGCCGGGAGTGTTGTCCTTGGGATAGAAGAAGAGGACGACCTCCGACCTCCCTCGGAAATCCGACAGGCTCACCATCTCGCCGGTCGATGACGGCAAGGAGAAATCTGGGGCCAGGTCACCGACCCCGACAGCTTGTTGCGCTGGCATGGTTACCACCTTGGTGCGAGACGATCCTGGTTGAGCAGGAGGCCCAAAGCTCGCCAAAGCTACATGTGACCCGCACGCACGAGCTGGTCTCGATCGTTCGGCTTCAGTTGCCCAGCGGCGACATCGACCGAGGAGGGCGACCGGCGAGGAGCCAGACTTGATTGGTCGACCGCGTTCAGGCATTTCCTGAGTTGATTCGCCATCTTCTGAACGCGCGGATCCTCCATGATGTTTGGGTGGTTGCCGCTCATCGTGAAAACCTGCACACCACCCAGTGCGAATCGGCCCCAGCCCAGATCGTGCTCGAGCGGGCGGAACATGGAGTCAGCGCGGACGCGGAAGAGGGTGACTCGACCGGGGTAAGGCCGAGGCTGGTAACTCATCCTTGCCCGGTAGTTGATTTCGATCACGCGCTGGAGACCACTGGGGAGTTTTTCCACTTCGAGAATCTTCAGTGCACGAAGCAGGGGGGAAGGAGGCGGAGAGCTAGGAACAATACCGACGCGCTCGGCGGCCTTCTTGAGTCTTCGGTAGGCACGCGCAAGCATTTCACGTGGGTGAGTCTGACAGAAATCGTCGATGAACCAGTAGTATAGGTTGCGCGTGAAAGAGCAAATGTGAAAGGAGGATGGCTCCCCGATCTGATACCGTGGGAGAGGCCCCGAGTCGATAGCTCCCAGCAAGCCGACCTCGCGTCCGCTGGCAGTTAATTGCTGGGCGATTTCGAGGGCAAGTGTCACGGCGAAGGAAAAACCTGCGAGATGATAAGGGCCCTCGGGTTCGACGGCGCACATCTGTTCGACATGATAGGCGGCCAAGGCCTCGATGTCGCAGAATGTTTGACGAACTCCATTTTTCTCCGGAAGTGTCACGCCGAGGACGGGACGATCGGATCCCAAATGGTTGATCAGCGGGCGCCAGCCCAAGTGGTCTCCGGAGACGGAATGAACGAGGAACAGAGGTGGCCGTCGACTGTCTCCGGTTCGGAGCGTCAAGGTCCGTGGCCGAGGGTCAAGGACCGGCGCTTCGACCAGGATGGCAGCCATTTCGCTAACGGTTTGGGCACGAAATAGGATTGCCAGGGGGACTGACCTTCCGAACGCCGCTTCGATCCGAGTAAACAGACCGATGGCCAACAGAGAATGCCCGCCGAGCTCGAAGAAGTTGTCGTGGATCCCGACGCGCTCCAGACCCAAAGCCTCGGCCCACATGACGGCCAGCCTCTCCTCAACCACCGTCCTGGGCACGGTGTAGCCACCGGAGACTACGGCGCCCTTTCCATCCGGTTCCGGCAACGCCCGCCGGTCCAGCTTGCCATTGGCAGTCAGGGGAAGGGCGTCGAGAACCACGAGCGCCGAGGGGATCATGTAAGCTGGCAGTTTCGGCTTGAGGTAATCTCGAAGCTGCCCGTACGTGAGAGCGACGCTGTCGCGCGGTACGACATACGCCACCAACCGATTCTCGCCGGTGCTGTCTCGCCGGGCGACGACGACCCGGTCACGGACCTGGGGGTGTTGTCCCAGGACGGCTTCGATCTCGCCCAGCTCGATCCGGTAGCCCCGGATCTTCACCTGCTGGTCGATCCGACCGAGGAATTCCAGGTTTCTGTCCGAACGTAACCGCACCCGATCGCCTGTTCGGTACAGTCTGGCGCTCGGCTCTCCGCTGAAAGGATTCGGAATGAAGCGCTCGCGAGTCAGCTCGGGCTGGTTCAGATACCCCAGAGCCAGTCCGGCGCCGCCAATGAAGAGTTCCCCGGCCACGCCTGGTGGGACGGGCTGGAGCCCCTCGTCAAGCACGTAAGCAGACGTGTGAGCGATGGGCTGACCGATCGGTATCGAACCATCGACCTTATACCCCTTGGACATCCGGTAACAGCAGGCGAACGTGGTGCTTTCCGTGGGTCCGTAGCCGTTGATCACCACACCATCATCGAGCACCGCAAGGGCGGTCCGGACATGAGTGGGCGAGAGAACATCTCCCCCAGCTACAAGCTGACGCAGACTTCTCAGGTCCTCCGGGCGGCGGTCGACCATGAGATGGAAGAGGTTAGCGGTGAGCCAGAGGGTTGTGACCCCGTAGCGGCGGATGGCAGATCCCAGCTCGTGCAGGGCCGGGGTTCCCGGAGGCATGATGGCCAGCCGCGCGCCATTGAGCAGTGGGCCCCAGATCTCGAATGTGGAGGCATCAAAGGAGATCGGAGCCAGGAGGAGAAAGGTCTGATCGGGCCCGAAGTCGCAATAGCCTGTGTTCCGAACGAGGCGAACAATCCCCCGGTGAGGGGTCATGACCCCCTTGGGTACCCCCGTCGAGCCGGAAGTGTAGATGATGTAGGCCAGGTCGTGCGGCGTCGCAAGGGGGGGAGGGTTGGCGTCGCTCAGCTCGGCGAAGGTCGAGGCGTTGGCGTCCAGGCATAGCACGCGGGCGGGGCAGTCGGGCAAGGACGGCAGCAGGCGCTGCTGGGTCAGCAGAACCGGTGAGGCGGAGTCCCGAAGCATGAAGTCAAGCCGCTCGGCGGGGTACTCGGGGTCGAGTGGGACATAGGCGCCGCCCGCCTTGAGGATCCCCAGTAGCCCCACGACCATCTCGAGGGAACGCTCCAGGCAAATCCACACCAGTATCTCCGGGCCCACGCCGAGATCTCGCAGATAGTGAGCCAGTCGATTGGACCGCGCGTTCAGCTCCCTGTAGGTCAACTGCTGATTTTCAAACACTACCGCCACGGCGTCCGGCGTCCGCCCCACCTGCTCCTCGAACAGTTGATGAACGCAACGGTCCGGCGGATACCCCCGCGCCGTGTCGTTCCACTGCAGCAGCAATTGATGCCGCTCGTCTTCCGTCAGCAGCGGGAGCTGACTGATGCCCTGCCCCGGATCGGCAACGATTCCCTCCAGGAGCCGCTGATAGTGCCCTGCCATCCGCCCGATCGTCCCCTCGTCGAACAGATCGGTGTCATAATTGAACGACGCCCTCAATCCGCCGGACCGTTCCGACACTGTCAAGGACAGATCGAACTTGGCCCAATTGAAATCGAATTCCATGGGCTCGAAGACCAGGCCCGGGAGCCGCAACGATGGCGTTTCCAGGTACTCGAGCGCGAAGAGGACCTGGAACAGGGGCATCCGATTCGACGATCGCCCAGGCTTGAGTTCCTCGACCAGCTTCGCAAGAGGGAGATCCTTGTGGGCGAATGCGTCGAGCGTCGACTCGCGGATCCGTCCCAGCAACTCACGAAAGCTCGGGTCTCCCGACAGGTTGGTCCGCAGCGGAAGTGTATTGACGAAGAAGCCGATCAGCCCCTGAAGGTCTACGTGATTCCGTCCTGTGAAGGGACTTCCGACGACGAGATCATCCTGGCCCGAGTAGCGAGCGAGGAGCACCTTGAACGCGGCCAGCAAGGTCATGAAGAGCGTGACGTTTTCACGGCGGCCCAGGGCCTTCAGCTCGCCGGTCAAGCCTTCCGGAAGGAAAACGGTGTGCATCGCGCCTCGGTAGGACGGCAGCGGTGGCCGCGTCCGGTCGGTGGGCAGAGCCACGGAGTCCGGAGCTTCCTCAAGATACCGCCTCCAGAACGCGACCTGGGTTTCGAGGGCCTCGCCCTGCAACTGCTGCCGTTCCCAGAGGGCGAAATCGGCGAACTGGATCGGCAGGGGGGCAAGCGATGGAGCTTCGTTCGCCGAGGAGGTGCGATAGAGTTCGCCAAGTTCGCGCAACAGGATTCCGATCGACCAGCCATCTGCGACGATATGGTGTGTCACGAGTCGCAGGACGTGTTCCTGAGCGCCCAGACGGACGAGAACACCGCGCAGCATCAGGTCACGTGACAAATCGAAGGGGCGCCGGACCTCCTCTTCGAGGATGAGTTTGAGTGCGCTCTCGCGCTCGTCCTGAGGGCAATTCGCGAGGTCGACCTCCCGGAACTGCACCGGACGGGGCTTGCCGACCACCTGGATCGGCTTTCCGTCGGCGAGGTCGAAAGTGGTGCGGAGGCCCTCGTGGCGGATGACGAGTGCATCCAAGGCGGAACGCAGGGCCGCAACGTTGAGCGACCCGATGGCCCGCAATGCCAGAGGGATATGATAGGCGGCCAGACCCGGTGATAAACGATCGATGAACCAAAGGCTCTGCTGCTCGAAAGAGAGGGGAAGCGGGGCGACCGAGACATCGCGGGGTATCGGGCCCTGCGCTGTGGAGGGACGCGCGGTCTGACGGCGCCGCTGGATGAGGGCCCTTGCCGCGGGCGAGAGATCACCGAACATGGTTGCTTCGAGCTTCTGTTTGGAATCGATCATAATGGCTATGACACCCCTTCAGACTGGATTCTCTTCCGGTGCTGATGCTCATCGTAATTCCGCAGGCTCGAACAACTTTCGGTCAATGGCCGGCGCCATTCCCGCCACAGTAGGGGCTTCGAAAAAGGTCCGCATCGCTACCTCCACCCCGAGCACGTCATGCACTCGTGCGATGACCCGGATCGCCCGCAGCGAGTGTCCGCCGAGCTCGAAGAAGTTGTCCGCCACGCCGATCCGTTCCAAGCCGAGGACCTCAGCCCAGATGCCCACCAAGATCTCCTCGACCGGTGTCCGCGGGGCGATGAAACTCGACGTCTCGGCCCACGCTTCGCCCGGCTTGGGCAACGCCTTGCGATCGACCTTGCCGTTGGGACTCAACGGCAGCCGGTCCAGGAACGCGAAAGCCGACGGGATCATGTACGCGGGCAATTCCTGGCCCAGAAAACTTCGCAGGTCGGCCGCCGATGGTGGCGACGCAGAATCGGCGGGCACCGCGTAGGCCACCAGGCGTTTGTCTCCAGGCTCATCCTCCCGCGCCACGACCACGCTCCGCTGCAAACCCGGATGGCGGGCCAGGCTCGCTTCGATTTCACCCAGCTCGATGCGAAACCCGCGGATCTTCACCTGGTCATCGAGGCGGCCGAGAAACTCCAGGTTGCCGTCGGCCCTCCAGCGCACCAGGTCGCCCGTCCTGTACAACCGGCCGCCGGGATCGATGCCGAGGGGATCAGGCACGAACTTCTCGGCGGTCAGGTCGGGGCGGTTCCAATAGCCCCGGGCTAGACCTATGCCACCGATGTACAACTCGCCGGGCACTTCGACGGGGAGCGGCTGCCAACCACGATCCAGGACGTAGAGCCGCATGTTGGAGATTGGTCGGCCGATTGGCACACTTCGTTCACCCTCGCCCGGCCGGCAGGCCCAGTAGCTGACATCCACCGCCGCCTCGGTCGGGCCGTAGAGGTTTTGCAGATCGACGCGGGGCAGCCGCGCGAAGAAACGCTCCTGGAGGTCGACGGGAAGGGCCTCGCCACTGCAGATAACCCGTCGTAGGCCCCGGCAGTGGATCACCTCGGGTTCGTCGAGGAAGATCTGGAGCAACGAGGGGACGAAGTGGAGAGTCGTGATTTCTTCCCGCGCGATGACTCGGGCAAGGTAGAGGCTGTCGCGGTGCCCGCCGGGACGGGCTACCACCAGACAGGCGCCGGTCAAGAGCGGCCAGAAAAACTCCCAAACCGAGACGTCAAAGCTGAAGGGAGTCTTCTGGAGGACACGGTCGGACTGGGTGAGTTGGTAGGCGTCCTGCATCCAGAGTAAGCGATTGCAGATGGCCCGGTGAGTGTTCATGGCACCCTTGGGCTTTCCGGTGGAACCGGAGGTGTAGATGACGTAGGCAAGGTCGTCGGCAGTGGCGCGATCGAGCGGTTTGTCGACGCTGTACCCGAGGAGCTCTTTGGCTATGTGGTCAAGGCAGATAAGCTGAGCTGACTGGGCCGCCACGCGCGAACACAGATGCCGCTGGATCAACAGTAAAGGAGCCTGAGCGTCCTCGAGCATGAACGCCAGCCGTTCGGCCGGGTACTCGGGATCCAGCGGCACGTAAGCGCCGCCAGCCTTGAGAATCCCGAGCAAACCGACGACCATCTCCAGCGATCGCTCCATGCAGATAGCCACCAGCGTCTCCGGCCCCACGCCCTGGCACTGGAGATAGTGAGCCAGTTGATTGGATCGCGCGTTCAGCTGGCTGTAGGTCAGCGTTCGGTCCTCGAACGCCACGGCGACTGACTCCGGCGTCCGCTCGGCTTGTTCCTCGAACAGGTGGTGCACGCACCGATCGAGCGGATAGGCTCGTGCCGTGTCGTTCCACTCCACCAGCATCTGCTGCCGCTCGTCTTCCGTCAGCAGCGGTAGCTGACTGATCGGCTGCCCCGGATCCGCGACGATTCCCTCCAGGAGCCGCTGATAGTGCCCTGCCATCCGCCGGATCGTCCCCTCGTCGAACAGATCGGTGCAGTACTCCACCTCCAGCCAGATCTCGTCGCCCGCGTCGGTCAGGTACAGGCTCAGGTCGTATTTAGCGGCGCCGGGATGCGCTTTGACGTAAGAGACGGTCAGTCCGTCCAGCTCCATGAACTGCATCTGGACTTGACGATCTCTCCAGACCACCAGGGTCTGGAACAGCAGCGCGCGGGACAGATCGCGCCGGGGCTGAAGGATCTCCACGACCTTGTCAAACGGGAGCGCTCGGTTCTCCTCAAGGTCGAGCAACCCCTTGCGGACACGCCCCAGCAGTTCGCGAAACGACGGGTTTCCCGAGAGATCCGTCCGCAGTGCGTGAAAGTCGATCAGAAAACCGAACAGGGATGCCAGCTCGTCTCGGTCTCGGTTGGCGAATGGAACTCCGAGCACGACATCATCCTGGCCCGTGTAACGATACAGCAAAGTGTCGAAGGCGGCGGTCAGCGTCATGAAGAGGCTGACGCCTTCGCTTCGACTGAAGCTGCGGATTCGTTCCGTGGCATCCCGCCCGAGGGAGAAGATCCTTTTTTCACCCTGGTACGTGAACGTTCCAGGTCGCGCCTGTTTCGTCGGCAAGTCGAGCGTATCGGGCGCCCCGTCGAGGTATTCTTTCCAGAAAGCCTCTTCCTTCGCGAACTCGTTCCGCGCAACCTTCTGCTGTTGCCAGGCGGCGTAGTCTGCGTACTGGAGCGGTGGAGCGGGCAGGTGATGCGGTTCCTGCCGGGATAAGGCCCGGTAGATCGCTCCCAGCTCCCGATAGACGATACCCAACGACCACCCATCGCAGACGATATGGTGCATACTTAATATAAATACATGATCGTCTTCATCCAGTCGCGCCACGGTGCCGCGAATCCCGGGTGTGGTGGTGAGGTCGAACGGCCGTCGAAGCTGCTCGGTCACCAGCCGATCGACTTCCGCGTCGCGTTGTTGGATAGGCAGCGCGGACAGCTCGATTCTCTCGAGTGGAATCGGCCAACTGTCCTGGATCACCTGAATCGGCTGGCCATCGACGACCTGGATGAGAGTCCGGAGGACCTCGTGTCGCTCGATCACAACGTTGAGCGCTCGTTCCAGGAGCCCGATGTCAAGTCTCCCCCGGAGACGGACCGCACCCCCCTCGTTATAAGCGCGCATACCGGGGTGCAGTTGCTCGAGGAACCAGAGTCTCTCCTGGGCGGGCGAGAGGGGGCAAGCGGAGGAGCGATCCCTGGGGGGAATGACCGCTTGGTCGATCACCGCACTCCGCCTTTGGAGAAGGATTTCCTCGAGGGCATCTCGGCCCGTCGGTAGGCGACCGGGGGCGGTGTCGGTCGACCCGGGCGTGGGCTCCTGTTGAGCTTCGCCGTCGCCGGCAAGTCGCTCGCTCACGAGGGCGGCCTGCTGGGCGACGGTCGGCTTCGTGAAGAAATCGTTGATGGATAATCCGACGCTGAACTGCTTACGGAGCCGGCAGAGGACCTCGATGGCCTGGAGCGAGTGGCCCCCTAAACCGAAGAAATTCTGACCGACACCCGGAACTGGGATCTTGAGCATTCCGGCCCAGGTTTCGGCGATGATCTCCTCGATCGGCGTACGGGGCGTCAAGACCGCAGAGTCCGATCCGACCCCGACATGGCCATCGACGGGACTGTCTTTCGCCGGCGCCCGGGGATAGACCTGGAGGATCTCCTTGAAACACTCACCCAGCCGTAACCGCTGGACTCTGCCCGTGGGACCCTTGGGCAGGTCCGGGACGAAATAGATGTCGCTGGGTGTTTTGAAGCTGCCCAACTGGCTTTCACAGAAGTCGAGGAGCTGCTGTTCGTCGGCCGGTGCGCCCGACTTGAGGGTGACGAACGCGACGATATCCTCGCCGAGGAAATGATCGGGGACGCCCAGCGCGGCGGCTTCCAAGACCGCGGGGTGACTCACCAGAACATCATCGATTTGCCGGGGGGCGATGTTCATCCCTCCTTTGATGATCAATTCCTTCGCCCTGCCGACGATGAACACATAGCCGTCCTCATCGACATGAGCCAGGTCGCCGGTGCGCAGCCACCCGTCGAGACCGAGTACAGCGGAAGTCCCCTCCGGATTCTTGTAATAGCCGGTCATGATGCTCGGCCCGCGAAGATGGATTTCTCCCGTCTCCCCCGGGGAGACCTCCGTCCCCTCGGAGCTGACGATCCGTGTTTCAAAGCCGTACGGGCGGCCGGGAGTGCCGACCTTGTCTTTTCCGGGGGGCAGCAGGTTGGTGAATGCGTTGCCACCGCACTCGGTCGAGCCCATCGCTTCGAGAAGCAAAATCCCGAACTTCTCCTCGAACGCCCGATGCAGGGATGGGGCCAGCGGTGCCGAGGAGGACCGCATGAAGCGGATCCGCTCGAGCGCCTCTCCCTTTCCCTCGGCACGCGGGTCGCCCCATTCCAGGAGTTGGGAGATGAAGGCGGGGACGAGCGCGGACCACGTGCACCGATACTGGGCGATCCACTCCCAGAAGCTGCGCACCAGGAATCGGTGCGGCATCACCACCGAGCCGCCGGTCAGCAGCGTGGCGAGCAGACTGACGCTTTCGGCGTTCAGGTGGTACAGCGGCAGCACGCACAAGGTGCGGTCCGCCGGAGAAAGCTCGTGGGGGATTGCCGAGTTCCAGCCCCCGGCGACAAAGGTGCGGTGGGTGTGCAGAGCCCCTTTCGGCTGCCCGGTGCTTCCGGAGGTGTAGATCAGCACCGCAGCCTGATCCGGCTGGACCTCCGGCAGGGTACCGCCGGGGAATCCGGCCTGCTCCCAACCAGGGCCGTGATCGACGTCGGCCCGGATCACGACCAGGTCCCTGCCGACCTCGCCCCTGAGCTCCTCGATCACCTCGTGATACTCGTCCGACACGAAAACCACTTTCGCGTCGCAGTGATCCAACATGTAAGCAAGCTGAGACCGGCCCGCCCGGACGTTGAGCGGCACCGGCACAAAACCTCCGTACATGGCTCCCAGGAAGAGCCCGGCTGTAAAGAGACCATTGTCCATCATGAACGCGATCTTGTCGCCCGCGCCGCATCCCAGCTCGCAGAGCTTCTGACCCAACCGGTTCGATTGCCGGCGAAGCTCCTGGTAGGTCCAGTCGAGACCCGCCTCCGGACTCAAGAGGTATACCGTCTCAGGCCGGCTCTCCGCCATCCGGTCTATCAAGGCACGGATCGTGGGAACCTCGACTGTCGTAGTCGCTGGATCGTACATCGCGTCAGATCCTTGTTGATAGATTCCCAGGTGTCACCTTCTAATCCAGGCGTCCAGCCTGCCTTCACCTCGGCCCACCCCACGCGCGGCTACCTCGTGCGAGACTGGAACTGGCGAGTAGCTTTTGAAACGGAACCGGTGGCTATGTTTTATTTAAACGTGTTGGGATAAACTCTGAGCAAGAATGATCCATATAATTCAATACCCTGTGGATGCATTACTTGTCAAGCTCTGAATAAAAAATCCGACGTTGCGCATCGACTTTAGCAGCACGAGACCTGGGCGAGCGGAACGGGCGGGTCGCGGCATCGTCCCCAGCACTCAGCTCGTGCGGCAGGGATCGCCAAA
>Ga0208565_1001152_pt1 | contig 16213 bp, 20 predicted proteins | sample Sb_taG_7_FD_187706 | JGI IMG/M metagenome (GOLD analysis project Ga0208565, IMG submission 187706) | Peat soil microbial communities from Weissenstadt, Germany - Sb_50d_2_FS metaG (SPAdes) (version 2) | ecosystem: Environmental > Terrestrial > Soil > Wetlands > Peat | place: Germany...
AAGCAGCCTCGTGGCCCTAAGAAACCGAAACCGGAGAAACAGAGTGGAGCGAAGATCAAGCATGTTGCCACCGCGAGGGTATTGAAGGCTCGTCATAAGCGCACATAATTACACCTTCAAGGGGCTGCCTCTGCGCTCCCCACTACAGGGGGAGTGGACTGCACTAAGGGCAGATCAAGGTGCACGGTCACGTCCCGGTGGTCCACGACGACCTTGGCTCCGAGGGCCAGAAGGGCCTTGCGGCGCTGCTCCGGCGAGAAGTCGGCCTCTTCGGGCTCCTCAAGCTCTAAGATCAGCTCGTGGCCACGGGACGGCCCTCGGTGGCCGTTTGGAACGTCCTGGCTCATGGAATACGCGCCGCAGCCGTCTAAGACCTCTCGCAAGCTGACCATGACCGTATCCGCCAAGGCCAGCCGGCCCTCCAGCGACCCCATTTGCACTCGGTATTGCTCGCACTCCAGATTTAGGGCACCTAACTTCTTCCGGATACTTGCCTGCACATCGGCACCCGAATCCACCAGTTCACTAATCAGCTTATCAATCTTCCGACGGATCCGGCGATTCTGACCCAGGCAAGCAACCGATCGGACGACGCGCTCATCCCGACAGAGCCCAACGCGGGTGCGATGACACGAATTCTTCTCCTGGAGCAGATTTCGGTCGCGCGAAGGCCAGGGTGATTATCCACACCTTCTCGCCTTGAGCATGGCCTGTCCTTGCCCGTCCATCCACCCCTTTTCGCCTTGGAAAAACCTGTCTTTGCCCGTCCATCCTGACGTGGTCGCTGGATGAGGTCGGGAGATTGCCGGAGCGCTCGATCGCTGGTGGTTGGTCCTTGAAAGGGAGACGCGGCGCATGTCAAAAGCTGGTGGCTTGGGTGCTGGATGCCGCTGCGAGCGTCACAGCAGTCGTCATCTGGGAAATCCCGGTCAAGAATCATTCACCCACCGTCCGATCTTGCTGGGGATGGCGTTCCATTCCATAGCGCGCGCCAACCACCGGCTGTTCTCGGACAAGGACGAACTAATCATGCGGCGACCGACGCGGCAATTCCTACCCCGACCGATGGAACTTGAGGCACGTTCGCTATTGGCGACCTCGCCCGCGTCGCAGATGATTGGGTATATGGGGATCGTCGGACAAGGGGAGCCGATGATTTACATGCAGCAAGACGGCCCAGTCACACTCCAGTTGTATCGAATCCCGACCAAGGGCACGTTTCAAGTCCGGGTCACAAGCAACCCGTCCACCCCGGCGGCGGACGCGGTCGTTGCACCCATCGACCAGACTTTCACATTCGCGGATGGTCAGAATTATATGCCCATGACCGTGCCGATCAATCCCGGCGCAAAGAATCCGGGGGAGGTCGACGTCTCTTTGACAATGACACCGATCAATCCACCGCGGGCACATTTCATCTCAGACCCGGCGAAGCTCAGAATCTTCGCCTCCAAGGACGCACTACCCCCGAAGATCGTTTCGGCACAGGGAACACCACAAGGAATCGTGTTGACCTTTGACAAACCGATGGACCCGGCCGGGGCGTCGAACGTCAAAAACTACGCGATCTCCTCGAGCGTCACTAAGTTTCATTCCACCAACGACTTCCTTGCGAATGTCGCGTTTTACGGCTCACTCGGGACCGTCTGGCCGAATAGTGGTACTGTTTCCACCTCCGTTCATGCCATACGACTCAAGTCCGCACAATACGATCCTTCAACCAACACGGTTACCCTCGTCCCCCAATCGAAGCTTACATATAAGGGCAACCTCAACGTTACTCAGGGACCGGCGTTCAATTCTTCTAGCAGTACGCGGAACCCATCAAAGCTGGGGCCACGCCTGACGGACGTGGAGGGTAACCCGATCAACAATTTTCTCAACGCCCCGGGAGTCTTTACGTTCCCCGTCACGAAACCCGCATGATAACCACTGCAAGATCGCACTGGTGAACTATCTGGGTGCCACTGGTCGTACTCGCGGGACGGAGCAGTGTTCGTCCGGCGACCGTGGGGGGCGGAAATGGGAACGGGGACGCAACTAGTCGGTCATTTGGCTTGCTTGTCGCCATGATATCGCTTCCGCCGTTACAATTGGCAGTCTCTGCTACCCCAGGGAGGCCGCCATCTCACGCCGCAAGATCGACCCACCTCGCGGACGAAAATGCACTGGGCATTCTTTGACGAGGAGGCGGCCTGCCTCTACCAAATGCGGATCACGAAAACCGATGGCTGGAACGACTTCAGCACGAGCGGCTTCGTCGTGTCTGATGGGACGTCCCAGGTTGCCGCTCGCCCCATCGCCACGAGGCCGAACGGCGATCCGGACAAGGTGGCCATCCAGGCGATTCTGGCCCGGCGTCATGACCTCTGGCTGAAGCAAGGCGTGGCGGACCCGGAGCGGCTGAGAAGTCTGGCGGACGACCTGCGGAATGCGTAGGCACAGCCCTGGCGGGCCACTCCGCTATTGGCAGCCGCTGATGCCCTGTGCGCCCAACGGGTTTGGTGAATTCACGACCGGGAGGGATCTCGGTGCCCGACGGGAACGACTACACGATTGTCACCAGGTTGTTCGTTTCGAACTTCGTGACATCGTTCAGAAGCAATCCGAAGCACATGTCCTGGCAGGCTTCAAGTTCCTCGAAGTGCTCCTGAACTATGAGCGGGATCGCCTGCCAGCCTGTATAGCCATGGTACTGAGACTCGTCATGATACCATGCAAACGTCCTTGCTGTTAGCTGGTCCCGAGGCCATTGGCCGTCCTTGATCGGAAGCTTCCAATAATGGGCAATGGCATTCCTGACAGCCGCGAATTCTTCAATAGTTGCACTCATGATATGGGGCGTGTACTGGGGGATACTGGCTGAATGGTCTTTGAGTAGTCTGCCACGGTCCATAGCATGTCGGAGGAAGTCACCTCCCCCGCTCTTCCTTGTATTCGCAGTAACAGAATTACTAACGTTTATTATATATATAAGTCTTGCTAATATGTCCAGCATAGCACCGCCATGGAAATAGAATTCCTTGAGGGCCTTCTGTAATACAAAGAAGTTGCCGAAAGTCATTTCTATCTGTGCGAACTTGCAATATCCGAGGGAGGATATCACCTCATGGTGACATTTGCCAAGTTCTCGATAGGCGTCCTTGACCTCCGAACTGGCGGATCCGTTGAGGTTTGAAGATTCGTTGCCAACATGGATTGCGTAGCGGAACTTGGCCCAGTTCTCTACTTTCAATCCGAATGAGTCCCTGACAACGAATTCAATCGGATCCAGGCCATCTTCCTTGCGATAATCGAATCCTGGTGGGATTGGGACTGCCATCTGAGTGGGCTCACAGGTTGGGCGCTTAACTGAAGACCTTAATCATAGTCCGAGCGATCAATCATCCTATCCCGTATTCGTTCTGGCGAGTACCGGGTCCTTAATGAACCTACTATTCATATGGCTACTCGCAGCCGTTGGTGCTCTGTGCGCCCCCCACCAGCGGAGGGCGCAGGGAGCACCAACGGCGCTTCAATCGCGGGGGAGAGGGGTATCCGAGTCGCCTGACTGATGCTTCAATACGGCATGCATGGCGACCAGCGCAACATCTGCCGGCTCACCCTGACCATCAACGGGGCCCATTTCGCCGTCCGCCCAATCCGCTCCGAAGACGACCAGATCCACAGGGCATTCCGGCTGCGTCGCAAGCCGTTCCGGTCCAACGTCATCTTCGACGTGGCCGAGACCGTCCACGGGGCCACTTGCGACTGCCCGGACTTCGTGTTCCGGCGGGACGGGCTAGACCTCGCCGGCTGCCTGCATTTAGAGCAATGCGGGCGGCGGGGCTGTTCGATAAGAACACAGTTTGATAGATCTTGGAACCAGCTCGACAGTGGTTCCCATGGACATACAACTAGCTGCGATCCGAGCCGACTCCGGGAACGCCATGCCGGGCTAGGCACCATTCCCCAATGGTTCTCATGGACATCTTCCTGCAAGCGGTAGAAGCCGAGCTTGAGAGCAACTTGGATGGGCACACCTGCGAGTGGGTGGATACAGATCAGGGCGATGCCCTGGAGATCTACGTGCCGAGTACTCGACCGGACGTGCCGCCTTACATTATCCAGATTCACCGCGAGGAGGAATTTCTTGTAGTCCGGGTGCATGAATGGAATGAGGAGTTGGGCCTCGCCGGCTGGACCGGTATCGGGGCGCGGTTTTGAACTGGCCCGACCTAACTTTCAAGCTGGATTGCTGCAACAGGTGCAGATCTTCATCAGATTATTGGCCACGCGTCAGCGGACAGATACATAACACGGCCTGGGCACCAGATCTGATCAGATGACCAGCAGCAGCCGGATACTACCACTGCCGGCGCTTTCGGTTTCCGCAGGAGAGGAGGATCACCTCGGGACTATAGCTGGGGCTGGTTGGCCTTGATGCGGCAGGATGCTCGCGGTGCGAAATCCCTCCGGTCTGTTAGCATCCAAGCCGTTTGCTGGTAAGATCCTGGGCATGCCAGCAACCCTCTTATCCCACTCTCTGTTGAGAATCGGGGCCGTCCCGGTAGACGTCCAGAACGGCCACCGCGCGAGCCTCGTCGAGGCGGAGACGGGTCGGCTCTTGATCTCTGTCAAGCGGCGTACGACCTTGCCAGAAGTGCCGAAACCAGGGCAATCAGTGAACGCCCGCACCCTTTCGCCGGGAAGATCCGCTCCAGCGCGACTGATCACCAGGTTCGAGCCAGGTTCGAGCCAGGTCCAGGAGTCGGCCCTCTGACTGCACCACGACTGCACCAAGAGAGGCCCGAGAGCCTGTCCTAGCGACCATTCCAGCGAGTGCTGTCCGGTCAGGCGCATCGAGCGCAACCGCGTCTGGTACGGCGTTTTGGCTGTTTTGTCGGGGAATTCGTTGAAGGGGTTTGGTATCTTCCCAATCTGGACGTCGAGGGTACAAAATCGAATTGGGGGTACGAGCGGCATGGGACGTTAAGCCTCATCGGGAATCTCGATGTGACCCAGGAGAGGGCAAAGGGGAGACCAGTCCTCTGACCCTGGAAACACACGAGACCCGATAAGTGTTGGTCCTGGGTCTCTTGTAGTCTGTCAGCACGCGACCCGATAAGTGATGGTCAGAGCATTCCTGAGGTCCGAAGCACGGGGTCCGGGTCTTTCTGGTGACTGCGTTCGGCGTCTACCTGACCACGCCCATGGTCTACCAGGTCATGCCCGCATACCTCGAGTCGCGCGGGCTTCCCCGGGCGTGGGTGCCGACAGCCATGACCCTGGGACAATGGCCCGAGATCGCCGCTCTGGCTTTTCTACCGTGGATGCTGGGCCGGATCGGCACGAAAGGAACACTCGCGGTGGGCATCATCGCCTGGTTGGTACGGTTCCTCAGCCTGCTGGGTCGACCGCCGCTGGCCATCGCCGTCGGCGGTGGACTGTTGCACGGAGTGGGGGTAGGCTGCTTCACCGTGGGAGGACAGGTTTTTCTGGACAGCCGGGCTCAAACCCGCCAGAGGGCCAGCGCCCAGGGGTTGTTTCTGGTGCTGACTTCGGGACTGGGCTCGCTGCTGGGTAACCTGATGGCCGGTGATCTTGCCGGTACGCACCCTGACAATGATGTTCTGGTGTTCCTCATCCCTTGCGTGATCAATGGAGCGATGCTAATCTATTTCCTGGCAGGGTTTCGATCGCACGACTCGACCGTGGACCGGGCCGGCGCATCCACCGCTGAGCTTCCCCTGCGGCCTCACTCGGTGCGAGGAACGGTCGGTGGCGTAGGAAACCTTGTGACGGAGCCGGCCGATGGGTGATTATCTCCGCCTGTTGACCGTCAATGACCGGGATGTTCCTCTGGCCACACTGCAACGGGCTGTCCCCTACGGCGCCGTCTGGTCGGTCGATCACCCCGGGATGCTTGGCAACTATCTCGCCATCGGCCCCGCGCCCAACGAGCAGCACAACGTGTGGGCGACCGTCGAGCGCAATCCGGTTGCTCCCAATACCTTGGGCGCCGAAGAAGTTGCCGAGTTCATCGACAGTCTGGACTCCGGCGGCCCGCCCTCGGCGGTTCGCTGGCTGAGCGATTACCTGGAAACCATCCGGGCCATCTATGCCATCCGCATCTATCCCGAAGCGATCCTCTCCCACCCCGACGCACTCGACGCCGTGTACGCGGTTCGCACTACGTTGCATGATGCCGTGGGAGGCATCGGACAATGGGATGGTCACGGGTTCACCAACGAGAGCGATCGGCTGGTCTGGTGCGACCCCCGGATGGATCTGAGGGGCAAGACCCGAGCCGCCATCCTCGACGAATCGACCGGTGACTGGATTCCGTTCGAGCTGGACCTCGACGACCAGGAGGAACTGAGCGCTTTCCTCAAGGGTGAGATCCCCAAGAGCCAGCGCACCGGCTCCTCGCATCGCACTTCCTGATTTTCCCGCCGATCTCACCGTCAAACCGGGTAAATTGCAATCGGCCTCAGATCAAGACGCAATTGGCCACGGAAAAATCCAGATACACACAGATAAGTGTCCATGCAATCGGTCCCTGCGAGTTCGTGACGCGTGAAACGGATGCCTGAACATCTGATAAAGCTTCAGATCTGTGTGTTTTGGTGTCCAGCCATCGACCCCTACATTGCTACGAAACAGGTGGAGGAGCGCGATAGCGGCGAGCAAGAGCAAATCATCTGGGGCGATCACGAGACTTCCTTGAGATCAGCGGCGATTTTTTCGTCGGTTTCATCACCCGGCCAATGTCCGAAGGTTGCATTGATCCCGGACGTGGGTCCTTGCGACCGAGAGCCCATGAGCAAGCAATGCAAACGATCCTGGGCTCACTCGCCCTTGGCAAAGGGTGTCACGGTGGCCTGGACTTCCCCAGGAGCCAAGTTTGTCCCGCCTCTGCTTCTCCGTCCTCGACCGCCCGGAAAACCCGATTGATGCCTCCCTTGACGTCGTGAGAAGATGTCCCCCGAGACAGTTGGTTCGGTATCTTTTGTTTTGTGGCGATGGTGATACCGATCGGGAATTGAGCGCCGGTTTTGATCGGGAAGTGGGCGCCACTTGCCTCGACCGAGTCAGGTTCAGGGAGATGGGCGCGTAGAGCAACCCCGCTCGGCGCGCGACGTTTTCGAGTGGAGTAGGTCGGTGTAACGTGATATGGCGTGATGGCGTCTCCCCGGTCAGTTCTGGGGCGAGGACGAGGCAGGTAAAGAACACCATCGTGGGCTGGGCCACCGCCGAGTCGCCCGCCACAGGCTGCGGTGCTGACCACCACAGGATGACCGGCTCGCACAGTCGAAGCTCGTAGCTGAGCCGCTGGCAGCGCTGGATCAGGGCCTGGGGCAGTGGTGAGCCTGTCGCGAACGATCCGGCCACTTGAACAAGTGATCGCCTTTGCGCCTGCACGCTCAAGGGTGGGCCGGACATCCCAGCCGTTCACGACGGTTGCTCTCACTTCGCTCGTTCACGCGGGTGCCGGCCCGTGGCCGGATCGGCGACTTCACGCGCTGGGCGGAAGGGAATTGCTGTGTTTGCTGATAGCTCTCTCCTTCTTGAAGAGGCGCCGCCCGTGGTTCATCAGCTCGTCGAACAAGGCCCTGGCCACAGTGCCGTCCCAATCGGGGATGGTCGGCCATTTCCTGAAGCCCCAATTTCGTGCTCAGCACGAGCGGCCCGGCTTCTTGACGGCACGAAACCATGTCAAACGACCTCTGGGCCTCGCGCTTGTTGATGAGCCAATGGCCCAACTCCACGGGTGCGCATTGCATGTCTGAAGCGACACAGTTCAGCATATCACTCGCGCCTGCAAGCTCAAGCGGGGCGAACAAGAAAGCTGAAAGGGCCTTCATGCAGTTGGCTCATTTCAGCCAACCGAAGACGGAGGCGCCCTCACCCACCGGAGCACCCCTCACGATCGAAACGAGGAAGGAGATCCGGAATTGCAGCGCGTTCTCGAGGAACGAGACAAATAAGGAGACAGCTCTTGCGCAACTCTGGGGGATCTAGACAAGGAAAGAGACGTCGTTGGTGGTGCTCTCCAAATGCTCATAAGTGCTGCTGAATTCCTGCTCGGTCCCACTCGCTGCATAGATCGTCTCACTTCAAGCCTTCTAGTCGCAATTGGACGATGACACCCCCACCCTCGATTGACCAATTGGTGCCTGATCGTGGGCGGAAGGCGAACTCATGAGTGTGCCAAGGTCTATGACTGCGTGTTCTGCTCAGAGAGACGCACAATACCAACGTTGTATAGTTATTCTTATATCATGTGATTTATACCGCCGTGGGGAGACCAGCTATCCCGTCGGTCCCCGGGGACGGCCCAGAGTCTGTCGGGAGCTTCGAGCTGCCGGGATCGGATTCCAGGTGAGTCCATTACACTCCTGTCGTAGCCAGTCTCTAGACGCTACGCGTCTCGAGTAGAGGAACTCCGCCTCTTGAATTAAGAAGGCGACATCGAGATCGGACAGGGCGAATGTCTCGCACCTCCGCTTCGATTCGGGTGATTACCGTCCGCGCCGATAGTCCTTCATCCTTCACCCGCGTCGTCGGCTCGCCGCTGGAGGGAGCCCTCCAGGAGGGGGGCCAGGTCGGACCGCCGCTTCAGAAACTGGTCAAGGCTGTACTCGTTGAGGACGCCGAGGAACGCTTGCTGGGCGCGGTGCAGCGCCCCCTTCAACCCACAGGCTGGGGCGATCGGGCACAGATTCGCCGCCGGGTCGAAGCACTCGACCAAGTCGAAGTGCGGCTCGGTCCGGCGGATCAGCCAGCCAACATTGATCTCCGACGGGCGCTTGGCGAGCCGCATGCCGCCTCCGCGACCGCGCTGGGCCTCGACCACCCCCAGGTCGGTCAACGTCTGGACCACCTTGACGAGGTGGTGCCTGGAGATCCCATACGCCCGGCTGATCTCGTCAACCGAGACGAGCTTCCCCGGATGACAGCCGAGGTACAGTACCACGCGCAGGGCGTAGTCAGAGAAATGCGTCAGATGCATCGTCGCGCCTCGTGCGAGCGGTTAGCCCAGGAAAGTGTCGGAGCCGGGTTGACAAAAGGCCCTCGGTCTATAATATTGATTTTAGATACAGATTAAAATCCCCTCGGCGAAAGATCTCGTGATCCCGCGGTCGGGGTCCAATCGCCAGAGTGAGGGGAGGGTGTGCATGTCACCGTCGTACTCGACACGTTCGTATGGGTTAGCGGTCACGGAAGACATCGGCATCCCGCACGCCGACGCCGAGGGGATCACCGAGGATCTGATCCATGCGGTCGTCATCGAGTTCTCCAGCCGGGCCAGCTCTCGGCACGCGCATCAATTGGGAGGCGACGAAAGGTGGACGGTGTGAACGACGGATTGCGAACGGCTGCGGATGAACTTCCCTCCCGCGAGGCCCGATCGCCCATCCGGTATACGGGGCTCTGGGTCGGCCTGGGGGCGGTGATCGCCGCGTCCTTCGCGGTGCTCGGCTACTTCGGGGGGGAAGTCTACCGCGAGGCCCCGCCGGTCCCGGAGCGCGTCGTCACCAGCGATGGCCAGGTGCTCTTCACGGGCCAGGACATCAAGGACGGTCAGAACGTCTGGCAGTCGATGGGGGGCCAGGAAGTCGGCACCGTCTGGGGCCACGGCGCATACGTCGCGCCGGACTGGTCGGCCGACTGGCTCCACCGCGAGGTGACCTGGTTACTCGAGCATTGGGCCCAAGCCGAGCACGGCAAGTCCTTCGCCGCACTGACGGACGAGGACCAAGCGGCGTTGAAGGCGCGCCTGAAAAAAGAGGCCCGCCTCAACACATACGACCCGAAGACGGGCAACCTGGTGGTCTCCCCGCTACGGGCCCGGGCGATCCAATCCGTCGGCGAGCACTACACCGCGCTGTTCGGCGACGATCCGGCGGCCGACAAGCTGCGTGACGCCTATGCCATCCCGGCGAACGCGATCCGCGATCCGCAGCGGATGCGGCAACTTAACGACTTCTTTTTCTGGGCCTCCTGGGCGTGCGCGACGACCCGGCCAGGCGGCGAGATCACGTATACCAACAACTGGCCCTCCGAGGCACTGATCGACAACCGGCCGTCCGGCATGATCGTCGTCTGGTCGTTGATCAGCTTCGTGGTCCTGCTGGCGGGCATCGGTGCCCTGGCGTGGTACTTCGCCATCCAGCACGCCAAACGTGACGAGAGCCATGAACTGCCTGAAGAGGACCCGCTGCTGGCATTTCGGCCGACGCCCTCGATGCAGGCGACGCTGAAATACTTCTGGATCGTCACGGCGCTGATCCTCGTCCAGATCGGGTTCGGGGTCCTGACGGCGCACTACGGCGTGGAGGGATCGGGCTTCTACGGCATCCCGCTGGCCAAGTGGCTCCCCTACTCCGTGACCCGCACCTGGCACACCCAACTGGCCATCTTCTGGATCGCCACCGCCTGGCTGGCCACCGGCTTGTTCATGGCCCCGGCCGTCTCGGGACACGAGCCGAAGTTCCAGCGGCTGGGCGTCAACTTCCTGTTCGTCTGTCTGCTCGCCATCGTCGTCGGATCGATGGCGGGCCAGTGGTTCGCCGTCCAGCAGCGGCTGGGCAACCAGATGAACTTCTGGTTCGGCCACCAGGGCTACGAGTACGTGGACCTGGGGCGGTTCTGGCAACTCTTCCTGGCGGTCGGCCTGTTCCTGTGGCTGCTGCTGATGATCCGGGCGATGTGGCCCGCCTTCCGGTCGGGGGAGAGCCGTCACCTGCTGGCACTGTTCCTGCTGGCCTCGGCCGCCATCCCGATCTTCTACGTCCCGGGGCTGTTCTGGCACCGGCAGTCGAACCTCGCCATCGCCGAGTACTGGCGATGGTGGGTCGTGCACCTGTGGGTCGAGGGCTTCTTCGAGGTCTTCGCCACGGTGGTGATCGCCTTCCTGTTTACCCGCATGGGCCTACTTCGCACGGCCACGGCCACCGCCGCGGTCCTGTTCTCGACCACCATCTTCCTGACCGGCGGGATCATCGGCACGTTCCACCACATCTACTTCGCCGGCACCCCGACGGGCATCCTGGCGCTGGGGGCGACGTTCAGTTCGCTGGAGGTGGTGCCGCTGGTCCTGATCGGCTTCGAAGCCTATGAGAACCTGACGCTGAGCCGGGCGCGGCCCTGGGTGGGGGCGTACAAGTGGCCGATCCTCTTCTTCGTCGCGGTGGCGTTCTGGAACCTTGTGGGCGCCGGCCTGTTTGGGTTCCTGATTAACCCGCCGATTGCCCTGTACTACATGCAGGGGCTGAACACGACGCCGGTGCACGGCCACACGGCGCTGTTCGGTGTGTACGGCATGCTCGGCATCGGGCTGATGCTCTTCTGCCTGAAGGGCCTGGCGACGCACCAGGTCTGGAAGACCGGGGTGTTGGCCTTCGCCTTCTGGGCGATCAACGTCGGGCTGGCCCTGATGGTGCTCCTGAGCTTGCTGCCGGTGGGGCTGATGCAGACCTGGGCCAGCGTCGAGCACGGCACCTGGTACGCCCGGTCGGCCGAGTTCATGCAGACGCCGACGATGGACACGCTACGGTGGCTGCGGGTCGTCGGCGACACGATCTTCGCCGCCGGCATGGTAGCGCTGGGCTGGTTCGTGATGGGTCTGAAGACGGGGTGGTCGATCGCCTCGGGGCCGGATGCCGTCACCCGCGAATTCCCGCAGGAGGCTCGGGCGGCCCGGTGAGCGAGGTGTGGACGAGACGCGATCGGGGTCCTTGGCCGTTCCGGGCACCCAACTTGACCGCGGCTTCCGTACGGTGCGACAGTTCACCGCGCCGCTGGATTGCTCGTTATCCCGGGGGAGAGGCGGGGGATCATCCTCCCGACCGACCCTCCTATGGCGACCTTCCCGTCGCACCATGAGGCGATCGTGCGCGCACTGGCCGACGCCCAAGCATTCCTCGACCGGGAGGGCTACGCCCATCCCGGGCGCGATGTCTCTGGACCTCATCAATCATGAAAGGACCTCCATGGCTATCCCGCACGCACATCCTGGCATGCCAGTCGATCTCCGTCCGGCCGAGGAATCGCTCTCCGAGGCCAGGACGACCGCGCTGGTGAAAAACAATGCATTTGAGGCCATCCGGATGGTGATCCCCAAGGGCCACGAGGTCTGCCACGACCACCAGGTCGAGGGAACGATCACAGTCCATTGCCTGGAGGGACGAGTCGCCTTCACCGCCGAAGGCGACACGCACGAGTTACCCGCCGGTCATTGGCTCTTCCTGACGGGCGGAGTACCCCACACGATCATCGGTAAGGAGAACTCCCTCGTGCTCCTGACCGTGATGTTCCGCTGAGAGACAGAGACGCCTGACGACTTGTCGGGTGTTTCCAACTCCGGAGGTGACCATGTCCTTGCCACAAGCCAAGCTCAGCGACGTCATTGACGTTCGTCACCCGGGGCCCGCTCCGCCTGGGGCACCGTCGAGTACGTTGGCGAAGACCGCGACGCTGGAGGTCCGGCGGCTGATCCTCGCCAAGGGCCAGGCGATCCCCACCCACCAGGCCCCCGGTGAGATCACGGTCCACTGCCTCGAGGGCCGAATCACGTTCACTGCCTGCGGCGCCACGCGCGAACTGGATGCCGGCCAGATGCTCGTCCTGGCCGCCGGGGAGCCCCACTCGGTCGTCGGCCTGGAGGACTCATCCGTGCTCGTCACGAAGCTCCTCCCCGCCAACCCACCCGTCCCCTGAGACGGGAATGCAACTGCTGCGGATATCTCCTTGGAACAAATCTCATGAGAATCCAGCGCACTGCCCTCCTGCTGCTTGTCCTTCTGGTCGTCATGCCGGTCGCCGCAGCCTATCTGCACTGGGCTGTATTCGGCTTGCCGTCCCTGCTGGCCAGCCCCGAGGCGATCCCCGAAGCCGCCACACCGTATGGCTTCCCGGCCTGGCTCCGCATCAACCATTATGTGAACTTCCTCTTCCTGGTCCTGCTCGTCCGCAGCGGCTTGCAGATCCTCGCTGAGCACCCCCGGCTGTACTGGAACGTCCACTGCACGCCCGGTACGGAGTGGCTTCGGCTCACACCGATCGAGGTGCCCAGAGACCGTGTCTGGACGGCCAAGGACGACGCCCGCTACCTCTCGCCCTGGATCGGCCTGCCCGGCTACCGGCACACCGTCGGCCTCGCGCGGCACTGGCACTTCCTCAGCGTGCTGTTCTGGGTAGGCAACGGCCTGATCTTCGCGGTCTTGCTCTTCGGCACCGGGCAGTGGCGGCGGCTGGCGCCGACGTCTTGGAGGATCGTCCCCGACGCCTGGGCTATCTTCGTCCACTACGTCACCTTCCACCTCCCACCCGAGCCGAACGGGTTTTACCGCTACAACGCGCTCCAGCAGTTGTCCTACTTCGGCGTGGTATTCGTCCTGGCCCCCCTGGCGATCCTGACCGGGCCCTCGATGTCGCCGGCCCTGACCAACCGGTTCCCGTGGTATCCGAAGGTGCCCGGCAACCGCCAGATCGGCCGGTCGCTCCACTACCTCATCATGTGCGCCTTCGTCGTCTTTCTCATCGCTCATGTGACCATGGTGGCCCTGACCGGGCTCGTCCGGAACATGAACCACATCGTGCTGGGCACGGACGACACCCGCCCGCTCGGCCTGTACCTGGGTCTGGTCGCCATCGGCGTGGTCGCGGCGCTCAACGCACTGGCCAACTGGGTGGCGTGGCGGCACCCCCGGGCCATCCAGCACGTCGCTTCGGCGATCGTCACGCCGCTCATGGAGTTCCTGCTCAATCGCGCAGCGCCGCAGGCTGAGTTCCGCCGCGAGGACATCTCACCCTTCTTGTGGCCGAACGGGAAGGTGCCGACCAGCGACGAGTGGAAGACGCTGGCCGCCAACCGTTTTAGGGACTACCGGCTCAAGGTCTCCGGCCTGGTGGAAAACCAGGTCGAGCTGTCGATGGAGGAGATCCGGGCGCTGGGAAGGAAGACCCAGATCACGCTGCACCACTGCATCCAGGGCTGATCGGGCATCGCCGAGTGGGGTGGGCTGCCGATGGCGGAGATCATCAAGCTGGTCCGGCCGAAGCCCGATGCGCGGGTGGTCGTCTTCTACTCGTTCGGCGAGGGCCTGGAGGGGGGCCAGTACTACGACAGCCACTCGCTCGCGAACCTCATGCACCCCCAGACACTGCTGGCCTACGAGATGAACGACGAGCCGCTGGGTGCGTTGCACGGCGCCCCCTTGCGGCTGCGGGTCGAGAACCAGCTCGGCTTCAAGATGGTCAAGTGGGTCCGGGCGATCGAGTTCGTCGAGAGCCACAGGGCCTTCGGCGAAGGAGAAGGAGGTTACAGCGAGGACCATGAGTACTTCGGTGAGCTGGCCAACATCTGACTCGGGGCCGGCTCGGCCGCGGACCTGTTCCGAAAACGGAGGGAGATATTTCCACCACCGGCAATGATCGCGGGGCATCACCCGTGGACGTCGCATAGGGACACAACACATGTACTATCTTTACGGTTCTAGACCTGGAGTACCGCGTAGGCTCGTGGCGACATTCGGCAGCGCGGAGCAACTATTGGCCTACGTGCGGTGGGCAACCCTGTCCGAGCACGAGGGAGTCCGCCAGTTTGAAAAGGGAAGCTCGCTGGCCGGTTACCACGAATACAGCTATTCCGGTGAACCTCTTACGAAGGATGATGCCGGGACGGTCGACCACAACCCGTCGCCGAGCATGCTGTGATCGGTCTTGTCACACTTGATCCCTGCCCTTCGGCGGGAGAGGAGTCCGTCTCGTTCTTCCCAGGCTCAACCGGTTCCGAGGGGTGAACGATGCCACACGCTATGTTTCTGATCCTCGGCGGTGGGATGACCGCCGACGCCGCTGTGGAGGGCATCCGCCAGGCCGAACCCAACGGATCGATCGGGCTGATCAGCGCGGAACCTCATCCCCCCTACCACCCTTCCGGCTCGATCTTGTGGTCTGGACCCTGCGCCGTCGCGCTGAGAATGTCATCGATCGCTGGGACGGCCGGTGCTACCGCAGGGCCCTGGCGCTGGGAAGTGGTCCCGTGGAGGTCTCGGTGGAACAGTCCGGCCCTCCCGAAACGCCAAGGCTTCACGTCGCGGTGGCAGGTGAGCGTGCCGAACCTGGCACGAGGACTGCCGTGACGACGGCCCTGAAGCGGCTGCTCGGCCTGCGCGTCGATCTCACGGAGTTCGAGCGGTTCGCGGCCCACGACGACCGCCTCGGTCCGCTGGGGCGGCGGTTCCGCGGAATCAAGCCGCCGAGGTTCCCCACCGTGTTCGAGTGTCTGGTCAATGCCATCGGAGAATACGTTCTGTTGCGGGGGCTGGGGCGGCTGAACGTCTTCCCCGGCGACGACGTCGGGGCGCGCAACAACCTCCTTCGCTGGCTCGGCTTGACCGGTCCCTTGGACTACGATGGGGTTCGTCATGCTATCACCCCGTGGAGTGCCTACGGGAGGCTAATCTACTTCCATTTACTTCTTTGGCGACTGGCCGAGGCGGGGTACGTGAGTTGAGGCGATCGTAATGCGCCTGGAGTGGCTGACTCGGACACACTCGGAGTATGGACATGCCCGCCCGTTGACAAGATCGCCGCGGTGGGCCTCCGCCTCTGTGAAGGCGAAGTGCCGAGCCGTCTCGGCCTCGAAGGAAGAAGGAACCCAGATGGTGGAGATCCGCTTGAAGCGAGCCTACGAGAAACCCGCCCCCGACGACGGTCTTCGGGTTCTGGTGGAACGGCTATGGCCGCGCGGGCTGAGCAAGGAGCGTGCCGCCGTGGACCTCTGGATGAAAGACATAGCTCCCAGCCCCGAGCTGCGCCGGTGGTTCAACCACGACCCGGCCAAGTGGGACGAATTCCAGAGGCGCTACCGTGCTGAACTCCGGGAGAATAAAGACGTGGTCGACGAACTCCGGCAGAAGTGCCGAGACAGGACCGTGACCTTCGTCTACGCGGCGCGCGACGAAGCGCACAACGGCGCCCTCGTGCTGAGAGCCTATCTCGAACACCACGATTCCTAGGGATGGGCGGGCGGCTCCGCGGGCTCGGGAGGATATGGTCACTGTGGAACTCACGAAACGATCGACTCTGGTTAGACCCAAAACAAGCGTAATATAATAATCAACCTATATTCAAATGAAGCAAACATATGTTTTGTCTGATAACGTACCTTCTACCACCCGGGGTTGCCGCCCCCGACAGCCGCCGCCAAACTCTCTGCTCC
>Ga0208565_1001154_pt1 | contig 16207 bp, 16 predicted proteins | sample Sb_taG_7_FD_187706 | JGI IMG/M metagenome (GOLD analysis project Ga0208565, IMG submission 187706) | Peat soil microbial communities from Weissenstadt, Germany - Sb_50d_2_FS metaG (SPAdes) (version 2) | ecosystem: Environmental > Terrestrial > Soil > Wetlands > Peat | place: Germany...
CTACGTCGGTAACCATCGCGGCGGCGTCGGACAGCTTGTGCCCGCCCAGACAGGCGTTCAGGACCTCTCGCACGTGAGATACCGAGGCGTCATCCCAGGGGTCGGGCAGGTCGACGGTGCACTGCTCGACCCGGCCGGTGTCGGTGATGAGCACGAGCAGCAGCCTCTGCGGGGTGAGCGGGACGAGCTCGATGTGCCGGATCGCGGACCTGGTCAGCGACGGGTATTGCACCACGGCCACCTGCCGGGTCAGCTGAACCAGCAGCCTGACCGTCCGCGTCACCACGTCGTCGAGGCTGTACGCGCCGGCCAGGAACGTCTCGATGGCACGCCGCTCGGCCGCCGACAGCGGCTTCACGCTGGACAGCCGGTCGACGAAGAGCCGGTAGCCTTTGTCCGTGGGTATCCGCCCGGCGCTGGTGTGGGGCTGGGCGATGAAGCCCTGCTCCTCGAGCACTGCCATGTCGTTCCTGATGGTCGCGGGGGAAACGTCGAAGTGATGCCGGTCGACCAGCGACTTGGATCCCACCGGTTCCGTGGTGGACACGTAGTCTTCGACGATGGCACGGAGCACGGTCAGTTTCCGTTCGTCGAGCACGCGTTCACCTCCTTGGCACTCGTAGGTCCCGAGTGCTAAGTCTATTGCGTCAAACAAGTTCCCGGCGCGTGACAGCGAGGCGAACGGCCGCGCGATCATACCCAAGGACCGACCCTGGGCATGCCCACAGCAGGATGGTAACCTGCCGGCGCGAGCCGCGATAGCGGCGTGTCGGCGGCGTCCGGGCCTGCTTCTGCTCGGCTACGCTTGCCCGCAGGTATGGCTGCGCAGGTATAGCCGGGCCCGCGGCTCGGCCAAGGGACACAGCTGAGGAGAATACCGGTGTGGAGCAGGCAGTACGGTGCCGACGTGCTCGCGGCCGGAAGTGAGCCCGGAAATGGGCACAGACGCCGGCGGTTCTCGGGACCCGGCCAGCGCGAGGTGCCGAAGGTCGAGGCGGAGCGCGGTCTGGTGGTCGAGGACTCCGAGGGCCGGTTCTGCGGCGCGGTGGTCGGCTACGAAAAAGGCGCCGTGACGCTGGAGGACCGGCACGGCAAGCGGCGGATCTTCCCGCTGGCCCCGGCCGCCTTCCTGCTCGAGGGCGAGCCGGTCACGCTCGTCCCGCCTGCTCCGGACCGACCCGCCCGGCCGAGCCGGACGGCCTCCGGTTCGGTGGCCGCCCCTTCGGCTGAAAGGGGTCGGGCCAAGGTGGCCCGGGCGAGCCGGATCTACGTCGAGGGCAAGCACGACGCCGAACTGGTGGAGAAGATCTGGGGCGACGACCTGCGCGACGTCGGGGTGGTGGTCGAGTACCTGGAGGGCATCGACGACCTGCCGGCCATCGTCAAGAGCTTCTCCCCCGCGCCCGGCCGCCGCCTCGGGGTGCTCGTGGACCATCTGGTGGCAGGGTCCAAGGAGACCAGGATCGCGGGCAGCGTGCGATCACCCGACGTGCTGATCGTGGGGCATCCGTTCATCGACATCTGGGCCGCCGTGCGGCCGTCCGCGGTCGGCATCGTAGCCTGGCCGGACGTTCCGCCCGGGCAGCCGTGGAAGGAAGGGGTGCTGCGCGCGATCGGATGGCCGCCTGAGGTGCCGTCGGCCTGGCAGCGCATCCTGCGCTCGGTGACCAGCTACGCCGACCTCGAGCCCGAGCTCCTCGGCCGGGTCGAGGAGCTGATCGATTTCGTCACCATGCCGGGGAGCGCATAGCGTGACGACAGCACCGGACGACACGCGAGGACCGATGACGAGCAAGCCCGCGTCGCAGGGGGGTCTCGAGCGGGTCGGGGACGGCGACATGACCTCGGCTACCTTCGGGTACCTGGGGGCGATCGTCCTCGGGCCCGTCATCCCGCTGGTCATCTACGCGCTCCGGGCGAGAAGATCGCCGTTCATGCGATACCACGCGGCCACCGCGGTGAACCTGTCGCTGACCGGCCTGCTGTACGCGCTGTGCTGCCTGATCCTCGGCGGCCTGCTCCTGCTGGACAGCGTCACCGTCGCCCTCGTCGTCGTGCTCTCGGTCGGCTTCGTCATCTGGGTGTCGATGCTGAGGTATCTCATCCGCGGCGCGATCGCGGCGAACCGCGGCGAGCGGTACGAGGTGCCCAGCTGGATCTGCGCGCGCATCGTGAACTCGCGCATCGTGAGCTAGGGCTCGGTCAGCTTGCGGGTCACGGCGTCGGCCAGCAGGCGGCCACGGCGGGTGAGCACGATCCGGCCGCCGGCCAGCGCGCCGGAGTCGGCCAGGCCTTCGGCGACCACTGACTCCGCGTTCGCCCGCCCGGCCGGGCCGAGTGTCTCGACCGGGCAGCCCTCGGCGAGCCGGATGCGCAGCATGACGTGTTCAAGCTGCCGTTCGGCCTCGATGAGGATCTCCCGGGCCTGGCCGGGGCTGTTCCCGGCCGCGATCCTCGCGCCGTAGGCGGCCGGATGCCGCACGTTCCACCACCGGGTTCCGCCCACGTGACTGTGGGCTCCCGGGCCGATGCCCCACCAGTCGCCGCCGGTCCAGTAGAGCATGTTGTGCGCGCACCTGGCCTGGCCGGAGGCTGCCCAGTTGGAGATCTCGTACCAGCCGTAGCCGGCCGCGGTGAGGACCTCGTCCGCGGCTAGGTAGCGGTCGGCGAGCACGTCGTCGTCGGGGGCGGCCAGCTCGCCGCGCCTGACGCGCGCCGCCAGCCGCGTGCCGGCCTCCACGGTGAGCGCGTACGCCGACACGTGGTCGGGGCCGGAGGCCACCGCAGCGTCCAGCGAGCGCCGCCAGTCGGCGTCGGACTCCCCCGGCGTCCCGTAGATCAGGTCGAGGCTGACGTGCTCAAAGCCGGCCGCGCGGGCCCACGCGGCGCAGCGCGCCGGGCGGCCAGGCTGATGTACCCGGTCCAGGACGGCAAGCACCGCGGGCACCGCGCTTTGCATCCCGAACGAGATCCGCGTCAGCCCCTGCGCCCGCAGTTCGCTCAGGCTGGCTTCGTCGACGCTCTCCGGGTTCGCCTCGGTGGTGACCTCCGCCCCGGGAGCCAGGCCGAACTCGGCGTCGATAGCCCGCAGGATGCCGCCCAGCGCGGCCGGCGGCAGCAGGGTGGGCGTCCCGCCACCGAAGAACACCGTGCTGACCGGCAGGTCCGCACCGCGTCCTTCCCGGCTGGCGAGCACCTGGCGCGCGAACCTGATCTCCGCGATCGCCAGATCCGGATAGCTGCCGGGCGACACGGCCGCAGACCCGGCGCCGAGTTCGGCCGCGGTATAGGTGTTGAAGTCGCAGTAGCCGCAGCGGGTGGTGCAGAACGGCACGTGGACGTAGATGCCGAACGCTCGCTGGCCGAGACCGGCCAGCGCGCTTTCCGGCAGCGTACCCGCGGCAGGGACGGGCTCACCGTCGGGCAGGGCGCCAGGCATGCCCGCCACGCTACCCGCTATGGCCGGCCCGTCTGGACGCCTGGATGGCCGGTGCACGTCCCGCTTTACCAAACAGTCACTTAGACTGAGAGGGCCGCGTTTTTCGGGAGGCACGAGGCCCCAGGGTCGCGTCTACGGGAGGCACCGTTGGCAGATAACGAGTCGCAGTGGCCGGCCCAGTACCCGAGAGACAACTGGCCTGCCGCCACTGCGGGGCCGACTGCGGCCGACGACGGCCAGCCGACCGCCGCCCAGGTTCCGCCCACCACCCCCTACGCTCCGCCCGCCGGGTATCACATCCCGCCCGCCGGATACCAGGTCCCGCCCGCGGGGTACCACGTCCCGCCGGGTGGCTACCAGATTCCGCCGGGTGGCTACCAGATTCCGCCGGGCGGCTATCCGGTCGCCCAGGGGCACGGCGGCTATCAGGTCCAGATGAATCCGGCCATGCGCGCCGCCTCGGCGGACCGGGAACGCGCGGTCGACGTGCTGAAGGCCGGCTTCGCCGAGGGCCGTCTCACCCAGGAGGAGTACAACGACCGGATGGGGCGGGCCTACGCCGCCCGGACGTACGGCGAGCTGACGGCACTCACCGCCGACCTGCCCGCCGGGGCCATGCCCGCGGTCTGGCCGGTGGCCGTGTACCAGCCGCCCGTCACCACCAACTCGCTGGCCAGGGCATCGCTGGTGCTCGGCGTGGCCGAGTTCTTCACCATGGGCCTGACCGCCATCCCGGCGATCATCTGCGGGCACATGGCCAAGCGCGAGATGCGGCAGACCGGGCAGCGCGGTGACGGGCTGGCGACCAGCGGCCTGGTGCTCGGTTACATGGCGGTTATCTTCTGGGGCATCCTCATCGCCCTGTCCATCGTGGGCGCCGTGATCTCGGCGTCGGGCGGCGGCGTCGGCGGGGGCATCGGCGGCTAGGACCAGTCTGAGCTGCTGACATAACGAGCGGAGCTGGCGTCGCCCGGTTCGGGTCATTTCTTTGTATACGCAGGACAGCTACCCGGTTCCACCCCGGCCCCGGGCTATCGGGCCGATATGATCGGTCGCGCCATCAGCGGGGGACGAACAGGAACAGGGGACATGTCCGCGTACTACGCCACGGGTGGACCGGCCACGGCCACCGAACAGCCGACGCTCGCACCGGTACTCGTCGCGTTCGCGGGCCCGGCTCCGCAGTCCCGGCTGACCGTCCTGCTGCGGATCTTCATGGTCATCCCGCAGCTCATCGTCCTGTGGCTGCTCGGGATCGCGGCCATGGTGATCGTGATCATCGGCTGGTTCGGCGCCTTGTTCACCGGCCGGCTGCCCGTCTTCGCGGCCGACTTCCTCACCGGCTACCTGCGCTGGCTGATCAGGGTGTACGCCTACATGCTCCTGCTCACCGACGTGTACCCGCCCTTCACGCTCGACGACGCGGACTATCCCGTCCGGGTCGCGGTAATGCCCGGCCGGCTGAACCGGCTGGCGGTCCTGTTCCGCTTCTTCCTGCTGATCCCCTGCTGGATCGTCCAGGGCATCGTCGCGTACGGCGCGTACACCATCGTCCAGTTCGTGAGCTGGCTGATCGTGCTGATCTCCGGCCGGATGCCGGAGGCGCTCTACCAGGCGCTGGCGGCCGCACTGCGCTACCAGATCAGGACCCTCGCCTTCGCGCTGATGCTGACCAGCGCGTATCCCGCGGGACTGTTCGGTGACCCGGACGTTCCCGGGCCGTGGTCGCCGGCCGGGCCGCCCCCGGGCTACGGCGTCCAGCCTGGTTACGGCGACCCGCAGCCGGCGTACGGGGCTCAGCCGGGATACGAGGCTGGGGGCGAGTCCTGTTGGCGGCTCATCCTGTCCGGGGCAGCGCGGAAGCTCATGGTGGGCTTCGTGGTGCTCGGCGTGCTGGTCGCGGTCGGCGGCGGGGCGATCGACGCGGTGGCCCTCGGCAACGGCGTCAGCGCGGCGGCCGCGGCGGGCCAGGTAGAGGCGGACGCCAGCCCTGTGAGCAATGCGATCGACAACTACTCGGCCAACGTGAAGGCGTGCGGCGGCAACCTGGACTGCATCACCAAGCTGGACCGCCAGGTGGCGGCCACGCTCGGCACGTTCGCCAGGCAGCTTCGGACCATCCCGATGCCGTCGCAGGCGACCGCGGCGAACACGGCCCTGGCCACGGCGGTCTCGCAGGCCGCGAGCATTTACGCCCGGCTGGGCGCGGCTACCTCGGGCTCCCAGTTCGCCACTATCGCCAACACGGCCGACCTGAACCAGGCGCTCAACCAGGTCAACCAGGACTACACGAACCTGGGCACCGCTCTCGGCGCGTGACCGCGCGGGACGCCGAACGTGTCAATGGCACTCCTGGCGTCCCTCGCGCGTCTACACTCGTAAGAGGCGTCCGCGGGAGGCTCAACGTGGCATACGGTCCAGGTCAGGCATATTCGCCTTATTCCGCTGCCCCCGCGCTGCCGGTGAGCGCAGGGATAGACCCGGATTGGCTGGCGAGCAGCGCGGATCGCGAGCGGACCGTGGGCGTGCTCCGGGCCGGTTTCACCGAGGGCCGGCTGACCGAGGACGAGCTTGCCGACCGGGTGGAGCGCGCCTACGCGGCCCGGACCTACCGGGACCTCTGGGCGCTGACCGCCGACCTGCCGGCCGGGCCCCTTCCCTACCCGCCGGGCCTGCCCTACCCGCAGGCCAGCCCGGCCGTCCCGCCCGGTGGCGAGCCGGTCAGCAGCTGGCATTCCGCTGCTGCGCTTGTCATCACCGCGCTGGTGATTTTCACGCTCGCCGCGCTGGTCACCGCCATCGCCACCGCGCACGCCCAGCCGATCATGGTGCAGGTCCCGCTCCAGCAGGGGCAGCCCGCGCAGCTGGCTCCGGTGCAGCAGGTCCAGCCCGCGCAGCTGGCTCCGTTCATCACGAACGGACCACAGACGTAGCGGCACGCACCCGGCCCGTTCGGCCCAAAGATCTTTCTAGCGAGGTTTCTTGTCGCCCGGCTGGGTGGACAGGGCCGCGACGAATGCCTCCTGGGGCACGTCGACACGGCCGATGGTCTTCATCCGCTTCTTGCCTTCCTTCTGCCTCTCCAGCAGCTTGCGCTTACGCGTGATGTCACCGCCGTAGCACTTGGCCAGCACGTCCTTGCGCAGCGCGCGGATGTTCTCGCGGGCGATGATGCGCGCGCCGACAGCCGCCTGGATGGGCACCTCGAACTGCTGGCGCGGGATCAGTTCCTTCAGCTTCGCAGTCATGGCCAGGCCGTACTCGCGGGCGTTATCGGCGTGCACGACCTGGCTGAACGCGTCCACCGGCTGGCCCTGCAGCAGGATGTCGACCTTGACCAGGTCGGCCTGCTGCTCGCCGTCGGGCTCGTAGTCGAGCGAGGCGTAGCCGCGGGTCCTGGACTTGAGCTGGTCGAAGAAGTCGAAGATGATCTCGGCCAGCGGCAGCGTGTAGCGGATCTCCACCCGGTCCGCCGACAGGTAGTCCATGCCGATCAGGGAACCGCGCCGACCCTGGCACAGCTCCATGATCGTGCCGATGTACTCGGCCGGTGAGATCACCGTAGCGCGCACCACCGGCTCGTAGACGCGGTCCACCTTGCCCTTGCCCGGCTCGGCCCCGCCGGGGAAGTCGCTCGGGTTCGTCACCCGGATCTCCTGGCCGGAGTCCATGACAACGCGGTAGACGGCGTTCGGCGCGGTGGAGATCAGGGACAGGTCGAACTCGCGTTCCAGCCGCTCGCGCACGATCTCCATGTGCAGCAGGCCGAGGAAGCCGCAGCGGAAGCCGAACCCGAGCGCGTCGGAAGTCTCGGGCTCGTACAGCAGCGCGGCGTCGTTCAGCCGCAGCTTGTCCAGCGCGTCGCGCAGGTCGGGGTAGTCGTCGCCGTCCACCGGGTACAGGCCGGAGAAGACCATCGGCCGTGGGTGGTCGTATCCCGCGAGCGCCTCCTTGGCCGGGTGGGCGGCGCTGGTCACGGTGTCGCCGACCCGGGCCTGCCGGACGTCCTTGACCCCGGTGATCAGGTACCCGACCTCCCCGGCGGCCAGGCCCTCGCTCGGTATGGGCTCCGGCGAGATCACCCCCACCTCGAGCGTCTCGTGCGCCGCGCCGGTGGACATCATCAGGCTGCGCTCACGTTTGGAGAGCCGGCCGTCCATTACCCGGACGTACGTCACCACGCCGCGGTAGGTGTCGTAGATCGAGTCGAAGATGAGGGCCCGCGCCGGGGCGTCCGGGTTTCCCCGCGGGGCGGGGATGAGCCGGACGATCTCGTGCAGCAGCTGCTCGACGCCCTCACCGGTCTTGGCGCTGACCCGGAGGACCTCGCTGGGGTCGCAGCCGATGATCCCGGCGAGTTCGGCGGCATACCGGTCGGGCTGGGCGGCCGGCAGGTCGATCTTGTTCAGCACGGGGATGATCTTCAGGTCGGCGTCCAGCGCCAGGTACAGGTTGGCCAGCGTCTGCGCCTCGATGCCCTGGGCGGCGTCGACGAGCAGCACGGCACCCTCGCAGGCGGCCAGGCTGCGGGAGACCTCGTAGCTGAAGTCGACGTGGCCAGGGGTGTCGATGAGGTTGAGCACGTACTGCTGGTTGTCCTCGCCCGTCCAGGGGAGCCGGACCGCCTGGCTCTTGATCGTGATGCCGCGCTCGCGCTCGATGTCCATCCGGTCCAGGTACTGGGCCCGCATCTGGCGGCCTTCCACCACGCCGGTGAGCTGCAGCATCCGGTCGGCCAGCGTCGACTTGCCGTGATCGATGTGAGCGATGATGCAGAAGTTCCTGATCATGCCCTGATCGGTGTGGCCCGGCGCCGGGCGGGCGTCCTGGCGCGGCCGGTTCTTCTGAACCGGCTGGCTGGTGGGACTGGGAGGTGACACGCGCTTCCGTTCGGGTTATTCGCCGCTAGCGGCCTGGGTGTTCCATGATCCCATGTCCGGCCCAGTGCCCCCGCCAGGTCCTGGTTTGAGTGCGGGGGTCCGGCTCGGATAAGCTTCGTCGTCGCGGCACTCACAGACAACCTTGAAGGACTTCCACGCGTGGCAAACATTAAGTCTCAGATAAAGCGCAATAAGCAAAACGAAAAAGCGCACCAGCGGAACAAAGCGGCGAAATCCTCGCTGCGCACGTCCGTGCGTAAGTTCCGCGAGGCCGCGGACGGGGGGAACCTCGACGAGGCCGGGACCGCGCTGCGTACCGCCTGCCGGCAGCTGGACAAGGCGGTAAGCAAGGGCGTCATCCACAAGAACCAGGCCGCGAACCGCAAGTCGGCGATCGCCAAGCGCTACGCGGAACTGGCGGCCAGCTAGCGAAGGTCCGCGTCGGCTAGCTGAGATCCTCTAGCTAGGATCCTCGCCAGCTAGCTGAGGTCCTCGCTAGCTGAGGTCCTCGCCGGCCCGGCTGGCGACGATCCGGCGCACCGCTCGTTCCAGCGCGTAGGCCGCGCTGGCCGCTTCGCCTTTGACCTGCGCGTCCGCCTCGGCGACCGCGTGCAGCGCACGGGCGATGCCGTTCGGGTGCCAGCCGCGCAGTTGCTGCCGTACCCGGTCGATCTTCCATGGCGGGGCGCCGACCTCGGCCGCGAGCGCCGCGCTGCTTGCGCCGCGGGGCGCGGAACCGACCCGGCCGAGCAGGCGCACGCCCTGGGCCAGCGCGCTGCAGATCAGCACCGGGGACACGCCCGTGGCCAGCGCCCAGCGCAGCTGCTCGATCGCCTGGGCGAGGTGCCCCTCGACGGCCCGGTCGGCGACGGTGAACCCGGTCGCCTCGGCCCGGCCCCGGTAATACCTGGCCACGACCGCCTCGTCGATGGTGCCGTCGGTGTCGGCGGCGAGCTGGGCGCAGGCGGCCGCGAGCTCACGCAGATCCGAACCGACCGCGTCCAGCAGCGCACGGGCGGCACCGTCGTCGGCTCGCCGGCCCGCCCGGCGGAATTCCGCCCTGATGAAGTCGAGCCGCTCGGCGAATCGGGTGAGCTTCGGGCATTCGATCACCCGCGCTCCGGCGCCCTTGACCCCGGCCAGCAGCTCCTTGCCCTTGGCTCCGCCCGCGTGGGTCAGGATGAGGACCACGTCGGGCGCCGGGTTTTTCGCGTACCTGGCCAGTTCGGCCGCCACCTCCTTGCTGGCGTTCTGGGCGGCCCGCAGGACGAGCACGCAGCCGCCGCCGAACAGCGAGGGCGAGGTGAGTGACTCCAGCTCGCCCGGGCCGAGCTCGGCGGAGTCCAGGTCATGCAGGTCCCCGGCTGGCACCGGGTCACGGGCTTCGCCGGCTCGATGCTCCATCGTCCCGGCCGTGGCCGGCTCGATGCTCCATCGTGCCGGTCCGTGGGCGGCGGCGATCAGGTCACGGACGGCGCGGTCGACGAGGAATTCCTCCTCGCCGACAACGAGCGTGACGGGGGCGACCTCTGTGGCGGGTGGGTTTACGGCGGTGCGCGCAGCCATGACGGCAGCATGCCATGTTCGCGACACGGGCGCCGAACCGACACGACAACCGGCCTGCTTAAGGCTATCTGGCCGCGATCGGTTCGCCGCCGAGCCAGACACGACGGGGGGCCAGGCCGTAGGACCAGACGAAGGCGCCCTCGTGGTCGGCGTCCCACAGGACCATATCGGCCAGCCTGCCGCGTACCATGGCGCCGCGGTCGGGGGCGCGCAGCGCGTGCGCGCCGCCGATGGTGGCGGCCCGCAGGGCCTCCTCGACACTCATCCCCAGGTAGGACACGGCCAGCGAGATGACCAGCGCCATCGAGGTGATGCCGGTGACGCCCGGGGCGTGGTCAGAACCGAGCGCGACGGCGACGCCCTTGTCGAGCAGCGAGCGCACCGGCGGCCGGGCACTGGTCTGCAGGGCCGCCCCAGGGCAGAGGACGGCGGCCACGCCGGCCTGGGCGAGCGCGGCGATGTCTTCCTCGGTGGCCTGGTGCAGCAGGTCGGCGGACGCGCAGCCGAGCTCGGCGGCCAGCCGGGCCGCGCCGGTGCGCGACTCACCGCAGGCGTGCAGCCGCGGCAGCAGGTTCGAGCGGCGGCCGGCGTTGAGGATCCAGCGCGCCTCGTCCTCGGTGAACCGGCCTTCCTCGCAGAACACGTCCACGCTGTCCGCGCCGACCGCGGCGGCGTCCGCGCACCACGAGCTGACCGCGTCGATGTAGTCGTGCCGACGGCCGAAGAACTCCGGCGGCACCGAATGCGCGGCCAGGAACGTGACGTGCACCCGCGGCATTCCCTGCTCGCCCTCGAGCCCGCGCAGCATCCGGACGTCGGCCAGTTCGCCGTCCCTGGTCAGGTGGTATCCGGTCTTGGCCTCGATGGTCGTGGCCCCGGACCGCAGCCAGCGGCCCAGCCGCTCGCGCACCCCGTTGCACAATGTCCAGGGGTCGGTGCCCCTGGTCACGGTGACGGTGGATGAGACGCCGCCGCCCGCGGCGGTGATCTCCGCGACCGACGAGCCGTTGGATCGCATGGCGAGTTCCGCCCAGCGGTTGCCCGCGTACACCGGGTGGGTATGGGCATCGATCAGCCCGGGCGTGACCAAGCCGCCGCCCAGGTTCTCCACATGATCCACGTCGACGATGTCGTCGACCACCCCGGGGATGCGCTGCGGCAGTTCCGCCGCAGGACCGACCCAGGCGATCCGGTCGTCGCCGGTCACGATGGCGGCGTTGCTCAGGATCTCAGATCCAGTCCACAGCCGACCGATGTTGGTCAGCAGCCGAACAGTCACCGGCAGTCCCCCCCAGGACTGGTGACCCCATGCGCCATGAGTGTTCACCTGCCATGACATGTACGCGCCGGAAGATCCGGCACGCACTGGACGAGCTCCGCTGCGCACCACGCGCTGGCGTCGGTGCCGATCGGTACGGGCCGAGCGGGTGCGGCAGCCAACATATCGATTCCGATACGCTATTGCACCGCTACCACCGCAGACAAGCTTTTCGGCGAAATGCCGAACCTTATCCGCTTGCGCGGTTTTGGCGCCCTAAGGCAGCGAGAAAAAACCCGCCAAACGTGACCACTATCACGCTTGGACTTGGACACAATCGTCCAGGGCCGCCGCCTCGAGCGCCACCGCCTCGAGCTGGGCGGCCAGGGCCGGCAGGACCCGCGCCTCGAGCAGGGTACCGTCCGCGACGTGTTCGGCCGCGAGCACCTCGCCCTCGGCGTGCGCCCGTGCGACCAGATCGCCGCGGCGGTACGGCACGACCATCTTGACCTGAACGTCGAGCCGGGGCAGCGCGGCCTCGATGGCGTCGCGCAGGGCGGCCAGGCCGGCCCCTGTCTTGGCGGAGACGCTGAGGCTGCCCGGCTCCCGCGCGCGCAGGCCCTGCAGCACGACCGGGTCGGCCGAGTCGATCTTGTTGACCACCACGAGCTCGGGCACGTGCACCGCGCCGATCTCGGCCAGCACGCCGCGGACCGCGGCGAGCTGCGCCTCGGGTTCGGGGTCGGACCCGTCCACCACGTGCAGGATGAGGTCCGCCTCGGCGGTTTCCTCCAGCGTGGACCGGAACGCCTCGACCAGCTGGTGCGGCAGGTGCCGGACGAACCCGACGGTGTCGGTCAGCGTGTAGCCGCGCCCGGACGGCGTCACGGCGCGCCTGACGGCCGGGTCGAGGGTGGCGAACAGCGCGTCCTCGACCAGGACTCCGGCGCCGGTGAGCGCGTTGAGCAGACTCGACTTGCCCGCGTTGGTGTACCCGGCGATGACCACCGAGGGCACGTCGCCACGGCGGCGCTGCCCGCGCTGCACCTTCCGGCCGGTCGACATGCCCGAGATGTCGCGCTTGAGGCGCGCTATGCGCGCCCGCAGCCGCCGCCGGTCCGTCTCCAGCTTGGTCTCGCCGGGACCGCGGGTGCCAATACCGCCGCCGCCAGCCACCCGGCCGCCCGCCTGCCGGGACAGCGACTCGCCCCAGCCACGGAGCCTGGGCAGCATGTACTGCAGCTGAGCCAGCTCTACCTGGACCTTGCCCTCGCGGCTGCGAGCGTGCTGGGCGAAGATGTCCAGGATCAGCGCGGTCCGGTCGATGACCTTGACCTGCACGATGCCTTCCAGCCGACGCAGCTGGCTCGGGGTGAGCTCGCCGTCGCAGATCACGGTGTCGGCGCCGACCGCCGCGACGATGTCCGCGAGCTCGCGGGCCTTGCCCGAGCCCACGTAGGTGGCCGCGTCGACCCGGCTGCGCCGCTGGATGAGGCCGTCGAGCACCTCGGAGCCCGCCGTTTCGGCCAGCCGGCTCAGCTCGCGCAGTGAATTCTCCGCGCTGGCCAGGCTGCCCTCGGCCCACACCCCGATCAGCACGACCCGCTCGAGCCGCAGCGTCCGGTACTCGACCTCGCTGATGTCCTGCAGTTCGGTGGAGAGCCCGGCCACCCGCCGCAGCGCGTGCCGCTCCTCCAGGTCCATGTCCCCGAGGTCTGGCTGCTCGTGCTCGTCAAAGATCGTGCTCATTGTCCTCCGACATTGGTGCTTACTCGTCCCCCGATGGTGCCACGCGGCGCGAGGGATTTCACTTTATTAACAACCCGGGAGGCCCAGATGTGCCCCGCCGCAGCCGGTTCCGGCGTTATCTGTCCCGAACGAGCCGCAGTGTCGCCGCCGGGTCAACCTTTCTGCGGTACCGGGTGTATAAGGCCTTCGGCTACGCGCACGCTGACGTGTCGCGCGTGGTGCTGCGCTTGCCCAGCGGCCAGCAGGTGTCCACGTCAACGTTCGCGGCCGGCTGGCCAGGTAGCGAGGTCCGGCTCTGGGCGGTCAGCATCCCGTCCGATACCTGGCAGGACGGCCAGGCGAAGCCAACCATCACCGCGACGGGGTACGACGCCGCGGGCCATGTCGTCGGCCAGGTTCAGCTCGGGCGCCCGGGGTAGTGAACCCACGGGCCGGATCAACCTTTGGCGGGGACGGGTGTCTTATGAGGCATGGCAGACCTGCATGCCGATCCCGACACCGGGAGCCCCGCGGTGGAGATAAGCGATGACGTAGCTACCGGCGTCAGCGGGCTCTTCCGCGCCAGGTACCCCGAGATGGTGCGGCTGGCCGACCTGCTCGGCGCGGACGACCCCGAGGACATCGCGCAGGAGGCGTTCGCCCGGCTGATCAGGAAGCACGCCTCGCTGCGGAACCCGGATGCGGCGCTGGCCTACGTCCGGGCCAGCGTCTGCAACCTGACCCGCAACCGGCATCGTCACCTGCGCGTGGTCCGGCTGCGCACGCCCGCCGGGCGGGACGAGGACTCCTCCGAGCAGGTCGTCATGCTCAAGGAGGACCACCGCGAGGTCCTGGCCGCGCTCGCGGGACTACCGCCGCGCCGACGCGAGGCGATCGTCCTGCGCTACTGGCTCGACCTATCGGAACGCGAGATCGCGGCTGCCATGGGCGTCTCGCCAGGCACCGTCAAGTCGCACGTGAGCCGGGGCCTGGCCGCACTCGCCCTGACGTTGGGGGAAAAGGCATGAACACCGTCGAAGACCGGCTGCGGGACGCCCTGCGCGAGCGCGCCAGGCAGTCACCTATCGACCCGGACGCCTGGGAACGAACGCTGGCCAGGACGCGGCGGCTCCGGGCCGGCGCTTGGTCCAGGTTCATGGTCCCGGCCGCAGCGGCCGCGGCCGTGGTGGCGATCATCGCCGGGGCCGTCGTGCTGACCGGCCGCGGGGGCCCGCACGGCGGTTCCGGGTACACCAGCGGCGCGACGGCCTCGCCTTCCGCCACGCCGCCGCCTCCTCCCGGCCGCAACGACTACGAAATGCAGCAGGCACCGCCGATCACCGCGGTGGTCCCGGTGAAGCTGACGGTCGACGGCCAGACGACCTGGACCTTCGTGTGGTTCGGCTACCTGAAGAACTACCGCAGCGAGGGTATCGCACTATGTACGGTCACTGACGGTGACGGCTACGGCGGGGGCGGCGGATGCCAGCCCGAGGATGTGCCAGCGCACCAGGTCGCTTTCAGCCCCGGCCCCTATGGCGCGATAAGAATGGGCACGAGCCTCAAACAAGTGACGTCGGTCAGTGCGCACTTGCCCAGCGGCCGCAGTGTCCCTGGAGTGGTGGTCTCCGGCCGCGGCTTCCCCTACAAGTTCTGGGCGGTGGTTTACCCGTCCGAGGAAAGCGCCCAGATCATCTTCGGTAACGCCGGCGGACACGAGCTCGGCCATCTGTCCATGGCCGGTCAATACCCCACTCCCTCGCAGCCGCGCAGCGGCGGCATCGTGGTGTTCAGGTATCCGGCCCACACGGAAGAGCCCGAGGCGGGCACCATGACGGCTTACCTGCTCGACGGGCGGATCCTCGGTATCAACGGGCGGGTCGTCGGATTCTGGGATTCCGCCAGTAGTTCCTCGATTTCTAATGTCCCGGCCAGCGGGCCGCCGACCGTAGTAAACCTCGGCGGCGGTTATCCTCGCGGTTCCCCGCTGGTGGAGTTCTACGGCTACGCCCACGAGAACGTGACCCGGGTCGTGCTGCGGCTGGCCGACGGTAAGCAATATGGCGCGCAGACCTTCGCCGCCTGGAAGGGAAGCGGCCTGCGGCTCTGGGCCTTCTCCGTGCCGACCGAGTTTTATACCCGCGTCAACCCGGGCCAGGACGTCTTGATGGGTTACGACGCCGCCGGCCGGGTGATCTGGCAGATGCGCTTCGGCTCCGGAGGGTGATCCGTCAGGCCCCGGCTACGGCGTGATCGGTCAGCCGGCCGAAGGCGGCCTCGGTGGCGGAGCCGGGGGCGGCGCAGTAGGCGATGAGGCGCTGGCCGGTCTCGGCGATGTGCAGCTTCAGGGTGGTACTGCCGGTCCCAGTCACGGCGGGTCTCTCCCGCCTGGCCGTCGCGCTGGATGCCGTCGGTGCCATGGCTACGACAATCGCCCTGATCACCGGGGCTAATAAGGGAATCGGGCTGGAGACCGCGCGCCAGCTGGGCGCGCGCGGCATCACCGTGCTAGCCGGCGCGCGGGACGAGGCGCGGGGCGTTGCGGCGGAGCGCGCCCTGCGCGACGGGGGCGCCGACGCGCGATTCGTGCCGCTCGACGTGACCGACGCCAAGTCGGTGCGGCAGGCCGCCGACTGGATCGACACCGAGTACGGTCGCTTGGACATCCTGGTCAACAACGCGGCTATCGCCCGTGGCGGGCCGCCCAGCGGGACGGACCTGGACGAGATGCGCGAGGTCTACGAGACCAACGTGTTCGGCGTGATCATGGTGACCAACGCGATGCTGCCGCTGCTGCGCCGGGCGCCCGCCGCGCGGATCGTCAACGTGTCCAGCGAGGTCGGCTCGATCACCTCGATGACCGACCCGGCCAGCCCGCTGGCCCAGATGCCAGCCGGGCTGGCCTACCCGTCCTCCAAGAGCACGCTCAACATGATCACCGCCATGTACGCGAAGGAGCTGCGGGATACCCCGATCAAAGTCAACGCGGCCAACCCCGGGTATACGAAGACAGATCTCAACCGCAATACCGGATTCCGTTCGGTCGCCGAGGGGGCGGAAGCCAGCGTCCACCTCGCCACGTTGGACGCGGACGGCCCCACCGGTATCCTGTGGGGCCATCTGTGGACGGCCGACGCCTCGCCCGACGCCTACGGCACCCTCCCCTGGTGAGGCGTTTTTCATGATCGCGAAGGTTTTTGGGTCGCCGGGGACGGGTCCCAAAATAACGTGGGTTTGCGGTGTGTCGGGGGTCTGTAACGTGTTTTCCGGGGTGGTGTGCGGCTGTGGTGGTTCGGGGAGGGTGATCCCGGCGGCGGCGGCGTATTCGCGCAGCGC
>Ga0208565_1001158_pt1 | contig 16185 bp, 20 predicted proteins | sample Sb_taG_7_FD_187706 | JGI IMG/M metagenome (GOLD analysis project Ga0208565, IMG submission 187706) | Peat soil microbial communities from Weissenstadt, Germany - Sb_50d_2_FS metaG (SPAdes) (version 2) | ecosystem: Environmental > Terrestrial > Soil > Wetlands > Peat | place: Germany...
AGGACGCGCCTGGACCCCAGCTTGAACGGAGAAGCCGGCGAGTACTTGACACTCGATGGCGCGCTTCGTTTCAACCCATCCAAAGGTCAAATCGAGAACGTTTAGAAGACCGGACGTTCCCACACGCGGGGAAAAGGGGGACGACAGCGAGGAGGGAAAAGGGACATCAAGGAGGCGGGGAGGGAAAAAGGGACATCACTGAATAGCACTTGCTTAACCCCTAAGCCTCTTGCATCAAGCGTTTACGTGCATGCCCCTGAGGGCGATATCGGGAAGTGAGTTGGGGAATGCACGTTCCTTGTCGTAGTGGCTCAGGTAATTCTCAATGTCCCGTTTCAGATCGGCGAGGTTGATGGTGATCCGGAGCTCACCCGACCCGGATGAGAGATCTCTGCCTTCAAGACCGCCCGGGAAATCGCGAACCACGTGGTGGTGGTAACGGAGCTTGTTGATGCCGATGTAACGGATGGACTCCTCGGTCAACGCCAGCCGCAGCCGGGGACGCGGCCGGCTCTCAGTTTTTCTCGCGTTTTCGGCGTCTCCATTGACACCCTTTGCAGGGGCCGGCCTTCTCTCGTTGGCGATTCGCTTTCGGGTCACGGTTGCCTGGGCCGCGATCTTGAGCTCGTCCCCCGTCCGCGTGGCCGACACATGGATCGTCGCCTCCTTGGCCGCTTCCAGTTGAGTGTCGATGATTCTTCGATACTGCTTGTATTTTGCTTCCGAGAGCTGCATCGGGCCCCCGCCAGAAGCGTGGGGATGACCATTGAAGAAAACGGCTGGAGTACCACTTACCTCGTCACCGTAGTACTGCTGGCGGGATTGGCTGTCCTTGTTTGTCAGCGGGTCGGGGCCGGGGATGTGCAAGTGGTACTGCAGGCCGATCAATTCGGTCGCCTGGTAGGTCTCGAGCAGGGCGTCGAAGGCGACATCCGCCGCCACACAGGGCGGGCATTGCGCTCCGGTGAACAGCTCCATCAAAACGACGTGGTCGGCCTTGGGATCTTTTCGACCGGCGAACTTCTCCGGCGCGAAGGGAGGAACCTTCTTGCGGTATTCCTGGTCGAGCCGGCTCTCCAGCCCGGCGGAACGCGTCTCGGCGGCGCGAGCAATGTCAGCTTTGCCGGCAAGCTTGGCGGCCCGGGCCAAGATTGCAACCACGGCGGCCTTTTGCTCCAGGCTCTGCTCTTCGTCGATCTCCTTGTCGGCTCGCTCGGCCAGTTCGAGGGTAAGGTTGGCATAGGGCCTGGCGGTGCTCAGTGCCTTGAGCGCTCGCTTGCGGACCTCGCTGACCCAGGCCTGGCCGTAGGGCTTTGCGTCCTCGAGCAAGGCCTTGATCGCTGCATCGACCTCATTCGCGGCAAGCCCGCCCGCCTCGGCGGCTGCCAGCAGCTCTCCGTAGAAGAAATAATTCGTTGGGTTGCCCTCGTGCTTCCTGGCCGCGTCCCGGAGCTTCTGGACCTTGGATTTTGGGTCCCGCTCTCGTACAGCGGTGAAGTACTCCTGGATGATCGCACTTGGCTTGAGCTCCGCGACTCTCTGACTCTCGGTCCGTTCCAGTCGTGCAGGATAAACTTCGCCGCGGAACGAAAAGCTGCCCAGGATCTTACCTGCCTGAGAGCCCTCCCTGGCGAGCGTGCCCTGGAATCTGTTCAGGCCGGCGGCTCCTCTCAGGGCGATCACCAGAGCATCTCCCTGGATCGCGACCTGCTCGACATTCGCATCACCGAGCATCATTTTCTGGATGTTTACGACCGATGCCGCGGGCTTTCCGTCCTTCGCATCGACGTTGATGATGGCAAACTCGTCCTCGCCGAGGGCCAGGACGATCAACTTCCAGGTTCCGGCGAACCTGTCTGTCGGTTCGCCGACCATCGCCGCGGAGCCGGCGAAGAGCGGCATCCCCGCGAGGGCCAGCACGATCGCGATTGCTCGGAAAGATCGCGAAGCAAGTCTCATGAGTCTTGTCCCAGGAACCGCCCTCCGTCGACGCGGTAGCAGACGCCGGTGACGAAGTTCGTTTCCTCGATGAAGTAAAGGATTAACCGGTTGACGTCCGCTGGCGTTCCGACGCGGCGAAGGGGGGTCTGGGCGATGATGGCATCGGTATCCGCCTGCGTGAAATCCGGTGGCGGGTCGATCATGGCGGGCTGGATCATGGCGACCGGCACGTGTGGGGCCAGCTCCTTGGCCAGGGCCAAGGTCATCGTCGTCAGCCCTCCCTTGGCCACCAGATAGGGAAGGTAGTCCTTGTAAGGGCGTTCGGTGGCCCAGTCGCCGATGTTGACGATCTTCCCCTTGATGCCATCATTGCCGGCCTGCGTGAGCATCTGCCTGGCGGCGGCGACCGCCGTGTGATACGGAGCGGCAAGGTTGGCGGCGATCATCTGGTCAAAATCGCGAGGCTCAAGAGCGTTGAAAGGAGTGCGCCGATAGATGCTGGCCATGTTCACGAGGACGTCGAGGCGGCCGAACCGCTCGACGACCGCGTTCACCGCCCGTCCTGCCGCTGCGGCGTTTGACAGATCCGCACCGACGGCCATGCCCTGGACGCCACTGGCCTGGACCTCGGCGATGACGAGCTCGATCGCCTCGCGACTGGAGTGATAGGTCATGGCCAGGTTCGCGCCCCGGCTTGCCATCATCCGGGCGAGTGCCGAGCCAACCCGCCGGCCGCCCGTGATCAGCACGACCTTGCCTCGAAGGTTGCCGTCCCCGGCCATCTTCGTCTCCCCTTTGCTCCGGCTCAGAGCCCTTTCCAGGGAATGTCCGAGACCCCGGCCCGATGATTCTCGACCCGAGCCATCACGAACAGGAGGTCGCTGAGCCGGTTGAGATACACGATCAGGGCGGTGGAAACGTCTCCCCCAGGCTGGCGGGCCAGCCGCACGACCAGCCGTTCGGCGCGGCGGCAAACCGTGCGCGCCAGGTGCAATTCAGCCGCCGCCAGGCTACCTCCCGGCAAGATGAAATTCGAGAGCGGTTTGAGCTCCGATTCGAGGGCGTCAATGATCCCTTCGAGCCGGACGGCGTGCTCGGGGCGGATCGCATTGTGATACCGCCCCATGGGGTCGGGGTCGGCCAGTGCGGACCCCACCGCGAAGAGCTCGTCTTGGAGCTGCGAAACCAGTTTGTCGGAGGTCGAATCCAACCCCTGTGCTCGGGCCAGTCCCAGCACGGCGTTCAACTCGTCGACCGTGCCGTAGGCTTCGATACGGAGGTCGTCCTTGGGAACTCGCCGGTTTCCCAGCAAGCCGGTGATCCCGTCGTCCCCGGTCTTCGTGTAGATTTTCACTTTCGGATCTCGCTCCTCATCGGTCCGTCGTCATGCACTCGCGATCATGGAATCAAGGACGATCGCGGTCGAGTCGCCCTCGCCGGCCTCGGCCATTGGCGGCCCGGTTCTCAAGACCTATACTAGGCAGGTCGCTTGCCACGGGGAAGACACCTGAGGCTGACACGTGCCCTCGATCGTTCATGCCGCTGTCGGATCTGAAGAAACGACGGAACCCCAAGTAGCGATGGTGATCCGACTCTCGATTCAACTCAACGCACCTCCGACGGAGTGACTCCGATGTCCTTATCCTTGGTTTCCTCGACTTTGATTCTGATGGCGGTCGTCGCCGCCCAACCCTCTGCCGAACGCCCGCTCTCCGCCGAGGAGGTGGCCCGGCTCGAAGCCAAGCATCTCCAGAATATCCGCCAGGTGACTTACGGCTTCTTCCGTGCCGGGGAGGGTTACTTCCGGCCCGACGGCAAGGCCATCATCTTTCAAGCCGTACCCAATCTCCCGACCTCGGTTTTTCTGTCGGCCAAGCCCAACCAGTATGAATACCAGATCTTCACCTGCGACCTGGCCCCGGATGCGAAGCCGATTCTGGTCAGCACAGGGCTGGGCGCATGCACCTGTGCCTTCTTCCATCCCGACGGGAAATCGATCATCTTCGGCTCGACCCACCTGAATCCCAGCCCAAGGGCGCCTCGCACCGCCTACTCACGGTCGGGCAGCCGCTACCGGTGGAGCTTCCCCGAGGGCATGGACATCTTCAAGGCCGACCTCGACGGCAAGAACCTCGTCCGCCTGACCGATGCCGACGGCTACGACGCCGAAGGCAGTTACTCACCCGACGGCAAGCAGATTGTCTTCACCTCGTTTCGCGATGGAGACGCCGATATCTACATCATGGATGCCGACGGCAAGAACGCCCGTCGGGTCGTCCAGTCCAAGGGCTATGACGGCGGCCCGTTCTTCTCTCCCGACGGCAAACGGATCATCTACCGGAGCGATCGCAAGGGCAACGACCTGCTCCAGATCTACATCAATAACACCGAAGGAACCGCCGAGCGGGCGCTCACGAACAACGATTTCGTGAACTGGGGGCCGTTCTGGCATCCCGACAACACCCACATCGTTTATTCGACCAGCCATCACGGCCACTCGAACTACGAGGTCTACATGATGAACGTCGATACCGGCGCCGAGGAGCGGATCACTTACCACGACGGCTTCGACGGTCTGCCCGTGTTCAGCCCTGATGGCAAGCAGTTGATGTGGACCTCGAACAGCCGGGCTACCGACCGCAACAGCCAGCTCTTCATCGCCGACTTCAACCTTGCTGCCGCGCCCCAGACGGCCTCCAAGTGACCATACGTCTTCGTGTTCCTGTCCGCCTCTTCCCAGCTCGACGAGAAAGGACCCATGCGATGAGTCCCAAGGATGCACTCAAACTGAGCATTGGCATGAGCGATTTCATCATCAATGCTTATATCAAAGACTTGAGCGACGCCGACCTCTTCATCCGCCCCGTGCCGGGGATGAACCACATCGCCTGGCAGCTTGGCCACCTCATATCCGCGGAGCACCATTTCGTGGAAATGGTTAAACCGGGCTCGTGCCCGGCGTTACCGGCCGGTTTCGAGGAGGCCCACACCAAGGAAAAGACCACGCTCAACGATCCGGCGAAGTTCTACCCGCTTTCGAAGTACCAAGAGCTCTGGCAGGCACAGCGGGCGGCAACTCTGTCCGTGCTCGACAGTATTCCCGAGCCCGACCTGGACAAGACCGACCCTGAGAAGTACCCCGAGTGGGCTCCGACCGTTGCCGCGCTGCTGGCGATGACCGGTACTCACGCGCTGATGCACTGCGGCCAGTTTGTCGCCGTCCGGCGTCAGTTAGGCAAGCCGGTGGTGATCTGAACGCGAACGACAGGACGCGGTGCGGTGCGGCCTGGCAATGGCCCTGCCGTGCCGTTGTCTTCAGAGTTCCGTCGCCTTCCGCTCATCCTTCTGCTTTTGGATCTGGAAGTTGCCTACCAGGAACGCCAGGAACGTGGCGAGAAAGATCTGGCCGATGAGCGCCTCCAGAATGGCGAGAACCCGGGCCATCGGAGCGACTGGCACAATGTCGCCATAGCCCACGGTTGTGAGCGTGCTGAAGCTGAAATACGTCAACTCGGGACGGCGGCCCAGGAGGTGATTGACATTCGGGGGGATCTTCAGCGACTGTCCTCCCTCGAGGTACGAACCGGCACTCATCAGCTCCATCATGCTGCAAAGATAGGTGAATGTTTCGCCGATCAGCAGGTAAACGCAGACCCCTCCCAGAATCGTGTCTAGCGACACGTGTTCGGTGCGCAGGACATGCAAGAGGATAGCAATCGCGGTGAAGCTCAGGAGGACGGTCTGAAACGCAGCTCCGACCAGTGCCAGGCCGTCGCTGGCTCCCCTGGTCATGATTCCCAAGACGATGATGATTACCGGAGCGATCAGAGCGAGGTAGATTCTCCGCAGAAATTTCGTGTCGCCGGCGGCGCTCGCGGCCGCGTAAGTCACGGCAACGATAAGCACGCCGAAAAGGAGCGACCCGTAACCGGCCTCGCGAAGCGGCATCTCGAGCATGATCGACAGGGCCAGCAGTGCGCAGAGCCGCCCATAATGCCACTTCATCGATGAAGAATGCGCCCGCCTCAGTGCTCGGAACGGGAACCGAATCTTGTACCTGTTCAAGGTTGTCAAAGACTTCATTCCGTTGCTGAGGGTGGAAAACCAATCGCCAGCACGCACGCAGGAAAGCCATTCTATTCAGCTTTCCTCGACGCGTGCTGGGGATACATCGTTTTCCTGGCCCTCGGCCGTCAGCAACCGTTCCAGCAGTGCCGGGTTCACGACGCCTCGGAACCGCACCTTGCCGTTGACCGCCACGACCGGAACCTCGTTGCCGTACTTCGCCACCAGCTCGGCATCGGCGTCGATATCCACCTCGGTGATCTGGAAACCGTGGCCCCGCTGAAAGTCCTTGAGCAGATCGAGTGCCTTGTGGCAACAACAGCACTGCACGCGAGTGTAGACGGTGAACGTCAGATGCTCGGAGCGTGCTCTGGGTCGGAAAACGCGTGCGAATAACGAAGTCATGATGGCCTCTTGATTTCCCCGTCAAGATGAAGTCACGGCTGGTCAGTCGTCGAGTGTCGCGGACAAGGACTGGATATCCACAAGGTTGTTCGTTGCCATTGCCTCCAGGGCCTCATCCCACGAGATCCGTTCGAACTTCCCTGCTCCCTTGACTCCGACCCGCTTCATGGGGAACATCAACCGGTCCGGGCTATACACCCGATCGAGGTAGCGAGCCATCTTCTGGCAGAGGAAACCTCGGGTGAAGGCATGCTCGGCGTCGCCCCTGAGCTCGATCGCCACTCCATCCTGAACCGTCACCCGCATGCTGCACGTGTCGGGGCAGTCGAGCGGGCAGACGTTCTTGAAGACGGTTGGTTCGGAGTTTGCCACGTGGGTCGGTCTCCAGATCATGATTGTAAGACGTCGGAGGCGAGAGATACATCCCGTTTCGAGCGCCTCGGGGACGATCGGCGAAACTTTGATCTCGGCGCCGATCCTTCGGCTGCGATCCTGGGGGGTTGCTGACGACGCAACGACGGCGAGATAGCGCAGAGGAGAGTCCAGTGAGCAACAAGATCCTGGAAGAGCTCAGCCAGGCCATGAGCAAGATCGATCGACCTGGCACATTTTGTGTCAGTGGCAGTGTTCAGACCGTGCTGCCTGGGTTGGAGGTTGATGGTCTGGGGCCGATCGGTCTACCTTTGACCGGCAACCAGGCGAAAGACCTGAAAAAGCTGTGCGAGCAAGCTCCCTACGGCAAGGGCGAGAAGACCCTCGTCGACACGAGCGTTCGCCGCGTCTGGCGGCTGATGCCGAGCCAGTTCTCGCTGAGAAACCCCGACTGGAAACTGTTCCTCCAGGAAACGCTCAGCAAGGTGCAGGCAGAGCTTGGACTGGAGAAGCAAAAGCTGGAGAGCCATCTCCATGAGCTGTTGCTCTATGAGGCGGGAAGCTTCTTTCTACCTCATCGTGACGGCGAAAAGCTCGATCGCATGGTCGCAACCCTGGTCATTGTTCTACCTTCATCCTACGAAGGAGGCGAGCTCATCGTCCGACACGAGGGTCAGGAACAGACGATCGATTTCAGCAGCGTTGAGAATAGCGCGCTTCAGACCCACTTCGCGGCCTTCTATGCCGATTGCGAGCACGAGGTTCGCCCTCTGCGCAAGGGATACCGTCTCTGCCTGGTTTACAATTTGACGCTGGCAAAATCCAAGAAGTCGATCACCGCCCCGCGCGACTCGGAGCACATCCAGAGGATCATTCCTCTGCTCCGTGAATGGTCAGAGGACGACACAGTACGAAAACTGGCCATCACGCTGGATCATCAATACACGAAGGACGGGCTTGCCTGGGACAAACTCAAAGGCGTGGATCGGGTCAAGGCACGAGTTCTTGCGGAAGCCGCGCGGCAGGCGAACTGCAAGGCCTACCTGGCATTGCTGACGTTCTGGGAATCTGGCTCGGCGGAAGACGACGGCGGTTATGGCTATGGCTATGGAAGCCATGGTCGCTGGTCCGACGAGGATGAGGATGAGGATGAGGACGAAGGGGACGACGACAACGGCCTGCATGAGATGGGAGAAGTCTTCGAGTCCAGCCTGTCCGCCGAACACTGGAGCGACAGCGCGGGGCAGAGCCTGCCGATCGGGGAGTTAAGCGTTGAGGAAGACGAACTCCTGGACCCGGAATCGCTCAGAGACGTCAAGCCCGAGGAGGAATTCGAGGGTTATACGGGCAACGCCGGCATGACCCTCGAACGTTGGTACCGGCATGCCGCGGTCATTTTGTGGCCCGAGCGAAAGCACTTCGAAGTTCTCTGCGATGATGATAGCCGCAATGTACTGCCCGTTCTGGAGCAAATGGTGGCACGGTGGAAGGAATCCACGTCGAAGGACGCCGAAGTCCAGAAGAGCCAGTGCATTGGCCTTGCCACTGCGATCCTCACGAAGTGGCCTGAGAACCCTCACGGGAGTTTTCATCAAAGCAAGGGAGAAAAAGACAATCTGCTGAAGATGCTCGCGGCGCTTGCCGATCTCGGGCTGATTGGTCGCTTCCTTGGCGAGGTGATGATCAAGGATGCCGCGGTCGATCCTGGCAAGTCACTGGTGGACGTGTGCCAGACTTATGGTTGGGATACCTACCGGCACGAGCTCGAGGCCCTGTTCAAGAACACGACAATCGAGAATGTTGAGAGGAACGTGCGGCTGCTCGAGGAAATCTGCCTGGCCAATCCCCGGAAGCAGGAGGCCTGGACCGAACTCTGCGGAACCATCGCGCGCGACGTGGTTTCGGCCCTTGACGCGATCGACGGCGAAAAAGCATCCCCCGATTGGCGTTTGAGCCAGCTCAATCGAGCGCAATTACTCTCCGGACTGGCCCGCGGCCTTTCTGTCACCGAACAATCCGAATTGTTGTGGGGCGTCGTGTCGCACGCCCTGGCCTTGCCGAAGAAGTACCCGTTGCGGACTGCACATCTTCCCGCGCTCATCAGCCTGGGCCCCTGGCTCAAGAAGAAGATCAAGATCTCCTCTTCGGGGTTGTCGCGCTGGGTTGCCGCGTGCCGCGAGCAATTGGAGCGTCTGACCGCGGAGGCCCCGCGAGAACCCACCGACTTCCGTCGCGAGGCCGCGATCTCCTGCAAGTGCGCGGACTGTGCGGAGCTGAGGCGATTTCTGGAAGACCCGCACGAGGCGGTGCACCGGTTCAGCATGAGGCAAGATCGCCGTAGCCACCTCGAAGAGAAGATTCGGCAGCACAAGTGCGACCTGGATTTCACGACCGAACGAAAGCGATCTCCGCACACCCTGGTCTGCACCAAGAACAAGGCATCGTACCAGGCAGAGCTGAAGACGTATCGCCAGGATCAACAGTCTCTCGCGTCGGTGATATCGATCCAGGAGAGCCTGCCGCGATCAACGACCTGAAGAAGCCGGCAGCGAGAGAGGAATTCAAAGAGGGAATGCAGGTCCGACAGCGGAAGCTGAAGCGATCAACCCAAGAACTCGCCGATCGGCCTGCCCGCGCTGAGATTGACCGAAGGCCGGTGAGCGGGGCGATGTTTTCCTTGAGGGGGTCGAGTCCGAGGGCCTTGAGGACGGTGGCGTGGACGTCCTCGAAGGTGGTGGGCCCAACGGGATTCTTGGTCCCCTCGGGATCGGTCGCGCCGATCGCCTGACCGCCACGCAGGCCGCCGCCGGCAATGGCCAGGCTGAAGCCGGTGGGCCAGTGGTCGCGGCCGCCGAAGGGGTTGATCTTCGGCATCCGGCCGAACTCGCCGCAGCAGAGAACGATCGTCCGGTCGAGCAACTGGTGGCGCGCCAGGTCGCGGAGCAGGGCGGCAAACGCCGGGTCGAGCTGCTTGACGAGCTTGCGGTGAACCTCATGGTTGTTGACGTGTGAATCCCAGCCATCGAGCGTCACTTCGACGCAGCGCACGCCTGCCTCGATGAGCCGTCTGGCGGCCAGACAGTCGCGGCCGAAAGCGCTGTCGCCGTATTCGGTAAGCACGCTGGCCGGTTCCTGTGAGATGTCGAACGACTTGAGCTGGTCGAAGGTCATCATCACCCGGGCGCGGGCCAGGGCCTCGCGATGCAAGGTGGCTTGAACCCGCGACTGGCGGCCGCGGGCGAACGCACGCTCGACCACGTCCAGGTCGCGCACGCGGGCGATCTCGCGCGGGCCGGCCACCGGCGCAGTCACGTCGGGCAGCGCCTCTTTGGGATCGCCGACCTGGAAGGCGTCGTACTCACCACCGAGATAGCCGCCTCGGCTGGGCTACTGGCCGGTCAGGATCGAGATGTGCCGGGGAATGTCCGTTCGTCCCACGGGCAGCTCGTGACAGCAGACGGCGCCGATCGAGGGGTGCACGACGGTCGGATCGGGACGGTAACCCGTCTTCATCATATACGTTCCGCGCTCGTGATCGCCCTCCTTGCTGACCATTGATCGGATCAGGGCGATCGAGCCCATCTGGCCGGCGAGCTGCTCGAAGCCCTCGGCAAGCTGGATGCCGCTCAGCGCGGTCTTGATTGCCTTGGTGCCGCCGGCGGCTGTTGTTCCGGGATGGGGATCGAACGTCTCGAGCTGGCTGGGCCCACCCGAGAGCCAGAGCAAGATCAGCGACCGCGCCGGTTCCCGGGAATGTTCCGCCTGCCGGGCCAGAAGCTGGCCGACAGACGAGCAGAAACAGGGACGTAGCTAGAATCAATAACTAATCCCAGCGCCGCGGCGCATCGGCGGGCAGCGAGGTCGTCGAGAACGACCTCGGTCTCTTCCTCACTCGGCACCAAGGCAAGCGCCAGCACGGCCTCCTCGCCCCGATCCAACCGGAAGGGTCGCAGCGAATCGGGGATCGGCGGCGCGGCCACGACCTGGATCCAGGAAGCGGACCGCACAGCAACAGCCGCCGGATCATCGGGCGTCAGACCGCCGAGTTCCTCCAGGACGAAGTCAGAAACGAGCACCGTCACGCCGGCCTCATTCAACTGGTCCAGAAGGCCCACGCGATCGAGGAAGATGATCGGCGACGCGTTGACGACGCGCCTCGAGCTCACTCTCGACCTCCGCCTTGAGTTCCTGAGCGCTCACCTGGATGGCGTCCACGCCAGCACGGCCCAGGGCGAGGATGAAGCTCCGTCGATCCATCCCCGCGATCTGCGCCCCTTTGCCCTGAGAGATCTGGCCCCGGCTGTACCAGTGGATCGCCGCCGCCAGCCGCAGCTCGCGTGCAAACTCCTCAGGCGAGATTGCGGACGGTACAACCTCGTCCGGCAGCTCGATCGTGATCGTCGAAACCGTGAGCCTCCCCTTTCATAACCATTCTAACCCGAGCCCCTTCTCGCAGGCCACAAGCTTTCCCGATCCTTCGCCCACGAGGCGCGTCCTGGCGGCTCAGACACGCTCGAAGTGCCCCGTGTTCGCGCTTAGCCTCCAGGCCTTGAAATAACTGGGGCTGCTCAGGTTGCGCGCCGCGAGACACTCATGCCTGAAGTTTTGTGGTTGTTTTTGTCTACCGTGTTATATACTATGTTGTAGACGGACCGGCCGAGATTAGGATTATTCCGGCTCGGTCGCTATGTCAAAGAACCCAGAAAAACCAGGACCCACGAAAGGACCACTCCGCATGGTACGCACCTTAATGCGTTCGGTGCGGAGCGAGAGATGAACAAAATGAGTGAAACTCTGACGGTGCGGATCAGTCGTTCCGCCCATGCAGCACTCCGTTCCCTGGCCGAGGAGACTGACGAGTCGATGACGGAGGTTCTGGACAAGGCGATCGAGGCTTACCGGCGGGCGAGCTTTCTTGATGGCCTCAATGGAGACTTCGCCGCGTTGCGTCAGAATCGAGCTGCCTGGGAGGAAGAACAGCAGGAACGGAGGGCATGGAACGTCACGCTCGCCGATGGGCTCGAGGAATAACTTCAAGATGAGCAACGAAAAGCCGGTTCGTGGCGAAGTTTGGGACGTCGATCTGGATCCGGTGTTGGGCCACGAACAGGGTAGGAAGCGACCAGCTCTAGTGTTCCGTCCATCTTCAATTGACGGGCAGCGCTCGCCGGAATTTCTTGAATACCCGGGACTTCCAGTTTCAAGAACCTGTCAATCGAAGATTGTCGGAACACCAGTCGTCCCCGTAAACGAGTTCAACCAGGGCCCCAGCGGCCTGGTAACCGTAGTGTCGATACCGTCGAGGGACAGGGGCGTCCGGTCACGGGTCGCGATCGAAGCCGGTGAAGCCGGATTGACAACTCGAAGCTTCGCCATGAGCGAGGCCTTGCGGTCGATCTCACTCGAGCGGATGACTCGACGACGTGGAATGGTCTCGCCAGAGACCATGGAAAAAGTCGAGTATTGCATGCGAGTTATCCTCGGGATCTGATCTTCAAAACCCGCGCCGTGCCTGCCGAGGGCGCGAAGGGGGCGTTCCTAATTGCCCTGGCAAATTGCACGATCCACGCAAACCCGCTTTCCGCAGACCAAGCATCTTGCCACAACAATTAAGAACGGCCGCTTTGTTCGCCCCACCGGCGCCGCGGCTGCATCGAGGGCGATCTTGAGACTCTGGCGACCGTGTCTTGCGTGGCGCGCCTCGTACTCACCCTCGAGTCGGAACAGGTTCCCCTCCCAGCCGCCCAGGCGAACGTCAGGCTGCCCCAGCCGATCGTGCCGCACTGGAAGCTGCTGTTCGGGATCGCGTTCGTGACGCCCTCGGTGCCGATCCGCGGGTACCACTGCGGCTTGTCACTGGTCTCGGCGAGCGTGACGTCGTCGAGCCAGAGCGTCCCCGTGCTCTTGAACCAGACCTGCAACCGGCTGGTCGCGGCCGGTACGTCGTGCTGGCACTGAAAGAGGAACTCGAACCGCTCCCAGCGCGGGCCGGGCGTGAACGTCTCCCAAGCCCTGAGCCCACCCAGTCGCGGGTGTTGACCAGGGCGACGTCGACTCCGCCGGCCTTGAGGCTTGCGGCCTTCGCCCAGAACGTCAGCCTGTACCGCTGGCCCCGGCGCACGCCGACCTTGCCGACCTGACAGACCATGGCATGGAAGTCGGGTCCGTCGCCGTTGAACACGATGCAGTCGAGCCGGGCCCCACGGCCGCCATCGCGGCCGGCGTCGACCGTGAGCCGCTGACGCATGGATGGATTGCCGGACGTCGTCCAGCCGTCGGGAGCGCCCGTGCGGGCGCGGCCTTCCTCGAACGAGCCGTTGAAGATCAGGTTCCCCCTGTCCGCGCGGCAGGCTGCTGCGACACCGAGGAGGACGACCGCGGAGAGGATCGAGCGCCTCATGAGAGCCTCGAGAGTTCGGTTCCGGCCGACGGGGCGGAACGGCCGTGCGGCACTGTATACCCCCTGATCGTAGTCGCGTGCCCGGCGCGGGTCGACCCGTCAGCGGCGCCAGAACCGATCGATAAGGGGCCGGGAGTCGTTTTCTTGACTTTCTGAGCGACTGTCGCTATCCTCCGGTTATGCCTCGACGCCCCCGATCGATTCAAGGTGGCTTGGTTTACCATGTGCTCAATCGGTCCAATGCGCGCGCCGAGATCTTCTCCACCGAGGACGAATATGCCGCCTTCGAGCGTGTCCTCGAGGAGGCGTACCGGCGCGAGCCGTTGCGCATCCTGGGCTACTGCGTGATGCCCGATCACTGGCACCTGGTGGTCTGGCCGCGGAACGGAAAGGACCGGCAGGTCTCGGAGTTTCTGCGCTGGCTCACCGTGACGCACACCCAACGCTGGCACGCCCACCGTCACACAACGGGGACGGGGCATTTGTACCAGGGCCGGTTCAAGTCGTTCCCGGTAGAGTCGGATGAGCACCTGTATGCAGTCCTCCGCTACGTCGAGCGCAACCCGGTGCGTGCCAATCTGGTACAACGGGCTCAGGATTGGCGCTGGTCAAGCACCTGGCGGCGTCATCGGGGCGACGAAGAGGCTCGCAGGCTACTGAGCCCTTGGCCGATGACGCGACCGACCGACTGGTTGCGTCGGGTCAATCGTGCGGAGCGTCGAGGGGAACTCGAGGCGTTACGGCGCTGCGTGCAGCGCGGCCAGCCGTATGGCAGCGAGCCTTGGCGCCTACGGATCACTGCGCAGCTCGGCCTGGAATCGACCTTCCGTCCCCGCGGAAGACCTCGTAATAAGCCCGAACGCTAAGTCCAAAAACGACTCCCGCCCCCCTATCCCCGCGAGGGCTCTACACGTGCCGCCACGTCGGAGCTGAAGTCGGGCGCGGTCAGGATCAGCTCGCCACTTGCGGCTGTGGCCGTGTCCCGTCGGACGACCTCGCCTGTGCTCGTGTTCCACCACTCCACCTGCCAGGTCCCGTCCGCCGCGGGGACACGGGCGTGAATCGCCTCGAGCCTCGCCGGCGTCTTGCCGTCGTGCTCGGTGCGCCAGGTGCTCTCCTGGTTGTGGAACCAGAGCAGGAGCTGACGGTCACACGCCAGTCCCAGGGCGTCGACCGCCGGGTACCGGCTCGAGCGGTAGCGGGGCAGGAGAAGGGAGCGAATCTGGAGCCAGTCCCCCTCGATGTTGGCGAAGGTGAGGTCATGCCGGCCGGCGGGCACTTCGATGGAGATCTCCTCGTCGTAGTCGCTCACCCAGACATTCCACTGGTCGAGATGGTGGGCCGACTTCCATGGTCCTTGACCCGGCCCTCCCGCGGCCAGCGCCCGGTCGAGCCGGATCTGGTCGTCCACGGTGATACGTAGCCTGGCCCCGGAGCAGACCCAGGCGGGCGATGATTCTCCCTGGCTCGGGCAGGTCGAGGTGCCAGGTCAACTAGGTGTACAGCTCCCTCGGGTTGCCTCTTCCCGGGCTGCCGATGGTCATTGCGACGGGCCCCCCGGCACCGTCCCGTCGTGGCCCACGGTGTAAGAGGCAAGGACGAGATCGACCTGGAGGTCGATCCACCCCCGGATCTCTGGATTGAAGTCGATCATCTTGGAAGCTCGCGAGGCCGGATGCAGCTCTACGCCGCGCTCGGTGTCCCCGAGATCTGGCGATTTCGGCCCCGGCGTCAACAGCCCTGGTTTGGCTCCCTTCAAGAACGTACTTATGTCGAGGTCGTGCGCAGTCTCGCCTTACCGATGCTCACGCCCGAACTGGTCCTCGAAGCCCTGAACCTGGGGGCCGACCTGCCCGAGTCTCAATGGGATTCCCTCTTGCGTAACTGGATCCAAGGCAGACTCTCACCTGCTTGACTGCCGGGCTGGAAGCAATGCACAGTCCTCGATGACGAGCCGCCGCGAATTACTGGTAATGACCACGCGTGCGCTCGCGCCCCGCAAAATGGGATCGCCATTCACTTTCGAGCAAGTCAGGCCCGCGAAGTGAGCGAATCGTACCTTGGCTGCTCGACCTCGGAGCTTCGTAGCTTCGCAGGATGTCTCCCCACCCTCTGGAAAAGGCGTCGCGCACGCGGGCAGAATGGGGATGTGGCTCGCCGAGGAAAGCGGTAACAACCTGGCTCGACGTCTTGATCATGATCCGACGGCTCGTACGCAGGACGCTGATTCTTCTCCTTCTCGTGGTCTTGGCCCTCGGGGTTCTGTGGACGAAGACCGGGCTACGGCTTCCTCGTAGCGCCCGGTGGGCGACCAGTCGGACAGTCCCGACGCGGCCGGCCGGGACCAAGGTCCTGGTGGACCCTGCCACGGTCTGGGTCGATGACGGCGACACGATCCGGATCACGTGGCCCGACGCCCCGCGCGAAACGGTCCGGATCCTGGGCATAGACGCTCCCGAGATCGGGCACGGGAGCGACCCGACCGCCGGGGACCAGCCGTACGGTCGCGAGTCGCTCGAGTTCGCCCGCCGGCACCTCCTCGGGGCTGGCCGGCTGGAGCTGCTCAGAGCCGCCCACCACGACCGCTTCCTGAGGACACTGGGCTACTTGTTCGTGGACGGAGTGAATTACTCAACGCTGGCGGTCGAGAATCATATGGCCGAGTGCACAATTGAACGCTTCGGCGATTCCGGCTTCCCCCGCGAGGCGGCCGAGGTCCGCGATGCCGAGCGACGTGCCGGCCCCCCGCCGTTTGAATCCCCGGCGCGATTCCGCGAGAGGGCGACGCCTGACCCACGGGCCCCCCGCATCCTTCGCTGATCGGTGAATCATCTCCAGAACTGGTTGCTCTCGTGGACCGGTCGGTCACTGAGGTTCATGTCGATTCCTTCTGAACCGTAGACCAGCATCTTGAACGTCTGGTAGGGCAACGGCGCGAGGAACCGGATCCGGATCGACCACTTGCCAAGGAATGGCTTGACGGCCGAGACCACGATGCCGTT
>Ga0208565_1001163_pt1 | contig 16149 bp, 11 predicted proteins | sample Sb_taG_7_FD_187706 | JGI IMG/M metagenome (GOLD analysis project Ga0208565, IMG submission 187706) | Peat soil microbial communities from Weissenstadt, Germany - Sb_50d_2_FS metaG (SPAdes) (version 2) | ecosystem: Environmental > Terrestrial > Soil > Wetlands > Peat | place: Germany...
ACCCTCTTCTCCGTCCTGTTGTCGGTCACCTGGCTGCACGGACCGGGTGCCGCCGTGTGGCTGATCGCCATGCGGGTCGGGCAGGGAGTGGGCGGGGCCATGCTCTTCGCCAATTCCTCGGCCATCGTCACCGACGCCTTCCCGCCCAACCAGCGGGGGCTCGGACTGGGCATCAACAACGTCGCCGCCATTGCCGGTGCCTTCATCGGCCTGGTCCTGGGTGGCCTGTTGGCTCCGGTCCAATGGCACCTGGTCTTCCTGGTGTCGGTGCCGTTCGGGGTCTTCGGGACGGTGTGGGCCTACCGCAAGCTCGAGGACCGCAGCGTCCGCACGCCCGCACATGTGGACTGGTGGGGCAACGCGACCTTCGCGGCGGGGCTCATCCTGATCCTGGTCGGGATCACCTACGGTCTCCTGCCCTATGGCCACCACACCATGGGCTGGACAAGCCCGTGGGTGATGACCGAGATCATCGGTGGGATCGCGCTGCTGGCGGTCTTCTGTGCCATCGAGACACGAGTGGCCCACCCCATGTTCCGGCTGACGCTGTTTCGCATCCGGGCCTTCACGGCCGGAAACGTCGCCAGCGGGCTGGCTTCGCTCAGCCGGGGCGGGCTCATGTTCATGCTGATCATCTGGCTCCAGGGGATCTGGCTGCCCCTGCACGGCTACAGCTTCAGTTCGACTCCCTTGTGGGCCGGTATCTACATGGTGCCCCTGACCGTCGGATTCCTCCTCGCCGGTCCCCTTTCGGGACACCTGGCCGACCGGCACGGCGCCCGCCCCTTCGCCACCGGCGGCCTGCTGCTGGTGGCCCTGTCGTTCCTCTTGCTGCAGATGCTGCCCGTCAACTTCGGCTATCCGGTCTTCGCCACTCTCATCTTCTTCAACTCGGTCGGCATGGGCCTGTTCATCGCCCCGAATCAGGCCGGGATCATGAACAGCCTTCCGTCCACCCAGCGGGGGGCCGGGGCGGGCATGGCGGCCACCTTCAACTCGTCGGCCCAGGTGCTCTCGATCGGGATCTTCTTCACCCTCATGATCCTGGGGCTCTCTGCCACGCTGCCCTCCACCCTCTTCCACGGGCTGGTGGCACGAGGAGTTTCGACGAGCACGGCGACACGCGTCTCGCACCTTCCTCCCGTGGGCTCTCTCTTCGCGGCGTTCCTCGGGTACAACCCGATGGCAACGTTGCTCGGGCCCGCTGCTCTGCACCACCTGACCGCCTCCCAGGCCAGCTACATCACGGGCCGGTCGTTCTTCCCTCACCTCATCTCGGCCCCGTTCGGAAAGGGCCTCCAGAAGGCCTTCGACTTTGCCGCCGTTGTCTGCATGTTCGGAGCGGTTGCATCGCTGCTCCGGGGCGGCAAGTACCACTACACCGAACCCGACGCCACGCCCGCGGAGTCGTCCGAGCAAGCCGTGGCCGAGACCGAGCCCCTGTTGGTGAGCTGAGGCCATGGCTCGGGGTGCGGGACTGAAGAGCGGGTCGGTGCCGGCGGACGGCGGGTCGTCGGTGACGTCGGCTCGGAGTGCGGAGCCAGGCTTGCGTATCGGTGACGCCGCGGCCCGGGCCGGCGTCTCGCCTCGCACGCTTCGCTACTACGACGAACTGGGCCTGCTCAGCCCGTCTGAGTACACCGCCGGCGGCGAGCGCCGCTACCGGGACGCCGATCTGGTCCAGCTGCAGCGCATTCTCGAGCTGCGCGAGGCGCTGGGCATGAACCTGGACGAGATCAAGGAATTCCTGGACTCCGAGCAGCGCCTCGACGAGGTGCGTGCCGCTTACCGGGCCAAGCGTGAAGTCGACACCAAGGCCGCCCGGCTCCAGCAACGGGCGCTCCTCGAAGAGGCGCTCCGGTTGAACGAGTCTCTGAAGGAGCAGCTCGACGCCAAGCTGACCCGCATGGACGCGTTCCGCGCCACGCTTGCGAAGAACGCCGACCGCTGTCGCCAGTTGCTGACCGAGCTCGAGAGGTAGCGAGTCGGGCTAGGGGCGAGGCTTGCCCGAGCCCGCTGCTACCAGTGGCGGCCCCACCCGGTCCATCCGCCGTTGCCATGGTCGCTGTTGCCCTGGCCGCCGGAGTTGTTCCCGCCACCGTTGTCGTAGCCCTGGCCCTGGCCGCCGTGGTCGTTGCCGTTGCCGTTGCCTTGGTCGTTGTTGCCCTGGCCGCCGTTGTTGCCTTGGTCGTTGTTGCCCTGGCCGCCGTTGTTGCCCTGGCCGCCGTTGTGGTTCCCCTCGCCCGAGCCGTGGAAGCAATGGTCAGACCACCCGTCGCCTCCGGTCGAGCAGTGGAAGGGACGGAACACGATCTCGATTCCCGAACCGTGCCGGCTCACCGAGGGGGCGTTGTTGGCGTCGCCGGAGTACGAGGCCTTCCAGGTGTAGACCCCGGGACCGAGCGTCACGGGCTGCGACGGAGGGACGACTCCTCCCGTGACGGTAACCGTCCCGCCCGAGGCCACCTTGTTCCATCCCCAGTGCCAGGAGCTCAGCGAGTAGACGGTGTAGGTGACCGTGGCGGGGTCGGAGGAGATGTTGGCGCCGCTCAGCGTCGCTTGATCGGTGACCGGGGTGCCGGGGCCGACGGTGATGACGGCACCGGTCTCGCCTCCCCCGGAGAGAGAGTTGGAGATCCTTGTCGGTGCCTGCGTGCCCACGGGGCTGCACGAACCTACGGGGCTGTTGTTCCCTACGGGGCTGCTGTTGCCTACAGGGCTGCAGGTGCCGACGGGGCTGTCGAGCCCGACGGCTCGGTAGAGAAACGGCCCCACGAACGTGAACACCAGGGCGCTGCCCACGACAACCAGAAGCATGCGAAAACGCGTCATAGCCCCCCCTCCTGCAGGGACACTATTGGGCCGGGCCTGCGTATTTCATCGTCACGATTGATGAACTCTCCTCGGGCTTTCGGCCGTTGCCACCTGCGAGTCCGTCCGACCACGCCCGATGAGTGGCCCGATGAGTGGCCCGAGAGTCCCCCGGCTCGTCCAGCTCCGGAGCCCGGCCAATATGGTCCGGCAAGCACGAGTTATGTTGCTCGTGGGTGGCATGATTCATACTTGGGCTCGCGCCGCGCCGATGTGGACCACGAACGTGGGGTAGCGACGCCCGCAGTCTTCGCGGGTGTCGTGGCCGGGTTGATGGTGGCCGCGACCATCCGCGAGGGGGCCTTCTATCCGGCCGACGCCGCCCTCGTGTTGGTGGTGTCGCTGGTGGTGGCGACAGGATTGCTCCTCATCGGGCCGGACAAGCGGGCCGTCGTCGTGGTGGCCGGCCTGGGTGGGTTGGCCCTGTGGTGGTTGGTCCGCGCCGCGGCCCAGGGCAGGGCGGGATCGTTCCTGCCCCTGGGCGCCAGCATCATCGGTTTCGGGTGTGCGTTCCTGGCCACGAGGCGGCTCGAGGGCCGGTACCGGGTCCTGGCGACGCAATTGGTCGTGGCCGTCGGGGCGGTCTCGGCAGCCGCGGGCCTGATCGCCACGACCGCCCGCTGGTATCCGCTCGCCATGCCGGCGCAGAACCTGTGGCGCCTGTCCACCACCCTGACCTACTCGAACGCGGCGGGCGCGCTGCTGGCTGTGGCGCTGTTGGCGGGACTCGGCCTCGAACAGCGCGCCGCGCTCACCAAGCTGATGGTGTGCCTGTGCGCGGCGGGGCTCGTCGCCACCCAGAGCAGGGGGGCTGTCCTCGGAGCGGTCGTCGGCGTCCTCTTGGTCCCGCTGGCCCAGCTGCGCCGTGCCGCTCTCACGGTCTGCCTCGGGGTCCTGGGCGGGCTGGCCGTGGTGGCGACGTCGAGCGGCGGATCGGCCCAACCACTGGCGACAGTCGCCGTGGCCTTCGCCGTCGTCCTGGCGGTGGCGTTCCCCCGGCGCGGGTACCAGGTCGCGTTGCCGGCCAAGCTCACCGGCAGATTCCCGGGCGGCGTCAGAAAGAGGATCGCGCTGGTGGTGGTCCTGGGTCTGGCCACGGTCGGGATCGCCGTCGGCGCCGGACTCGTGCTTCGGGTTCCGATCGAGCGACGTGTGGCTCTGGGGAGCAGCGAAGACCGCAGTTACGAATGGTCGGCGGCCATCGACCAATGGCGGTCGTCGCCGATCGTGGGTGTCGGCCCCGACCAGACGCTGTATTTCCATGCCCCCGATGGGAATTTCGCCCACTTCTCCCATAACGAGTACCTCCAGGTGCTTGCCGACGGCGGGGTGGTGGGCGCCATCCTGTTGGTGTGCACGGGCGTCTGCGTCGTCCGCGCCGTGCGCCGCGAAGACGTCGCCTCGTCGTGTGCGACCGCCGCGCTGGTGGCGTTCGCCGTTGCCGGTGCGCTCGATTTCGACTGGCATCTCGCCGCGTTGGGCCTCGTGGGTGGTTGGGTCGCCGGCTTGGCGGGAAGGCCCGTTGCCGTCGCCCCCGTCGCCGCCGGCCCCGTCCCCGATCGGGGAGGGGGATAGCCGGGTTCCCCTATGGGGCTCGAACGCCTGAGCGATCCCCCACCTCGTGGCGCGGCCACACCATGTCGACAGCCCGTGGCGCCCAGTCCGGTGGGCTCTGGACACCGCTGACACGCCTGGCCAGCACGGAGCCGGTCAACATCTGCACGGCCAGGTCGACGTCGAGCTCTGCCGAGAGCCCCCCGAGATCCTGGGCCCGGACGAGCAGGGCGCGAACGTAGGCGGTGCGGGGCTCGACGACCCGTTGCCGGTGCAGGGCCAGCGCCTCGCGCTCCTCTCGTGACCCCAGCAACGTCCCGATCACCTCGACACAGCTCTCGCCGAAGCGTTCGTCGAAGGCCTCGAGGTAGGCGACGAGGTCGGCTCGTGGGTCATCGGAAGGCTCCTCGGGAAAGCGGCCCCCGGGCTTCTCGGCGATGGCGGTGGTGATCAGATCGGCTTTGTCCTTGAAGCGGCGGTAGACCGTCGCCCGGGCCACACCGGCCTCGCCGGCGATGCTCTCCATGGACACCCGGGCGTAGCCGACCTCCGCCAGCTGGCGCAGAGCTGCCTCGGTCATGGCCCGAGTGGCCTGTTCGTCTCGAGGCCGGCCCGGGGGCCGAGGTGCCGGGGCCGAGCGCGTCGCCGCCACCGCGTTCACAGTGCCACCACCGCCGGTTGCTCCTGCGCCGCGTCTGAAGGGGAGTAGCTCGGCACGAAGTCGCGCTCGCGGACCAGCGCGTAGGCGCAGATCGAACCGATGGCCGCCACTACCACGCCGATGACCATGAGGTGGTCGAACGTGGTCGCGAAGGCGCCCCGGTAGGCGTCGAGCAGCGCGGTGCGGGCCGGCGCAGAGGGGATAGCCGCGGCCGCTTCGCGCACCCCGCCGCCGGTGATGGCGTGCTTGAGGGCGACTCCCCCCCGAGCCAGGACCTCCCGGCCTGTCGGGCTGGCGCCCAGCCCGGCCAGGGTCTTTTGCTGGATCTGGCTCTGGAACACCGCCCCCAGACCGGCGATGCCGGTGGCGATCCCCACCTGGCGGAACGTGTTGTTCGCCCCCGAGGCCATGCCGCTGCGCTCAGGCGGGACGACGCTGATCGCCGCCGACGCCAGGACGGGGTTCACCGTGCCGATCCCGATGCCGGTGACGACGAACCCGGGCAGGAGCACCGTCCATCCCGATTGGGCGTGGACCATGGACATGAGCAGGAGTCCGACGGCGACCAGCAGGAGCCCGCTGCCGAGCAGGTACCGGGATTTGATCCGGACGCTCAACTTCCCGGCGAAGGGAGCCACCAAGAACGAGAGCATGGTGATCGGCAAGAAGCGCACGCCTGCCGCGAACGGGCCGTAGCCGAGGTCGTCCTGCACGTAGAGCGTGATGTACAGGAAGAGGGCGAAGATCGACCCCGACAGGGCCATGGCCACGATGGACGAGCCGACGACGGCCGGCCTTCGGAACAGGGTGAGGTCGAGCATCGGATCGGACTGTCGCCACTCGGCGACGACGAACACGACGAGAAGGACACCCGAACCGAGGAGCAGGCTCACGATCATCGTGCTGCCCCAGCCGTTGGCGTTGCCGCGGACCAGCGCGAAGACGAGCATGAAGAGGGCGGCGGAGAACGAGACGAAGCCGATCCAGTCGATGCGCCGATGGTTCGCCTCCTTCGATTCTTGGACCTGCGTCAGGGTGAGGGCTACGGCCACGACACCGACAGGGACGTTGACGAAGAAGATCCACCGCCATCCGAGCCCACTGGTGAGCGCACCGCCGATGAGGGGTCCCACCGCGACGGCCCCTCCGATCACGGCCCCGTACACGCCGAAGGCCGTTCCCCGCTCCTTGCCGTGGAAGGCCGAGGCGATGAGCGCCAGCGAGGTCGCGAACATGACGGCGCCGCCGATTCCCTGGGCGCCGCGCGCCAGGTTGAGCATCAACGCCGAGGAGGACACGCCGCACAGGAGCGACGACACCGAGAAAAGGCCGAGCCCCACCGCGAACACCACCCGGCGCCCGAACATGTCGCCCACGACCCCGGCGGTGAGGAGGAAGGCCGCCAACGTCAACGAGTAGGCGTCCACCACCCATTGGAGGTCGCTGAAGCTCGAGTGCAGCGAGCGCTGGATGTCGGGGAGGGCGACATTCACGACCGTGATGTCGAGAAGGAGCATGAACGTCGCCGTGCAGACGGCGATGAGGGTCCACCACTTGCGTTCGAGTGCCGGCACGTCGGCCCACTTTCACGAGAATACGATCCAAGTCGGACCGTATTTAATTGTCGTGCACCGTGTCAAGCAGCCCGTCCGACCCCCCGCACCCGGCGTGGGGCCGGAGGCCGAGGCGACGGCCCGCGAGGGCGGGCGTCCGGGTAGAACGGACCCCGGGCGCCGCCGCCCACCGAACCGAGAGGAACAACCCATGCGCGTGGGGATCCATTTCGTGAATTTCACACTGCCGGGCGCACCGCAGACGCTGGGCCCGACGCTCGCCACCACGGCCAGGATCGCCGAGGAAAGCGGTGTCTCGGTCTTCACCTTGATGGACCACTGGTTCCAGATGGAGATGATGGCGAGTGCCCAGGACCCCATGCTCGAGGGGTACACCTCGCTGGGGTTCCTGGCCGGGCAGACGAGCACGATGACCCTCGGGCTGTTGGTCACGGGGGTCACCTACCGTCACCCCGGCCTGTTGGCCAAGATCGTCACCACCCTCGACGTGCTCTCGGGGGGCCGCGCCCAGCTCGGTATCGGAGCCGCCTGGTACGAGCGCGAGCACCGCGGTCTCGGCGTGCCGTTCCCGCCGGTGGCGGAGCGTTTCGAACGTCTGGAGGAGACCCTGCAGATCTGCCTGCAGATGTGGAGCGGCGATGCGGGCCCGTACCAAGGCCGTCACTACCAGCTGGCCGAGACCATCTGCTCACCACCGCCGATCAGCTCGCCTCGCCCCCGCATCCTCATCGGCGGCAGCGGCGAGCGAAAGACGCTGCGGCTCGTGGCCCGCTACGCCGATGCCTGCAACCTGTTCGCGACCTCCCCGGCCGAGATCGCCCGCAAGCTCGACGTCCTGGCCCGGCACTGTGACGACGAGGGGCGCGACCCGGCATCGATCGACAGGACCATCCTCGCCGTGAGCAACCCGCTCCACGACCCCGACGCGTTCGTCGGTCAGATGGCCGAGTACGGCGCGCTCGGCATCGGGGCGGTGGAGCTGATGCCGGTCGGGGACCCCGTCGCCTTCACCACACAGGTCGGGCAGCACATCGTGCCTGCCCTCGCACAACTCGGGCCGTGATCGAGCGCCCCACGCAGGCCGTGGCCGCTCGGCCGCTCGCCCCGGTCCTCGACCTGTCGAGGCGCCGGGTGCTGATCATCATCAGCGCGCTGCTGCTCGGGATGTTCCTCGCCGCCCTCGACCAGACCATCGTCTCGACGGCGCTGCCGACCATCGTGGGCGACCTCCGCGGCGCACCCCATCTGACCTGGGTGGTGACCGCCTACCTGCTGGCTTCGACCGTGTCGACGCCGTTGTGGGGCAAGCTCGGCGACCAGTACGGGCGCAAGGCGTTCTTCCAGTCGGCGATCGTGATCTTCCTGGTGGGCTCGGCGCTGTCGGGATTCAGCCATTCGATCCTCGAGCTGATCACCTTCCGGGCCATCCAGGGCCTGGGCGGTGGGGGCTTGATGATCGGGGCCCAGGCCATCGTGGGAGACATCGTCTCGCCGCGCGAGCGCGGCCGGTACATGGGCTTGTTCGGGGCGGTGTTCGGGGTCGCCACCGTGCTCGGGCCGCTGCTGGGCGGCTTCTTCGTCGAGTACCTGTCCTGGCGCTGGGTCTTCTACATCAACCTGCCCATCGGCGTTCTGGCCCTCTTCGTCACCGCCGCCCAACTCCCAGGCCGACTCCAGAAGCTGCATCACGTCATCGACTACCTGGGCACGATCCTCCTGAGCCTGGCCACCACGTCGCTGGTGCTCTTCACCAGCCTGGGCGGGACCACCTACCGATGGGGGTCGGCGCCGATCATCGCCCTGGCCGCGACCGGGGTGGCGCTGACCGTCGCCTTCCTCGTCGTCGAGCGTCGGGCCGCGGAGCCGGTCATACCTCTCGGGTTGTTCGGCAACCGTGTGTTCTCGGCCGCCAGCGCGGTGGGATTCGTCATGGGCTTCGCCATGTTCGGAGCGCTGACCTTCCTGCCCATCTTCTTCCAGGACGCCAGAGGCCTCAGTCCCCCCGCGTCGGGGCTGAGACTGCTGCCGCTCATGGGCGGCCTCCTGTTGGCCTCCACCGGAGCCGGTCAGCTGGTCAGCCGCTTGGGTCGCTACAAGGTGTTCCCCGTCGTGGGCACCTTCCTCATGATCGTCGGGCTGCTGCTCATGTCCCGGATCGGCCTGTCCACCGGCGGGTGGGCGATCGCCGGCTACCTCTTCGTGTTCGGTGTCGGGCTGGGCCTGGTCATGCAGGTCCTGGTGGTGGCCGTGCAGAACGCGGTGCCGTACGAGCAGCTGGGCACGGCGACTTCAGGGGCGACGTTCTTCCGCATGATCGGCGGCTCCTTCGGCACCGCGGTGTTCGGTGCCATCTTCGCCAACCTTCTCGCCACCAACGTCGCCCACGCCCTGCACCTGAAGTCCGCTCCATCCGATCTCAGCAGCTCGCTCAACGGTGCGGATCCGCGGTCGCTGAGCCGCCTGCCCCCGGCCGTCCATGCCGGAGTGGTGACAGGCATGGTGCACACCATCCAGACCGTGTTCCTCATCGCCGTGCCCATCGCGGCTGTGGCGTTCGCGTTGTCGTGGCTCCTGCCCGACATCGAGCTGCGCAGAACGGTGCGCACCGCCGACCCGGGCAAGGAGCTCGGGATGCACGAGTCGCGCTCGTCGCTCGAGGAGATCCAGCTCGCCCTGGAACGCCTCTCTCGGCGCGAGAACCGCCGTGAGCTCTACACCACGTTGGCCGAGCGTGCCGGTCTGCAGCTCGACGCCGGGGCCTGCTGGCTGCTCTACCGATTCGCGGATCGCCCCGACTGCACACTGCAGAGCGTGGCCTCGCGGCTCAAGGTCGATCCCGGGCGGATCGAAGCGGGCATCGAGTCCCTGGTGCAGTCGCGGATGGTGAAGATGTCGAACGGCCCCGGTGAGTGCGAGTTCGCGTTGACCGAGCAAGGCCACCAGGCCATCGACCGGCTCCGGGCCGCTCGCCGGGTCGGGTTGACCGCCCTGCTCGAGGGTTGGGATCCCGACACCCACCCCGAGATCGGGGAAATGGTCCGCCATCTGGCCCACGAGCTGCTGGCCGACGACGAGAAGCTGCTGGCGGACGCGGGTGCAACCGCCGGGAGCCCGACCCGGCCGTGACCCCTGTGCCCCCGGTGGATGAGGGCTTCACCTCTTGGTGAGGTTGCCCGGGTGGGGGAACGGGGCGGTCCGGGCCCAGGACCGCCGGGTGGACGCGACGACCGCCAGTGGCCACAGCGCCTGTGCCCCGGCGGCGGCGCGCTCGGCGAGCCCGCGCTGGTGTCCGTGGACCTCGGCTGCGAACCACACCACCAGCCCGACCAGCACCGCGGTCGCCGTCAGGGAGACGGGGTACGAGAGCAGCGGTGCGGCTCTCCCATGGGTGCCGGCACGGGCGCGGCCGGCGAGTGCGGGCCACACACCGAGGGCGGTGAAGGCGACGGCGGCCGCGACGGTGTGCGACTGTGAATTCCCCCGCACGGGCTGGGGGAACGCGGCGACCATCACCGTCGCCGCACCACCGACGGCGAGGAGCACGCGTCCCTCACGGCGTGCCGGCCTGAGGCCCGCGGCGGTGACGACGTGGCAGGCGCCCAGGCCCAGGAGAGCCGACGTCATCACCCAGCGATCGGCGGCGCCGCGCGCCGCCAGCGCGCTGATGGTGTCGCGGATCGGGTCGTAGCCAGGGGGCTGGCGCGATTGGGCGAGCGTCCAGCCGCCGATCAAGAGCACCGGAGCGGTCCCGGCGGACGCAAGGGCCCACCACGGGATCCGTCTCACCGCCCGATCCTAGGGGCGGGCGCGGCGAGCCCGAGGGCCGCGCCGGCGCGACCGGCTCAGCCCTGGTGGGAACGTCGACGATTGCTCATGGAATCCTCACAATGCCGCTCCACACTGGTCGTTGCCACCGTCTCGTGGCAGGGGAAGGAGCCCGCATGAAGAAGGAGCCCGCATGAAGAAGGAGCTCGCATGAAGAAGACGATCGCAAAGGTCACCGTCGGATTGGCGTTGTCGGGGATCGCAGGGGTGGGGCTGAGCGCAGGGTTCTCGTCGAGCGCCGGTGCCGCCGTCGCGTCGGCGGTGTCGAGCTCCACCACTCCCGCCCGCCACCCGCTGCATGTCTGGCTGCGAGACCATCGCCGGGAAGTGGCCCGTCACGTGGCGGGGATCAGTGCCAAGACCATCGGGGTCACACCCCGGACGCTGGTGGGCGGCCTGCGCTCGGGGAAGTCGATCGCGCAGGTGGCACAAGCGCACGACGTGGCTCCCCAGACGGTGGTGAACGCACTGGTCCAGGCGGCCGACACGCGGATCGGCCGTGCCGTCGGCAACCACAAGCTGACCCAGACCCAGGGAGCCGAGATCGAGGCGGCGCTCCCCGGGGCGCTCACCAAGGTCGTCGACCACGTCCACGGTCAGCACGCCGGCTGAATCCTCGGGGGCCACCACGGTGGTCCCCGGTCACGGTGTGGAGAAACGAGCCGGACCGTAGGGTGTCGCTGTCGCCGGTGTGCCCGCCAACCCGGCCGCGACCAGCGCGGCGGAGTACGGGCCGAGAAGCAGGCCGTTGGCGCCGTGACCGGTGCACACGTGCACGTTGGTGAAGCCCGGCAGCGGGCCCAGCAGCGGTCTGTCGTCGGAGCTCGTGGGGCGAAGCCCGACCCGAACCTCGGAGAAGGTGGCGCCGGCCAACCCCGGTGCGATGGCCACGCATTCGCGCAACAGGTCGCGTAGGCCGCCCGCAGTGGGTCGCGTGTCGAACCCGGCCTCAACCTCGAACGTGCCACCGCACACGACGCGCCCTCCCGGCCACGGCACCAAGTAGAAGTTCAGGATCGGCTGCACGATCGGCCAATCGTCGCTGCGGGGTCCTGGCGCGCCGGCTCCGGGGTCGGCCGGCTCCGGGCCCGGAAGCACCACGTGGACGATCTGGCCCTTGGTGGGCGTGACCGGCAGCTCGACGTCGAGCCAGCGCGCCGCGCCCGCCGACCACGCGCCCCCGGCGAGCACGACAGCGCCGCAGGACACGACGTCGGAGACGCCACGGACGGCCGTAACCGTGTCGGCACGGCGATCGACGCCGACGGCCTCCGTCGACACCAACGTGGCGCCGCGCTGCAGAGCGGCGGAGCGCAGAGATGCGCACAGCGTCCGTCCGTCGACACGGGCCGCCGTCGGGCTGTGCAGCGCCCGCCACAGCGGGCCCAGCGGCGGGAACATCGCTCGCGCCTCGCCGACGGGTATCTCGACGATGCCGGAGGTGCGGGCGTGGACCAGTTCGAGCACTTCGGAGAACCACGGGTCCTCGTGCTCGGCCAGCGCCACCACCAGCGATCCGCATTGGGCGAACGCCTCGGGGCCCGGGTCCGCACCGTCTTCGGCCAACCGTGCCACGAGGGACCGGAGATGCGCTGCCGCGCTGAGGCCGAATTCGAACCATTGTGTGTCTCGCTCCTGGAACGTCTCGGGCGACACGATCCCCGCCCCGGCGTCCGAGGCCCGCCCGGGGTGCGAGGCGTCGATGAGCGCCACGCTGGCGCCGGCACAGGTCAGCTCATAGGCGACCGAGGTGCCCACGAGCCCGCCGCCGACCACGGCGACGTCGGCCGACACGCCTCCGGTCACGCCGTGCCTACGAGGCGGTGACGTCGGCGCTGTGCTCGGACTGGTTCACCCAGGCCGCGTACATCTCGGCGTAGCGGCCCTGACGGGCCACGAGCTCGGCGTGGGTCCCCGCCTCCACGATGCGCCCCTCGTCGACGACCACGATGCGGTCCGCCTTCATGGCCGTCGACAGCCGGTGGGCGATGAGCACGGCGGTACGGGCCTCGAGCAGGACGTCGAGGGCCGCCTCGATCCGGGTCTCGGACTGCAGGTCGAGGTTGGAGGTGGCCTCGTCCAGGACGAGCACGCGCGGGTGGGCGAGGAAGGCCCGGCCGAGGGCGATGAGCTGGCGCTCGCCCGAGGAGAGCGACTGGCCCCGCTCGTGGACGATGGTGTCGACACCCTCGGGGAGCCGGTCCACCAGCTCGGTGAGACCCACCGCCGTGATGGCCTCGTCCACCTCGGCGTCCGACGCCGAGGGCCGGGCGAAGGCCAGGTTGTCCCGGATGGTGCCGGCGAAGAGAAACGGCTCCTGGGGCACCACTCCGAGCTGGCGACGGAGCGAGTCGAGCGTCACGTCCTCGATGTTGTGGCCGTCGATGCGCACGTGGCCGGACGTGGGGTCGTAGAAGCGGGTGATCAGCTTGGCCAGGGTGGACTTGCCGGCCCCGGTGGGGCCCACGAAGGCCACCGTCTCTCCCGGCGCGATGCGCAGGTCGACGTGGCGGACCACGGGCAGGGCGGGGTCGTAGCCGAAGGTCACGTCGTCGAAGACGATCTCGCCATCGATGGGGGGCAGCTCCAGGGCGTCGGGGGCCTCGGTGACGGTGGGCTCGGTGGAGAGCAGGGTGCGCAGCTTGAAGATCGAGGCCTGCCCCTGTTGGAAGCTGTTGTACTGCTGCACCAGGAGCTGGATCGGGGCGAAGAACCGGTTCAGGTACAAGAAGAAGGCGACGAGCCCTCCGGGGCTGAGCGAGTGGTGGAGCACCATCTCCCCGCCGATGCCCAGCAGGGCGGCCTGGCCCAGCCATCCCACCAGTTGCGTTCCCGGGCCGTAGAGGGCGTTGATGTGGGCCGTGTAGATGTTGGCATCGCGATACTCGCCGACCACGTTGCGGTGATGGACGATGTTGTGGCGTTGGCGGTTGTGGGCCGTGACCACGCGCACGCCGTGCAGGCTCTCGGAGAGGTCGGCCATCACGTTGGCGATGCCGTCGCGCACGCGGTCGTAGCCGCGTTCGGAGGCCACCCGGAACCACAGCGACATCAGCAGGAGGGCGGGCACGACGAGCAGCACCGTGATGATGGCGAGCGTGACGTTGGTGGTGAACAGGATGACCGTGATGACCACCATGGTCAGGCCCTGCACGGCGAATTGGGCCAGGCCGTCCTGCAGCAGCTGCTGGAGGTTCTCGATGTCGCTGGTCATGCGGGTCATGACCACCCCGGCCTTCTCGGCTGTGAAGAAGTCGAGGGACAGTCGCTGCAGATGCGAGAAGACCTTGACCCGCAGGTCGTTCATCACCCCTGCCGCCAACCGGCCCGTGACCCTCACCTGAGCCCGCTGGGTCAGCGAGGTCAACAGCACAAATCCGAGATAGATCGCGGCGATGACCAGCACCACGCTCAGATGGCGATGACCGGGCACCATGCCCTTGTCGATCGCCAGCTCCGTGAGCTTGGGCCCCGCCTGAAGCCCCACGCTGGTGGCGATCACGAGCACCGTCGTCACGACGAGCATGCGCGGGTACTCGAGGAGCAGTCCCCACAGGCTGAGGCGCTTGCGCTCCTTGGCGCTCTGTTGCTGGGAGAAGGCGACGTCGGGCTCGCCGTGGTCGGGCTCTTCGGCCAGGAGGGCGTCCACCCCCTCCTGGAGCTCGGAGGGGATCCCCCCGAAGGGGAGCCCCGGGGCGGCAGGCGCGCCGGGGCGTCCACCGCCCCCGAACATGCCCGGGCCCCCTCCCCATCCGCCGAAGCCCATCAGGTGACCCGGTGTCCGGGATCGGAGCCGTTGCGCTCGACCACCTCGAGCGCGGCCGCCGCATCGGGGTCGGCCTGGGCCAGGACCTCCGCGTAGCGCGGGGTGGTCTCGAGCAGCTCGGCGTGGGTGCCGTCGGCCACGACGTGCCCGTCCTCGAGCAGGACGACGCGATCGGCCAGGCTGATCGTCGACAGCCGGTGGGCCACGATCAGCGTGGTGCGACCTTCCATGAGCACGCGCAGGGCGTCGTGGATCTGCTGCTCCACCTGGACGTCGATGGCGCTGGTGGCGTCGTCGAGGACGAGGATGGGGGGGTTGACGAGCAGGGTCCGGGCGATGGTGATGCGCTGTCGCTGACCCCCCGAGAGCGTGTAGCCCCGCTCTCCCACCACGGTGTCGTATCCCTGGGGAAGCTCCCGGATGAAGGTGTCGGCCCCCGCGGCGCGCGCTGCGGCCTCCACGTCGGCGATGTCCGCGTCGGGGCGCCCGTAGGCGATGTTGTCCCGGATCGACACCGAGAACAAGAAGGCATCGTCGAGCACGACGCCGACGTTGGCCCGCAGGCTCTCGATGGTGAGGTCCCGAACGTCGTGGCCGTCCACGGCGAACCTGCCTCCGGTGACGTCGTAGAAGCGCGGGATGAGGCGCGCCACGGTCGACTTGCCCGAGCCCGTCCTCCCCACCAGGGCCACCGTCTCGCCCGGCCGCAGGTGCAGGTCGAGGTCGGAGAGGACCAGGGGCAGGTCGGGTCCGTAGGAGAACCCGACCTTCTCGAAGCGCACGTCACCCTTGCAGTCGACCAGGTCCACCGCACCGGGCCGGTCGACGATGGTGGGTTGCTCGTCGAGGATCTCGTAGATGCGCTCGGCCGATGCCGCCGCCCGTTGGCCCATCATGATGATCATGCCCAGCATCATGAACGGCGCCTGGAGCATGAGCAGATAGAAGTTGAAGGCCAGGATGGCGCCGAGGCCGAGAGTTCCGTGGATGACCATGTAGCCGCCGAAGGCGAGCACCAGGGCCAGGCCCACCTGGGGAAGGTTCTGCACCGCCGGCGTCCAGCGGGCACGGAGGTCGGCGTCCTTGACGTATCCCCACTGCACCTTGTCAGCCGCACTGGCCAGCGTGTTCAGTTGCTGCTTCTCCGCCGCGAACGACCGCACCACCCGCACACCGTTGACGTTCTCGTCGACGATGGTGGCCACGTCGGCCAGGCGGGCCTGGATGAGCCACGACACGGGGAACATCGACTTGCGCATGGCGTGCCCGACGAGGAACACGAAGGGCATGGTCGCCATGGCCACGAAGGCGAGGGGGACGTTGATCGACAGCATGAAGCCGAAGGCGACCAGAGCGATGCTGCACTGCACCAGGATCATGGGCGCGAACGTCATGTACATCTGGACCGAACGGATGTCGGAGTTGGCCCGCGAGATGAGCTGGCCGGACTGCACCCGGTCGTAGAAGGGGAAGGACATCCGGGTCAGGTGCTCGTAGATGATGTTGCGAAGGTCGTACTCGATCTCGTACGCCGTCTCGAACAGGAACAGGCGCGAAACGTACCCCGCGATGCCGCCCGCGATGCCGAGCCCGAGGACCCACCACACGTAGAAGTGCAGCGGCACGGTGTGGTGCTGCACCGAGTTGTCGATGGCGTGGTTGAGCAGGTCGGGGATCTGCACCTGGAGCACGAGGCCCACGAACGAGAGCACGAGCGAGGTGATGAAGATGCCGCGATGGGCGCGCAGGATCGGCATGGCCCGGCGCAACCACGTCTTGGTCGTGTCCGGGTCGACCGTGGCGCGCGGCGCCTGGTAGCGGGCCGCCTCGGTGACCGGGGCCGCGGTGGTGCCGGTGTTCGGTGCGCTGTCGGGGCTCACGGGCGTGCCGTCCGCTTC
>Ga0208565_1001164_pt1 | contig 16137 bp, 3 predicted proteins | sample Sb_taG_7_FD_187706 | JGI IMG/M metagenome (GOLD analysis project Ga0208565, IMG submission 187706) | Peat soil microbial communities from Weissenstadt, Germany - Sb_50d_2_FS metaG (SPAdes) (version 2) | ecosystem: Environmental > Terrestrial > Soil > Wetlands > Peat | place: Germany: Weissenstadt...
GCGGATTCATGATGATCGAGCAATCGAGCCCAACGATGTCGTCGCGCATCTGGACGTTGTCGCGCCACCAGGCCTCTTTGATATTCCGCTTCAGTTCGACGCCGAGCGGACCGTAATCCCAGAAGCCATTGATTCCGCCATAGATCTCGCTCGAGGGGAAGATAAACCCTCGGCGCTTGCACAACGAGACCAGCTTGTCCATTTCCAGGTCCATCATCAGTCCTACCTTCCCATCCCATCTGATCAACGAATCTGGGGCCGACCGCAGTGCGCGGCTGCCGGGTTTCTTGCCGTCTCGTGAGGTCCTCGCCGCGATATCCGGGTCAGGGACAGGCCACGATGCGCAGGGGGTCGCGCCGCAGCTCGGCGACAATCTGGTAATCGGACCGGTTAAGGCGGCCGGCGTCGGCGATATCGGCGCTTAGCCCCAACTCTAGCACGCGTTGCCCTCCCTGTCCCCGGATCAAGTAGCGAACCAGAGGGTTGGACTCTTCGGCCTGCACCCGCTTGCCGCTCTTGAACCAGATCATATCTTCGACCCTGGCCCAGAGCCCGGCCGCGATCTCGGCCTCGTCATTGGCCATGCGCTGGTCCAGTTCCTTGAAGTGCTTGGCAAAGGCCCCGGCCAAAAGCGTGTCCTCATAGCTGACTCGTCCCTCAGTGCCGGCGCAAACCAGATGAATCGGCCTGGCCTCGTGCAGCAGGCGCTGGGAGGTGGCCGCGAAATTGACGAACGAGCCAACCACGACGGGATCGGCATCCAGGCAGGCCAGAAGGGCGCGAGTGCCGTTGGTCGTGGTGATGACCATCGTCTTTCCCTGGCAGACCGCGGGTGTGCATTCTCCCGGCGAGTTTCCCAGGTCGAAACCTGCGATCCGAACCCCATGCCGCTCGCCGCCCAGGAGCGACGAGCCCTCCGGCAACGACGCCGCCAGGCGACGGGCCTCGTCGACCTCGCCGCAGGGCATGACGGCCGTACAACCTGCCACCAGCGCATGGACCATCATGGTCGAAGCGCGGAGCACGTCGATCACCACTGCCACGCCTCCGTGAAGACCGCCCGGTGGTATCAGGCTGGGGAGCAGATGCACCGAAATCATGGCTCGCTCCGCCCGGATGATCGGCATCGGCGGGGCAATTCCCACATCCAGCCGCCGGTTCTGGTTCCTTGACCGTTTCGAAAAGGGCCTTTTGGATTATGGCATAGCCTGGCCAATCTGGGGAGACCCCGCCGATCAACAGACAGGGCGGTTTCCTTGGCCTGACCGTCGCGGCGAGTGGCGGGTGGCGAGTGGCGCGAATGCGGAATGCGGAATGCGGAATTGGGAATCAATTCAATCCGTGTTTATTCCGCATTCCGCATTCCGCATTCCGCAAGAGTGGCGAGTAGAGACTGGCTTCCCCTGCCCTGGGACCAAACGGCTCCCAGGACGTCGCGCGGGGGCTGATAACTTGTCGCAGTTGGGTTTCCATAGAATCATCCCCAGCGTGGGCGTGAACGGCCGCGGCCGGTTCACAATGGGGCTTCGTCGGCTGTAGTCAGTCCCTCATCAGCCTGGGTTTTTAATCAATTTACGACCTTAAGGCGTCAGGAAATTAAAAACGGGGTTGAACAAGGTCATGGGACGCGATCTAATCGCTTGGGTATGAAAGACTTGTGGCCATCGGCAAGCCGATCCGGGTTAACGGCCATTTCGCTCTTCTGAGCGACCAAAAGGACCGCTACGCACTGGAAAACCGACCATTACAAGTGTCGTTCCAACACTTCGTGGCCCCAAGCACCATGGGCCCGCACGCCCACCTTGCCCGCAGTCCAGTGGGGCTTGCAGACAAGGTCTGGCTGGAAGCCGTGGGCCGCGAGCCAGGCGAGAACAGCCCGTGGTATCGCTCGCACGTTCTGATGCAGAGGCCCAAACTGGCCAGCGAGACATTGATCCCGCAAGAGTGGCTGAATCTTGCTCTCAACGACGCCACCGCGGCCGCTGTGCAGACGCTCCGAGCTGGTGCACCGATTGGGCAAGGTCCGTCTTGGCTGTGACGTGGGCGAAGGCGTGGGCCGTTCCCAGAGCGTGATTGTGGTGAGAGTTCAGCGGCCGCCAAGTTTCCTGCCAGCGCGATACGAGTCCCATGGGTTCGGCCGCCAGGCGTTTCGGATTTCGACCTTGCGGGTCGTGATGGGTCTGACGGCTGCCGCCGATCGCGCTGCTTCCAGATTGGCAATGATCGGGCTCACCAGTCTCGGTCTCCACGCGGGCCAGTCACCCAGCTTATCCTAGCTTTCCTCAAGAGGGCGACCAATGTGAAGATCCTGTGGAGATTGGCTTCGTTCGCAACCCGGAAACAGCCGCCAAACGCACGCAACTCTCTATTTTGTAATATCTTACATCATTGGCATTTTGGCTTCGTTTGGACACTTTTCAACCCCCTTGGGTCCATCTGTCAGACCTCTGGGATTCCGACCTTGCCGGTCGTGCCGGGTCTGGCGGCTGTCGCCGATCGCGCTGCATCCAGATTGTCAAAGAGCCCACTCTCCTAATGTCAGTATCCGACATACTGGATCACTTCTGCGCGCCGGAGGCCGCGTTTCCGGGAATAGACCTTTGTTCCGTCGCTTTTCTATCCCCGCGATCTCCTCCGCTTCGCATTCACTGGCCACTGGCGACTGGCCACGCTTCTTTCCCCAACGCTGAGCACGTGGCCAGCGGGTTCAGGTCGTGCGCTGACCATCTCCCGCTGGCTCCTGCCTGCCACCGACAACCTGATTGACAAAGAACGAACGGGACCCGAACTCGACGAGCGGCCCGTCCATATTCAGTATGTCGCCGAACCAGTAGATTGTTGCGGAAAGTCGATCCGTATCTCCCCGCTCGCCGCCCAACCGTTGAACATTCTCTCGCGGCCGGAGGCGCTGAACGCCAGTGGCTCCAGGCGTACCTGCCGGATGGCCATACGGCGCCATGCCTGTTCTCTGCTTGCTCTCCCTGATTTCCCGGAATTCGCCCAAGCAGTTAGGTATGGTGTCCCCGGAACTCGGAAGCAGTTAGGTATGGTGTCCCCGGAACTCCTGTCCCCGGAACTCCGGGTGAGCCCGACGGAAGCGGGCTGATGTGGGGGTCTATCTGTACTTCCTTCCGCCGTATGCACCGGAGCTCAATGAGATCGAGCCTGTGTTCCGTCAGGTCAAGTACCAGGAGATCCCGCGACGGAGTCACACGACGCGGGCAGATCTCCGCGCGGCAGTCGATTAAGGCTTCGACGCGTACGGGCGAGGCCTCAAATCAAAAAGTGAAAAGAAACCGCGGCGAGCCGCTTAGGCCTACAGCATTGCGGAACTGGTAGACCCGTCTCGTCCCATCCTCGACGATCGAGAGGTTGCCGGCGCGGGAGGGTCGAGCGTGATGCCCGTCGGGCTGGAGCCATCGCCGTTGCTCGTCCAGCTTCTGAATAGCGGTCCCGACACCGTGAACTTAACAACCTGGGAAGGATTCGCGGGGTTGCATCCGGCTTCCGGTTCTTGAGCTAGCAAACCGGAAGCCGGATCTGGCGGGAGCGCCACGCGGGTCTGGGGATGTCCTCAGATGCTTCCCACCTGGTTGACCAGGCTGAAGACCAGCTCGATGACGAGTCGCTTGGCCAGGCTGCCGTTGGCGATGACACCATTGACGGTGCGAGCGTTGACCGCATGGAGCAGTTCGATGACAGTCAGGGTCGAGTTGTTTGCCACGCCGAAGACCTCGCCGTAGGACCCGACATTGAACAGGCCGGAGGTTCCGGTCCCGTCGCCACGGACAGTGAACCCGTAGCGCTCGGCCGATCGCGTGCTGTCGAGGTTGGGGTTGGTGACGTAGACTGACAGGGCCGTGGCCATCACCTGGGCATCGACCTTGATCCCCTTGAGGACGTACAGGCTCTGGAAGAAGGAGGCGATCTCGGCGTTGGTCTTGCCGGTCAGGTTCCTACTCCCGGCGTCGGACCCGTACATGTTCGGGAAGGTCGCCGCCAGCCAGTTGCCGAGTTGAGTGCTGCTCTCGACGCCGTTGAGCGACTTGATCAGGGTCTGTCCCTTCCAGTTGTTCCAGAAGGCGATGGTGGCCGTCTGGCCATGGCGGATGGCACCGGTCGCGGTGAGGTGTTCGCCGAAGTTGTAGTTCATCGCGCTGATGTCGGACGCGAGGCTGAGCGCGAACTCGTCGCCTGAGACCGTGCCCCCTGCGGTGCCGAGCGAGTTGATCCCCTGGTCATAGCCCGCGGGCTGAGCCTCGGTGATCTTGTACTGTCCGGGCCGCAAGTTGAGGAAGATGTAGGCACCGTCGCTGTCGGTGGTCTGGCTCGAGGTGATGTCGCGACCCAGGTCGTCCGTACCGATGAGGGTCACCGTCGTCCCGGGGATGCCCTTCTCCCCGAAATCGACCAGGCCGTCGCCGTTGAAGTCGTCATAGACGAGTCCGGAGATGCTCCGAGACGCCTCCCTGGGCGTGACCTCGAGCACCCCGGAAACGAGGTAGACGTCGTAATTACCCAGCGTTGAGGGTGTCAAGTCAACCGCTGCCGGCTTGATCTCGTAGCGGCCCACCGGGCTATCCTGGGTGGCGCTGGTGCTATAGCTCGCGGTGATGTCATCACCATTCTTGATCCCGCTGATCGTGCCTGCAAAGGGTGGGTTGGGGTCGCCATAGAGCCGGGTGGCGTCGTCGGCCGTGATCGTCAGCGGAGCCTTGTTCACGGTCAGGGTGCCAGTGTTGAGCGTGACATTGTAGTTGGACAGCTTGCCAGCCGGATCGGCCAGCACGGCCGTGATGACGTAGGCACCTACGCCGGCCTCAGGCACGGCCCCGGCGCTGCGGTACGACGCGGTGATCGGATCGCCGTTCTTGATCCCATCAACTGTGCCGGTGAAGGCAGTGAGGGTGTCGCCGTAGGTCTTGATCTGGCTGTCAGGAGTCACCGTGAGCGGCCGGGCGGTGATGGTCAGGTTGTCACCGACGAAGGCGACTTCGTAATTGGGGCCGGCGGTGAGTGTGCCCTGCTGGATCGCATAGCCCCCCGCGTCCTCCCCCGGTACGCGGGTCGAACCACCGCTGAAGGAATCGCCATTCACAGGGCTGCCGCTGCTGATATGGTAGGTCAGAAGAGGATCCATCTCGCCGTAGACCTTGGTCCGGCCATCGGCTGTCACGGTAAGCGGCGCCCGGGCGATGGTCGTGGAGGTCTCACCGGCGCTGGCCGCGAAGAGGCCGTCTGGCGAGTAATTCGCCGAAATCGTGTGCACACCGGCGGCGAGTGCGGAGATGGGATCGCTTACCGCCACGCCGTTCACGAGTGTGACGGGAGCTCCGAAGGTATTCCCATCGACCAGGAACTGCACGGTACCCGGGGGCGTGTCGGTTCCCGAGTCCGGCCCCACGGCCGCGGTCACGAACCACGACTCGCCGTACGTGGGACCGGAGTTACTGATGGTGACAACGGTCGTCGTGCCGACCTGTCCGGGAGCCGTGATCGTGAAGTTCGCTCCGACGAAGGCCAGGTCATAATTCGGGCCTGCGGTGAGCGTGCCCTGCTGAATCGGATAAACACCGACGTTCTCGCCCGGCAATCGCGTCAAGCTACCGATGAATGCATCAGCCGCCACCAACTCGCCGCTGGTGACCTGGTAGGTCAGGGGCGCGTCAGCTTCGCCGCGGGCCTTGGTCTTTGGGTCCGCCGTCACTGTGATTGGCCGGGCGGTGATGGTCAGGTTCGCGCCGGTGAAGCCCAGGGCGTAGTTCGCGCTCAGCGCCAGGGCCCCCTGGTTGATGGTGTAGCTGCCGACTTCCTCGCCGGCGTCGCGGCTCAGGCGGCCACTGAAGGAATCGCCGCTGACCAGCACGCCGAGGGTGATGCAGTAGGTCAGGGTCGGGTCGGCTTCGCCGTAGAGCTTGGTCTTGGCGTCGGCGGCGACGGTAACCTCACGGGGGCTGATGGTCAGGTCGGCCCCGACGTAGGTCAAGGCATAGTCAGCGCTGAGCGCCAACGCCCCTTGCCCGATCGCGTAGCCGCCGACGTTCTCACCGGCGTCGCGGCTCAGCGCGCCGCTGAAGGAGTCGCCGTTGACCAGCCAGCCGCTGGTGATCTGATACGTCAGCGCCGGGTTCGCCTCACCGTAGGTCTTGGCCTGTGCGTCGGCGGTCACCGTCAGCGCCGCCGGCGTGACGCTCAAGGTGCCCTTGACGTAGCTGATCGAATAGTCGGCCGAACTGGCGCCCGAGGCGATGATCGCGTAAGTGCCGACGTGGCTGGTGACCGTCGCGCTGGTGCTGAGCACCACCGGCGTGGTCAGGCTGGCCGGCGTGTCGCCATTGACGAAGCCCGTGTAGGACGCATTGAAGACCGGCAACTCGGCGCCGTAGACCTTCGACGCATCCTCGGCGGTGATGGTCAGCGCCGCGGGAGAGATGGCCAGCGTCCCGGGAACGAACGTGATCGCATAGTTGCTCGACGTCAGGCCCATAGGGGTCACGGGATACTCGCCGACGTGGCTGGTCTGGTTCGCCGGGGTCGTGAAGGTCAAGGTGCCGCCCAGGACGGTGGGGTCCTGGCCGAGCACGAAGCCGTCGTAGCGGGCGCTGAAGTCTGGGTTTGACTCGCCGTAGACCCTGGTCTGGTCGTTGGCGGTGACCGTGAGCAAGGCCGCCTGCACGTCCAGGCCCAGGGTGTCGGATGTACTCGCCTCCAGACTCTCGTCTCCCGAATACACTGCCATGACGAGATGAGGACCCGCGTCGAGCGTGGCGATGGGCTGGCTGCTGGCCTGGCCCGTGGCCGTTTCGATCAGGACAGGCGCGCCCCAGGCGGCCCCGTCAATCTGGAACTGGACGCTCCCGGTCGGCGAGGGCTCGCCCGGATCGATGGGGCTGACGACCGCGGTGAAGACGAGCGAGTCTCCGTAGCTGGGAGTGATCGACGCCGTGGTCACGACCGTCGTGGTTTCCGCCTTGCCGGGGACATCGTGATCCAGGTTGGTGACGCTCACGTCGGCCGGGTCGATGCCAGCGAAATCGGTGTCGGCGCTCACGGCCGGTGCGAGGATGATGGTGTAATTCACAGGGCCATCGACGACATGATCATCGAGCCCGATGACGGTCACCGTCTGGGGAACGTCCCAGTTCCCGGGCGAGAACGTGAGGGTCTGCGGCCAGATATCCCCTTCGGTCGTATCGCTCGAGGACAGGGCGATCGACACATCCGCGCGGGGCTGGGCCGTGAGGACGACCGTGAAGCTGGCGGTCTGCCCGGCCTCGGACGTGACCAGCCCCTCGGTGGGACTGACCGCGATTCCGGCCGGTGAGACGAAGGTGACGGCATCTGGAGTCGTAGGCGGCGCCTCCACGTGGCCGACATTGTCCCGGGCCACGGAGTAGAAGGCGTAGGTGTGACCGTGCGAGCCGGGGTAAACAGCGGAAGTGTCGGTCGTGCCCAGGAGGTACGGAACAAAAGGCCCGCCGTCTGCCGACACGTAGATGTCGAAGCTGCCAATCCCGGCCCCGCCCGCCTCATCGCTGCCGGTCCAGGTCAGGGGAATGTCCGCGCTGGGGGTGCTGGCCGGGAGTGCCGTCATCGCGCTGGTGGGCGTCCCGGCGTCGATGGTGTTGAGGGCCTCCTTGGTCGGATCGGTCCCCTGGGACGGATCCTGGGGGTCGACCTGGTTGGTGGCGATGATGGTCTGGAAGTCGAAGGAGATCAGGGCCACGTTGCGGATCTCCGTGCCGCTGGGAAGCCCTGCTCTGGGCTGCACCGTGTAGGCAAAGTAGCCCTGGCCGATGCCGGTGCCGTCCTCGGGCGGCAGGAAGCCCGTGAGCACATCCGGCGGCAGCGACGTGCTCGGGTCGATCGTCTGGAAGACCGCGCGGACCTGGCCGGTGGCGCTGTCGAAGCCCAGCTCCACCTCGACCATGAAGGTCGAGCCGTTGTAGGTCATCGGCGTCTGGGTGTAGTAGTACGTTCGCCCTTGGGGCACGCTCAGCATCGTGTCGCCGAAGCCCGCCTCGGTGAACTGGAAGCTCGACCAGTCCAGGTTCGTCGAGAGCTGATCGGTTACCTCCACCCGCTGGGCCGGCGCCGTGGCCGGATGGGCCGGTGTTGGCACGGTGCCGGGGCCGAGGTTCTCGAACTTGACGCGGTAGGGGATGGTCTCGGCGGCGATGATATAGGCTTGCTGACCATAGCCGGAGGCACCGAGCTTCTCGTTGGGATCCCACACAAGGGGGATTGGCGGCTTCACGGACGGACCGGTGGTGCCATCGGGTTTCGGCGTCTTGTCAGGGTCGGGTCCTATCTGCGGTTCACAACCTCCAGGCACAAATCTTATTTGGGGCTTGGAAAACCAATTAAACCAAGAATAATCATTACTCGGGAAACCGTAATCCCACCGATCCTTGCCCATGCACTCACTCTTGCGAACAACCATCGGACCGAGGAGAGTGTCGAGCACTAAACCGTTCACATCGTTAGAGTACTGCAGATTAGGTTTGGGGATTGATCTTTGAAGCACCCCACCCAGTTTATTCACATTTGAGTCATCGGGGTGGGTGGGAACTACCGGTATCAACGGCACTCTTGATCGCAATTCATCCGTGAATGTATTGTTTGTGTATAAGCCTAGTGAGTCTGTATCGTTGGGAAGCGAGTTACTAACATAGCCGTAAAGCAAAGCGTCAGCTGATGTGATCCCAATTGGATCTCGGCTTATGAATCGGCCGATTCTCGAGAGATAGCCACGAAAACCCATTATCGTTATGCTGCTTCCCTCGGTCGCGACTCCTTTTCTCCCAATGAACTGGAATGGATTTGTCACCGCTGACGCAGTAACTATCGTCCTGCCTTCAGGTTCATACTGATATGCGTTTATATATAATCCAGAAGATCCAGAAAGACCTGCAGTAGAACCGAGAGCGTCGAAATCATAATAATAGGCACCACCAGGGTCAACCTTACTCACAAGCCCTATCCCATACGTGTAATTCACTAACTGGCCTTCGCCGTCGTCATATTCTCCGACTACAGTAAACAGGTTTGTTGGATCGCTGACGAACTGAGTCCGACGGTGGTTGAGAGTAGCAGCACTTCGATTGCCGAATACGTCGTATTCATATTTCCAGGTACCACTTGAGGTTACCACCTGAACCAAGCGGTTTTCTGGGTCGTAAGCATACTGATTGGTTCCAAACAGGCCCGTCTCCTCGATCAGGTTGCCGTCGAGGTCGTACCGATAATTGGTGTCGCCGGAGGATGTATACTGGTTCAGTGCGTTCGTCACGTAGTCAGTGGTCACGCCATTCTCGATTGTCCGGACGCGGTTACCAACGGCGTCGTATTCGTAGCTCAGGTCCTGGCTGGGGATATCGGGATTGGTGGAGACGAAGACGGCGTGTGAGAGCTGGCCGGTCAGGTCGTAGGAATAAGTCCAGTCACCATCAATGGTGCCCATACCGGTCCGGCGGCCGAGTGCATCGTAAGTGTAATCGAAGCGCGAGTTGACCGAGCCGTCTGGAGCGGAATTCACGATGCTCTTGGTCTGCCCCGCACCGTCGTACGTGTAGACCGTGTAGGTTCCGTTCCCCTTGTCCTCCCGGGACAATCGCCCGGCGGCGTCGTAGGTGTAAGTGATAATCAACGCGTCGCTCGCGTCGCGAAGCGTGCTCAGTCGGCCCGCCGCGTCGTAGGCGTTCTTCACCACGAATCCGTCCTGGTCGGTCATCAACGTGCGGCGCCCGGCCGCGTCGTACTCGTAGCTCAGCCAGCGGCCAGTGGGGTAGACGACATGCGTCAGCCGATCGGCCCCGTCGTAGGTGAACGTCGTGGTCCCCGTGCTGTCCGTGGCCGAGGTCACGCGGCCGTACGCGTCGTAGCCGAACTCTGTTTGCGTCCCGTCCGCGAAGTCCTCGCGAATCACCTGGCCCGCGGGGTTGTAGGTCAGTACGGTCGCCTGGCCCCGCCGGTTGATGAGCGTGGTCGGGTCTCCCTGGGCATCATAGATCGTCTTCTCGATGCTGCCATCGGCGTAGGTCACCCCCGTGAGGTCGCCGAGCGTGTTGTACGCGTACGACGTCGTGTTGCCCCGCGCGTCAGTGAGTTCGGTCGGCTGGTTGAGCGGGCCTCCGCGAGTAATTGTGGCGGTGTCACCGAGTTCGTCGGTGCTCGTGAGCAGCCCCCCGCAGCCGGCACAATAGGTGTATGAGCGCGAGTGCCCCAATGCGTCGGTCTGGCGGGTCATGTGGCCGTTGCTGTCGTACTGGTAGAGTACGTAGTTGCCGAGTCCGTCCTCGATCCGCCCCGGCTGGCCATTTTCATTGTAGAAGGTCGTGGTCGAGATCCCGGACGCATCGGTCACGGCCACCTGGGCGCCGTCGCCGTAGGTGTAGGTGACCCGGGCCGTTTCGCCAGTCAGGTACGTCGCAGACAGCCTCCCCTGCTCGTCGTACTCGAAGAAACGGGTCACGCCGCTGGGGTCGGTGACGGAGGTGAGGGCATGCTCGCTGGCCGCGCCCTGGCCGATGCTGTAGGTGTACGTCGTCGTCCCCGCAGGGCTCGTCACGGACGTGAGGTACTGGCCGGTCGGGTCGTAACCGTAGGTTGTCGTTCGACCGGCTGAGTCGGTGACGGTCGAGTATCGCAGATGTTCGTTGTAGCTGAAGGTGAGGGAACTGTTGTTCGAAGCGGTCAGGGTGTTCAAGGTGTAATAACTGAAGATTCCTTCACCGTGCTGCTCGTACCCAGCCGTGATGCGGTTGCCATGGGCATCCTGCATGTAATCCAGCATTCCCTTGAGGCCGTGGCCACCGTACGCGTAGAACGTAGAGACGGTGCCGTCGGTCTCGGTCAACCGGTAGCGCATGGCGGCATAAGTCGCCTCACCGTTTGCCTGGAAGATGTCGACTTTCCCCGTATCACCCGGTTGGCCCAGGAATCCCGTTGGCGAGCGACCGTCGCGCATGAACGTGCGTATGGAGCCACCCTGGCCGATGATTCGGATGCCATCGAGAATGGTCTCCTGGGTTATCATCCCGCCGCTTTCTATGGTCCTCACATGCGTGAGTTCCTCGATGTGCGTCTGCCAGGGAACGTCCCACCCATACCCCAGCGGCCCGAGCTGATAGCGTTCGGGGATCGTGTTGCCGAAAGACCGGCCGAAGCTCAGGGAGAGACCCGGTGTTGGAAGGGAGGCATCAACGGCCGAGTCGAGCGTGGAGACGGGACTCTGGGCTAGGGCCTGCTGCAAGGCCATGTTGTAGAGCACGCTCACGTCAGTGACGGTCTCTCCCAGCCGGCCCAGGTAAGACGCCAAATCGCTCAGCTTCTCGACATAGCTTCCCCAGGTTGCACCAAAGAAGGAGGTGACGTTGGTGTAGACGGCGTCCCAGGCATCGGCCGCGATCCAGTCCGGCCTGAGAGAGCTCTTGAGGGAGTCCCAGCCGACCGTGTTGGGGTTGCCGGCCTCGTGGATCCGGAGCTCCATTTCCACCTGGGTATCACTGAAATCCCAGGGCTGTTGCAGGCCCACGTAATAGACCGGCACGCGGATCTTCTCGCCGGGCTGGAGCAAGCCCGGAACCGCGCCGCTGGCGTAGACCTGAACCGAATGGGCGAACCCATCGGGCATCGTCGAGCTCCACAGCCCGACCGTGACCAGCGACTGGTCGAGGGTCAGCATCGGCCGGTCGCTGTCATCCGGGTCGGCCGACTGGAGCGTCAAGATCGGCGCGGGCATGGCCGCGCTCCCGGTGTTGGCATATTCGATGTAGAGCGTGGCGACGGCGTGGCGGCCCAGGACGCTGGGCAAGATCAGGTTTGTCTCCAGCTTCGCCTCGCCCGCCGCCAGCACCTGGAAGGCTCCCGGCAAGGTTGCAGTGGCCCCATCGGGCAAGGTCAGGCTCACGTCGTAGGTTGCCTGGGGAACATTCGTCAGGTCGAAGTGAGCGGTCAACCTGTCGAAGGAGTCGATCGACACGGAACCAGCCGGGTACTGCGTTGCGTCAGGCCCGATCAGCGAGGCGATGGTCCCGGGGACGAACCCGGCACCGGTGACCGTGATGGTCGCACCGGGGCTCTGGCCGTACTGGTTCGGGGTCAGGCTGGTTGTGAAGATCTGGCCGGTGTGGGCCGTGATCGTGAAGTTACTGGGTTGAGGCACCGCGGCTCCGTAGACCAGGATGTACCATGAACCCGCCAGGGCGTAGGGCACCATCACCGAATGGGTCGCGCCGGGCTCGGCGTCACTGGCGTCGAACGCGCGCCGGGTGGGCGGTGCGCCGAACTTGACGTAGATCCCGGTGATGTCCGTGTCGGTCGTGTCGTGGAACTGCACCAGCAGCGGGTTGCCCTGTTCGACGTCGATCTGGAACAACTGGGCGGACCCATTGCCCGACATCGTGCCCTGGTAAGGGACGCCGGCGGTGAGCGTCGTCTGCGAGATCTGCTCCAGCAGGAACCGGTAGGCGCCCGTGCCCTGGCCCTCGGTGCCGAACGAGAGGACATAGTTGCCGCTGCTGGGGAGAGTGATCAGGTCGGAGCTGCCCACCAGAGCGCTGAAGCCTGTCCAGCCGTCGGGGCCGGTGAGTGTGGCCTCAAGTCCCTGATTGTTGGAGCCAAGCAGATCGAGGCGGACCTGCGTGTTGGCCTGCGCCGAGAAGGTCCAGCGATCGGTGCTGTACGGCGTCTCGATGTTCCCCAGCGCTGGCTGGTTGGGCACCAGCGGCTGGGTGTCGACCGCGGCCAGGTAGGCGGTGAGGGTGTATCTCCCGACAGCGTCCGAGTTCACGGAGCTGGCGCGGACGCGGATGCTGTAGCTCCCGGAGACGGGGAGAGGCACACCGAGGAGGCGGATCGACTCGCCGCTTGTCGTATTCTCGGCGCTCGTGACCAGGTTTCCATCGGGGTCGAGAATCTCGACACGCACATCGTTGAGAGTTGGCACGACGGGTGGAGGGGACGACGGGTCGCCCGGATTGACCATCAGGGTGAGCCCCATGCCGGCCCAGGCATAGAAGTTCCAGGTGTTGCTGTCGCCCGGCGATGCAATGTTGCCTGGTGTCGCATCGGCGAAACTGAAGGGTCCGCTGGGCAGGATCTCATAAATCGTCCCGTTGATCACGGAGCCCTCGACCTGGGACTCCCGGGTGTAGACCTGGAATCCGTTCAGATCCAGCGTGGTGTTCTTGGGGACAATCAGCGTATTGGCATAAAGCGCTTCCGGCCCGCTACCGGTGGAGTTTCGCGACTGGTCCACGAGCCGGACGTAGGCCGTGCCGGCAAGCTGGATCGTGCCGTAGTGGAAATTGCCATTGAAGCCAGCCGGGATGCCCCCCAGGTCCTGGCTCATCACTTCCAGCAATGCTGGCGAGGTGGACGAGCCAGAACCGAGCACGAGGTGCCCGAGCGGCTGGAACCGCGAGCTGTTCTGGGTCGCCCCGGTCAGTCCGCCGTTGAGCTGCACCGAGGCCGGACTGGCAGAACTCAGGAAGCCATTGCCGTCCAAAGTCAGTGGGCCGTTGAAGCTGAGCGTGCCTGACTGCACAGACACCGAGCCGTTGCTGGAGTTGATGAACGCGGCGGCAATCCTTGAGGTTCCGCCGACCCCTCCCGGTTGGATCAGCGATCCCTCGTTCTTGAAGACCGGGGTGCCGCCGGAGCCGGAGACCTGGGCGCGGGTGGTGAAGGAGAAAGTGGCGCCCGGGAGGTTGTCGAAGACCGCCGAGTTGTCCAGTCTCAGGCCGGAGCCGGAGTTGGAGTTGGCCAGGGTGGTGGCGGCGGTGTTCTTGAGAGTGACATTGTTCAGGTACTGTTGATCGCTGAACGTCGAACGGCCCAGAGTTACACCGCCCTCCGCCGTCAGCACGCCGCCGCCGGTGATGAAGCCGGTGGCCCAGGTCATCGGCCCGGTGACATTCAGGCCCGCGAAGCCGGTGAGCGTGCCGCCGTACATCGTCAAGCTGGGGATCGACAGCGTCTGGGCGCCGAAATCCAGCGTGCCGCCGGTGATCAGGGTGTCGCCGGTGGCGGCGTATGTGCCGCTCTCGTTGACGGTGCCGTTATTGACCCACACCACGCCCGCGCTGGTCAAGGTCGAGGCCGCGTCCAGCCCATAGGTCCCGCCGTCGAACTGGAGCGTCGATCCGGCCCCCACCGTCACCGGCCCGGTGATGGTGCCGCCGCCACTCAAGTACAGGGTCCCGCCTTGGACCTGGGTGGCGCCGGTGGCCGTCTGGTTGTAGGCGAGGTTGGGGAACGCTCCGCTGGCGACCCCGGCCGGCAGGGTCACCGACCCCTCGTTCTTGAAGACCGGAGTGCCGCCGGAGCCATAGGCCTGGGCGCGGGTGGTGAAGGAGAAAGTGGCGCCCGGGAGGTTGTCGAAGACCGCCGAGTTGGCCAGTCTCAGGCCGTTGCCGGGGTTGGAGTTGGCCAGGGTGGTGGCGGCGGTGTTCTTGAGAGTGACATTGTTCAGGTACTGTTGATCGCTGAACGTCGAACGTCCCAGAGTTACCCCGCCCTGCGCCGTCAGCACGCCGCCGCCGGTGATCGTGCCGGTGGCCCAGGTCGTCGGCCCGGTCACATTCAGGCCCGCGAAGCCGGTGAGCGCGCCTCCGTACATCGTCAAGCTGGGGATCGACAGCGTCTGGGCTCCGAAATCGAGTGTGCCGCCGCCGCTGATCAGGGTGTCGCCAGTGGCGGCGTATGTGCCGCTCTCGTTGACGGTGCCATTGTTGACCCACACCACGCCCGCGCTGGTCAAGGTCGACGCCGCATCGAGCGTGAAGGTCCCGCCGTCGAACTGGAGCGTCGATCCCGCCGACACCGACATCGGCCCGGTGATCATGCCGCCGCCGTTCAAATAGAGAGTTCCGCCCATGACATTGGTGCTGCCGGTGGACGTCTGGTTGTAGGCGAGGTTCGGGAACGCTCCGCTGGCGACCGCGGCCGGCAGGATGACGGTCCCCTCGTTCTTGAAGACCGGGGCGCCGCTGTAGCCGTAGACCTGGGAGCGGGTGGCGAACGAGAAGGTGGCGCCCGGGAGGTTGTCGAAGACCGCCGAGTTGGCCAGTCTCAGGCCGTTGCCGGGGTTGGAGTTGGCCAGGGTGGTGGCGGCGGTGTTCTTGAGAGTGACATTGTTCAGGTACTGTTGATCGCTGAACGTCGAACGGCCCAGAGTTACCCCGCCCTGCGCCGTCAGCACGCCGCCGCCGGTGATCGTGCCGGTGGCCCAGGTCGTCGGCCCGGCGACGTTCAGACTATTCGCCAGGGATAGCGTCCCGCCGCTGACGGACAGGCCACCGGAGATCGAGGAAGCCGCGGCGATGGCCAGAGAGCCGTTCGAAAGACTCAGCGAAGCGCTGGTCGATGTGATCGACAGGCTGTTGATCGAGTCGGTGGTTCCTTGCGAGTGAGCGATCGAAACGTTGTTCAGGCTGATGACAGCATCGTCAGAGACAATTGGCACGTGATGGTCACCCGAATCGGACTGGTTGACCCAGTTGCTGGCCAGGTCCCAGTCGCCGCCCCCGACGTTGGACCACAACATGGTCGCCAGCAGGGTCCGGGGCTCACAGACCTCCAGGATCGGCCGGTGGGCGTGACGTCGGTGCCGGCGCGTCGACCTGGGCACACGGCTCATGAACGTGGCACGGGACATGGCCAATACTCCTCTTTGAAGCGGGGACTTTGGATCAACGCCATGCGGACAACTGCCAGCTTGAGGCGAGCGTTCACGCTGGACTTCGCGTCGGGTTGTGAGCTCCGGCTTGTGAATGCAGCGCTGGAACCGTCCGGTACGTTGTCAACCGCAGGCAACATCACCGTGCTTTGCTGCTTCACTCTCCGCAGTGGCACATTATGTTTTGCGTTCGGGGGGGCTCGGAGGTCTGGGGGCCAAACCTTGTCCTGGCCTGTTCGATCCATCCGGACGGCCTAAGGAATCAGACACGGATTCTGAACCCCTCTCTACCTTTCTCAGAGCCTGCCGGGGGCGTCTCTCGATCCTTAGTTCTTGTTTCGCACTTTTAGAAGAGGGGTGACTGAGCAAAAAAACAGGTCGGCTTCCTCGCGATTTCTTGGCAAACTATCTTGGTTTCTGAGGTCTCAACAAGTCGCCAAGGCAAGGAAGCCGAC
>Ga0208565_1001171_pt1 | contig 16037 bp, 16 predicted proteins | sample Sb_taG_7_FD_187706 | JGI IMG/M metagenome (GOLD analysis project Ga0208565, IMG submission 187706) | Peat soil microbial communities from Weissenstadt, Germany - Sb_50d_2_FS metaG (SPAdes) (version 2) | ecosystem: Environmental > Terrestrial > Soil > Wetlands > Peat | place: Germany...
CCCCGGGGTTGCATTTCGACGGGTACGCCGCTGGGGAGCGGTAAACCGCGGGCCGGTGACGGGCGTCTGAACAGCAGGAGCGCGGGCGGGCGCCGTTGCGCGCGGCTCGTTGCGGGAGGACGCGCGGATGAATGTGCAGCACGGCAGTCAGGCGCGGGTCCTTGCCTGCGTGTTAGCCGCGGTCGCGGTCGCTTTCACCTGGGCGGGTGCTGTGGCGCCGGCGTGGTCGGCGGCTCGGGGGATGACAAGGGGGGTCAGGCCGCCGGGTGCCGGGGACGCCTCAGTCATCGGGGTGGCCCGGCTGGCTGGCTCGTGGGGCCGGGCGATCGAGGTGCCCGGCCTGGGGGCCCTGAACAAGCGGGACGCCGGGGTGGTGTCGGTGTCGTGCGCCTCGGCGGGCAGCTGCGCGGCCGGCGGGTACTACACGGACCGCCGCGGTCACCAGCAGGGGTTCGTGGTCAGCGAGCGGCACGGCGTCTGGGGCCGGGCGATCGAGGTGCCCGGCCTGGGGGCGCTGAACAAGGGCGGGAACGCCGGGGTGTCGGCCGGGGTGGGGTCGGTGTCGTGCGGCTCGGCGGGCAGCTGCGCGGCCGGAGGGTCCTACGCCGACGCTTCCGGTCACTCCCAGGGGTTCGTGGCCGCCGAGCGGAACGGCCGCTGGGGCACGGCGATCGAGGTGCCCGGCCTGGGGACCCTGAACAAGCGCGGGGCCGCCTCGGTCAGCTCGGTGTCGTGCGGCTCGGCGGGCAGCTGCGCGGCCGGCGGGTCCTACGCCGACGCTTCCGGTCACTCCCAGGGGTTCGTGGCCGCCGAGCGGAACGGCCGCTGGGGCACGGCGATCGAGGTGCCCGGCCTGGGGGCCCTGAACAAGGGCGGGCACGCCGCGGTCACCGAGGTGTCGTGCGGCTCGGCGGGCAGCTGCGCGGCCGGCGGGGACTACCAGGACCGCCGCGGTAATCAGCAGGGGTTCGTGGCCGCCGAGCGGAACGGCCGCTGGGGCACGGCGATCGAGGTGCCCGGCCTGGGGACCCTGAACGCGGGCGGGTACGCCGACGTCTACTCGGTGTCGTGCCCCTCGGCGGGCAACTGCGCGGCCGGCGGGGACTACACGGACGGCAGTGGCAGTGGGCAGGGGTTCGTGGCCGTCGAGCGGAACGGCGTCTGGGGCAAGGCGATCGAGGTGCCCGGCCTGGAGGCCCTGAACGCGGGCTTTAACGCCGAGGTCGACTCGGTGTCGTGCGCTTCGGCGGGCAACTGCGCGGCCGGCGGGGCCTTCGGGTGGCCGTACCCTCTGGGGTTCGTGGTCAGCGAGAAGAACGGCGTCTGGGGCCGGGCGATCGACGTGCCCGGCCTGGCGGCACTGACCTACCGCCCGATCGCCTACGTCACCTCGGTGTCGTGCGCCTCGCCGGGCAACTGCGCGGCCGGCGGGACCTACGCGGACAAGCATTACAACGACCACGGGTTCGTGGCCGTCGAGCGGAACGGCCGCTGGGGCACGGCGATCGAGGTGCCCGGCCTGGGCGCCCTGAACAAGGGCGGGTTCGCCGATGTCAACTCGGTGTCCTGCGCCCCGGCGGGCACCTGCGCGGCCGGCGGGGACTACTCGGACCGCCGCGGTCATTACCAGGGGTTCGTCGTGAGCCAGACCGGATAACGCGGGCGCGGGCATGGCAGGCGCCTGCCCAGCATCCCGGCCAGGACCATGACCACGTGCGCGAAACGACAAGAAGCCCGCCGTCAGCGCGCCCCAAGGCCACGATCCGGCACGACCCCGCGTCTCCCGACACCGGCCGGCCGTAACCCGCCGCCAAGGCGGCGGCCCGGCCTGCCGCACAGGCCGGCGGCCCTGGCCGCCAGGATCAGGCCGTCATCTGAGACGGTCACGGCATCCGCTCGCCACAGGCCCCATCCAGCGGCACGCCAGTTCACCCGGACACGCTCGGCGCACCCGGTAACCCTGACGGCCAGCAACCCAACATCACGGACCCATAACAGGCGATCTGTCGTCGGAAATCACGCTGTGTGATTTCCGCAAAGCGCGCCGAGTCGGCCTGTGCCCTCTGGCAAGCTAAGGCCGATATTCGGAATTCACAGATTGTAATCGTTCGAGGGGCCGCCGGGTCGCTGCTCCGCCTGCCGCCGATGGCCGCGTGCATCGCCGGACGCTGGGGGCAGCCGGATCATCGCGATGGCACGACTTGAGCATGCTCGCAAAGGGGGGCGGGCGCAGGTGCCGCACGAAGCCCTGGGAACGGTCCGCGCGCTGACATGCTGTGACACGCTGCGCTGCCCCCTGGAAGCGCAGATGGCACCGCGTTCGCCGTCACGTCATGAGGAGCGTGCGGCCGTCGTTCCCGGCGAAGCCGGACATGTTCCTGGTGTGGCCGGCGAGCGGCATGCGGCGGCCCAGGTGTGGCTGGCCGGGCGGGGACGGCCGCGGAACGTGGCCGCGGCTGACAGCTTGCCCCAGATCACTGCGACGCTCGTCGCGCCGGGTATCACGGGCATGTCCGTGAGCCAGTCATCGGGCATGGCGTGGCTGCCTGGTCCCTGGTGACGGAGCTTCGTCCACGGGTCAGCTCGCCGATGGTCACGACAGTGAGCATGGGCTGCCTGCCGACCAGGCGAGCGGCGAGCGGTGCCCGGAGCCGTCCCGCGAGCGCACGGGAAGCGGCGTCCGTGTCCAGGACGACGGCCCCGCAAGGACCGGTCCGGCCAGGTCTGCGCGGCGGGACCCGGCCGCGATTGCCAGGAACGCGCCGAGCTCCTCGCCGGTGCCCGACGCCTCGCAGCGGAACTCGTCGGGCGAGCTGATCGGGTGGGCGCCGGGTGCCTGGCGGATCAGCTCATCCAGGGGCGCCAGGTCATCGCCCTCCGGACGCCGCGGGTACCCGGCGCTGTGCCCGCGGACCGGGCGGCTGCTGAGCCGGCGTAGTAAGAACTGTAGTAGCGTAGCCTGATCCGGGCCGCAGCTACTGAGACGCTGTGACAGGTCACGCGGCCGCTGTCCTGCGCGGACAAGCTGCCAGTGCGTTGCGGTGGCTCTGCTCAGACGAGGACCGGCTGACTCATAACCCAGAGGTCGCAGGTTCAAATCCTGCCCCCGCTACTAGGAAATGCAGGTCAGAGGCCCTTCCGGCGGGAGGGCCTCGTCCGTTTTAACGATCTTGTAGTAAGCCGTGCAGCAAATGATGCCCTGGAATGTCCGGGCCGCGCGTCAGTGAGGCTCCTGTGCCGATACTGGCGGCGGCTGGTGAGACGTAGCGAGGCGCGGGGGACGGCCCGGCTGGCGATCTCTGGGCCCGGCCCCGGAGATCGTACCCTTCCGCTCCTGCGGCGTGACCGGGAAGGCGGCCGGCCGGTCTCCGCTTCCCGCGAGCACGCTGCTGGCGGTCATCTGGACCTGGCGGAGGCGCCCTGAGGACATGCACGGCCAGGACACTCACGGAATGTGACTACGTGGGAAGCTGCCACCGCTCCTGATGGCGTTATGCGCGCCAGCGTGCCGCCGGACGGAACCCGATCGACACGCCAGACGGAACGTTACGGCGCCGCGCCGATCGCGCCAGCGGGGCTCACGATCTGTCCTGACCCGTCCGCACATGCCGATGAGCGTCTATCTGAGTGCAGCATGATCAAGCCGTTCATCGATCTCGGTGGCGAGGCGATCCAGTTGCTGACTACCGCCCTCGGCCGCCTCCTGCCTGGCGTAGATGAGTCGAACCCACAGACCCGCTGCCCAGGCATCTCGAATCTCCCGCCGGTCCCACTCCCGGCCAGCCTGGAGTTGGTAACTGCTGATGAAGTCGGCCGTCTGGGCAAGCGTGGCGGTTACAGCATCTGGCCCCTCCTCGCGGGGCCACATTGCCGCGGCCAGGCCCACGATGGCCGTCTCGGGCTGGGCGATGACACTGTCCCAGTCATGCACGACGAGAGGATCGCGGCCCGTCCATCGAATGTTCTGTGACTCCCAGTCACCGTGGCCTATACGCACCCGCCCCGGTGTCGAGGTCAGTCGTTCTCTCACGCGACGAGCAGCGTCATCAGCCCACTCGGGCCCGCCGGCGAGGTTGAGGTCCTGCCCGTGCTCATCAAGGTCGGGCCACAGTCCTCGCCCGGGATGGTCCCATCCCGTCCACGGCGGCGAGGGCGCCAGCTCGGGGACCGCCGCTGGGGCGGGTGCCGAACCGATCAGGCGAGCGAGGAGGGCCGCGAAGGGGGCCGCTCCCGCTTCGGGAGGCAGAGGACTGCCACCAGGCACCTCCGTCTCGGCCGTGACCGTCATACCGTGCACCCGCGTCGCCACGGTCAGCGGTTCCGGACATGGGAAACCCACGCGAGCCAGCGCAGCCTGGACCTGCAGACAGCCGGCGATCCGAGGCTGGAAGGGACGCGCTTTCACCACTGCCCGCAGACCGCCCGGCAACTCGACCCCGACGACCTCAGAAAGGAATCCGGAGCGGAAGAGCACCCGCTCGAACGGCGCACCCAGGTAACGCAGACACCAGTCCGCTAGGAGCGCGTCATCGAGCACACCTGGCAGCGTATGCGTTTGGCAGCGCACTCTCATGCCGCTCCCAGAGCGTCCATATCGCCGAATAGGCGCGAAGCGCGCATACGCGCTGATCGAGAACTTGTTAGCACAGAACGTCCACTTCGGTGGCATGTAAGTTCGGAGGGCTCAAGATTCTGCACGCGGTTAACCGCTTGGCGATCGGCAGGACAGGAACGCGGTGATGGTGTCGACAATGTGGTCGAGGTCGCGAATGTCGGGCAGGTGGTAGCGCCCTTCGAGGGTGACCAACCGGGCGTCGGGCAGGCCTTCGACCAGTTGCAGCCCGCCGCGGTGAGGTATTACGCGGTCACCTCGGTAGTGCAGCACGAGTGCGGGTGCGCTCACCGCCGGCAGGAGGGCGGTGACGTCGGCAGCGTAGATGGCCGCGAGATATCCGGCGGCCACGTCGCGGCCGGCCGAGTCTCGCAGCACCGCGGCCAGGTGGTCGGCCGCTGCGTCGGTCAGATCGGGCCGGTAGAGGTCGGCGAGCAGCTTGGAACCGAGCCCCCAGTGACTGCGCACCAACGCGATGAGGGTGGCGCTGAGGTCTAGGCGTATGAATACTTCGGCGGCGCTGGCGTAGGTCCCGAAGAACACCAGTCGCCGCACCAGATCCGGCCGCGTCGCGGCGAGCGCGACGGCAACCGGTCCGGCCTGGGACATGGCGAGCAGGTCGACCGGCGCTCCAGCGTGGGTCGCGACGGCGGCCAGCTCGGCCACACTCGCGTCCAGGCCGAAGTCGTCGACCGGACCGGGGGAGCGTCCGGTCCCGTAGCGGTCGTACATGACCAACGCGTGGGTCCCGACCAGTCGTTGAAATATCGAGGAGCGCGGATCGCGGCCAGCCGCGATGACGTCGATGTTCGATACCCAGCCGGGCAGCGCGATCAGCGACTGTCCACTCCCAACGGTGGCAACGGCGATTCGACGGTCGCCGACGGAAACGTGATTTACGCGCATCGCTCGCAGCGGGGTCGGCGGCGCAACGTTGTGGCGGAGTATGCGCAGCCGCAGATCCTGCATGGCAGCCGAAGGCTCGAGCCCGAGCTCGTCGGCGAGCCGGTCGGCGTAGCGTTGGTACGCCGCGAGCGCGTCGGCTTGGCGTCCACACGCGCACAAGGCCCTCATGCGGACGAGGTGCGCATGTTCTCGGAGCGGATGTTCGGTGGCGAACGCCTCCAGAGCCGGAAGGTCGGGAGAGCCCTCGTCCAGGCGATGCTCATGCCAACGCTCGATCGCCTGTCGGCGCGCCTCCTCGAGCCGGATCGCCTCAAACCGGGCCACTGACGACTCGGCGAACTCGGCGTAGGCCGCACCGTGCCATAGGCTCAGAGCCTCGCTCAATGACCTGGCAGTGTCTGCCCGCACCAGCCGGTCGAACCGCTGACTGTCCACATCGTCCGGATCAACGGCCAACCGGTAGCCGGGAGCCACGGTCTCGATCCGCGTGAACGGAATGGTCCGGCGCAGTCGAGACACCTGGTTGTGCAGCGCCGCCACGGGATCCTGAGGGGGATCCTCCGGCCAGATCAGGTCCACGAGGTTGTCAACGCTCACGACAGCGCCGGCCCGAGCCAGCAGGCTGGCCAACAGAGACCGCTGGCGGTCACTGAGCGCGACGACCTGCCCGTCCGGGCCGACCACGGTAACGGCGCCGAGTACCAAGAACATCAGTTGGCATTATGTCAGCCTCCTGGACGGCGGCGTAGACACGTGACAGCGAGTTGACAGGCGCGCCACCCACACTCGCCGTATGGACACGACAGCGACAGACAGTTTCCGTCATGACAACAGCGCCACCACACCACAGGCCTGCCACGGCGCCGCGACGGTCGACAACGCCGTGCGGGGCCGACTCAATGCGGCCGTCCTGCGCACGTCCAACGCCTACGGCCACCTACTGCTGGGACGGCGCAAACGACGGCTGTTCGCCAACCTTCCGCCGACCGTGGTTGAGATCGGGCCCGGAACCGGGGCCAACCTGCGCTATTACCGAACCGGCACCCGGCTGATCGCGATCGAGCCGAACCGGCACATGCACTCACCGCTCCGGAAGGCGGCGCAGCGCTACGGCATCGAATTGGAGCTGCGTGAAGAAGGGGCGGACGCCATCGGTCTGCCCGACGCGAGCGTCGATGCCATGGTGAGCACGCTTGTTCTGTGTACCGTGCCCGACCCGGCTGCGACGCTCCGCGAAGTCCGTCGGATTCTCCGGCCGGGTGGCCGGTTTCTCTTCCTGGAGCACGTCCGGGCAGGCCAGAGCCACCCTGTGCTGCGGATGGTTCAGCGATCCGTGGCCCGGCCGTGGCGCTGGTTCTTCGAGGGTTGCGATGTGCTGCGCGACACTGAGGCGACCCTGGCCCGGACCGGCTGGGCACACCTGGTGGTGCAGAGATACCACGTGCCGACCATGTTCCTTCCGATCAACACCCAGATCGCTGGGACCGCGCTCCGGACTAACCCAGGGGAGCGCAGATGACTGGGTCGAGCTCTGCCGGGCCCGGTGCAGCCACATACGAGCGGGTAGGGGCGGCCGCCGTGATCGCGATTCGGCGTCCGCAGCGCCGCAACGCCATCGACGGGCCCACGGCCGAGGCGATGGTGCAAGCCGTCCGCGCGTTCAACGACGACCCGGACGCGCGGGTGCTGGTGGTGACCGGGGACGAGGAGGCATTCTGTGCGGGAGCCGACCTGACGTCCCTGGAGTCGCTGCGACCAAGAGTCGGCCAGCCGGAAGGAGTGTTCGGCGTGCGGCGGTTCTCGCCGAAGCCTGCGATCGCGGCGATCTCGGGCTGGTGCCTCGGAGGCGGCGTCACGCTGGCCACCTGGTGCGATCTGAGGGTAGCCACGGACACGGCACGGTTCGGGTTCCCGGACCGGCAATGGGGAGTGCCGATCCTGGACGGGGGTGCCGACCGGCTCGCCGCGATCATCGGGCTCGGCCGCGCGCTGGACCTTCTACTCACCGGGCGCGAGATCTCCGCCGCGACGGCACTTGCCATGGGACTTGTCACCGAGGTGGTGCCACCTGGCGAACACGTGACGCGCGCGCTGGAAATCGCCGAACGCATCGCGAGCTTCCCGCAGGCCACGCTGCTGGCCGACCGATGGGGACTGCTCGAAGGGCTCGACCAGCGGATGAAGTTCACCGCGCAGCGCGACGTGCGCGCGCTGAAAGAGGTGGCTGGCGACGCGGAGCAGGCGTCGGCGCGGTTCACCTCTGCCGGTCGCGGAGGCTGACGGCACAATTACTATGGCGAAGGTTGGCCGCAGCAGGGCCGACGGTCCTTTACCGCGGACCGTAAGGAAAGCCGAACGTCCACTCGGGCGCAGCGCGGTAGCACAGCGACCCTCTGTGCCAACCGACCGAACTGAGGTGCAGATCAGCGGTTCTTGTACACGACCGCGCGGCACTGCATGGTACATCGCCCAGTACAGAACGAGCCTACTGTGTGTGCGTAGACTCCTGGATTGGTTGTGCACGGGGGGTTGCTGGCGGGGCCGGTGCGGCTGGTGGCCGGGCGGGCGCGGCACGGTTCTGCGTGGTGTCCGGGCCGGGCGGGTGCCGGGCTAGCGCTGGACGGTGGCGAGCAGGTATCCGGGACCGCCGTCGGTGAGCGATCCGACGGCGGTGCAGCGGGATCTGGGCGGGCAGGATACTGCTTCGAGCGCGGAGTCCTGGCCGTGGTCGATGGCGAGGATGCCGGGCAGGACCGTCGCCGGTCCCCAGCGGCCGTTGACCTGTTCGGCTGTGGCGGCCTGTTGCTGGCCGCCGCGCACCGGGATGTCGCCGGCGAAGACGCAGTTGCCGGCGGCGGCGCAGGATATCGAGTCGAAGATGTCACCGCCGCTGGGGCCGGCGCCGGTGATGGTCTGGGCGGTGTGCCAGGTGCCGTTCTGCTCGGTGGATACGAACGGCTGCTCTACCGAGAGATCGCCGAGCGCGGTGCACGCGCCGGCCGCGGGGCAGTCCAGCTGGTCGATCCCGCCGCCGCCGCCCAGCTTGAATGTCCCGGGCAAGAACTCGGCCGGGCCCCACCTGCCGTGGGTCTCGGTGACGGCGAACGCCCCGTAACCGTCCGGCGGATAGGCCCACCCTGCCGCGACGCAGTTGCCCGCCGAGGAGCACGACAGCGCGGTAATGTTGAGCCCGGTCCCTGGCCGGCTGTTTCTTACCTTCTGGGCGTTGCCCCAGACCCCGTGCCTTTCGGTGACGACGAACGACCGGTCGACGACGGCGGGGTCGTAGTAGCCTCCCGCGGCCGTGCAGTCACCGGGTGAGGGGCAGGAGATCACCTCGGAGTCGATACCCCGGTCGCTCAGCGCGGCCAGGCCTGGCACGGGGAAGGCCTTGCGCCAGGTGCCGTGTTCTTCGCTGAGCAGGTAGCCGCCGGCCAGCGCGGCCGTGCAGTCACCGGGTGCCGGGCAGGAGATGGCATCAGGGCCGCTGTAGACCTGCTGGGCTTTGCCCCAGGTGCCGTTCGTCTCGGAGATCACGAACCCGCTGCTGTTGTAGGAGTCGCCGGCGGCGCAGTTGCCCGCCGAGGCACACGACAGCACCGGGAGGCCGCCGAAATCGACGTTCTTGCCGGCGGTCGGGGCAGCGATGCTCAGCGCTTTGCCCCACACGCCGCGCCGCTCGGTGGCCGCGAAGTCCCGGATCCGGCCCGACGACTGGTCCTGGTACCACCCGACCGCGGTGCAGTCCGACCGCGACGCGCAGGACAGCGCGTTAAAAGCTGCTATCTCCGCAAGGTCGCGCGGCGCCGGCAGCTCCCGCGGCCGGCTCCAGCCGCCGGACGCGGCCGCAGTGGCAGCCGCTGCCATCACAGGCATGCCGCCGGCCAGCGCCACGGCCGCAGCGGTGATCGCCGTGCCGCCGAGAATACCCAGATACCGGGATAATGCGTGCCGTCGCGGTATCAGCCCGCCGTCGCTGATCATGCCTGCTCACCTGTCTCACCTGCTCGGGCACGGGCATAGCCAGCGCCGGCCGCCCGCGCTCCTGCTGTTCAGACGCCCGTCACCGGCCCGTGGTTTACCGCTACCCAGCGGAATGCAACCCGGGGAAGACGCGCGGCAATCACCCCGGGCGGCCAGCACTTCGCAATACTCGCTAGAAGTTATGTGCACGCAGATAACCACGCCCGGTCAGGCCGGTACAGAACATCAATTCCCGTGTCGTGTCACCGGCCCCGCGCGAACCAAAAAGGTTGCGCCAGATCGAGCCTTATGGCGCTGGTCCCGTGGTGGCAGGTGCATGAGCATCAGCGCACAGATCGGTTCAGGGCGCGTCGTCGAAAGAGATTGCCAGTCCGCCTATCTTTGGGCACCGATAGCGCTGCGCTGTCTGGGCTCGCATGGTTATACACGACCGCCGAGCGCCAGGAACTTACTCTTCTGCCGCAGGTCGCACGTCGGATGTGGTCACTGTGTGCCGCACTGCCGATGGCGGCTGGCGGGTCAGTGGCGGCTTGCCGTGGCCGTCGTGTCCGGGCGTGCCCGGTGCCCGGCTGGGCATAAGGGGCGTCGGGAGGCGGTTAACCCGGGCCTTGGGCGGACGGAGGTGCCGGGGTGAAGGCGGTGCGGTTCGAGGAGTACGGCGGGGTCGAGGTGCTCCAGGTGACAGACGTGCCCGAGCCGGTACCTGGACCGGGCCAGGTGCTGGTGCGGGTCAGGGCGGCGGGGATCAATCCCGGTGATGCTAAGATCCGCGCGGGCCTGCTGCATGACCGGTGGCCGGCCGTGTTTCCGTCCGGGCAGGGCAGCGATCTGGCAGGGATAGTGGCCGGGACGGGTCCGGGCGTGGCCGGGGTTGGCGTCGGCGCGCAGGTGATCGGCTATAGCGATCACCGGGCCAGCCAGGCCGAGTACGTTGTGGTCGAGGCGCAGAACCTGACTGCGAAGCCGGCGGCCGTGCCGTGGGAGGTCGCCGGATCGCTGTTCGTCGCTGGCGCCACGGCGTGGGCGGCCGTGCGAGCGGTCGCCCTGAGCGGTGGCGACACGGTGGTGGTGTCAGGGGCCGCCGGAGGGGTCGGCTCGATCGCTGTCCAGCTGGCCAGGCTGGCCGGGGCTACCGTGATCGGGCTGGCCAGCCAGGTGCACCATGAATGGCTCGCCGGGCACGGGGTGATTCCCGTGACCTACGGCGACGGCGCGGCTGGCCGGATCCGCCGCGCCGCCGGGCGGATCGACGCGTTCATCGACACGGTCGGCGCGGACTATGTGCAGCTGGCGCTGGAGCTTGGCGTGGAGCCTTCGCGGGTGGACACCATCGTCAACTTCGGAGCCGTCGTGCAGTACGGAGTCAAGGCCGAGGGCAGCGCCGCCGGGGCCAGCGCGAGCGTGCTGGCCGAGCTGGCGGAGCTGATCGCAGCAGGCCGGCTCGAGGTTCCGGTCGCCGCGACCTTCCCGCTCACCGAGGTCCGCGACGCCTACAGCCTGCTTGCGCAGGGCCACGTCCGCGGCAAGATCGTCCTCATACCCTGAGCGCTCAGCGCACCAGGCCAACGTCCGCTCTTGCCGCTCCAGGTGCGTTGTGGCTGGCGCGATCTTGCGCAATTTCGGCCGTCCGGCCGATCGGTGTGTATGTTGGCGGGCCTGCGGCGGTGTCAGCGCTCGCGGTCCGGGCGGAAAGGCGCTAGCAAGAACCGATGGGGCTTGCAATCGAGCCTGCGCGGGCATGAATCCGGTGCGGTACCCGGGTCGGCCGCTGGCACCGGCCACGGGGCCGCCGATGCAGGCTAGGGGCATCAGCATGCGATTTGCCGAGTACTCATTCGGTTCCGTTCGAGTCGACGGCGTGACCTACGATCACGACCTGATCATTGACCGGGGAAAGATCCGCAAACGCAAGAAGGCCGCGTCCCGGAAGTTCCGGGGCGCTTACGGGCACACCCCGCTGTCGGCCGCCGAAGACATCCCCTGGCGATGTCGCCGGCTGGTGATCGGAACCGGTGCTGATGGCGCGCTGCCGGTGACGGAGCAGGTCCGGGACTAGGCTCGCCGCCGCAAGGTCGATCTTGTCGTCCTTCCCACCGCAGAGGCGATCGGCGTACTGGCCGGGACCATCAAGGACACCAACGCCGTCCTGCACCTCACCTGCTGAACCGACTGGGTGGCACAGCCGGTCGCCTTGGCAGCCCCGCCGGGGACGGCGGTCCGATCCTCGTACCCCCGGCTCCACGGCTGAGGCCGCGCCTGGCAGCGGCTAGCTGAGCCCCCCTGATGCCGCCGGTCATGGCTTGATCGCTCGCAGGTGCGGGAAGAGCGGAATCCGCTGCCAGCGCCGGGCAGCGGGGTCGCGGCCGACGAGGTGATCCGGCGGCTTCACTTCCCTGATTGCCTCGATGAGCAGGCCGCTGGCCTCCAGTGCCCGGGCGTAGGACTCCAGTGGCCGGTGCTCGCTGTGGAAGGTCAGGTGGATGCCGCCGCGGTCGGACGCTATTCGCAGGGGGCGGTGTCCAGGCATGAGGCAGAGATCACGAAGGGAGCATCGGCAGCCCGGTCGCGGAATGACCCGGCCGTGCTGATGGGGTGGGGGATTGCGGTGCACAGCCGCCCGGGCCGGCCGAGCACCCGGGCGATCTCGGCGGCGGCCCGCACCATGTTGTCGATGTCGTGCAGGCACATGTACGCCACGGCAAGATCAAAGGCCTCGTCCCGGAACGGAAGATCGATGGCATCTGCGAGCACTGCTGGCGCTGCGCCGTCGTGACCGGCAGCAAACTGCACTATGGTGGGCGAGGCATCGATCCCGACGACACTGTGGCCCAGTGATTGCAGCAGCCTGCCGTCCCCGCAGGCCACGTCCAGTGTCCGGCGGCCGGGCGCCGGAAGCAGCTTGAGCAGGGCCGGAATATTCGTCTCATCGTGCGCATGGTCATGGCCAGGCGTGCGAGCAAACTTCACCCAGTTCTGTGCCTCTGACTCCCAGCCCTGCCGCATCGTCACCTCGTGAAGCCTGCCACAGCAGGCCAGCGGACGCACCACCCGGATTCCTGCGCTGGGCACGCTCACTTCCGCCTTACCTGCATCGGCCAGTAGCCACAACCGGACCGACTTGGGTTTTCAGGCATGGTGACCCCCGTTTCGGGCCGCACGGGTCTGCTCCCTGTTCCTGATAGCTGCCGGGTTCTGCGAGCGGGCGGGGCGGGTCAAGAGGCGCGTAGCGCCCGCTCGCAGCGGCGCCGGAGGCGCCCTTGACGCGCCCGGCCCGGAGCGGATCATGCCGGGTGGCGGGCAGGGAGGTTCCCGGTGGGGTGGGGGTTATCGGCCTGGTTCGCGAGCCTTTCGTGCGGGGTGACCGGTCGTAGCGGCCGGGGGGGCGGGACGAGGGCAGCCAGCCTTACCTTGGTGCGCGGGGCCTCGGCATGGCCCCGGCGACATGATGATTGATCGGGTGTCCCCGCCCTGCGGGGATGCGGCCGCTCAGTCTAATCAGGCCGTCCGCGCGGCCCGGCGCGGTAGCGCCGGGAGCGGCTGGCAGGCGGCTTACGGGAGCTGGCCGCGGGGGTTCCCCATCGGGTGATAGTGGCTGCGTTGTGCCCGCCCGGGCCCGGTGCGTCACGGAACTGGCCAGCCTGACGGATGACGGGGTGTCAGGCGGCGAGGGCGTCGTCGCCGAGCTCGGCCAGGATGTGGCAGGCCTGCCGGACGATCTTGCGGGCTTCTGACAGGGCGGCGCGCTTGCCGTTCTTGCGGTCCCTGACCGCCGCCGTAGTAACCGTGGTCAGGGGCGGAGGAGCGGGCGTGGGCCTTGCCGGCCTCATACACCGCCCAGCGCATTCTCTCTGCTTTATGTTCGTGTCGCGATAGCCGTCATCGACGGGCAAGTGGACCTGCGGCCTGCGCTGTTCGACTACCTCCTCCTCGCTGCCGCTTGTTGCGGAACTATGTGAAGCGGGTCAGCCTGCCAGCAGCGCAGGCCAATTGCGACACCGGTGCCACCGAACACGGCGAGTGCAGACGAAAAGCGCAGAACCGGCGGCCCCTGCCGCGACAGCCGCCCGGGCGGGCCCTTGCGATCGGAGGACCAGACGGTGATGTCCAGCCCGGTGAACCGGACCGCCTTGCGGGAGGAGGAGAACCGGTCCGCCCCGGCCAGCCAGCAGGTCAGCGCCAGCGCGGTGAACGGCCCCACCCCGTATAGCCGCTCCCTCAGCACCCTGGCCCCGGCCAGCCGGGCGGCCGCTTCCCGCACCTGGCGGCGCACATCGTGCAGCCGGCCTCCAGCACGGCGATCATCTCCAGGGCGGTCCCGATCTGCATCTGCCCGGCCGGTGACAGGTGCGCGGCCGAGGCGGCCCGCAGCGCGGCCATGCCCTGCTCGCTGCGCAGGAACCCCTCGCCCAGCCGCGGGGCGCCCTGGTGGAAGAACACCGCGTGGATCCGCTGCACCCACGCCGTATGCTCGGCCCGCAGGTCGTGATAGGTCACCCGGCAGCGCCCGGTTCTCCAGGATCCGCGGCGGCGGCACCCAGCATCCGGGCGGCCGCCCCTCGGCCAGCAGCGTCCGCAGATGCCGGGAGTCGGTCTTGTCGGTCTTGGGATGCCGCTTGCGGCCGCGGGCCGCGGCGGTGTCCGCTGGCTCGGCAACATGCGCGGCCACGCCCGCCGCGGTCAGCTCCCCGGCGACATACCGCCACCCGGTGCACCCTTCCATCGCGAACGCGACGTCATCGCGGCCGGCGAATCGCGCCAGCCACGCCCGCAGGTGCTCCCGGTCGGCCGGGGCGATCTGGCCCCGCTTCACCTCCCCGGTCACGGTGCCGGGGTAGTCGAACGTCAGTTGCTTCCGGTGAATATCCAGCCCGCCTACGATAGGCATCCAGACCTCCTCAAGCTCCGGGGCGCCCTGCCAGGCGCCCCGCACGCGAAATGCCTTCCGAACCAATCATGAACGCGGATGAGCTGAGGAGGTCCGCCATGCGAACAGCAACCACACCAGCCCGGCCGCCACGGCCAGCCAGCCGATGCATGTCATCTAATTGCGCCCTAGTGGCGGTTGAATGGCTGGCCGTCGAAGGGCGCACCGAACGGGCTGTTCTGTAGGTCGGCCGGGAGGCGTGTCCTACCGGCTGTATGTGACGTGGCCTGCCGATGAGCCGCAGGCAGGTCGCCCCGAAGGACACGTGATGTCAGCGTCTGCGGTGGCGTGGCGAGCGAGTGCAGGCCCGGCGTCACGTCCGGCGACCCGTACGCGCACCGGATTGCCTGGGTACTGCATGGGCGCCGGCGAGCCAGGATGTGTGGCCGGCAGGCATGGCTGTGGAGCGGCGGGAGAACTACCCTGTCGGGTGAGAGGACCGGCCGGCAGGGGCTGTGCATGGTTCCCGGGCAGATGCCACAGCAGGAGGAGGCAGCGATGGCAGTGATCAGGTTCGAGCCGTTCCGGGACCCCTTCCGGGAGCTCGACCGGCTCATGTCCATGGCCGCGAGCGGGACGCGCGCTCCGCTCGGCATGCCGATGGACGTCTACCGCGGCGAGGACGGCAGCTACCACGTCGAGGCCGACCTGCCCGGCGTCGACCCGGACAGCGTCGAGGTGACCGTCGAGCACGGCACCTTGACCATCCAGGCCGCTCGCACCCCGCACTACGGCGAGAGCGAGCACGTCATCGCCGCGGAGCGGCCCCAGGGGTCGTTCACCCGGCAGCTGTCCCTCGGCGAGGGCGTGGACTCCGATAACCTCACCGCCAGCTACGCCGACGGTGTCCTGCACGTGACCCTCCCCGCGTCACCGAAGACCCAGGCCCGCCGGGTTCAGATCACCCATGCGGCGAGCGGCAGCCGCACCATCTCCGGCAGCGCCGCCGGGCAGGGTGAGACGCCCGCCGAGCAGGGTGAGGCGCCCGCCGAGCAGGGTGAGGCGCCCGCCGGCAGCACGGACGGCGGCTGAACGGGCTGCCCGCGCCAGGGCAGCGGACATCCTTCGCGGAGCCTTCCGGCTGGCACCGCCAGCCGGGCCTGCCGCTGGTCGCACGGCCGCACCGATGACCGGGCGTCCAGCCAGGCACCCGGGCTTGCCGAGGTTACGTTGGTCATGCCGTTCACGACAGCGCGGGGAGCGGCACATCGAAGACTTCCCGATGATCCGGCTGACGCAGGGTCTGTTCAGTAAAGTCGCACGGCCACAAGGGAGAGCGGCGTGCCCGGGCTGACCGGCCGAACCGGGCTTCCGTGGTGCAGGGGCGGGACCAGCGCCGAGATGGCAGACGCCTGGCCGTGTGATGGGCTGCTCGCCGTACCGTATCTCTCGCTGTACCGGTGGGTCTGCCAGCTGAAGGTTGGCCCGTACAGCTACGACTGGCTGGACAACCTCGGCCGGCGCAGTCCGTGGGATCGCCGCCACCTCTACTTCGCCTGAGCAGAGGCAAAGCTCGCGGTGCGGAAATCCGCGCTCAGACCCGTCCTGGATCCCGAGGCGGCCCAGGGCTGGGGGCTGGTCCGGTCCGCCGGCACATCAGACCAGTCAGCT
>Ga0208565_1001174_pt1 | contig 16012 bp, 13 predicted proteins | sample Sb_taG_7_FD_187706 | JGI IMG/M metagenome (GOLD analysis project Ga0208565, IMG submission 187706) | Peat soil microbial communities from Weissenstadt, Germany - Sb_50d_2_FS metaG (SPAdes) (version 2) | ecosystem: Environmental > Terrestrial > Soil > Wetlands > Peat | place: Germany...
TTATGGCGTGTAGAATCGCTGGCGTTGTTGCGTTGCTGAGCTTCTGCGTTGGTCCGGAATTCTCTGGAGGTGCGAGCGTGACTGCTTACAACTTGAATGTAAATGGGAAGATTTTGAGTGTGGATGTTTCGCCGGAGACGCCTTTGCTTTGGGTTTTGCGGGATACGCTGGAGCTTACTGGGACGAAATTTGGGTGCGGGCAGGCTTATTGCGGGTCTTGCACCGTGCAGATTGACGGCGTCGCGGAACGCTCTTGCACTATGCGGATTTCTACTGTGGGCGACAGCAAGATTCGCACCATCGAAGGGCTTTCGGCGGATGGATCGCATCCTTTGCAGAAGGCTTGGCTGGAGGCGCAGGTGTCGCAGTGCGGGTATTGCCAGGCAGGGATGATTATGTCTTGCGCGGCGTTGTTGGAGAAGACGCCGAATCCTAGCGATGCGGATATTGATGAGGCGCTTGCGGGGCATATTTGCCGGTGCGGGACTTATCCGCGGATTCGGCGGGCGATACATGCGGCGGCGAAGATGGCGGCGGAATTGAGAGAGACAAATACGCCGGGGGTCGCGGCACTTCATGGTGACTGGAGCGGCACGCCGAAGTTGGCGGGCGGAGCAAGCCCCGCCCCTACGACCGAAAACCCAGTTGCGGGAGGTGCGCTGTGACGCAGCCATTTACGAAACGGGAGCGGTTGGATCTTGGGGGAAAGTCGCTTAGCGCTTGGGCGCGCGGCGGGATCGGGCGGCGGGAATTTTTGCGCCGCTCGGCGGTGACTGGCGCGGGGTTGGTGATTGCATTTTATTTGCCGGGGCGCGCGGGAGCTGCGGATGCGAATGGGAATTTCGCGCCGAATGCTTGGTTGCAAATCGATCCGCAGGGCGAGATTTCGTTGTGGGTGGCGCGATCGGAGATGGGGCAGGGCGTGCGGACTTCGATGTCGACAATTTTGGCGGAGGAATTGGAAGCGGACTGGACGCACGTGAAAATCGTGCAGGCGGATTCGGACGCGAAGTATGGAGATATGGTGACGGGAGGCAGCGCGAGCGTGCGGACCGGCTGGGAGCCGCTGCGAAAGGCCGGCGCAGCGGGGCGGGAGATGTTGATTGCGGCGGCGGCGAAAGATTGGGGAGTGCCGGCGGCGGAATGCTCGGCGCGGGATGAATCCGTGCATCATGCGGCGACGAAGCGCTCGGTAAAGTATGGGGCGCTGGCGGAAAAGGCGGCGAAGTTGCCGGTGCCGAAGGAGCCGGCGCTCAAGGACGCGAAGGATTTTGAGATTGTGGGAAAGAAGGAACCGCGCGTGGACGGAGGGAAGATCGTTGTGGGCGCGGCGAAATATGGCGTGGATACGAAGTTGCCCGGGATGCTTTGCGCGGTGATTGCGCGGAGCCCTGTGTTTTCGGGGAAAGTGAAGAAATTCGATGCGAGCAAAGCGATGGCGGTGGTGGGGGTGAAGAAAGTTGTGGAAGTGCCGTCGGTGGAGATGACTTCGCCATTTGGATTTGGGCCGGCGAAGCCCGGGCATCAGCATTTTCTATCGAGCGGCGTGGCGGTGATGGCGGATTCGACGTGGCAGGCGATGCAGGGGCGCAAGGAGCTGGCGATCGAATGGGATAACGCGGACCACGGAAGCGAAAACACGGCGGATCATCGCGCGCAGTGCGCGGAGATGGTGCAGAAGGCGGGGCAGGAAGTCGGCAAAGTTGGGGATGCGGACGCGGCATTCGCGAAGGCCGCGACGAAGCTTGAGGCTGTGTACGAGGTGCCGTTCCTGGCGCATACGCCGATGGAGCCGCCGAATTGCACGGCGCATTTCAAGGATGGGCACTGCACGATCTGGGCGCCGACGCAGAACGCGCAGGGAGTGCTGGCGGCTGTGGCTCATGCGCTGGAGATTCCGACATCGGCGGTGACGGTGCATGTGACTTTGGTCGGCGGAGCGTTCGGCCGGCGATTGAACGTGGATTACGGCGTGGAGGCGGCGTTGCTTTCGCGGGCGGCTGGAGCGCCGGTGAAAGTTTTCTGGACGCGCGAGGACGATATTCGCTTCGATTATTACCGGCCTTTGAGTGTGCACCGATTGCGGGCGGGATTGGATGAGCAGGGCAAGCTGGTGGCGTGGCTGCATCATATTGCGGCGCCGACGACGGATGGATATTACGAAGGGCCGGAGACGCCGGATGTTTCGGGCAGCGAATTGGCGGGGCCGGGAGTGACGAACGGAACCGTGCCGAATTATTTGCTGGAATGCAGTTTTTTGAAGACGGCGGTGCCGCGCGGATATTTGCGGGCAGTGGATAACATTGCGAACCGCTGGGCGATTGACAGCTTTCTCGATGAGGTGGCGGCGGCTACGAAGAAGGATCCGGTGGCGTTGCGGCATGAGGTGATCGGCGAATGGCACGAATTGCCGCCGCCGAAGGGTGAGGACGAAGAGCAGGTGGATGTGCGGCGTTTGCGGCGCGTGATTAATTTCGCGGCGGAGAAAGCGGGATGGGGGACGCCGCTCGCGGGAGAGCGTCGCGGGCGCGGGATCGCGGGGAGCAATGCGTTTTCGAGCTATGTGTCGCAAGTGGCGGAAGTGACGGTGGGGAAAAATGGAGCGGTGACGATTGATCGCATTGTGCTGGCGATTGATTGCGGGCGCGTGGTGAATCCGGATATTGCCGCGGCGCAGCTTGAGGGCGGAATTATCATGGGGCTTACCGGGGCGTTGCTCGGGGAAATTACCGTGGCCGACGGGCGGGTGCAGCAGAGTAATTTCAACAATTACAAGATGCTGAGGATTAGCGATGTGCCGCCGAAGATGGAAGTTTATTTTGTGCCGAGTGAGGAGGCGCCTAGCGGGATTGGGGAGTTGGGAGTGCCGTCGGTGGCGCCGGCGGTGGGGAATGCGATTTTTGCGGCGACTGGGAAGAGATTGAGGCGGTTGCCGATGCGGATGGGGGAGTTGGCGGGGAGTTGAGGTAGCAGCGAGAGAAGAAAAACCGCGGATGTGGCAGACGCGATTGGTGAGATTGGACGCTGAGATCCTTTAGGTCCCGGCCAGGCCGGGACCTTCAGGATGACAGCGTTCCTTCTATAGAGTGCCTTCAGGATGACAACGATTACTCTGTAGCGCGCCCCCAGGATTATGAAGAGTTCGGGTCAGCGGCGGAGCGGCCGAAGGTGACTCTGTGGGCTTCGGGGCCTGCGATTATTACGATCGCGCCGATGATTAGGACTGTGCCGGCGAAGATTGCCATGGCGCTGGCGTAGCCTACGCGATTGGCTAGGCGGGCTTCGATATATGGGCCCGTTGAGGCTATCAGGACGCCGATTTGATAAGCGAAGCCGGGGAAGAAGCCGCGTAAGCGATCGGGCGAGAGTTCGTTGATGTGGGCTGGGATTACGCCCCAGGCGCCTTGGACCAGGAATTGAAGTGCGAAGGCGCCGATCAGAATCCAAGCGAGGCTGGGCGCGAAAACCCAGAGCGGAATTAGAGCGATCCCTCCTAGAACAGCGCCGGCCATCGAGCGGCGGCGTCCCCAACGATCCGAAAGCAAACCAATCGAAAGGCCGCCGCAGATGGCGCCGAGCATCGAGACGACCGTGATGATGGAGGTGAGTTTCGTGCTGAAGCCGCGCTGTTGCTGCAGGAATGTCGGATAGAGATCCTGCGTGCCGTGAGAGATGAAATTCATCATGGCCATCAGCAGGATCAGATAGAGGAAGCGGCGGCCATTGGAGAAGACTTCGGTGGCGTATTCGGTCCAGTCGTGATGCTCGCGGCGCGAGGCAATCCAGGCGCCGCTTTCTTTTACTTTCGCGCGGATGAAAAGCGTGAGTAACGCAGGGGCACCGCCGAGGAAGAATAGAGCGCGCCAGCCCCAGTGCGGGAAGACCGTCCAGTAGGCGACGGCGGCCAGCAAATAGCCGAGCGCGTAGCCTTCCTGCAAAATGCCGGAGAGGACGCCGCGCCATTTTGCGGGGACGGATTCGAGAGCGAGAGACGCGCCGACGCCCCATTCGCCGCCCATGCCGATACCGTAGAGAAGACGCAGGATCAGGAAGACCGTGAAATTCGGCGCGAAACCGGAGGCGAATTCGACGGCGGAATAGAAAAGAATGTCGAGCATGAGCGGAACACGCCGGCCGTAACGATCAGCGAGAAGACCGAACAGGAAGGCGCCGATGGGGCGCGTGGCCAGACTGGCGGTGATGGCGAGTGCGATATCCGCGACACTGAGATGGAATTCTTTGGCGATGGGCGCGAGGACGAAGGTGAGGACGAAGAAATCGAAGGCGTCGAGCGTCCAGCCGAGAAAACCGGCGAGCAGGGCGTTGCGTTGATTCGCGCGCTCTTCGGCGGAGGTGGGGCTCATGCGAATGGCGGAGCTGGAATCGCGGGAGCTATTTGGATCCTTTGCCGCGAAGATAGGCGTCGGTCTTGGCGAGCCAGTCGGCGCGCGGCGGATTGAAAATGTCGAGCTCGATGGTGTCTTCGAGGGCCCAGGCTTCGTGCGGCATATTCGGCGGGATGCAGAGACCATCGCCCGGGGAGAGCTCGATCTCGCGGCCGTCGATGCCGAATTTCATGCCGCCTTCGAGGCAGTAGGTGAGCTGCTCGTTGACGTGGTGGTGCATCGGCACGTAGGCGCCTTTTTTCAGGATGACGCGGGCGAGCATCACGTTTTCGCCGACTACCAGTTGGCGATCGAAGAGCGGATTGAGATGCTCAAGTTCGACGTCTTTCCAGCGGAAATGCTTTAGGATTGGCTGCGACATGGGCTTCTCCCTAGATTCGTTGCGCGGGCCGATTGTACACGAATGTTGCTTGGAGGATTGATTGGATGAAAGACAGAAAGAAAGGCCACCGCAGAGACGCAGAGGACGCAGAGAGGAGGAAATCGCAGAGTTCGCGGAAGGATCAGTCGCTGGGCGACTGGCTGGCTAGTTTCGACTCGCGCGGGGACGGCATCGGATGATAGAGAAGTCCGCTGAAGAAACGCTCGCGGCAGGCCGGGCAGCGGTAGGCCGCGAAGCCCAGAATTCGCTTCAGCCATTTCAGATGGCCGTCGAGCGCCAGGCGTCCGGGAATTTTCTCGAGCGCGAAACCGCCGCACTGCGGGCAGTGCGCGTACCAGATCAGCGCGATGGGAACGTACCAGGCATAAAATCGATTCTGGCACGAGCGGCAACGCCAGGGGCGCAATTGCGTGACGCTGATTGCGTAGTCCGCCGCGCCTTTACGGCGCGAGCGGGTGCAGTGCGTCGAATGACATTCCGGGCAAACCACCGCGGCCCCCCAAGCCTCTGAATTAACTCCCTAGATACGGACTCTAATATAAACGAGACGGCCCGACAAGGGGGAATGGAAATATTCCTGGCGGCCGAGTGTAAAATACGAGAGGGAGATTTACATGGCTGATTACACGGCGGCACATGCGCGCGCGGGGATTGATGCGAAGCTACCGAAAATTGAAACCTGGCCGAATCATTTTCCGGGATATGAGATAACGATTCGATATCCCGAATACACTTCGGTGTGCCCGAAGACCGGCTTGCCGGATTACGGTGCGATCACTTTGCGCTACGAGCCGCGGAAGGAATGTCTCGAACTGAAGTCGCTGAAGATGTATTTGCTGGCTTACCGGAGTCTCGGAATTTTCTACGAAAACGCGGTGAACCGGATTCTGCGCGATATTGTGGCGGCGACGAAGCCGGTGTGGTGCTCGGTGACGGGAGAATTCACGCCGCGTGGCGGGCTGACAACGACCGTCGAAGCGCGCTGGCAGCGAGGGGCTCGCGCAACCGGACGGCGCGCGGGATAGACTTCACGAAGCGCGTTGGAGATAATGCCTAGCGTCTGGGCGCGCTGGTGGTTCACGGCGCAACTTGTCGACCGCTACGCGGTCGCGCGTATCAGGAGGATCGATGGTCACGCCGTCACAATTCACCGGCTCGGGCGAACCGCCGCATATTGAAACGTCGACAACGCCCCGGTGGATTCTCATTCTGTTTGTCATCGCGTTTCTATTCGTAATCTATCTGACTTATGCGAGCGTGACCTCGCGGCAAGCGCTGCAAAAAGGCTTCGATGATTCGAACAAGCACGAACAAGCGCTGGCGGCCGAGCTCGACAAGACGAATGCGCGCATCGCCGATTTGAAGGGCGAGATGGACGTGACCACGCAGAAGCTCGGGCTGACGCAGGATGAACTGGCGCACGCGCGCGCTTTGGCGCAGCAAGTGCGCAAAGACCAGAAGCAGAGCGATGAGCAGCTCAAGACGCAGATTGGCGCGGTGCAGGCGGACACGGCCACAAAATTCGGCGAAGTCTCCACCGAGCTGAGCGGCACGAAAAGCGACGTGGCGGCGACGAAAGCCGATCTCGAAGCGACGAAGGCGAAATTGTCATCCACCGTCGGCGATCTTGGCGTGCAGAGCGGCCTGATCGCGCGCAATCACGAGGAAGTGGAAGAGCTCAAGCGGCTCGGCGAGCGCAACATCTACGAATTCAAGATCAAGAAATCGAATCAGATGCAGCGCGTCGGCCCGATTCAGGTGACGCTGCGCAAAGTGGACACCAAGAAATACAAGTACACCATGAACGTGCTGGCCGACGACAAGACCATCGAGAAGAAAGACAAGACCGCCGGAGAGCCGGTTCAGTTCTACGTGCATGGGTCGCGCGCGCCTTTCGAAATCGTGGTGTTCGATGTGACCAAGGATCAGATCGGCGGCTATCTCAGCACGCCAAAGGATGCTGCGCCGCCGGCTGCTGCTACTCCACCGGGCAATTGAGGCGCGGACTGCGCGCGTCCATGGCCGTGAACAGCACTCGGATTGGATTCCATTGGCTCGAAACATGAGGAATTCAGCGTCTCTGCGGCGCATTGCGGGCGGATGCCTGCTTGCAGGGATTTGCGCCTTCGGCGCGACGATGCCGGCACAGCAGAGGTCACCGGCAACGCGGCCGCCGGCGAAGGCGGCTCACCCACCAGCGAAAGAATCGCAACTGACGGCGATCGAATCGCGGCTTCCGCCGACTGTGCAGACCTACATTCACTGGCGCGGCACGAAAACCCTCGACACCGTGAAGGCGAAGAACGGCCTGCTGCGTCTCTGGTCTGATCCCGATTTTGCGCCGATCCGGCGCGCGATTATTGCGCGCGCCCTCGGAAAAACGCGGGCCGAGGAGGAGAATGGCTCCATCTCGCCGGATCAGCTGGCCGCCCTGTTGCCGTTGTTTGAGAATGAAGCGATCCTGGGAAGCGTTTCCGCCCACGATGCTGAAGCGCAGGCGAAGTCGGCGCCCAATGACTTCCTGATTTACGACGCGACCGGCAAAGGGGACTTGCTCGGGGAAGCCAGCGCTTTGCCGAGGAAAGCTTCCGGCAGCGCCGCAAAGAGCGGATCTTATATTCTCGGCGGCATCAAAATTGAAACGAGCGAGGGGCCGCGCGAAACCAATTTCTCGGCGCAGGCCGGAAACTACTACCTGCGCGCATCGCGAAAAGACGTCATCGAGGACCTCGTGTCGCGCTTCAGCGCAAAGGCGTCCGGTCCGTCGCTCGCCGACGATGCCGTTTGGAAGCGCGCCAGGCAGAATTTTCCACCGGACGCAGTGGTCGAATTGTTTTCGCGCTTTTCGACGAACAGCCTCGATGTCCTGGGGAGACACCCCGGGTTCAGCACGTCCACGTTTGCAAAAGAGATTCACCTTGAGCGCTTCAACGCGGCTGCCGGAAGCCTGAGCTTTTCGGCCGAGGCAACACGCGTGCGGTTTGCGATTCTTGGTGACACATCAGACGGAAGCCTCTTCGACATCGCCGGCGCCAGCACGCCGAATTTCGCGACGCTGGCGCTGGCGCGCGACGGCGCATCCTACAACGCGGGGCGAGCCGACTTCACCGCTATTTACCGGATTCTGCGCGGGCCGCTGCTCGACGCGCTGCCGCCAAAAGAGAATTCCAGCCTGAAGGGATTCGAGGCTCTGGGAGGCGCATTTCTGGGAATGCCGCTGCCGGATGCGGTCGGACTACTGGGCGGCGAAGTGGCCAGCATTTCATCGGCGCCGGGCGATCCGACTTTCACCGATCTCTTTGCGGTCTCGATTCGCAAGCGCGAGGATGTGCTCAACCTTTTGCGCAAGGCAATCGGTCCGATGATCCGCCGTGAGATCGTCAGCGGCGACGCGACGATTCTCGAGCTGGAGACTTCGTCGAAGGATCCCGCTACGAATGCACCGCGCGCGAAGCACTACTACGTCGCCGTGACGCCGCAGCTTCTAATCTTCGCGCAGCGCAAGGGTCTGGTAGATGATGCCGTGGCGCGGCTTCACGGCGCGCCCGAAACCCGGGCTGAATCTCTGAGCGGCAATCCGGAGTTCCGGCGCGCTCGCGCGCTGCTGCCGGCCAGCCTGAGCGGATTGTCTTACACGCAAATGAACAAGCAAACCTGGGAGCGCGAATTTTCAGTCTTGCTTCGCGGCATGGCCAGCGCGACAGGTACGAATGGAACCAACCCGGCGAAGGGAGCCGTGACTGCGCAGCAAGATTGGCTGCAAGGCGTGAATCTCGGCGTCTTTTCGCGCTATTTGCATTCCTATACGAGTGGATGGTGGAAGGCTTCGGACGGCATCTACTTTGATTCGTACCTGCAGTAAAACGCGCACACGATTTTTGCTGATACTAGTCGCCTGCGGATTTTTGCCAGTGGCGTTCGCCGCGTACGCGCAAGCGCCGGGACCGGCGGCGAACGGCCCGCAGACTGCGATTCAGAGCTTCTCGGCGCTGGTGATCGTTGAAGCGAGCGTTGCCGACAGCCGCGGGAATTTTCTTGGCAGCCTCGATCGCTCGCAATTCCATGTGTTTGACGACGGCGTCGAGCAGCCTCTCTCCATTTTCCAGACGATTCAGGAGCCGCCGGAAGTTTGCGTGCTCGTGGAGACGAGCCCCGCGGTCTATTTGATTCACCGGCAGCATCTCGAAGCGGCTTACGCGCTGCTCGACGGACTTCCCTCCGATGCGCAAGTCGCGCTGGCGACCTATGACACGTCCGCGCGCGTCGTTCTGCCATTCACACTGAACAAAGGCGCGCTTCTCGAGACATTGAACGGCCTGCAATATTTTCTCGGGATGGGCGACCTGAATTTCTACGACGCGGTGAATGGCACTCTTTCGTGGCTCGAGACGCGCCACTCCAAGCAGGCGCTCCTCGTACTTTCGACCGGCCTTGACACTTCGCCGCCTCCACAATGGCAAGCGCTCGAACGGCACATCGAAACCGGCTACGCGCCGATTTTCACTGTAGCGTTGGGCGGAGAACTTCGCGATTTCAAGGGCAAGAAAACAAAGAACGAGTCGGGCGCGAAGAAAAAGAAAGAGAAGGATGAGGACGAGCCCATCACCGAATCGGCGGTGCCGGCGGCTCCGCAAGGCCCTCCGGGTACTCAGCCGGACTTTGAGCGCGCCACCAAAGCCCTGCGAGCGATCGCCGAAGAATCCGGCGGCCGCGCTTACTTCCCGGTCAGGCCCGACGATTTCGTGCGCATCTACCAGGAAATTGCCGCGCAGCTTCGGAATCAGTATTTTTTGGCCTACGTGCCGCCGGCGCGCGACGGCAAGGTCCATGCGATCGAAATTCGCGTTACCAACGCGCAAGGGAAGGTTCTTGGGTCGACGAAGGCGAACAACGGTCTGCGCGTCTACGCGCGTCAAAGTTATCTTGCAGCCTAAAAATGAGCCGGAGATTCTGTACAATCGTGTCGCGATTGCGTGGCAGCGAGGGACGCGGCGGACGAGACTAATGAGGCGGAGAGTTTCATGAATCCATGGCGGACGGCAACATCACGCGCGAAGATCAAATTTCTCTTCGTCGCGCTGCTGGCAGGCGGGATGGCATGGCTCAGCGCGACGGCGCAGGATGCGCCACCGCAGAACGGCATCGTCACGAGCGAGAACGTCGCGTACCGGTTCGCGTATGCCGGCAACGTGGCGCAGATTCCGCTCACAAACGTATCGGGCCGGATGTTGCTGCCGGTAAAGGTGAATACCGGCAGGCCGGGATTTTTTCTAGTCGCTACGGGCGATCCGCGCACTGTGCTGGACCCCAAGCCGTGGCTGCCGGAAGACGCGGCCGCCGGGACGCAGATTGATTTCGAGCACACGCTGTTTTCGATGTCGGGGATCGATATGCAGGTGTCGCAGGTGCTGCCCGCGTCGCTCGTGGATTTGTCAGATCAGGTGGGCCAGCCGGTCCGTGGAATTCTGGGAGCGGATGTGCTGCGGCAATTCGTCGTCGAGCTGGAATACGACCGCTCCGCGATTCATTTGTACGATGCGAAGTCCTTCGAATATTCCGGCAAGGGAATCAAGCTGCCGTTGATTATGCGCGGCGGCTTGCCGAGCATTCATATCAAAGTCGCGCCCCTAGGGCGCGCCGCCTTTGAAGACGACTTCGCGATTCAAACGGAATCGGACGGAGGCGTTTCGATTTCGAGGCCTTACGTGGCCGCGCACCATCTGCGCATGAATAAAATCAAGGGATTTTCGCGCCCCGACGCCTCGGGCAACAAGACGCTTCTCGCGCGGATGAAGACGATTAGCATCGGGCCATTCAACTTCGATGCGCCGATTGCCGAATTTCCTCCGGCGTCGGGAGCGGAAAATGGCAGCGGCGGATCGATCGGGAATGCGATGCTCTCGCGATTTCGAATTTTTCTCGACCAACCGCACCAGCAAGTGATTCTGGAGACGGGCGCAAACTTCAGGAGCAGTTTTGATACGGATATGAGCGGCGTGGTGCTGGTGGCGAAGGGAGCCAATCTGAAGACGTTTGAAGTTGCCGCGGTGGCGCCGAAAACTCCCGGCTCGGAGTGTGGATTGCAGAAGGGCGATGTAATCGCGGGGATCGATGGGCAGCCGGCTGCGGATCTCGATCTTTCCGGTGTGCGCGATTTGTTCCGGCAGTACGGCCACGAATATCATCTGACGGTGATGCGCGGCGATCATACCGTCGAGATGAAATTGAAGACGAAACGATTGGTGTAGCGGGGTCGGTACCGCTGGCGTCCCCGCCGGCATCCGACGAGCGATAGGGTAGCCACATGCGCGCCGTGCGCGCGGACACACGCCCGAGAATTTAGAGCACGCAGATGTAGCGGCGAGATGAGGACGCGCAAATTCGCCGCTCTCTCTGACTTGCGAGGTCGTAAGATGCCGGCGGGGACGCCGGCGCTACTGGGTTTCGCCGCCGTCCGTGATTGGCTCCGGGCGCGGCAGGCGGCCGGCTTGTTGCAGCGCGCGGCGCAAGAGATATTCGATTTGCGCATTCAGGCTCCTGAGTTCATCGCCCGACCAACGCTCGAGCGCGGCGTAGGTCTTCGGGTCGAGTCTCACCAGGAATGGCTTGCGATCCGCCACGATCACCGCCTAGGTGTAAAGCGTTCCAGCGTTCACGACCGGTTGCGTGTGCCGGTCGCTGCAAAGGACCACGAGTAGATTGCTGACCATCGCCGCGCGGCGCTCGGCATCGAGTTCCACGACGTGCTTCTGCGACAGCAGCTCCAGCGCATTTTCGACCATGCCGACCGCACCTTCGACGATCTTCCATCGCGCGGCGACGATTGCGCTGGCCTGCTGGCGTTGCAGCATGGCGCTGGCGATCTCCGGCGCGTAGGCCAAGTGGCTGATGCGCGCCTCGATCACCGTCACGCCGGCTTTCGTCAGCCGATCCTGGATTTCCTTTTTCAATTGATCGGCGGTTTCCGTTGTGTGGCTGCGCAGCGACATTTGACCTTCGTTGTGCGCATCGTAGGGGTGCGAAGTGGCCATGTTGCGCAGCGCTGACTCGCTCTGCACTTGCATGAAGTTCTCGTAGTTATCCACCTGGAAAATCGCTTCGGCAGTCTCCGTCACTTGCCAGACTACGACCGCGGCAATTTCGATGGGATTGCCGTCGAAATCATTCACCTTCAGCTTGGCAGTTTCGAAGTTCCGCGTGCGCAACGAAACCCGCTTCCTCGCGGTGAATGGATTCACCCAGCGCAGGCCGGGTTCCTTCAACGTGCCCGTGTATTTCCCGAAGAGCGTAAGCACTTGGCCTTCGTTGGGATTGACGATCACGAATCCCTTGGTGAGGACCGCGATCAGACCGATGGCGATGGCTGAGATCGCGGCTTGCCCAGGTACGTTCGCCCCTATGGCATATGCCAGACTCCAGATTGCGGCCGCCAGCGCGGCCAGAAGCAACAAGATCATGAGCCCACCGGGAATGGACCAGGCTTTTTTCTCGGCGATCATTGAGATGTCTCCTTTCTTCTCGTCTATATCACAATGATATCATTTTGAAATTAGAAGTCAATCAGATTCCAGAGCGATTGTAAGTGGCTAATTTTCAGCGATTTAAAGGAAGAATGAGAAGGAATGCCTGGCTGATTGGGTGACAGAGTGCCGGTGTGCGGAGTTATTCGAATTCGCGGAGAGTTTCGGCCATCTGCCGGAGGCGATCATCAACGCGCGCGAAGATGGTGCCTTCGGGGAATTTTCCGTTGGCGTCGCGGCTGCCGGCGCAGGCGCCAGTGAGGATTTCGAGACCCTCGGCAACGCTTGAAACCGGGTAGATGTGAAATTTCCCCGTGGCCACGGCGTCAATCACTTCCGCGCGCAACATGAGGTCATCAATATTCGCGCTGGGAATCAGCACGCCCTGCTTTCCGGTCAAACCCTTGATGCGGCAAACGTCGTAGAAGCCTTCGATTTTCTCATTCACGCCGCCGATGGGCTGGATGTCTCCCTGCTGATTCACGGAACCGGTGACGGCAAATTCCTGCGAGATGGGCAGCTCTGAGAGCGCCGAGAGGAGCGCGTAAACTTCCGTGGAGCTGGCGCTATCACCGTCGACTCCCGAATAAGATTGCTCAAAGCAGAGGCTCGCGGCGAGAGAAAGCGGCTTATCCTGCGCGAACGTGCGGCGAATATAGCCGCTGATAATTTGCATGCCCTTGTCGTGGAAGCGGCCGCTTAAATTTGATTCGCGCTCGATATTGATGAGGCCGGCTTTGCCGAGCGACACCGACGCAGTGATTCTCGCGGGCTTGCCGAAGGCATAGCCGCCGATCTCGAGGACCGCGAGGCCGTTCACCTGCCCGACGCGCGCGCCGGTGGTGTCAATGAAGATCAACTTCTGCTCGATCATCTCGCGGATTTTCGTTTCGGTCAGATTGTGGCGCTCTATTTTGGCGTCGAGCGCCTTGCGGACATGTTCGCCCGTGACGGTATCGTTTCCGTTTTCGTGTTTGGCGACATAGGAAGCTTCGCGCGCGACGTCGGCAATCTCGAAAAATTTCGCGGTAACTTTGCCGCGGCGGCCCGCGCAGCGCACGCCATGTTCCATCAGCGCAGCAATAGCCGAGCGATCGAAGGAGCACAGCGCCTCATCCTCAGTGAGCTTACGAAGGCGGCCGCTGAAGTGGCGGATCACTTCGTCGTTCCACGGCATTTCTTCGTCGAACTCAACGCGCACTTTGAAAATCTTCTTGAAATCTTCCTCGTAGGTATAAAGAAGCTCATACATGTCGCGATCGCCGATCAGCAGAATTTTCACGTTCACGGCGATCGGCTCGGGCTTCATCGCCGCGGTGCTGAACGGGAAGAAGACATCTACCGGCTGAATTTCCAGCTTTCCGTGATTCAGCGTGCGCTTGAGCGTGCGCCAAACGCCGGTCTCAGTGAGCGCGTCGAGTGCATACATGACGAGATAGCCGCCATCCGCGCGCAGCAGCGAGCCGCCGCGCAGATCCATGAAATCGGAACTCCAGCCGGCGCGATTGTCGTAGCTGCGATGAATCGTGCCGAAAACGTTCGCGTAAGTGGGGACCGTCTCGAAAATCACAGGGCAAGTTTCCTGCTCGCCGTGCGCCAGGATGACGTTGACGCCATATACGCGGAAAGGATCGCGCTCGCCGCGATCGAGGCGCGGCGCGCCCGTGAGGCTGTCCGCGGGCGGCGTCTCCTCTTCGCCTTCGCGCTCTTTGAAAGGCTCGAGATTATCGAGAATATGGTGGCGGACTTCTTCGAGATATTCGGCGATATGCTCGTTCGGATATTTTTCTTTCAACTCTTCAATCACGCCATCCACGAGCACAGAAGCCGCTTCCTGCTCGAGATAGCTCATTTCGCTGGCCAGTTCGCGCGAAAGAGAAAGCGTCTTGCGGTAGACGACCGTGAATTCCTGCCGGAACTGGTCGTACTTCCGCTCGATATCTTCCGCGGCGGCGGTTTCGAGCTTGCCGTCCTGCACCAATTTCGGAATTTCCTCGATGGGCACCATCTGCCCTTCGAGCACCGGGAAAATTTCCGGCAGCGCGACGGCGCCCACCTGCATACGGCCCAGCGCAAACTGTTCGCGCGCAATGCGCCGCGTGAAATCGTCCATCAGTTCTTTCTCGCGCACGGTGAATCGCTCGACGATGCGCGCCTTCTGCCGCTGAAAGGGCTCACCTTCGAAAACCTGCGGAATCCGCCGCCGCAAAAATTCGATTCCCGATTCCATTTCTTTCTTAAAGGCATTGGCCTGGCCGCGCGGCAATGTCAGCAAACGCGGGCGATCCGCATTCTTGAAATTATTTACGTAGCAGCGATCGGGCGCAGGCTCGCGGCGCGGATTGAGCCCTTCGACCATGCGCGTCACCATGCCGCCGCGGCTCGTTCCAGAAAGCCCGCAGATGAAGAGGTTGTAGCCCGGCGCAGTCAGCTCGACGCCCATCTGCAACGCGCGCAGCGCGCGGTCCTGCCCGAGTTCGCCTTCGACCAGCGGAGCATCTTTCGTGGAAGCGAAGGGCACACTCGCGGGATCGCAACGCCAGCGGAGTTTTTCCGGCGGCAGCCCTGTTGGATTCGGCGCTGATTTCGTGCTCATTTTCTTTTCCGAGGGCCGTACTCTAGCACGTGCGTCATTCAGGGCCTAACCGCTTTGCCGCGGACGTGCCGTGATAGTTCTGGGTGGGTGTAGAGCGCAAGCACACTAGCGGTGGTGGCCACGATGATGGGCCCGAGAACGATTCCCAAAACTCCAAACGCGCCGATCCCGCCGACCACGCTGATGAAAATCACCAAGCCACTGAGTTGGACGCGCCCGCCGATCAGCCACGGCCTCAGGACATTCTCGACGATGGCGATGATTCCGGCACAGACGGCGATCAGCACGACGCCCCGCGCTGTGTGCCCGGAAACAATCAGCCCAATCGCCGCCGGCAACCAAATGATCGACGAACCAACCACCGGCAGCATCGAGAAAAACGCCATCATCACGCCCCAGAAGAGCGCCGCATGGATGCCAACGATTGCGAACATCGATCCGCCGACAAAACCGTGTACGGCCGCGGTGGCCAGGCTCGAAAGCACGCTGGCGAAAATAAGCTCGTGCGCGTCGGCGATGACACGATCGCGATGCTCATCCTCGAACGGTAGAGTCCGGCGAATGCGGTCCATCACGTCGTCGCCGTCGCGGAAGAGATAGAACATCGCCAGAATCATCACCACCAGCGCAAAAAAGAAACGCGCGACGTGGCGCAAGACAACACCGATCTCCGACGCGAGGAACCCAGCCGTTTTCTCGGCCCATTGATGCAGCAGGACGTTTAAGTCTCCAACGCTTTCTCCGGGGATCTTGGTCTGAACCGACTCCCAGGCCTTGTTGGCCCACGCGAAATGGCCTTCGGCGAGCTGTTGCTGAAGCGTTCCGGCCATCTCAATCGCCTGCCTCACGAACGCTGCGCCCACCAAAATCAGGGGAACGACGATGATCAGCGTGACGGCGATGGTGCTGGCAGCAGCGGCCCAGGTGGCTCCGATGCGCTTCTCCAGGCGCTTATGCCAGGCGAAGAAGAAGACCACGAGGATGCCGGCCCACGCCAGTGGAGCGAAGAACGGCGCGAAGATCAGAAACACGCAATAGCCGAGCAGCGCCAGGGCGCAATAAAACAATACCGTGCCTACTCTTTTTTCCGCTGTTGCCTCTGGACTCA
>Ga0208565_1001176_pt1 | contig 15968 bp, 11 predicted proteins | sample Sb_taG_7_FD_187706 | JGI IMG/M metagenome (GOLD analysis project Ga0208565, IMG submission 187706) | Peat soil microbial communities from Weissenstadt, Germany - Sb_50d_2_FS metaG (SPAdes) (version 2) | ecosystem: Environmental > Terrestrial > Soil > Wetlands > Peat | place: Germany...
TGGCGCGGCCTCGACGACGCAAGAAAATACTGCATAGGCGCGAGGTTGCCATGCTTCATGGGGCCGCAGTTGAGCCTCGTGGCGCAAGCCGACCCTTGACAGCAGTTAGAGATGATTATGGACGGTCCCAATACACGTAATTCGCTTGTCTTCTCAGAGTCGACAGTTTGGATCCTACCCGCTGGCGCGACGGAGTGCTGTATTGAAGGTACCTCAGGTGGCGGCGGTGGTGGCGGCGCTGTACAGGGCGATCCGGGGTGCCCGGGCGAGAATGCGCCCTGGCACCGCGCCAGCGCACCTCTAATTCCCGGTCGAGAGTATGTCAGCATGATCGCTGCGGGAGGGCCCGGCGGCCGAGACGCCCCAGCGGGCGAGGAGTCGGGAGAGGACGGTGGAGCGGGTGGCATCTCCGCGATAAGTGACGGTAGGGATTTCTTATATGTATTGGCCCCTACAGTGCAAGACTCGGGTCGAATTGGACCGTCAGAACACGTCAGGGACGTGCTTAAGCCCCTTACAGAAATAGCTGTCACGCAGCCGCCGCGAATCGCCATCATCGATGGAATGACTCGGGTGGTCGATAACGTGATCATCGCGCGTTCCGAGTTTTTTTCGCACCCGCTCGCGCGACTGGTCGTACTTGAATCGCGAATCGCCAAATTAGAAGGGCGTTTCACGCTCGAACGCCGAGGGGTCCCCGCGATTTTTGTGGCCCTCGGTCAAAACGAACGGGCTGCACCTGGGTGGCTGTTCCTTGGTGACATGTCGGTAAAGCTTGAAGGAAACGCGTTGCCAGAAGTGTCTCGATTCATCGAACCCGCCTGGCCACGCCGGTCGCGAGGGTGCTTCGGTGCGGCGGGGGGCTCGGGCGGTGTACGTAGGTCTAAACCAGACCTTTCAGGGGTCCTCAAAATTCTTTGTCTCGCGACCGAGTGGTCTTCGCGTAATGGCGGCCTCTCGAGTGTCAACCGTGAACTCTGCATCGCCTTGGCAAGTGTTGGCCATGACGTCGTGTGTCTGGTCCCGCCGGGAACCATAGATGATGGTGAGCGCGTTTGCGCCAGCCGAGCACAAGTTCGACTTTTGGAGGCACCGACCACCACTGGGAAGGATGTTGGCCCTCTAGCATGCCTGCAGCGAAAGCCCCAGTTGCCTTACGGGTTCATTCCAGATGTCGTGATCGGACACGGCCGTGTGACTGGATTCGCTGCTCAGACCCTCGTTCAAGACTTTTTCAGAGGGGCATTGCATATTCATGTGATCCACACGCAACCGGGCGAAATCGAATGGTATAAGGCGCGAGATACCGACGGCAGCAGGCGGGTCGAGAACAGTGAGATAGAGGAGACAGTCCTTGCACGAGCGGCGTCACTCGTTGTGGGTGTCGGTCCACGGCTAAAGCGGCAGGCGGACATGTACCTGCACCCGCATATCGAGAGACCTCCAACTTTTGAACTTAATCCGGGCATCAAAGGTGCGGACAGTATGATGCATTCACCGCCTGATGTTGAGTGCTTGTTCATCGGCCGCGCCGAGGACGAACATCTAAAGGGTTTGGACATAGCCGCGGAAGCAGTCCGCTACGCAAGGGCCCGCGGCCAATGTGTTCGACTTATAGTCCGTGGAGCGGAGTCCGGCGCGGGTTCGGACCTTCAAGATCGTCTCAGTACTCGCGTTGGTGCCCTAAACTCTGTGAAAGTGTATGGCTTTAACCCCTGCAAGGATGCCGTTCAAGCCAGTTACCTTCAGGCGTCAGTAGTGCTGATGCCATCGCGAACGGAGGGGTTCGGCCTTGTCGGACTTGAAGCGATCGGGCTGGGCGTACCAACCCTGATCAGTGACCAGAGTGGGCTCGCCGAGTTGCTTACACGCGAATTGCCTGAATTCGCATCTGAAGTTGTGGTGCCGATCGCGCTAGACGACCAGAAGAATTATCAGGAATGGGGATCTCGGATTTTACAGGTACTCAAGAACCGGGATGTCGCGTTCGCACGCGCAGTCGAGCTCCGACTCGCATTGTCCAAGCGACACACCTGGGAAGCTGGGGCGACTGGATTGGTCGACGCCATCCGGGGTCTTTCATGCAGAACGAATGGCTGATCCAAATGCGGACTTGAGACACCCCGCGCCGATTGGCGTCGGATGCCATGTTGTCCCGGCCATCCAGGCGTTATCAGTGGCAAGAGCTACCCTGGGGGCCGCGAAAACATGCCGAGCAGCCTGTGACATGACCTCCGCCGTTGGGGCACGGCTTACGGGCCTTCCAAGCTGGAAGGATTCTGTCAGTTCCCCGAGGCCCGTAAGTATGCCATCTGGCAACTGGGTGAACGGTTACTACAACGTTCTAGAATAGCTCCATGGCAATTGAACTCGGTCACGTCAGTGCCATATTTCGTTACCCCATCAAATCGATGGCCGGTACGCGGCTTGATTCGGCAGAAATCGGCTGGCATGGCGTCAAAGGCGATCGGCGCTTGGCGTTTCGACGTCTTGCCGATCGCGGCGCGTTCCCCTGGTTGACGGCGAGCCGACTTCCCGAATTGCTTCTCTATGAACCCATCGGCCGCCAGGACACGACGGGGGAGCCGCTGCCGACCCACGTCCGGACGCCCGACGGCAGGGAATATGGACTCATGGACGAAGCATTGGTAAAGGAAATTGCAACTCGGCACCGGTCCGATGTGGAGCTCATGCAGCTTAAGCACGGCATCTTCGACGAGGCCCTGGTTTCCGCGATCACTTTGGGGACGATACGGAACATCGGTCGAGAGGCGGGCCACGACCTCGATATTCGTCGTTTCCGGCCGAACCTAGTGATCGACACCAAGGGCGCACAGCCATTCGAGGAAGATCGATGGGTGGGCAAGATCCTGGAATTTGGCTCCGAGGGGACCGGTCCGGCCATCAGCGTCACCATGCGGGACAAGCGTTGTGTGATGATCAATCTCGACCCGGACACGGCCGAAACAAACGCCGAGGTCATGAAGACAGTGATCCGCATGAACGAAAATCACGCGGGCATTTATGGGACAGTTGTCAGAACAGGGGAGGTTCGTGTCGGTCAGGTCGTAGGTTTGAGAGCGTGACGGCTCCAGGTTCCGGCAAGCTGGCATGAGAAGGAGAAACGCAGACAGCGAAAGAGCCGCTTGGCATGAGTGGCAAGGCTAGCCTTGAGGTCGCGAAAACATGCCGAGCAGCCGGTGCCATGACCTCCGACGTTGGGGCATGAGATGGTTACGGGCCTTCCAGGGTGGAAGCTTTCTCTCAGTTGCCCGCGGGCCGTAAGCATAGCACCCGGCGCCGTGGTGACCGCGCCACGCAAGCCAAAATCCAAGACTCCCTGAGCGCCCAAGAAATCGACTTTTTCTGCACCGCCCTCTCACCGGCGCCTCTGGCTTGGGCATACTCACGCTGGAACGCATCATGCGATCGCATCAGATGCGATTCTCACCTCTGACGGCATTTTCTTCAGCCGCCTGGCTCCACGCCGCCAGGCCAGCGTCAGCACAAAAGCAATAGCGCCGGCAATCGTGATGGGCAACCAGCGGAAGCGGTAAACTGGGGGCGTGTCCCAGAGTTCCAGGTCGCTGTTGGTGAATTTGAAAGCCAGGAACTGGCCTTCAGTTGGGCTCAGGGCCCCGAACATTCGCCCTGGCAGCGTGAAGTCGAAACGCCCAGTCGCAAGGTCCAGCTGTCGTGTTCCTGACGTAGATGGGAAAAGCTTCTCCGCCCGCTCCCAGCCAATCCAGGGGGCCAATTTGACAGCGGGAGCGCTTCTGCGAAAGTAGCTCACGAAGAGCTTTTTCCCGTCCCCCGAGAACTGAAAAGGCAAGTAGCTCTCAACTGGGTATGTAGCTAGCAACTGCCCCTCAGGCCAGCTCCACAGTCGGGTGACGCCGGAATACGGGTGGCTGGTTGCCAAAGACTTGCCATCGGGAGAAAACCTTGCATCCCTGGTAAAGGTAAGTTCCACACCTGGAAGAGTGCAGCAATCTTCATCAGCCGCAATGTCCCAAAGTATTGTCCGGCCAAAGCCGGATTTGGCGGCTAAGGCCCGCCCATCCGGAGCAAAAACGAGGAAGGAAGATTGCGCATACTTCGTGCTAATTTGACGGGCGGCCAATTGGCGTCCGGAATGGCGATCCCATATCACAACCTTTTGGTCGCAATTGGTGACCAGAAACTTGTCGTTCAGCAGTGGAGTAATCATGCCGGGTTTGCTCGAGCACACGTCCACTTTGAGAATCTCTTTGCACGTCGCCACGTCCCATAGCCTCGCGAACCCATCCTTACCACCCGTCGCCAGCGTGCGGCCGTCCGGGGCAAAGCCCAGACCAAGGTAGCCATTCGGGTGTCCGCGCAGCTCTCCCAAACTTGCATCGGTCTGCAAATCCCAGAGCAGCGGGTCTGAGTTGCCGTTGGAACCTGCCACCATAATTCTGGCATCCGGACTAATGACCAGGTTTTTGTGCATCAGCCGGGGCGCCACACTCGCCCGTGGCAGCGGCTGCCAGGCGAAGTAAGCCGTGACCGCGACGCCGACCCAGGCAACGATGGCCAGCAGGTCGCAAAGGCGAACAGTTGGCACGAGTCGACGAATGAAGAAAGGAATCATAAACCCAAACCCGGTAGGAAAAGACAGATGCTTTGGTACGCTGAACGAGGTGCCTCCCATCCTAACTCAGAGTCGGTCAGACGTCACTCCGCGTCTGTCAGGTCCTTTCTTCCAGTCTTGCCTTTTGGCAAGGCCGATCAAACGATTCAACGCCTTGCACCCCAAACACAATATGGATAGGTTCGCTTTGAATTTGTGAATAAGAACTCCTGTTCGCGAAAAACGAGGAATTCTGATGACGCGGTTCCGACTCGCTCACGGCGGTGCTCCTCTACAGCCGGCATGCCGTGCTGAAATTCTCGCTCGAGTCGAGAAAGGTCGAACAGATCCCCGTGATGAAAGCCCTGGGCCGAATCAACCGCATTACCTTCGAGCAGCACGAGGACGGCGGCACCTGGATCTTATGGGTCAACGGGAAACAGGAGTTGACGATGGACGCGCGGGTAGAGGGGGCCAGCCTCGGCGACGGCGGGAAGTAGGGTGGGGAGCTAGACGCCGGGCTGATGAGAACCACGACGTCCTTTCATCTGAAAAGCGTCGCTCTCCCCTCGCCCCTGTACTCGGGGGAGAGGGGAAAAGGCGCCGGATGACATGACCTCCGACGTTGGGGCTCGACATGCTTTCGTGGCCCCGAGAGGTAGGCATGGGTGGGTTCGGTCCGGCCTTGGGCCACGAAGGCATGCCTCAGCTGTGCGCGGGTCTCCGACCCCGCACCGAGACGGACCGAAGGTCTCCAGAAGCGGGGGGAGAGCTGCAGTCCAGTGGCGGCGAGGTCGGGGAACCTGGGCCGGACGCAGTGGGGGGAGACCTGCGGTCAGCGGATGCGGCGAGGTCAGGAGACCTGCGCCGAACGCTGGGGTTGGGGGTGATGGGGACGAACGCTCCCGGGCCAAGACCCCTCACCCCCGACCCCTCTCCCCGGAGTACCGGGGCGAGGGGAGAATACTTGCTGCCGGTTGCTTTAGCGCGAGAGATGTCGATCGAGGAAACCAACTACTAGGTCGTGATAGGCCGGGCCGCCTTTTTCGAAAACGTCGTGATGTGTCGCGTCAGGCACGACCCAGAGCTCCTTGCGACCTCGGCAGCGCTCGTAGAGTCGCTGCAAGTCCGCGGGTGGAGCGTGAGAGTCGTTGCTGCCGGTGACGAGCAGGACCGGAGTCGGAGCAAACTTTTTCATGTATTCGACGGGAGCGAGTTGATTCATGCGGAGTTTCAGACGGCGCTCTGTTACCCAAATAGCCCCATTCCGCAGTCGCTGGAACCAGGGGGGATAACCCTGAATGCGGCTGGAAAGGGCCCTGTCGATATCGTGGTAGAGGCTTTCGAGGATCACGGCGTCGAAGCCGCGGCAGTGCTCCGCCGAGTAACAGACGGCGGCCGCCCCCATGGAAATGCCCAAGGCAGCTCGCGGTTCATCAGCCCATCGTTCTCGGATCAAATCCACGATAGCCGCAACGTCTCGGCCTTCGTAGTAACCGAAGCTCGTCCGGCGCCCGCTGCTCTCGCCGTGCGCTCGGTGATCGAAGGACACACATCGATAGCCTGCCGCGACCAGAAGCCGCAGACGCTTGAGGGTTTGAGCGCGATTGTTGCGGACACCGTGGAAGAGTGCCACGGTCCCCTTGGGCTGAGAGGGAGTGACGACCCAGCCAACCAGGCGCTGGTGGTCGGCGGTGCGGCAGAGCAGCGGTTCCCAGACAAGGCCAAGATCGCCGGGCGTATGGCTGGGCTTGCCTGGTGAAGGCCTGGTCAACCAGCGCGAAGCCGTATAGGCTGCCGCCAGATAACCCACACCGGAAGCCATGGCCACTTCGGCCAACATTTCCGGGAGCCGCGCCTGTTCTCGTTTCGGTCTTGCCACCGCACGAGTCCCTGGTTGAAGGGATCTCCCTTTCGGCACCACGCGCACTTCCCCCTATCGGCACACCGGGCTTAAAAGTTTAGAGTATTTTTTTGCGGGCCCAAGGTGCTCGTCGCGCCCCTGGCAGGGTAGAAGCGCGTGGCACCCTAAGTCAAAGAAAGCAGCGGATTCCGTCGGTCTTGCGCTTTTGGTATGAGTTCAGGAAGCAAGTTTTCGCTGCCCGCATAGTTCTACCATGCGGGTGTGAAAAACAGCTTGCCCACGGGGCCCGACAAGCTAAGCTCCGGCCTATTTGCTCAGCTTGACAAATAATTTTGCTGATGCATGGTTCAAAAAGAGACCCCCCTCTCCGCGGGCGCGATTTAACGATCTTTGCGATCTGCTTGGACAAACGGTCCGGGCACCGCACAAGAAGCTGTCGATTGCCTCTTTTGCGTGAACGCGCTCGCTTGCCATCTCCGAGCTAACCATGAAGGGAATGAGGCTTGCCCACTCGGAGGAATGGCGTGGATCGCAATGGCAGCCGGTTCTTCTTCGCCTACTCCGTGGAAAAGGCATCCTGCACACCATCCATGCACCCGTCTTAAATGGTGAATTAGGAGTTGCACCAATGGTTTTCGTCTGGTTGCGCGACGTGGTTGAACGGCAACTCACCACGTCCTCTCACGGGCGCAAGCAACGGCGTCCGCGCAGGCGATCCGGTTTCAAGCCGGGTGTGGAAGCACTCGAGGAGCGAGCGCTGCTGACGGCCGGCATCCTGGATCCGACATTCGGGACGGGCGGGTTGGTGAATACCAACTTCTCATATACCGACACGAACAGCCTCGCCGTGCAGCCGGACGGCAAGATTGTCGTGGCCGGGGTCTCGGACACGACCGGCGTGTTCTCCGTGGCCCGGTTCAATCCGGACGGCAGCCTCGACGCCAGTTTCGGGAACAATGGCGTTGTCGACTCCCCTTCCTTCGCGCCGGGCAGCACCGACAAGGCCGTCGCCCTCGCGCTCCAAAGCAACGGCCAGATTGTCGTGGGAGGAGACACGACGGCGGGCGGATTCCAGAGCAACTTCGGCCTGGAGCGCCTCAATGCCGACGGCTCGCTCGATACGTCGTTCGGGAACGACGGTCATGTCATTATCGACTTCAGCGGCGGTAATGACCTGCTCAGCGGTATCGCGATCGACTCTCAGGGCCGCATCGTCGCCGCGGGTCTATCCGACACCCATTTTGCCGTGGCGCGCGTCAATTCCGACGGCACGCAGGACTCGGATTTTGACGGCAACGGTGAGATCACCTTCGATTTCGCAGCTACCATCACCGGTGGCAAGGTAACCGGCAGCACCGACGGAATCAATGCCGTGGCTATCCAGCCCAACGGCGCGATTGTTGTCGCTGGATTCACGAACCTGCTGTCCAATCTCCAGGCACTCGGCACCACCAACAACTTCGCATTGGCTCGTTTCAATGCGCTCGACGGCACGCTCGACGGCAGCTTTGGCTCGGGTGGACTGGTGGATATGAATTTCTTAGGGGCGGACACGAACAACACTGCCTTTGATGCAGGCGATACCGCCAACAGTCTGGCCTTCCTGCCCAGTGGTGACATTGCCGTGGCGGGGGTCACACATTTCGGCGGCGGCGGCGAAAATTTCGGTCTGGCAATGTTCGGTTCCGGCGGCCAGCTCGACAGGACCTTTAATGTTGACGGGCTTGTCGAGACCGATTTTTCAACGAATTTCACCTCCGGGAACCTGGGTCATCCCGATGTGCAGGACGTGGCCTACAGCGTTGCGGTGCAACCGGACGGCAAGTTGATCCTTGCAGGGTTCTCGACGCGTAGCGGCAACAGCAACTTCGCCCTGGCCCGTTACAACGCCGACGGCACTCTGGACCAGACCTTCGGCATCCACGGCGAGGTCGTGACCGCATTCACCCCGACCAGCAACGATCAGGCGGCGAATCTGGTCCTCCAGCCGAACGGCCAGATCGTGGCGGCGGGCACCTCGGATCAAGGCAGCGGCCCCAAGTTCGTCATGGCACGCTACTCGGCAATTCAGGCGGGGGACCTGGAATTCTCCGCACCTTCCTACACCATCGCCAAGAACGGCGGCGTCGCCACCATCATCGTCACACGGACCAATGGCACCGACGGGACAGTCACCGTCAACTACTCAACCAGCGATGCCACGGCCAAGGCAGGGACCGACTACACGGCGACTTCCGGCACTCTCTCCTTTGCACCGGGCCAAACGAGCCAAACCTTCACGGTTCCCATTCTGGACAACGGCATCTTCAATCCGACGAACAAGGCCTTCAACATTGCCTTGAGCAGCCCCACCGGCGGAAGCACCCTGGGCACGCCGAATGTCGGCGTCGTTACCATCACGAACACCGATACCCCCTCCGACCTGCAATTCAGCGCGTCGGCCTACAGCGTCCCCGAAAACGGCGGCTCCGTCACGATCACGGTCACGCGCACAGGCCCCAACGACAACACCGTCACCGTCAATTACTCCACCAGCGACGGCACGGCGGTCGCGGGCACGAACTACACCGCGACTTCAGGCACGCTGACTCTTACCCCAGGACAGCTTTCACAGACCTTCGCGGTCCCCGTGAAAGATGACGGCGTCTTCGAGCTGACGGACCAAATTTTTAGCGTGACTTTGAGCAGCCCGTCCTCGAACGCCGTGATCGCCAGCCCCGCAACCGCCGTCGTGACCCTGCTCGAAGAAGACGGGACGCCCAATCAGTTATTCGTGGTGCACGCTTACCGAGACCTCTTGAACCGGACCGTGGATCCAACCGGTCTGGCCACGTGGGTGGCTGCCCTGAATGCCGGCAGCACGCGGGCACAGGTCGCCCTCGCGATCGAGAGCAGCCAGGAGTATCGAACGCTCGTCGTCGAAAACCTCTACATGCAGTACCTGCACCGGTCCGCCGATGCTGGTGGATTGGCCACGTTCATCGCAATGTTGGCGGCAGGCGGTACCGACGAGCAGGTGGCAGCCGCCATCGTCGGCTCGGCAGAGTTCTATCAGAACCAGGGAGGTGGAACGAACGCCGGCTTCCTGAACGCCCTGTACGAAGACGCCCTGGGTAGAGCCGTCGATTCCTCCGGGTTGAATACCTTCGTTCCATTGTTGAATACCGGCACTTCGACGCAACAGGTAGCGACGCTGATCTTTGCTAGCAACGAGTACGCCCAAGACCTGGTGCAAGGCTGGTACGAGCGCTTCCTGCACCGTGCAGGCGATCCAACAGGCGTCGCCTACTTTGTCGGGCTGATGCACCCGACCAGCGCCCCCACGCAGCCGGTCTTCATTACGGATCCTACATCGGGACCGGGCCAGCCGCTGACCGATGAGCAGGTCATTGCCATGATTGTCGGCTCTCAGGAATACCTTTCTCGGTTGACGTAGGCTGGGCTGAAGACCGATCGACAAGGATCTCTTGCGAGACAAGACCTGAAGAAAGAGCAAGATTTGAGAGGAAGATTACGATTACGAAGAGGATGAAGAGCACGATTCGGATTAAGAGCAGGACAAACGCAATACCGCCTAGCGCATCCTGTTCTTTCTCGTGCTCTTGCTCTTAATCTTGTTCCAAATCTTACTCTTCATCTTCGTTCCTTCTCTCAGACTTGGGCCGGTGGGTAAGCCGTGAATTGAGGAGTGACAGCCCACCTGCCCTATCGCGCAGTCTCACGATAGCCGCGCCGCGCAGCTCTTTGCGCACCGAGCTCGTCAGATTCTCACAACCCATTCCACCTTTCCCAAGATTCCCACTCTGGTGAGTGCCGTTGGCGTTTTCTGGGGCATTTTGTAGCCCGAATCTCATGCAGATTCGTTGCAAGGCCGATGAAAGGAATACTTGGCCTGCACGTAACCTTCGATATTTAGCGCCCAATCTCAACTTGAAGCGAATGGCCTCGCCATCCGAAAGCCAAACAGGAGGAGTTTGGCTCGACTACAGGAGACGGCTATGACGACTCGGTTTCTCGGTGGTTTCGCCGCATTACTTGCTGGTTCGGGCTTGGCCCTTGCGGAGGCACCAGCTTTTCCAGAGTTGGCCCCAGGGAACGCTCCGCCGCCGGCAGCCTCGGCCCCGGCCGCTGCTCCTGCAGCCCCGGCCGATTCGTCGGCAGAGGGCCGCTCTCCCTATTGGCCTAATCCTCTGGCCAAGCTCGAATGCCTGACAGGCAGCTGCCAGACGCCGGCGACGCCGGGATGCGCTGCCGGGGGAGACGAATGGAACCGCGGCCAGGTCTGGGCCGACGCCGACTATCTCCTCTGGTGGGTCAAGAAGGGCCCGCTCTCCGTGCCTCTGGCAACAACCGGCACGACCTCGAATGGAGTGTTAGGTGCGGCAGATACGAAAGTGCTGTACGGCGGTTCGGGGGTGGATTACGACGCCTTCTCCGGCGGTCGCATCAACGCTGGATTCTGGTTCGACAAGGACCACACCTGGGGCCTGGAAGGCGGCGGGTTCGTGCTGGAGAACCGGCCCGTCAGTTTTGATCAAACCTCCTCGGCAAGCGGCGCTCCCGTGCTGGCTCGACCGGTGATCAACGCGCTTACCGGCCAGGAAACCGCTGAATTGATCTCCGCCCCGGGGGTTGCCGCCGGCGAGTTATTCATTACCTCTCATAGTCAGTTCTATGGCGCGGACCTGAACTTTCTGGACAATCTCTATCGTACTGAGTCGACGCATCTCGATGTTCTCATAGGTTACCGCTTCCTCACGCTCAATGAACAACTCAACATCGATTCGAGTTCGGTGCTGCTGCCTGGCGGAAGCGCTGGATTCGGCGGCAACGCCCTGAGCGGTTCGACAACGGTGGACAGCTTGGCGCGCGTTTCGGCTATACCGGCGATCAATTCTTCGTGAATTTCCTGGGCAAGATCGCTCTCGGCGACAGCCACGAGACTGTCAGCATCAATGGCTCTACACAGCAAACCCCGCCGGGTGGGACGACGACCTCGGTGCCCGGAGGCCTGCTCGCGCTGTCGAGCAACATCGGCAGATACACAAAGGATGAATTCGCCGCGGTGCCCGAACTGGGTATCAATTTCGGATATCAGATCAATCCGCTGGTGCGAGCCTACGTAGGCTACAGCTTCATCTACTTGAGTGACGTGGCCCGGCCAGGCGATCAGATCAACCGGAGCGTCAACCCAGCTCTAGTGCCTACCAGCACGACCTATGGCACAGCTTCCACGCCCGCCGCCCCAGGCTTCACCTTCCAACGGACCGAATTCTGGGCTCAGGGCGTCAACTTCGGCTTGGAGGTCAGGTACTAACACCAACCGGCTCGGGCGCAAGGTGCGAAACCTAGCGCGCGCCGACGCGGAAAACCCGACTGGAGGTAGTGCTCTGTCGGAATCAGCGGCTGTTGTTGTGGAGTCTTTCGAGTTCGGGAAGCAGCTCGGCCGCGCTGGCAAAGCGCTCTCTGGGCTGCTTGCTCAACATCCTCAAGACGATCTGCTGGAAAGCATGCGGAATCGACGGTTGATAGAGAATTGGTTCGATGGGAGCCGTCCGCCTAACCTTCTGGGCTAATTCTTCCTTCGTTTTTCCCGTGAAAATCGGCCGGCCCGTGAGCAAGGCATACATGGTTGCGCCCAGGCTGTACACATCCGCCCGAACACCAAAAACTTCACGCTCATCAATCCCTTCCGGCGCTACATAAGCCAACTCATCCAACCTGCGCGGCAGCGCGGTTCTCATGTCGCGACGTGCGTGCAGCAAAGTCCTGGCGAACATCAGGTCGCCGAGCTTGGCCTCCTTATCTCCGTTGCGAATCATCACGTTTTGCGGCGTGATATGTCCGTGCACAACCTGGCGGGCATGGATGGCTACCAGTGCGCGGCTGATCTGCGTTCCCACTTGCAATGCCAGTCGCCAATCAGGCAAGGCCGTAGTGCTGGCCCTACGAATGACCTGGGTCAAGCTGCGGCCTTCGACATACTCCATCGCGATCCAGCAAAACGGCCCGGCCTTACCGGCGCCGTAATGCAGCAACAAGTTGGGATGGCGCAAGGGCAAGACGGCCTTGAGCGCGTCGCGAAAGCTTCCCATCGTTTCCGCGTTGGTACCGAATTCCGGGCAGAGCACTTTGAGCGCGACCTTTTGCTCCGCGCTATGCGCGCACGCCCGGAATACTCGTCCCCAATGACCGGCGCCCAGTTGCACCTCGATCTTGTAGCGCGCCAGGGTCTTGCCTACTAGCTTGTTCAGGATGTCGGCCGCGGAGACCTGTGGCTGCGACACCGGGTCGGAAAGGGGCTCCGAAAGGATCGTGTCCGAGCCAACATCGACGCTTGTCGACGTCCTGGGGTCATCGATGGACCGGTCACTGCGTGAATCCTCACCAATGACGTAGCGTAGCTCCGTGCCGCCAATGCGGATCACGTCGCCCGGCTGCAATTCTTGGCGGGTGATGCGCGCGCCGTTGAGAAAGGTACCGGACCCGGTCGCCGCGTCGATGACTGTGACGCGCTCGCCGTCGACGTTGATTTCGCAGTGGACCCTTGCCACCGCGGGATCGCGAAAGCGGCAAAGAACGTCCAGTGTCTGGCTGCAGCCGATCTGCAGAACGCCAGCATTTTCAAGGGCCATGATCCGGCCGCGTTCCAGACCCCGAATAACTACCAACTGTCTGCCCATGAGCGATTCTCACGATACGACCAACAGACAGAAAACGCACGCTGCTGTACCCCTAAGCACTCGATGACACTGCAACGGATGAGATTACTCCACTATGGTTGACGACTCCTGGACTGTCAAGGCAACCGGGGCGATAACCATTCTGGCCCGAAGCGTGAGCGAGGCAAAATGCGGGCCCTAACGTGCATACCAGGCGATGAGATTCTGCAATTGGCCTGTCCGCGCCAGGATGCGAAACGTGGTCCGCAGGCGTCGCGAGCGCAAAATGCGATTGAAACCAAAATGATCGTCAACGATGGTCAGCGCCCGAGCCACCGCCTCTGCGGGCGGCAGGTCGGCGAGCGCGCGCGTTACCCATAGGGTGACAGGGAAGGTCGCCGCGAGCATCTCGAGCCCTTCCCAGAACGGCAGCCGGAAATTGGCCGCGCCGCAGAATTGCAAGGATTCCACCTTGATCGTGTAATAGCGTGCCAGAACTTCCGCGGCCGCGGGAGGAAGGTCACTGCGCGTGGCTTCAATGTTCGCAAAGGTGGTCTCGGGCACCTTGTTGTGCATGCGTGGCACCGCGCCATCGCCGCGCGCGAAGCGCCACGCTGCCATGAGGAGCGCCAGCCGGCCGTGGCGGGCGATGCCGCGGTCGGGACCGTGGTCCTTGCGCATGAAAAACGCAACCGTCTGCCGGAAGAGAACTCGGCCAACCCAATTGGGCGGCGGCAGCGCAGCCGGATCGGCAGGCACTTCTCCGTCAAGACTCGACGTGATGATGTCCAGGAATTCGACTAACCGTCCCCCCTTGATTTGCCCGAAGCGAGCTTCCCGGCAGAGCCTGGCCAGCGCAAGGCATTTGCGCCAGCGCCGCTCCATGGGGTCGTCTCCATTCTTCAGGATTGCCAGCACGCTTTGCATGAGCCGAAGGAGATCGGGCCAATCGACGCGCTGTCCGCCTTGCAATGGGGGAGGGGCAAGCATAAGGCTGTTTGGCTTGTCGTCCAGGCCTTCACGCTTGGCCAACTCCGTGGCAAACTCCCGAAGGGCCTTCTCGTGGTCGGCGATTCCTCTGCCCTTGTTCATTGCGGCCGAGGGACAGGCATAGCGCATGCCGACACGCCAGTGATCGCCCGCGGGGATGAGAATGAAGGGAAAGAGCCGGCAAGGCAACGGCTTGGTCTGGTAGCCATAGCGCTCATGGATGCGGCAACGTCCCTGGTCCGACAAAAAAACGCAGCTGCCGTCCTTATGATGATTGAGGTGATAGCTACGCGACCAGGGCGGTCCGCTCTTCTTGAACAGCGGCAAGCCGCGCACCACCGGGTCGTCGGACCAGTCCAACGCCTCGATGCGGCGACGTTCGTCGTCGCTAATGCGAACCACGTATTCCTTGCAACAGCTCCCGCAGACGTGACAGTCCCAGTTTTGAATCAACGGCAGGTGACGCAACGGCAATGGCATGTAGGACCCAGTTGATGGCTGTGCGAATCATTCGTTGACCGTGCGCGGCCGGCACTGAATAAGGACGATAAGGGAGTTCGCGCCGATTCGAATTTGACCAGTGTTCGCCCTTCTTCCATAATCGGCATGCTGATGCCCTAGCGCGCAGGCTCAGCCTGCATTGTACTCAAGCCGCGGTCCGGTTCTCAACGGGACGGCACTCGGACACAATCACTGGGCTCTCGGTCTGTGCGAAATGCTTGTACAACCGCACGGCAGCCCAGGGCAGGATGATCAGGAGGACGGCGGCTTCACCGGCGGCAAAAACTGCATTTTTTCCGAAGAGATCCATGGCTCCGCCAGCCGCCACGGGTCCGATCAAACTGCCGATGCAGTTGATACCAAGGAACCACGCGCTGGTGCGGGCCAAACCTCTCGTAGGTGTCCGCTCGCCCAGGATGGCTAGACCCAAAGGGTAGAAAGCACTGGAGCAGGCGCCCGTGAAGAAAAGACAAATGGTCAACAGGACCAGGCCGAGGCCGACGTTCAAGGCGGCGAGGCAGCCGATCGTGACGATGTAGCAACACACCAGGATGAAGGTCCGTCCTAGTCGATCGGCCAGCCAGGCGACCGGCACCTGGAAAGAGATCACCCCGATCATGATGACCGCCATCAACCAGCCTGCTCCCACCTTGGTCAGCCCGATTGCCAGGAGATAGATTGGTAGCAAGCCAATCATCCCGCCTTCGAGGAACCCCTGGCTCCAGGCGCTGCCGTAACTCAAGAAATTGCGGCCCAAGCCAATCGGCGTCGACCTGTCGAGGTGTTCCTCGTCCATGTCACGCCAAGGTAGCCAACCGAGGACAATGAACCCCGCGACAAAGGCAGCGCAGCCTCCAAGGAGGAAGGCGACTCGAGGTGAGAGCGCGTAGGTCTGTACGCCTAGCGCCGTTCCCAGGGCAATGCCCATGGCCACGCAAAACGCATAGTAGCCAAAGTTGCGCGAGCGCTTGCCCGGTTCGGAAACTCGATTCACCATCGTTTCCAGGGGAATCAGGCTCATGGCTCCGGCGAATCCGTTCAGAATCCGCAGTACGAACCAGCCACTCAGCGAGCCTCCCCACGGGAACATGGCCACCGTCAGTCCGGAAGCAACCATCCCAGCAATCAGGGTACCTCGCCCCCAGCGGCGCATCATCCAGGGCACAGCGAGAGCCGCTACTGCAATCCCCAGGTAGTAGATCCCGGTATTGAGGCCGACGATGGTGTCGCTGAACCGGGCTTCCTTGAGCCAAATCGAGGCAAGCGGCGCCCCAGCACCAAAACTGAACGACCAAAACATGGCGGCCGCACATAGAGCAGGCAGCCAAGGTCGCGTCGCCCCGGGGGACTCATGCAT
>Ga0208565_1001180_pt1 | contig 15959 bp, 15 predicted proteins | sample Sb_taG_7_FD_187706 | JGI IMG/M metagenome (GOLD analysis project Ga0208565, IMG submission 187706) | Peat soil microbial communities from Weissenstadt, Germany - Sb_50d_2_FS metaG (SPAdes) (version 2) | ecosystem: Environmental > Terrestrial > Soil > Wetlands > Peat | place: Germany...
ACCCCGCTGGCGCGGCGCGTGAGGCGTGGAGCGAAAGAACAGTGGCCAGTGGTCAGTGGCCAGTGAATGCAAAGCGGGGAGATCGCGCGGCAGGAGAAAAACGCCAGAACAAAGCCAATTTGCTCGTGGTGTCAGTAGTGTTAATCGTTGGCATGTTGTGACTTAGGACCAACCAGGGCGGAATCGAGCCGGGAAAACGAAGCCAATTTCCGGCCGGCTGAATGGAATGCGGGTAAGAAGAAAACTGGTCGGCGGAGCTGGTGGCGAGTGGCGAGCCGGCGGCGCGTTACGTGGAGACCTCCGGTTGGCCGAACGGCGGGGTCAGGAGACCCTCGCCGAACGAGTGAATGCCAAGAGAGGGAGCTGGCGATGATGGAAAAGTGTCAGAACAAAGCCAATTTGCTCGTGGTGTCAGTAGTGTTAATCGTTGGCATGTTGTGACTTAGGACCAACCAGGGCGGAATCGAGCCGGGAAAACGAAGCCAATTTCCGGCCGGCGGCATGGGGCGTGGGGCGGGAGAACAGGCGCCGGGAGGACGTTGGGGGCCAACCACGTTTCCCGGGCCCCAGAAAGTGGGTGGCCTCTTCCGCTTCCTCGGCGCGAGGGCAAGCACATATACTACGAATTGACTGACGACGGACGAGGTTTAGCTGATCTAATCCAGCGCATGATCTGATCGTGGCATGTAAGGCTGGGCTCATCCCGCCAGGTCTCTCCGCGAGATGCCCCGCTTTACTTTTCTTGAGTACCGCCTGGATTCCTTCCCTCCCTTGTGCGGGCGGCGGTACTCGTCTTTAATGCGACTTGAGAAATCCAAACCTCAACTTCCTGACCCAGCTCTAAAGGATGTAGGTTGCTTGAAGGCGATGTGAAAACGAGGAGACATACGGGATGCCTTATTCATTTCCGCCCGATGTGAACGAACTTGTTTGCGCGCATATGTCTTCCGGGAAATACGCATCCGAGGACGAGTTACTCCGCGTAGCGCTCCAGGCATTGAGCGAGGAAGAGGAAGACCTCGCCGCTGTTCGCGAATCCATTGGCGACTGGCTTGCGGGTGATCCAGGTATTCCTCTCGACGCGGCGTTTGCTGCGATCCGGTCCCGGCATCAAGCCGGCCAGGTTCCATGAAGTACCGGGTCGTTCTGCATCGGCTCGCTGTGAAGGACCTGGAGAACGCCTATGAATGGGTCGCCCGAAATGCACCCGTCACGGCGGCAAAGTGGCTTGATCGATTCCAGGATGCCTTACTCACGCTGGAGAGTTTCCCGCAGCGACAACCTCTTGCAAGAGAGAATCGCAAAGTCGATGTGGAACTTCGCGAGTTTCTTTTCGGGAAGTCTGGCGTTTTTCGCGTTATCTTCGCAGTCGATGGAGACACCGTCCGGATTCTCCGCATTCGCCGATCGCAACGGCTTTCTCTGACACGGGAGGAGATCGATCAGAGCATCGATGCGGGCCCGGAGCCGAACTGACGGCTTGTGATTCGGGTTGAGTGTTCATGCTTACCAGTGATGCGCCGCGCGTCCATCGTTCCTGCTCCTGTCATCTTCTTCCTGGAACGGCCGTCCTTGTGCTTGTGAGTTCCGGGCGTGGCCTGGCGTTCGTGGCTTCCACAATCTTCACCTCGACGTGCTGGCCGAGCTTGAGCGAAGTTGGCTGCTGGAAGGCGATGCGCACCGGCAAGACGCGGGTGTCGGTCGGGCGGCCGGGGTCTTCGGGACGGATCCGGCGGGGGATGAGGCTGTCGGCGATTTCCTCGACTGTTCCCTGCCATGATTGGCCCGAATAGCCCTGGGCGGTGATCGTGACGGGACATCCTGGCTCGCAGCGAGGGATGTCGAAGGCATCGACCTCGGCCTCGATACGTAGCCGGGTGAGATCGACGATGCGGAGCAGGGGCGTGCCCAGATTGACAGTCTCGCCGGGGTTCACGGCGCGTGAGACGACCACGCCGTCGATCGGCGACCGAACCCGCGTGCCGGCGAATTCGGCCTCGATCCGGCGGTAGCCGGCAACGGCCTCGGCCCGACGGGCCTGCGCGGTGTTCCAGCGGGCCTTGAGACGCTCCCTGGTCTCGGCCACGCCCTGCTGTTTCTCTGGCAGCCGATTGGCACGGGCTTGTTCCTGCTCGATCTGCGACAGCTCGGCGTCGGCTTGGGCCACGCGCGCCACGGCCTCCTCGGCCGAGGCACGGATCGCGTCGCCGCGGAACTCGACCAAAAGTTGCCCCTTGCGGACCGGTGATTTCTCCTGGACCAGGATGCGCGTGATCGTGCCCGGCAGTTCAGCGCCGACGACAACCTCGGCCCCGGGGTAAGCCGCCACGTGGCCCTCGGCCAGGATGATCGACGGCGAGTCGAGCTGCCGCTTCTCTGCGCGCTGCGGGGCTGCCGACGGCGAGGCTGGCTCCAGAGGACCGGAGCCGCTGAGCGAGGCCAAGGCGAACGGCACGCGGCTTTCTCCGTTGCTGCCTCGCCAGGCTTGCCAGACGAGGATTCCCGTCAGAGCCAGGCCCAGTCCCGGCAAGAGAACACGGCCGACGAACATCGAACCCGACATGGGTCAGGACTCCAGAGGGATCACGGAGCCGTCCCGAATCGCCACGACGCGGTCAGCGATCGAACGCACGGCAGGGTCATGGGTCACGATCAGGAGGGCCCGGTTTTCCTGCCGCGCCAGACTCCGGAAGAGCTCCAGCACCTGGGCTCCGGAGTCGGAATCGAGGTTGCCCGTCGGTTCATCGGCCAGGATCATCGGCGCTGCGCCTGCCAGTGCTCGGGCAACGGCCACCCGCTGCTTCTGACCTCCCGAGAGGTCGCGCGGCCGGAAATTCCTGCGCTGCGACAGTCCCACGGCATCGAGCACCCGCTCGGCCTCCCGCCTGGCCCTGGCGCCGCGCCAGCCGCGAATGTTCAGGGCGTAGACCACGTTCTCCATGGCGGTCAGGGATGGAAACAGGTTGTATTGTTGAAAGACGAATCCGATCGATCGGCGGCGGATCGACCAGAGCCGGCCGGGCCGGCGCACGTCGACCTCGCGGCCCTCGATGGTCAGCCGCCCCCCGCCGGCTCCCAGCAAGCAGCCCAGGATGCACAGCAAGGTCGTCTTGCCCGACCCCGAGGGACCTTCGAGAGCCACGACCTCGCCGCGGGAGAGCGACAGCGAGACACCCCGCAGGACTTGCACCTCGTGAGGGCCCTCGCGGTAGGTCTTGGTGACGTCACGCGCCTCGAGCACGGTCATTGCCGACCCTCCTGATCGCTCTTCATGATCAACCCCGGAACACGATGGCCGGGTCGAGCGACCTGACCTTGCGGAATGAGACGATCGATGCCGACAGGCAAAGCACCTGGGTCGCGACGAAGACCAGGGCGGCCATCCCCCTGGTCACGGCCATCTTCATGTCGAGCCTGACAAGCAGCGGGTCGAGCCCGAATGTCAGCACCAGGCCCAGGGCAAAGCCCAAAGCCGCGGCGAACATCGCCTGTTCCGCGATCAGCCCGCAGACGTCGATGTCCCTTCCCCCGAGCGCCTTGATGGTGCCGAACTCGGCGAGGTGCTCGGTGGTCGACGCGTAGAGCGTCTGGGCCACGATCACGACCCCGACCAGGGCCCCGAGCGAAACGGTCAGGAAGATCGTCAGCCCCAGCCCGGTGCTCTCGATCCAGTATCGCCGCGAGATCGACGTCCACTCGGCCCGAGTGTGGACGTCGTTGTACGGCAGCCGGCGCTCGATCTCCGCGCGGACGGTCCGCACGTCAGCCCAGGGCTCGAGCTTGACGATGATGAAGGTCGTCTGGTCGCTCAGCTCTTCGGCAGAAAGGCGCTGGGCAAGCTGGTAGTCGAGGAAGGCCATCGGGTTGGTCGTGAACGAGCGGGCGTCGCGCGTTTTGCCGATGATCTTGAGGCTGAGCCCCTGGAACTCGCGCGAATCGCCGACCGCGAACGGCCCGAACCGGCGCTGGGCCGACTCGTCGAGCATCACGAACCGCCCGCGCCTCAGGTCGGCCGCACGTCCCTCGATGACATTCCAGGGAAATGCCCAGCGGCCGAAGTCTTCGAGTGCGTAATAGATGACCGATTCCTTGGCCCCGGTCGGCAAGGCAACCACGGCGTACCAGACGATCAGGTTGTCGGCCCGGGCCACTCCGGGAATCGACCGCACGCGCTGGACGTAGGTCTCGGGGAAGGGATTGCCGAAATCGACGTTCGCCGTGTTCCGGGCCATCACCCAGAGGTCGGCGTCGAGCTTCTCGATCGTGATGCTGGCATTCTCCAGGAGCCCGAAGAAGAGCCCCACCTGGATCAAGACAAGTGCCACGGCGAAGCCCACGCCCAGCACGGTGGCCAGGAATCGGCCCTTCTCGTCCAGCAGCATCTTGAGAGCGAGATCGACCATGGCGGCTCACCTCGAAGGGGCATCGGAGGGCCGCGAGCGGCCCTCCTCGTGACCGACCAGGTGAGCGACCAGAGAATCGGGCAGCCGGCGGATCAGGGCCATCAGCATGGCCATTGGCCAGGGAAACCGGATCAGTCCAGACTTGCGCTGGTCGATCGCCCTGGCGATTTTTCGCGCGGCCGCCTCCGCGGTGATCTCGAACGGCGCGGCGGCCGCATCCATGGGCGTGATCGCCGTGGCGACGAATCCGGGGCAGATCGTGGTCACGGCGATGCCCCGGTTCCGCAAGGCGATACGCAGCCCCTCCATGTACAGATTCACGGCCGCCTTGCTGGCGCAGTAGGCGGACTCTCCCGGCAACCCCTTGAACGCGGCCATGCTGGAGACGGCCACGAGCTGTCCCCATCCCCGGTCGAGCATGCCGGGGAGCACGGCCTCGATCGAGTAAACGACGCCCAGGACGTTGACGCGAAAGGTATCCTCCACATCGGCGACGTTCAGCGGAGCAAGCCGTGTCGGCGTGCCGTGGCCCGCGTTGGCGACGATGACGTCGACGGGACCGAGAGCGCACTCGATCTGCTGAACCGCGGCATGGAGCGCCTGGCGGTCGCCCACGTCGGCGGCCGCGACCTGCGCTCTTCCTCCGTGCGTCTCGATCGCGCTGGCCAGGTCCTCGAGTGCCTTTCGCCGCCGGGCCACCAGTCCGACCTGGTAGCCGCGGCAGGCCAGTTCGAGGGCCAGGGCGCGGCCAATCCCGCTCGACGCGCCGGTCACCACCGCCACGGGTTTGCGCGCGGCAATGCCCGTTCGCCGGGATCGCGGCCGCCACTCGATGTTTGGGCACGGTTCACGCATCTGGCTCTCAGCGCCCAGAGACCTGGTTTGACTCGCGGTTCCGATCTTCATGCCCGACCCCCGTCAAACGGCCCGGAGCACCAGGCAGGCGTTGCTGCCGCCGAAGCCGAACGAATTCGAGACGGCGACAGCGACGCGATGGGGACGCGTTTCGTTGGCAACCAGATTGAGGCTGACGTCGGAGTCGTCGAGGTTGATCGTGGGGGGAATGGCCCGGTGTTTCATGGCGGTCATGCAGGCGAGGGCTTCGATGGCGCCCGCGGCGGTCAACAGGTGTCCGGTCATGCTCTTGGTCGAGGTGACCGGAATTTGATCAAGCGCCTCGCCGAAGACGCGCCGGAGTACCGCGGCCTCCGTCGCGTCGCCGACCGTGGTGCTCGTGGCATGGGCGTTGATGTGGTCCACCTGCTCGGGCGTGATCCGGGCATCGGCCAGGGCTTCTTGCACGGCCAGACCGGCCCAGGCCGGGTCGGGACTGGGGATCACGTTGTGGTGGGCGTCGCTGCTGGAGCCGCAGCCGGCGACCTCCCCGTAACCGTGGGCTGACCGACGCCGGGCATCGGCCGCGCGCTCGAGCACGAACGCGGCGCCTCCCTCGCCCAGCACGAAGCCGTCACGATCGCGATCGAAAGGGCGAGACGCCCGCGTCGGATCATCGTTCCGTCGGGACAGGGCCCGGAGGTTCCCGAAAGTGGCCAGGCCGATGGGTGTGACGGCCATCTCGCAGCCTCCGGCAACGCACGCGTCCACCAGTCCCTGCCGCAGCCAGGCCCGACCGATCTCCAGGGCAAAGTTGCTGGACGCACAGGCCGCCGACAGGTTCACAGCCGGTCCTCTGAGTCCGATCGCTCGGTGGACGCGCTGGAGCGTCGACTCGTCGTCTTGCGTTGGGTCGTGCAACCGGTTGCCGCCGCGACTGGCGTCGGCTTCCCAGAGCCCCATCCATTCCGCCCCGATTCCCAACACCAGGCCGATTCGACGTGTTGCCCGGCAGTCCCACAAGCCGGCGTCCTCGAGTGCGGCCTGAACGCACCAGAGTGCGGCCTGCTCGAGCCGCGACAGGGCGTGAAACTCACGCGGTTCCCGGCCCGACGGGCAGGGGACAGCAGGGAGCTCGGCCGCGATCCGGCTGGGGTAGTCGGTCGTGCAGAACGAGGTGACGACCGCGATCCCCGATCGCCCGGCGAGCAAGCTCGCCTCGAGCGTGGCGAGATTGCAGCCGAGGGACGTCGCCAGCCCCACACCGGTGATCCAGACCGGATCCTCTGCCATCATCCGACCTCCTTGACGTGATGAAACTTCGGCGACAGGAGCTCGACCCTCAGCCGGCCCGAGGCGTCACTGGCGATCGCCCGGGCGCGGGATCGCCTTGGAGCTCGCGGGGCGAAATGTGGTCGCGGAATCCCCGCGTCGTGGTGGAAATCGTGGACGACGAGATCGCGAGCAATCCTCGACCCTCTGCCAGCATCCCGAGAACTCTGGTCCAGAAGTCCGGCGAGAACGGTCAAGTCCAGCGGCCGGGGAGATTCCGGCCCTTCGCCGGCGACGACTTGAAAGCATGGCCGATCGAGCTTGAAGGAGCTCGTAGGACCCAGGACCACGGCCAGGGCCTGACACTCGCAGTCCGCCATCGGCTCACCCTCGGGGTCCGGAACGAACTCCGGGGACCAGCCGCTGAAGACCAGCCAGAGACCGGGAACGATTCCCGCCTTCAGCCACGTGAGTGCGGTCAAGATCCCCTCGAACTCGGCGGATAGGCCGCCGCCAACGCCGAGGTTCGGCCCGTGAATGCCCAGGGCAAGGCTGAGTGTTCCGGCAGGGGAGTGCAGGGCATAGTGAGGAATCAAGTGGGGAGACACGCCCCAGACGCCGTCCGAGCGAAAGCGATCCAGGGCAACGACGAGGCTCGACCGGCCAAGGAACCGGGAGGAGACCAGAATTCCCCAGTGTTCCAGGCAACGGGGATCGCTATGACCCATGCGCCGGAGCGTGCCGTGGACCGCGGCCACCGCGGCAATCGTCTGGTCATCCGAGTTCCGCAGCAGAGAGGGTTGAATGGCAGGCCAGCCCTCCGGCGGGTTGCCGGGTTTTCGTCGCGCGCTGGAGATCTGGTCCCTGGTCATCCGGCACAATGCGTGTGCCCGGACCTCCGCGCTGAGGACAACCTCAAGCCGGGTGTCGCCCTGAGTCGGAACCGAACCCATTGCACGATTGGGGGTCACGTCGAATGCCTCATGCCAGGTTCAGTGGCCAGCCCTTCCTCATCGAGAGGAACTGGCGATAGGGTTTCTCAGCACATCCGCTCCATTCACTGCCTCCGAAGCAGGATGAGGATGACTGTTTACGGTTTTTCCGATAATCTGACCAGCCCGGTCCCCATTTGCATGCCTGTGATGGGCAATACAAAGGGCGGATGTCTCTCAAGAAATCTCCCTGTATGACGCAGCTTGGCAAGCGGACCCGGTTGCAGAGCGGTTCTCTTGAAGTCAACGGATGAGTCAGGAAGTTCCGTGTCGTCCCTCCGATCACTCGAGGTGCGCCCATGTCCACCAAGCTCCCCATCGACGAACTGATGCGAGCCTTGAAGCAGAACACACTGGTCAGGATCTTCGAGGAGTTCGAGAAGACCTATCCGGACGATCTCCTCAAGGACCTGGTCGTGGACGAGATCGGTGCGGGTCGCGACATCGTCGTGATGGGACGAAGGGTGACCAACTTCGGTTCCGACAGCTTCCTCGGGCTGGATCAGGATCCGCGAGTGATCCGGGCCATCCACCGCGGGCTGGACCGGTGGGGGTCGCATAACGGAACATCGCGCGCTTTCTCCAGCGTGCGATCCAACCTCGAGGCCGAGGAGAAGCTGGCGGCCTGGCTGGGGGTAGAGTCGACCTTGATCTATCCCTCCGTCACGCTGGCCAACCACGGGGCCATACCGGGGCTCGTCGGTCGCAAGGACGTGGTCGTGATGGACGAGCTGGCGCACAACTCGATCCAGGAGGGAGCCAGGCTGGCCCAGGCGGGCGGTGCCCGGATCGCGACCTTCGCGCACAACAGCCCCGAGGATCTGGAACAGACGCTCCAAAAAGTCAAACCCTACCGGCTGGCCCTGATCTGCATCGACGGCGTGTATAGCATGAGCGGGGCCATGCCGCCCATGAAAGCCTTCAACGAAATTGCAATTTCAAGAGACGGAGTGCTTTACATCGATGATGCACACGGCACAGGCGTGCTCGGAGAACGAGGCCGGGGCACCGTGCTGGAGGCGCTGGGCAGCTACGACAACGCCTTCGTCGTCGGCTCGCTGTCCAAGGCGTTCTCCTGTGCTGGCGGGTTCATCGCCTGCTCCAGACTGTTTCAGAAGCTGCTCAAAATCCGTTCGAACACCTATATCTTCGGTGGTCCGGTCGTTCCGGCCTACCTCGATGGGATCTGCGCGGTCGTCGATATCCTTCAGTCCGACGACTACCCCCCGCTGCGCGCGCGTCTCGATCGCCATGTCGAGCGGCTGTCTCGAGGGCTGGCGGAGCTCGATCTCGTCGTGAGCGGCGGGACGACGCCGATCCTCTCGGTCTCGGTCGGCGACGAGGCTGATACGCTGAAGGCTGGCAGATTCCTCCTTGACCAGGGTTTCTATGTCCAGTCGGTCCTGTTCCCGGCCGTTCCCTACCACGGGGGCGTCATCCGGGTGCAGTGCAATGCCAACCACACTGACACCGAAATCAACGGGCTGATTGCCGCGTTCGCGGCCTTGAAGCAAGTGATTCGTCTGCCTTCGAGATCGCAATCTCCCGGAGCGACCGCGCAGATTCTCCGAAAGGTCTACGCCTACTGTGCCGACAAGGTCGCGGGGTGACCTCACCAGAGCGTCGCGCCAGATTCTCCGCTGGCATCATGCCGCCGACGTTCGCACATCGTTCATCGCCGCAAGGGTTACCCCTTCCTTCGTCGCGACCTTGGCCTCAACCAGGTCGAGGATCTGCCCAACCCGCTTGACCTTCATGAGCTCCTCCATCGCCAGCCGGATGCGGAATTGATGTTCGACGCGCATCACCAGCCCAACCACGTCAACCGAGTCCAGCCCGAGTCCCTCGCGCAAGTCCGTTGTCTCTTCGAGGTGATGAAAGCCCTCTCCCATTTCTTCCTCGAGCAGACTGACGAGAGTCGCTAGCAGAGTCTCACGATCCATCATGATCTCCCTGTTCCTCCCTGTCTCTCAGGGTGAAATTCCCTGCCTATCGCGCATCCATGCGCTATCCGCCCATCGGCTTATGGGCGAGGCAGCAAAGTATACTGGTTTCCGCGATCGGGGCAACTGCTGTCTGGGGACTGGACAGGGCGGTTTCCTTCCGGCTTAACTTTATTGTTTGGCGTTCCTTGGAAGTTCTCTCGGAGCCCGGTCGCGTGCTGCGGATTGTCGGGACTGAGGACACGCTTCACCGATCACTCGGCGATGTGTCCATGAGGAAGGATGTAACCCAGCGACAGCAGCTTGTTGACGATCGTATCGACGGACTCCGCCACGGAGAGCTTGCTGGTGTCGAGACTGACCTCAGGGTTCAGGGGGGGCTCGTAGGGATCATCGACACCGGTGAAGCCCATGGGTTTGCCAGCGGCCACCGCTGCCCTGGCCTTCGAGTACATTCCCTTGACGTCGCGCACTTCGCAGACTTCGATCGGGGTTGAGCAATAGACCTCGATGAAGTTGCCCCGGGAAATCTTCCGGGCTTCGTCACGGACGGCGCGGTAGGGACTGATCACGGAGCAGAGCGTCGTTCCTCCGTGCAGCGCCACCAGGCCGGCGACATAGCCAACCCGGCGGATGTTGGTATCGCGGTCTTCCTTGCTGAAACCCAGGCCCTTGGACAGGTGCGTGCGGATCTCGTCGCCGTCAAGCAGCGAGCAGTTTCGGCCGAACTCGGCCAGGCGCTCGATGAGCGCATGAGCGATGGTGCTCTTCCCCGAGCCCGAAAGTCCGGTGAACCAGATGGTCATTCCCTGTCGGAACCTGGGCGGATTGTTCTCGCTCAAGATCTCGGCCACGGCCGGCCTGCTGAACCACTCGGGGAGTTGGAGACCGCGTGCCAGGTACTTGTCGCGCACTTCGGTGCCAGAGATATCGGCGGTCTTGGCGCCCGGGGGAACTTCATCGACCGGGCAATAACGGTTCTCCTCGGGAAGAAACACCATCTGCTTGAAATCGACCATCTCCATGCCGATCTCATCCTTGAACCTGGCCATGGAATCTTGAGCGGCATAGGGAGGATAGAAAGGCTTGCCAGTCGAGTCGTTACCGGGTCCGGCGTGGTCGCGGCCGACGATGAAGTGAGTGCAGCCATAGTTGCGGCGGATGATTGCGTGCAATATCACCTCGCGCGGACCGGCCATCCGCATCGCCAGAGGCAGCAGGCTGAGCACGACGGACCCGGACTTGTAATAGTTATCCACCAGGGCGCGATAGCACCGCACCCGGGTAAAATGGTCCACGTCGCCCGGCTTGGTGACGCCGACGACCGGGTGAATCAAGAGCCCGCCGCCGATCTGCCGAGCGGCCCGCTTGGTCAGCTCTTCATGGGCTCGGTGCAGGGGATTGCGGGTCTGGAAGGCGACGATCCGGGACCAGCCCAGGGATTGAAAGTGACTGCGCAGCTCGGCCGGCGTGCGCCGGAGCTCGACGAAGTCATAGTGGGGCGGAGTGCGGATCACCTCGAGCCGGCCGGCGGCTTGATGTCCCGGCTGCCGATCGAGATGGGCCACGGCCGGGTGCTTCTTGTCGAGCGAGCCGTAGGCGAGCTCGGCCTCCCGCTTCTTGTCGATCGGGTAAATTTCCTCGACGTGGAGAAATGCCAGCAGGTTGCCATAGACATCGCGCAGGGCCAGCGGCTTCCCCTCCTCGACACCATGACCGGGAGTGACCGGCAACGTGACGGGCAGGGGCCAGAGCGTGCCATCAGCCAGCCGCATCTCGGTGACGACGCAGTCATAGTCGGCCTTGCCCATGAACCCGCGGAGCGGCGAGAATCCGCCCACGCTCAGCAGTTCCAGGTCGCAGAGACCGCGCTCGTCCAGGGTCAGGCTGGCATGATCCTTGGCGGTCGCCTTCATCTCGGCAGCACGCTCCGGACTGACGACGAGATCGACCAGCGAGCCTCCGTAGGGTGTATTCAACGGGGCCTTCGATTGTGCGGTAATTTTCAAGCTCCTTCCCACCAGAGAACCAAATCAACTCGCCCATTCCGCCCCGGCATTGTTGGACAACCCCCGGGAACTGGGCAAAAGCGGTATTTTCCTGAGATTCGGCCAATCCCGCCACCCGAACATGAGAAACTTCCCCCGTCCGATTTCTTTCGCTGCATTCCTGATAACAGGGAGGCCGGGAATCCACTTCAGATCGTCCATTCGTGAGGCGAGGTTTGCGCGACGAGCTCGGCGATGGTGGTGGTGTCGAGGACGCTGCGCTCCGCGGCACGAACGCGGTCCCAGACCAAGGCCAGGATCCGCGCGGCTGGATGTTTCTCTCGGCCGGAACCTCGCTGAGGGGCGTCTGGGCCGTCGATCACGGCCAGGACCTTGCTGAGCGTGATCTTGGCCGCGGGACGAGCCAGGCGATATCCTCCCGACGCACCGCGGGTGCTGACAACGAGCCCCGCTCCTTTCAACTGGAGGAGGATCTGGACCAGGTAACGCTCGGGAATCGCGTGAGTATCCGAGATTTCGCGGATGCGCAGTGGTGGTGCGTCCGGACTCTGCTGGGCCAGCGCCAGCAAGGCCAGACAGGCATATTCCGCCTTCGCCGAGATCTTCATCGGGCCACTTGCCTCCATGGCCCCTCGGGCAGGCAACTCAAAGCTGGCTGCTGTCCAGCGAATGCAGCCCGCACTCGGTCTTGGCCTGACCCGCCCACCGACCCGCGCGTTCGTCCTGTCCATTGACCACGGGCTTGGTGCAGGGCCAGCAGCCAATCGAGGGATACCCCTGATCGTGCAGCGGATTATAGGGAACGCGATTGGCCACGATGTAGGCCCAGACATCGCGCCGGGTCCAGTTCCGGAGGGGGTTGACCTTCACGAGGCTGAACTTGGGGTCCCAGCCAACCACCTTCGCCTGCGCTCGATCCGCCGATTGGTCTGCCCGGATCGCCGTGATCCACGAGTCGTAGCCCACGAGCGCTCGCCGTAGCGGAATGATCTTGCGCTCGTAGCAGCACTGCTCGGAGTTCGCTACGTAGAGCGGTCCATTGTGCAAGCTTTCGTACTCCCCCACCGACGTGTCCGGCCTGACCATCTCCACCTCGATCCCGTACCGATCGGCGAGCTGGTCCCGCAGCGCCAGGGTCTCGGGAAACTGGTAGCCCGTGTCCAGGTTAAAAACGCGAACCCGAGGCTCAACCTCGGCCAGGAGATGAATCAGGATACAGCCTTCCGGACCAAACGCGGTCGCCATCGTCAACCGCGGAAAGAATCTCTCGACGGCCCACCGCAGAATCTCTGTAGGCGCTGCCTCAACGAGCAGTTCGTTGACCTCCGTCAGCTCTTCCTCGGCCAGCATCGCTTCAGCCCTGGACATGGCGTTCAAGCTCCCCAGATTGTAGAAGTGGGCACAATCTTACGTTTCCCAGTGATGAAAGTCAACATTGAGGCTTGACGGGATTCAGGGTGGGTGAGTGTTGTCACCAGCTCGGCGCGCGGCATCGACGGCGGACCCCGACAAATCACCAAGGCAGTGCGGCATGAGCGTCCCCCGAACGCCGTTGACGCTCAGGTCGATCACCTCGGCCACTCTGCCCGTTCCCAGTTCCGCCTGGAACCGGAGGGTGGGAAGCTCCGAGGGGGTTAGCACGTCGTCGAGGGATGTTTCCCGCTCGGGGTCCAGGAATCCCTGTCGTGAGCACCCGGCAATCAACCGGTCAGGTCAGGCACTATCGATTGGGACCGTCAGGGGGAATGAGGCACCAAGGGCGACTTGGCGGGTCAAGTCTTGGCCACGCATCCGCAATTGGGACAGAGGATTATCACTGGAAAGGGTATTCCCTTTCCCCAGACTTCCCACTTAGCTCAGGCGAAGGTGCCTGGCCAGAGCTTTTCATAGTCTCCGCGTCGTTCGCTGCGATCACCAGTTCGATTCGACAGCGTGCTCCCAGTGCGGGTAGAGGGACTCGAGCCGGGTTTTCAGCTCGCGGTGGCGGTCCTGGGTCTTCACGGCCTTGAGCGCGTCGCGATAGGTGGCGGGCTGGCCGAGCAGGTCCTCGACCACCGCGAGCTCGGTCTCGACCTGGCCGATCTCGCGCTCGAGATCGGCGGCCTTGCGATAGGGGAATTTCTGCTTCGAGCCGCCGTTGCGGTCCACGGTTCCCGAGCTGGCCGGAGCAGGGGGGGCGGACCGGGTACTAGCCTTGTCGGCGGCGGCTTCTTTCTCTTTCTGGACGAGATTCTGATAGGTCTCGTAGTCGCCCTCGATGACCCGGGGGCGGTCCGCGCCCAGGACGATCAACCGGTCGGCCACCTGGTTGAGAAAATAGCGGTCGTGGCTGACGACCAGGACCGTTCCTTCGAACTCGCGAATCGACCTTTCGAGAGCCTCGCACGACCAGATGTCGAGGTGGTTGGTGGGCTCGTCCATGACCAGCAGGTTGGCAGCCGTGGCACAGAGCCGCGCGAGTGCGGCCTTGGCCTTCTCGCCACCGGAGAGCTGGCCGACCGTCTGGAACACGAGCTCGCCGGTCAGGCCGAAGCGGGCCAGCAGGTTGCGGACGTCCCCCTCCACCCATTCGGGGTCGTCCTCAGGCCAGACGGCCCGCACCACGGTCGTGCTTGGTGAGAGCGATTGCAAGCCCTGGTCGTGATAACCAACCTGGACCCTGTGGCCGAGCTTGACCTCGCCGCGATCGGCTCTCTCCTGGCCGATCAGCGTCTTGATCAGCGTGGTCTTGCCCGAACCGTTCGGCCCCATGACGCCCACGCACTGGCCGCGGAGGACCGCGACGTTCAGATCGTGAAACAGGACTTGATCGTAGGCCTTGGCCAGATTCCGAGCCTCGATGACGATGTCGCCCGAGCGGTCGACTTCTTCAAAGCCCATGACCGGCCCGACGATCTCGCGCATCGTGTCGACCCGCTCGCGTTCCAGTTTCTCGAGCTTCCGTTCGCGGTCATGGGCCTGCTTGGCGCGCTGCCCTGCGCCATACTTGCGGATGTAGGCTTCGAGCTTCTCGGCCTTCTCCTCCTGCCGCCCGGCCTGCCGCTCCAGCACCTTGGCCTTCTCGGTCCGGAGCTTCCAGTACTGCGTGTAGTTACCCGGGTAGACCTCGAGCTTTCCCTCGTGCAGCTCCCACGTCTTGGTGACGACCTTGTCCAGGAAATAGCGGTCGTGGCTGACCACGAGCATTGCCACCGGCTGCCGCGTCAGGTAATTCTCGAGCCATTCCGTGGTCTCGATATCGAGGTAGTTGGAGGGCTCGTCCAGGAGCATGAGGTCGGGGCTCTCGAGCAAGAGCTTACCGAGCATCAGCCGCGACTGCTGCCCACCCGAGAACGTGCGGGCCGGACGGTTGAAGTCCGCTGCCGTGAACCGCAGTCCGTAGAGGATCTCCTCGACGCGATGATCGATCGCGTAGGCGTCCTGGTGGACCAGGCGCTCGTGAAGCTCGTCGTACCGGCGGCTGGCCCGATCGCGGTCGCCCTGGTCGTCGGCCTCGGCCATCTCCTGGGCCGCTTCCTCGAGCTCGCGCTGCAGGTCCAGGAGCGACGCCAGACCCGACCGGGCCACGTCCATCAGCATCTCGTCCGGACCGAACTCGGGCTGCTGGCACAGCAAGCTGATTCGGATCCCCGGCCGGACATGGATGCGCCCATATTCCGGCGCCTCGGTCCCTTCGAGCAACTTCATGAGCGTGGTCTTGCCCGCCCCGTTTGGCCCGACCAGACCGATCCGCTCACCGGCGCGAATCTCGAAAGCCAGATCGAGGAAAACGGGATCACCGGCGTACTGACGGCCAAGGCTATGAGCTGAGATGAGGATCATGAGGTTGATTCAAGGGTGAGAGGTACGGTGTGCTCGTGATCGATCCGGTCGCCCAGTCGTTGCCAGAGTTCCTCAAATCCGACCGCCTGATCCACTCCCACCTGCCTGACGTAATCCGGGCGTTCCGCATTCCAGTAGTAATAGAGCTTCTGAGAGGTGTAATCGGCAAGAAGATCTGGGAGATTATGGATGTGATCGGCTTCGAGGGCGCAGAGCTCGGCCTGGCCCTGCCAGGCAAAATAGCGGACCCTGATCAACCCGTACTGGAGGATGGGCAGGATCACCTCGGCGATCTCGGCTGGACAATGCATCGGGTTCACCGCAAGGATAGATCAAGAATCGAATCAGCCAAGGTCACCGCGGACAGCGATGTCACCACAACCTCGATCAGGCGCTCCTCCTCGGCCGCGGCTCGGATATAATGGCGACCATCAATGATAACTCCTTCCCGGGAAACCTGGATAGGCGTGAACCTCGCCTGACCGCTCTGGATCAGTTTGAGAAAGGCTCAACTCTCCTCTCCGAGAGTTTTCTTGGTTCTCAGCATATGGTGATAGTGCTGGGCGAACCGGTGGGCCTCGTCGCGGACGTACTGAAGCAGGCGGAGGGCGAAGGAGCGGCGGCGGAGCACGATCGGGTCGGATCGGCCGGGGACGTAGATTTCCTCCTCGCGCTTGGCCAGGG